>Ga0187893_10003170_pt1 | contig 34123 bp, 29 predicted proteins | sample MA1701074metaG_FD_139574 | JGI IMG/M metagenome (GOLD analysis project Ga0187893, IMG submission 139574) | White microbial mat communities from a basaltic lava cave in the Kipuka Kanohina Cave System on the Island of Hawaii, USA - MA170107-4 metaG ...
ACAGCTGTTTATCAATCAAGGCCTGAATCTTTCATACGGGTTCAATCATGCTGAGGCTGCGAGAGCTTTTCGAGAGGCAGCGCGGCTCGATCCCAACCTGGCAATGGCCTATTGGGGCGAGGCCCTCGTGCTCGGCCCCAATATTAACTCGGCAATGGATCCAAACAATGAGCCAAAAGCCTACGAACTAGTGCAAAAGGCAGTAGCCCTTAAAACCAAAGTAACAGCCCGCGAGCGAGCCTACATAGAAGCTTTGGCCCAACGTTACTCAGGCAATGCTGCCGACCGCCAGGCTCGCGACCAAGCCTATGCTGACGCGATGCGGAAAGTTCAAGAACGTTTTCCGGATGATCTGGACGCCGCGACGCTCTACGCAGAGGCAATGATGGACCTTCGTCCCTGGGGATACTGGTCTCGCGACGGACAACCCTACGAAGGAATGGCCGAAGTAGTTCAACTTATCGAAAGAGTTATCGAGCGAAATCCAAAACATCCCGGAGCGCTGCACCTGTATATCCACCTGGTGGAATCAACCGACCAGGTTGGCAAAGCCGAAGGTGCCGCGGATCGATTGCTTACGCTAATGCCGGCCGCCGGCCATATGGTCCACATGCCCTCCCATATTTACCAGCGAGTCGGACGGTATGCTGATGCGGCTCGGAGCAATGAGCTCGCAGTTCTCGCTGACGAAGACTACATCTCTCAATGCCGGGCCCAGGGCCTCTATCCGATGGGTTACTACCCTCACAATATCCATTTTCTGTGGTTCGCTACCAGCTTTGACGGTCGCAGCAAATTGGCGATTGAATCGGCGCGCAAGGTCGCTTCAAAAGTTGAGGATGATTTGCTCAAACAGATGCCGCTGCTGGGATCGTTCCGAGTCGTCCCATATTACGCTCTGACACGGTTTGGGAAATGGGACGAAATGTTGCGCGAGCCCGAGCCGCCAGAATTCAGTGCGTACTCACGTGGAATCTGGCATTACGCGCGTGGCTTCGCCTTTATTAGAACGGGGAAGGTTGAGGAAGCTGAGAAGGAGCTAAGCAAACTCAAAGAAGTGTTAGCAGAAAAGTCGCTGGATCACACACTGTTTTCTCCAAACACTGCTCGCTTGGTACTTTCGGTGGGGCCCGAGGTTCTGGCAGGCGAGATCGCTGCGGCGAAAAAGGATTTTGATGCAGCGATTTCTCATCTGGAGCGCGCCGTGCGGCTGGAAGATGCTCTGGTTTACACCGAACCGGCGGAGTGGCATTATCCGCCCCGCCATGCCCTGGGGGCTATTCTTTTGGAAGCCAAACGTCCAGCCGAAGCGGAAACGGTGTATTGGGAGGATCTGCGGCGTCACCGAAATAACGGCTGGGCCTTGTTCGGTTTGCTGCGCTCTCTAAGGGAACAAGGCAAGAACGAGGAAGCCAAGTTAATTGAAGCACGCTTTAAGAAAGCCTGGGAGCGCGCGGATGTTACGTTGAACGACTCTCGATTCGGGCAATAAACAGCGGCTATAGCTCCTATAGGTCATATAGGTCCTATGAGTCCTATAGGTCCTATCGCTGGAAAGTCCACGCTGAAGCCCGGCAGAAAGTTTCCCTAACTGAGCCTCACAACAGCGGCGTATTAAACGTGTCTCCCTGACGCGGGTCGCCGGTCTCCAGTCCTTTCCGAAACCAGCGGATCCGCTGCTGGGATGAGCCGTGAGTAAAGGAGTCAGGAACGATATATCCCTGCGCCTCTCTCTGTATTCGGTCGTCGCCCACCGCACTAGCGGCAGACAAAGCTTCTTCAACATCACCTGGGTCCAGCAGACCCTTTTTCTGCGCGTGATGCGCCCAAACTCCTGCGAGGAAGTCTGCCTGCAATTCCAGACGAACTGAAAGTTGATTTGCTTGTTCCTTGCTCATCCGCCTTTGCGCTGCCTGAACCCTATCCATCGTTCCGAGCAGATTCTGAATATGATGACCTACTTCGTGAGCAACAACATACGCGCCGGCAAAATCGCCCGGGGCTCGAAAGCGGGTTTCCAACTCGCGAAAGAAAGAGAGATCCAGGTAAAGCTTATAATCTCCTGGACAGTAGAAGGGTCCCACCGCGGCTGATGCAAAACCGCAAGCGGAATCAACCTGGTTGGAAAATAGGACCAGGACGGGTTCGCGATACCTTTGCCCAGAGTCGCTAAAAACTCGGTTCCAAACATCCTCGGTATCAGCCAGCACGACTGACGCAAACTTCTTAAGTTCTTCCTCTTCGGCATTGATCGGGCGAGTCGCCGGCGCCTCGCCAGCTGGACTCTCTTGCGGAAGTTGCTGTAACAGCTGTTGCGGATCTGCGCCTAATAACAGCGCAACCACCAGAAGTAAGATTGTGCCGAGTCCTCCTCCGACAGCCACCCTGCCAGCCGACAATCCGCGGCGATCTTCAATATTCTCGCTCTCTCGACGACCTCTCCAGCGCATATTTCTTAAAACTCCTCGGTTAAAAAAGAATCCACACGATTCGACACTCTGTCAGCCCAAACGTGTCTCCAGTTCATTGAGCCTTATTTCTTGCTGGCGTACACGCTCGCTCAACTCATTGACCTCGCGCTTTCGTTCCCGCAGCGCTCGGTTAACCGCCGCTAGCTCACGGCGAGTCTCGAGGTGGGCCATAACCTGGTTAGCCAGAATGCGCAGAACTGCCAACTGCTCGTTACTCAGTGTTCGCGGCTCGCGATCGATCACACACAATGTTCCTAACTTGAATCCTTCAGCCGTAATCAGTGGAGCACCGGCGTAAAGACGAATGTGCGGCTCCGCAGTTACCAACGGGTTGTCCGCGAATCTGGCGTCGGCAAGAGCATCAGGCACTACCGTAGGTGAATCTTGCAGAATTGCGTGCGCGCAAAACGCACAATCCCGAGAAGTTTCTCGGGGTGCCAGACCCACCCGCGCCTTAAACCATTGACGATCATGGTCGACCAGAGAGATCACAGCGATCGGAGTCTGGCAGATATAGGTGGCTAAACGAGTTATGTCGTCAAATACTTCTTCAGCATCTGTGTCCAGAATCTGATACTGCCGCAACGCCTCTAGCCTTGCAGCCTCATTGGCGGGAAGTGGTGCTTTTATCATTATTACTTCCTCCGTTTCACGATTTTCATTTTGTACGTGCTGGGCTTAAGGCAATCGCCCCAAAGTTTAATTTAGCGATACAGATTTGGCCACACCCGCCAATCCCACGTTCATCGGTTAAGACAGTTTTCCCCAAGATTGAGCCTGGCGGAACAGCGGGGGCAAGCCACCCTTCCCAACCTGAAAATTTGCTCAGTTGACTGATTCCTATGGAGACTCAAAGTTTTCACAGCTTCTCCCAAGAAACCACCTGGGTTTGTTTGAGCGTTGGTGTCTGTGGGCGTTCGTGTAGTTTAGTGTGATTTCGTGGATCGTCTTTTTGCGTATAATGTTACCAAGGGGCGGCCACGGAGGGCCGCCCCTACAGATTTTTGCTATCATTCTTCTATTGGAATTCCTACTATGACTGAGCCGGTGCGACTAAAAAACGCCGTCACCGATAAGGACCACCTTTGGGGCGGACCAGAGGCTCCCATCACTCTGGTGGAATACGGCAACTTTGAATGCCTCGACTGCGGCCGTACTTTTCCCGTGATCAAAGAGCTCCAAAAAATGCTCGGTGATAATTTGCGGTTCGTTTATCGTCATTTCCCGACAGTTCGCACTCACCCACACGCAATGCGGGCGGCTGAGGCTGCAGAGGCCGCTGCGGCTCAGGGAAAATTCTGGGAAATGCATGATCAACTGTTTACTCACCAAAGGGCCCTGGAGGATCATAGCCTTTCACGCTATGCCAAACGGATTGGACTCGACACGCAAAAGTTTACACGTGAACTAACTGAGCACACTTTTCTCAATCAGATCGAAGCAGACTATCAACGTGCTCTTTTGGATGAACACATTACGGGTACGCCTACGCTGTACTTCAATGAAGTACGCTACACAGGAGCCAGCGACCTGCCTGGCTTTTTGGTAGCCGTCAAGGAGGCCGATCCTGAGGGGCGCATCAAGCTACGCCGCGGGCGAGGAGTGCGCGCTTTGTTTAATGGGCTGCTGCATCGTGGGAAAGACTAAGTTTTCTTTCAGGGAGATTGAGCATGGCTTTACGAACTGTCAAGCGCCTCAGCAAATCGAAACCGACAATGGAAGGGGCAGGCGTCCGGCTACGGCGGGCATTTGGATTCGGCAACACATCAGATTTTGACCCGTTCCTCCTGCTTGATGACTTCCGCAATGATATTCCGGACGATTATCTAAAGGGTTTCCCCTGGCACCCGCACAGAGGGATCGAAACGATAACCTACGTTCTGGCAGGGTCAGTGGACCATGGGGACAGTATGGGCAACCGTGGCTCGATTGGAGCCGGCGACGTACAGTGGATGACTGCCGGAAGCGGAATCATTCACCAGGAAATGCCCAAGGGTGACGAGGCCGGCCGCATGCATGGATTTCAGTTGTGGGCCAACCTGCCTTCGTCGCTGAAGATGACTGCACCGCGCTACCAGGAAGTGAAGGCCCAGGACATCCCAGTTGTCACCAACGATGATGGCGTGCAAGCGCGGGTCATTTGTGGAACGTTCTGGGGAACCAGCGGGCCAGTCGAGGAAGTCGCAGCCAAGCCCATCTACCTGGACATTTCAGTACCAGCGGGCAAACGCACGTCTCTGCCAGTGGAGACAAATCGTAATGCCTTTGCGTATGTTTTCTCGGGTGCTGGAAAGTTCTGCAACGCTTCCGAGCCGCTGGCCGTACCTACCGTAGGAGAGGGATGGTTGGAAACCGCACCACCCTCAGAAGCCGGAAATCATTCTCTGGTGCTTTTCGACCGCGGCGATGAGATTATCGTGCAAGCTGGTGACGAAGGTGTGCGCTTCCTGCTGGTTTCTGGTCAGCCACTCGAGGAGCCTGTGGCCTGGTACGGGCCAATCGTAATGAACACCCAGGAGCAGTTGCAGGAAGCTTTTGCCGAACTACAGGCCGGCACCTTCCTCAAGAAGAAGTAGGGGCGATCCTTCCAAGAAACCACCACGGCTAATTGACGTAAGTTTAGTGTAATTTCGTGGATCGTTCATTTTGCGATAGTGTGGCAAAAACGAACGATCCACGAACTCACACGAAACTACACCAAGAAGCCACTGTTGCTGATTGGCCAACCCTCACCCCGGAGGGGTGGCATGTTTATAGCCGTGGTTCCGCTCTTTCGATCCTCACCCCGTAGGGGTGAAATGTTGCATTCCCGCAAGGCTCTGGCTTTAGTACTTGCCGCGAAACATCTCACCCCTCCAGGGTACCGGCAACTTGTGGCCGTGTTGGTTTCTTTGGAACGCTGCCAACAAGTTAAGGGTCGGATTGGATGTGTGCTTCAATTGCGAAGTGCCTGGCCGCACACTGCATCAGAGATGCATAAATCACATTGCCAGCGAAAATTGAGGTCAGATATCTAAATCCAGACCAACTCAAAAGGCGCGCGAGAGCTTGGTCAAGAGTATAACCGCTCGGATGTGCTAGATAATCCAGGCCTGTAATGAGGGCTAATGTAAGTATCCAGCCTAACAGTACGATTCCTCCAAGTATCTGACCAAAGACGAACGGCGATCTCTCCGGGCCCGACCAATAGCGACGTGCAATGAATCCCGCCACCACAAATAGGATCGTGTGCCAGATCGAGAAGGGCAACCACCAGAAAGGATCGGCAACGCCCATGTAGCAATGGCCGTGAAAGCTGTAGGATGAATATTCGTAGTACAAACTTATTCGTTCAACCTGGATAAAAATACAGCTGGTAAAGATCCCGCCAGAGAATGCAAGAATCAGAGTACTCAGGTCGCTGCCAAACTTTCTTACTTTCGATTCCATATCTGCAATGAAGGTCCTTTCCCGTCGCCTCACCCGTTCTGGACGTTTTAGACGTTTGGATAAGATTTTTGTTCCAGTCAGAAATTGGTCCAATCACTGGTACCGTACAAGATGGTGACTTTGTGCCGGGCGGTGGCTGTGTCAAGAACCTGTAGGGGCGGCCCTCCGTGGCCGCCCCTTCGGCTCAGCAAGCTCGATGTTCCGGTTATTGAACGTGATGCGACGACAGGGGCGGCCACGGAGGGCCGCCCCTACTGGTCTTTTGACACAGCTCGCTAACTTACGCCGCGCAGTAGCTGCTTGGTACTATTAACTAGTTCGACAAGTACTTCCCACGGAGGTAGGTCACCTTCGAAACGATAACAATTCAGGTTGTGAAGACTTACGGGAAGTCTGGCACTTTTCTCTGCGAGGATTACGAGGCGTTTGTCGAAGTGCACAAAAGCTGCACCAATTTCAACTAATACCAGTTCTTCGATCAGATTGTCAGCCTCGGGATTATCCAGACAATCTTCGCCCGTGATCACAATTATTCCCGCTTGACATTGCCTCATGAATTCCAAAACGCGGCCGGATAAAGGCTCCCTAACTCCAGCCTCCCGCACGGCGAATTTACATTCCAGGTCCGCAAGATTAAGAGCCGATTTAAGTCGCGGGAGCAAGGCAGCACCACGCCGGTGAGAAACGAACAATAACCTCTGCGAGCTTCCCAGATCGAGCGCCTGCCCGGCGGAGATCTGCGAGATGCTGGCAGGCTGCACCCCCTCAATGCTAGTTACCTGGCCGGTAAAGGGGTCTGAAATCAGTGAATCGAGATCACTAAGAAACCTTTTCAATTCCTGACGGTAGATGCGCAGGCGAGTTGGATGCCCCTTTCGTCCGGCGGTTGTACTGCCGATCTCGGCTGCGTGACACAAATCAAAAAAACTGTCGGCATAGGCTTCGCTCGACTCAGCGCCAATAGTTTCCGGCTGTTGTTTTCGCCAGAACTTTGCGACCTCTTCATTAGTGACCAGCTCAACCTGCGACTGCTGGATCCATTCCAGGGCGGCATGATATGCGGGCGTGCGACCCAGAATCACACGATAGATCTCCGTCTCGAGGGCAAGCCGAGCCGCATACTCCCAACCGAGGCTACTAAGAAACACTCGATTTCCAGACTTTGTAAGGATTCCCCAAAGCTCGTACGCCGAGACTTTGCGAGGTTCAAAGATTCGCTTCCTAACCGCCTCGTTGGCCTCAACAAGCGGAATACCATCCGGATTTCTTCTCAGAAAGCGAACAACCTCGCGTACATCACCGGCCGTCACCAGGGATGGTAAAGTGGCCGGAAACTTATCGCCATTTGCCTCAAAAGTGCCATGGACCGAGTTATGAACGAGATCTTCCCCCATTGCCTTCGACCTGAACCGAGCGATTTTTCTCCAACGGACCTTGAGCTTAAAACTTGGGCTCCCGAAAGGTCTTGAACGGAGAAAACGTTTGCTGGAATGAATCTGATATTGGCTGGAGATTGCTAAGCTCTGCTATCGCCTAACTGTCGTTGATACCTGCCGAAAAGTTGCCGGTGTCATGCCTGTTAACTCTTTGAATAGCCTGGTGAAGTGACTCTGATCGGCAAAGCCCGCCGTCTCGGCCACCGAAGCTATTTCAAGATGGCTGTTGAGCAACTGATTCATGGCAAAGTGCACCCGCAACCGGCGCAGGTAGGTCCCAATGGTTAAGTGGTGAAATTGCCGGAAGGTTCGGGAAAGGTAGATTGGATGGATGCCCAACTCTAATGCCAACCCCTGGACCGTTAGATCATCGAGAAAGTTTTCGTGTAGCCGCTCGATCAGTTGCTTTAACCAAAGTGGCGGTCTTCGCTCATAAATATCTTTCGTGCGAGCTACCAGGGCAAGCATCTCCAGAACTAAGCCCTCAATGGCCAACGACGAGCAACTATCCCGTTCGAGATATTCTCGATAGAGCCTTGTAGCCAGACACGTCATTTCACCTCCACGCAAATCCATTGAGCTATCCGGGAGGCCGCCGTGCTCTCGGATGCGTTCAAGCCAATGCTCCTGGAGCTCGATGCTGAAAATGCGCAAACCTTTGGGGCCAATTTCGTCTCGATGTTCGACTCCGGCGGGATGAAAAATCGTCGTAAAAGGCTTGAGGGGAGCTGATTCCCTGCTGAAGTATTCGACGTAGTCACCATCAAGCAGCAGGTTAAAAAAGGCCAACTGGTGCATGTGCTTCGGTAATTTCTTGGCGCGATCATGCTTCAAAACCGAAAGCACCAGGCCGCACACTTGCTCCTTGTGGAGAACATCCCCAAAGAAACCACCAGGACCCAGTACTCTCACGTCAGACCCTGTTCGCTTGACTTCTTTTTTGATTTTCATCGTCTGAGCAGCTCCCTGACTTCTGGATCCGGGAGCCTCCATGTTTCCGGGTGCTCATCGCGAGGCGGAACATTCCGGGCGTCATCCCGGTTTGCTCTTTGAATAAACGAGTGAAGTGACTTTGATCGGCGAATCCCGCCGCGGCTGCGACCGAGGCTAAATCAAGCTGGGCTCTAACCAATTCTTTGATAGCAAACTGAATTCGGAGATGACACAAATAGTCACCAACAGTCTGCCGGTAAAATTGGCGAAAGGTCCGGGAAAGGTGGACGGGGTGGATACCCAGATCTGAGGCCAGGCTTGTGACTGACAGTTCTTCACGAAACTCGGAATTAAGCCGTTCTATTAACTGGTTTAGCCAAATGGGTGGACGCTTTTCCGGGATACCCCGAACCCGGACGATTTGTGCGAGCATCTCCAATACCAATCCCTCAATTGCGATAGCGGAGCAGCGGTCCCGCTCGACATACTCGCGATAAAGTCTGGTTGCGAGCCAGGTCAATTCGCTGGCAGGAAAATCCTTCGAGCTACCTGGCACAGTTCCATATTCCCGCACGCGCTCCAGCCACTCTGGTTGCATCTCAACACTGAAGATACGCATGCCCGCCGCTCCAATTTCGCCTCGATGAATGACTCCGGCGGGATGAAAAACCGTGCTTAGAGGTTCTCGCTTCAGCGTTTCGCCCGAGCAATGCTCAATATATTCACCATTCAGCAACAGGTTAAAAAAGGCTAGCTCATGGAGATGCTTAGGCACCTTCCGGGCGCCATCGTGTTTGACCTCGGCCAGGATAAGTCCGGATCCCAGGTGCTTATCCAACACGTCGCCGTAGAAGCCCCCCGGACCCAGTACTCTGGGTGAGACCTCCTTGTCTTCCGGTATGCTCATTATCTTCCGTCAGTAGGATTCTATTTGACGATTAGGACATTTTTTTGACGATTCCACCAGAAAGTTGGTTGCACCGCGGCCCAAAGGTTCATGCAGGCGATACCTGAGAGGGTAGCTTTGCCTTACTTTTTGTGAGAAGCCATACAAAAGTCCAAACAAAAGAACTCAAATGAGGGGGGGTTTGAGAGCCCATTTATTCCTGCCCTGCCTGACGGCGGGCGAGAGATCTGCGCCAGCGTTTGCCCCGGCGTCGCGTTTTTCGTGGTACCACACCTAAGACCCTCATCTTTTCATTCAGAGTGGTTGGTTTCACCCCCAACAACTGAGCGGCCTTCAGCTGATGGCCATCTGTAACTCCCAGTGCCCACTCAATTAGTTCCGTTTCATACCGACGCACCTCATTACGAAAGTCAATCCTGGACTCTTTACGGAATTCAGCTGCTTCAAAAGTTCGAGGCCCGTTTAAAGAGCTGAGCTCTGCCAAAAGCTTATGAACCAGATCCTTCAAGCGCTCAACTCGGTCCCGGTCTGAATTGGCGCCAACGTTATTATTAAGGTTACTTTGATAATCGCTGAATTCGGATATCATGAAACTCGCCTCCTGAACGCTCATTAATTCGGAGTCAATTTCAGACAATCAGGGGTCAAGAGTCCTTTGACCCCGCAGTTCTTTCACGGTTCCCCGGATGCGCTCCGCATCAGGCGCTTGGGGATCTAGCTGTAAGTACCTTTCCAGGGACTTAATGGCTTCATCTGTTCTTCCGGCGCTGAGATAAAGGCCACCAAGGTATCGTTGCGCTAATGCCAGGTTCTGTCCTCCGTTCTTGATGGCCAACTCAAGTTCCGGCAGGGCTTCACCATATCGCTTTAGTTTGATGAGTGTGATGCCCAGGTACAGGCGCGTGGTGGGAGCCGAGTCTTTTTTCGCCAATGCATAGCGCAGCTGAGTCTCGGCCCCCACTACTTGGTTGATCATTAACAAGGCTATTCCTAAATTGCGGCGGCCGAGTATGTCTTCAGGGTCGAGTTTTACTGCTGTCTGCAAGGCTTCGACAGCCTTTTCTGCCTGAGAGAGTTTGAGATACTGCACTCCAAGTTCGACAAAGGCGCCCTGAAAGTTAGGATCGATCGCAATTGCGCGATTCAGTTCGTCGACAGCTTTCTTATGATCGCCCGAACTTGCAGCGCTTAGGGAATTCTCGAATGCCTCGAGGGCGGGCTTAGGGACACCCTGAGTTTTTGCGTTGATGACACTCGCCGGGACGCGCTCGCTATTCTTTAACTTCAGCGTAATCAAAACATTGAAGGTTCGGGCCTTATTGACGGAACTGCGATTGCTCGTCGAAGGGACGTTCGCGGGATCAGATAATTGATCGATGACAATTGTTTCCCGGGCGATTTCATACTCCTCACCCGCGTCAACGGTGACCCGATAAGAACCTGGCGTGAGCGATTGAAAGATAAATGAACCATTTTGATCGGCGATGACCGAGAGTCTTTCCGAATAACTACTTTCCAGCGTCACCTTCACAGTCAAAATGTCCGAACGCCGGCCTGAAGGGAAATAGATTCGGCCTTGTATCTTTTCTTGTCCGCCGTTACCGAAAGCCTCGACTCCTCCCTGGCAATTAACGGTACTAGTTGCCAGGCAGGGCATTAGCACGGCCACAAGCAGCGAAAAAACTTGAGGAACCACAATCAACATCGCTGGCTTTTCAGCATGCTGCTTCATCCTGCATCTCCTTTTCCCAAATCGTCTGAGCGAGGATCTGATTTTAGTTCAAGGTCATTCGCCAGTTGTTAAGAAAAGGGGGAGGAGCGCTTTGGGTGCTCCTCCCTGCAGGGCTTCCTGAGACCAACCTGTGTTTGTCCGCAGGACCGCGAGCTTATTGTTAGAACTGGAACTTCACTCCCAGTCTCAACGAAGCCGGGAACTGGAAGATTGTTCCGCGCCCGTAGAACGGGTTCGCGAAGCGGTTCTGAGGAATATTTGCAACTCCCGGAATCCCGCTGTTGATCGCGAGTGTTTCGTCCAAACGGATAGCGCGCTGGTTGTTAAAGACGTTGAACCAATCAACCTGGAAGCGCAGTTGCTTATTCTCATCAAATTGGATCGGATAGTAAGCATTCAGATCCAAAGTCCAGGTTGTCGGCGTCCGCGTACTGCCAACGCTATCCACCGTATTCGGAAAACCGGGCACGTCTATATCCGGGTTGGGTGCCGGAACTATCGCCGTTCCTCTTGGTACCCCAAACCCTTCGTTATTGCCGTAAAGCGGGTGGGGAATCAAAGAGTTGAACGGAATGCCAGATTGGGCCCGGAAGGAAGCCCCGGTCAACAACTTGAACGGCCAGCGATAGCTGCCGTCAAGTTTGAACTGGTGGGGTCGATCGTTGGGCAAACGCCCGTACAAATTGTCCAGCAGACTGACAAGATCAAAGAGCGAGGTGATGTTCGGATCTGCCTGTCCATTGTCATTCCGGAAGAGCCCTTCGTAGTTACCGATCAAGCTTGAATACACGTACGAAGCAATGAATTGATAATCGTTACGGAACCGCCTGGTAGCAGACAGTTCAAGCGCTCGGTAGTAACGGCGTGCACGTCCGAAGCATTGTGCTGCGATACCAAGAGCCGGATCTCCCATGCAGGCCAAGTCCTCTGTAGTTTCTCCGTTGCCGCGGCGGCCGGGGTTAAAGAGGAAATAGGTAGTGCCATCGTCGAACGATCCGTCTTCGATAACATTGCCCTGCGCACGGTAGATTCCGCGCAGACCCACCACCAGATCCCTTGCGACTTCATATTCAAACCCGGCGGTGTACTCGCTCACTGTCTGCGGCCTTAAACCCGGATCGGGAGGGGTGGAATGACACCCAAAGCAGCCTAAACCAACGGCATGACCCTGGAAGATGGAGGTGCCAGGCGCCCCATTTAGAAAGTTAACGTTCGCATTCTTGTCGAGTTGAATCTCGTCCCCGCCCGCGCGCACGTTGATGTCGAGCGGAATCGGCGTCTCGAGGAACCGAGCATAGTTGGCAAACAACTTTCCTTTGCCAGTCCCGGTAAAATCATAAATGAACCCGAGGCGCGGCTGAGTGTTGTGCCAGAAGTTATTGAGCTTCAAGTACGACGACTGGGTTGCATAGGCCTGTTGAAAGTCCCACCGAAGCCCAAGATTGAGTTGGATATTACGCGTAAGCTTGTAATCATCCTGAACATAGAAGCTCTGGACTCTGGTGTGTGTCGAGTCATTTCCAGTGTCGAGCAGAAAGTCGCGGACTCGGACACTGGAAAGAACCAGGATCGGGTTGGTGGTTGACGCTAGCTGAGCCGGCGTTAAAGCAACAGTGGAGACACTGGTGATGCCGGCAGGTCCAACCCCCTGAGCGATTGCCGAAGACAGCCGCGTAGTTAAGGCATTTGAGGGACACTGCACAGCGGTCGCACTGACAGCAATACAGACTCCAAAGTTGTTGGTCACACGAATACCACCGGGCATGTTTGTGGTCTCGTGCCCTGGAGGCACGGGATTCCCGTTAATGTCCACAAGCTCCTGTCCCAGTGGGTCGGCGAATGTTCTGGGTGGACCGCTGGAGCGCGTATGAATTTTGTAACTATTGTCGCTGTATTCGAAGCCATACTTGAAGGTATGAGGTCCGAAGATGTTTTGCAGGCGGGCTTGCAACTCCCACCGGTTTCGGTCCTGGTCCGTAACCAACCCAAAGCCCTGACGCACCAGACCGCGCTGGACTGTACCTCCACGCCCGTCAACAAACGCCAGACGCAGATTGTTCGGGTCGCTATTAAGAAAGCGATCCGTCTCGGTGACGCTCACAGGTGAGCCACCACGCAGTACCGCAAAGTTGTCAACGACCAACGATTCATTCGCTACCGCAGGATCCGGAATGGTATTGGCACGTTGCAAATGCAGACCAAATGCAAATTCCCCGGTCATCAAAGGGGTGAATGAGGAATTGAGGCGAATGGCATAGTTGTGTCCACCTGTCTCGACCGTACCAAAAAAGCTTTTCAGGTTGGTACCAAATCCTGAACCTCCAAAGAGAAAGCCTTCTTGTTTGGTAAAGTCACCGAATGTGGACCAGGTGAGGGTGTGGTTCTGGTTGATTCCCCAGGTTAGCTTGCCTGAATAAAAAGGTGTGGTGATCTCGTTTTCCACCTCTTCATGGAAGGTTTGGGTAAAAAATGCGTTCTTCCGGCGCTGGGGATTGAATGCGCCGAAGAACCAGAGTTTGTCCTTGGTGATTGGACCGCCAATATCGAATCCCGCGTCAATCTCGGAAAAACCATTCGGTGCCGCACCAGTAAAGGGAAAGTTCTTAGTTTCGCGAACCAGACCCCTGGTGGTGAAATATCCGAATGCATCGCCGTGGAATTCATTGCCACCGCTCTTGGTGATGACGTTGAAGATTCCACCGGTGCTTTTCCCATACTCGGCGCCGTACGCGCCGGTCTTGATTTCAACTTCCTGAACAAACTCGAAAGGCAGGTTGGCACCGGAACCACCAAAAGCCGGATCAGTTGTGTTGACGCCGTCAAGAATGTAGCTGTTCTCGGGACCGGAAGAGCCTGCGACCGAAGGGTCCCGGTCGCGGCCAGAGGCGTCGCGCAAGCCTGACCTGGCCACTGTTGGGGCGATGGTGTACAGCGACTGCACGGTGCGCTGCGTTGGAAAATTTGAGAATTGTTCCGTCGACACATTGGCACCGGTAGTATTTTGAACTACATCAATTGCACCACCGCCAGTGACGGTTACTGTCGCAGTAGCTGTAGCGACACTTAGTTGCATGTCTGCACCGGATGTCCTTCCCAGGTTGACAACGATGTGCTCCTGCTCGCTGGTGGCAAATCCAGCTGCCTCGACGGTCAGTTTGTAACGGCCGGGGGGTAGGTTAAGAATCACAAAGCGACCGGCGTCATTGGTGGACGCAGTCTGATTGCTAATAAGGTTGGGACTAGTCACGGTGACAGTGGCGCCGCTTACCGCCGCGCCATTGGGATCGGTGACCGTACCTTCAATCGAGCCTGTTGTTGCTGTTTGCGCGTGGCCGCTGATTCCGAACACAGCCAGGCACAAGACAGACATCATCAGGAAAGTGAGATGCATACTAATCTTCATACTTGCAAATCCTTTCTGCTTTAGCCTTCTCAGTCGAACGGCAGACTCCAAAGCTTTGAAATGTGCAAGTCTTATGCCCGCTGTTGAATAGAAAGATCTTCGCGTCCTAGAAAAAGAACCGCAGCAATTCTTTGCGTTCGAGAGGAATTGAAGAAAGTTTGGTTGAGATGATCACAAAATGCCTGCAAAATGCGCGACTAACAGCCATTTGGCGGGCGGTTGAGTGGTTTTATCGGAATGGTTGTGGGCGGCTTCAGAGAAGCTTTTGCCACCCCTGTATTTTATCTGGTTGCTTGAATCTACCCGGTCTCGAGTGTGGTTAAGCGCTGCAACTCACCCCATCACAAATCCTTTCCGACAGCCTGTGATTCCTATCTTATAGGAGAATCACAATTTCAGATTTGACCTCCAAAAACGCATAAACGCAGCTCAGAATGGAGCTGCGTGTTCTGCGTGTGGATCTGCGACTGAGGTTTACTGAGGGAGCTCGGGATAGATAACGGCCGTGTGACCCGATTCGTTATCGAAGATCTCCAGGGTTGCAATGGTTGCACACCGGTGGCGCTCATCCTCAGCCCGGCTCAGTTGACGCACGATGGCCCGGACCTCTATTCGCTTCTCTTCGAATCCGTTTGGAACGGCGGTTGAGAATGGAAGGTCAAGGAACGCTCCATTTTCCGGAATAATACTTTCGACTGAGCGAGCGATCGTGTTCCCACGCTGGTCAACAAAGCGTAGACGCACGCGACAAGGGATCTGTGTTACGACTTGCTCGGGTGTGAGTTCCAATTTCGGAGCGCGGCGAAGGTTGACCACGGTTAGCCTCGCAGTTTGTCCGCGTGCTAAGCCAACCAAACCGAACAGTGTCAGATCCTGACCCTCTGGCAACTTTAAAGATGGATCTTCAACCTGCGCGCTGACATGTATATTTTCTTTTCTTAGCGGATTGGTGAATGACATCAGAGCCATCAAAACCAGTACCCCAATAGTGATCCTGATCTTCATTTTCTTTACCTCCCCGGTTGTAAAGCTGCTTAATTTCGCCCTTGACGTGCGCTGAAGGAAGGCCCTTGCGCACGTCGTCGGGAATTGTTGAGGTTTAGGGCTTCAGGTGCTTAACCACGCGTTCCGCCCACTTGACTGCAGCTTTTGCTTCTTCACCACTGAGACCGAGCGCCACGAGTGTTCGTTCCAAACTCATGCCGCTGTCTAATCCGCGCAGAATTGCCTGCGGGGTGACATTGGGATTGGAACCATGCAGGCGATTGGCGATTACTATGGCTGAGAAGAACTGCCCGAGACGCAGATCCGGGTTGGCAGCCTTGGCTTCCTGGTAAAAATGCTGAAGCCTCTCGGGGGAGACGCCCAGCCACCGAGCGAATTTCTGAAACCTGTTCTCGTTATCGTCCTGGCGCCGACGCCGTTCATCGTCCCTCTCGTCATCACGACGGTCCCGGTCGCGATCTTGATCACGGCGTTCACGTTCCTCTCGCCCTCGATCGACTTCGGGCATTCGCCGAACTCGCGTTGATGGGTTTGGGAAATCAGCGACCGTTCCTCGCCGCCCCCCTGGAACCACAACTATGTCTCTAGCCGGTCGCACGATGGTGGGCACCGGTCTGGCACCGCCACCAGCACCTGGACCGCGGCCTGGTCCTCGACCTTGGGCTGCTGCCGATATGCCCATCCCAACGACCAGCAGCACTGCCGCAGTAGCAAACAGAAATATTTGCCGAACTCTCGGACTTATAGTTTTCATCTCACTCACACCTCCAAAGTTTTGTCATTGAAGCCGTCATTCGAGCGCGACTTCGACAAACAGAAATGGCAAGCCAGGTGCCAGAATGAGTGTTTCTTGTAACTGTCTCTGTTATTTAGGGTTTATGATAGGCACTCTGGATGAGTGACAAGACTGTGAGGCGTAAACTCGCGAAGGCAGCTTCTTTAAATTAAGTAGAGTGTGACAGAGGGGAACATTATTCGTTCGCATCGGTTGAGCATGAGTGAACCTGACCAAGATGCCACGGGCTTGGTGAGGGGCTTGTTATGTAGTGGCGAGCGTGAGACTCCACGGGACAAGCCCGTGGCATCTTCGGCTTGGTGGGGGGCTTGTTATGTAGTGACGAGCGTGAGATTCGATGGGGGGCAGGGCGGTGCCATTAAAGACCTTTTGCACCGGGTTGATGCGGCAACACGAGTGTAAAAGTCGACCCCTCGTTGGGAATGCTTTCCAAACGAATCTTTCCCTGGTGTCGCTCGACGATTTCCTTAACCAACGAAAGGCCTAGACCTGTACCTACCACCCCCGATGACTCGTCTCGTTCCATTCGGTAGAATTTTTCAAATACTCGCTGGTGATGTTCCGGCGAAATGCCCGGCCCTTGATCCCGCACTCCCAGCAGCACATGACCGTTCTCACTGCTCGTCTGAATCGTCACCACGGAGCCCTTAGGGGCATATTTAACCGCATTACTTACGAGGTTGTTTAAGGCCTGCGCAAGCATTTCCCCGTCAGCAGCCAACCCAGCTAAGCCCGGTTCCAGCTCCTGAACGATCCTGATGTTACGATTCGCTGCCACTGCCTGGTGCCGCCGGACCGATTCCGCCACCAATTCCCTCAATTTAACGTTGGCAATCTTCAAAGGCTGGGCTCCAGATTCGAGACGGGCCAGATCCAGATAGCGATTGATCGTTTGACTCAAGCGCAGAGCCTCAGAATGAATCGTCGCTACCATTTCACGCGCCTGGCTGTTATCCACTGAGAATTTAAGTAAGACGTCGCTCAACCCTTGAATGGAGGTCAAAGGTGTTCGTAATTCGTGCGACACCAGCTGCAAGGTTTCCCCTCGCATCTGCTCCAACTCGACGCGACGAGTGGTGTCAAACATAAGAGCAACTAATCCGATTGTCTGCAAACCTTCCGGCTCAGCCGGCGCCATGATTGACGACAGCTGCAAAACATAATGTTTCCTCGCCGGATGCTGAATTGTGAAATCCTTCTGGAAGACTTGCCCGTCACCTGTCCGTTTCAACGCTTCACTATATTCAGGCTGGTCGAGAACCTTATGTTCAATAAGAAACTCTGCAAAACTCGACGACATTAGTTTATCTGCTGAGATACCGAACGCTTCCGCAGCTTCGCGATTAGCAAAAACAACTCGTCCCGAGGCATCCGCCACCACCACTCCCTCACCCATGCCTGACAAGACCCGATCCATGAAATTCATTCGAGCGACTAAGCGCTCGGTTATTTCATCGACCGCCCGCAGCTTCCACGTCAGGTTTCGAGGTACTTTCAACCATGCGCTGCGGTCCTCGAACTTTCTGGTATCGTCTAAAAGAAAGCCCTTCTGCGTACTGGCTAAAGCCTCGATCTTCAGATCCAAGCGGCGACTGGCATTGAGTGTGCGGTTCAAAAGCAGCGGGATAGACGTCGCAAATCCAAGGAGCATTCCCGGTACCGGTGGTACCACGAAAAAAACTTTAAATGCCAAAAAGCTGCCAATGAGAATACCGAGAAGGATCATGCTGAGGACGATTATCTGAAGCCAACCATCTAGCTTGCTTATTACCGCGGTTGTTAAAAAGATTATTCCAAGGGCGATCAGGAAGGCCCAGCTTTCGGGCACAGGCTTGAGCCAGAGGCCCCGACGGATGGTGTTAATCACATTGGCGTGCACTTCGACACCTGGCATCTCCTGTGCGCCCTGGCGCAGATCTGTGCCATAGTGCATGAACGGTGTGACACGGATATCGCTCATTGAAGTCGCAACTGCGCCCAGCAGCACTATTTTGTCATCTAGCGCTTTTGCCGGAAGTTGCCCCTGGAGAACATCGACAATGCTATAACGCCGGAACGATGCCGCCGGGCCCGCATAATTAATCAACATTTCGTTTGAACGATTCAGCTTTATCGAATCGTTTTGACTCACAAACGGTTCTTCGAACCGCAACGGTATTTCATAGGAGCCAAAGCGCAGAGTAGTGGCTCTTTCCTCAAAGTCTGTGGCTGAAAGGCCTTCAGCCACGCGCAAGACTTCAAGACCAAAAGCCCAGAGCCTCTTGCCGCCGTCATCGGCTTTGCTCAGCTGAATAGCTCGCAGCGTGCCATCAACATCGGGAGATACATGCGCGTGACCCAGGGCTGCAACGGAATCGAACACGGGCCGAAGCCAGACGATCTCCTCGTCAGGTATACCCTCTTTTGCGAGCAGCTGCGCCGGAAGCACAACCCTACCGCTGTTTTCAATGGCTTCAGCTAACCGTTTGTCAGCCACCGTGTCAGAGCGCTCAGCAAAAATTATGTCAATACCGATTGCGCGCGGTTGCGCCGCACTAATTTTGTCTATGGCATCGGCAATGACAGCGCGGGGCCAGGGCCAGCGTCCAACCCTTTGCAGGCTGTTATCATCGATGGCCACGATTACGACATCACCGCGGGTGTCTAGCTCACCGCGAAACCGAAACAGCATGTTGGTGGAGGCAGCCGTCAGTGAAGGCGCAAACCAGGTTACCAGTGCGACAATTGTCATACTGGCAAGCAAAACCAGGGACTTCCAGATCAATTGTGAACTCGGATATCTCAAGACTCATCGTCGGGTGAGGTGAGTTGGTCTATATGGCTTTCAGGCGATTCCAGATAGCGGTAAAGAGTGCGACGGTTGATTCCCAGAACGTCTGCAGCCCGGGATTTGTTGCCATTGCTTTCAGCCAACACCAGGCGTATGTAGCGACGGTTTAGCTCTTCAAGCGTGGGGCGATCGTCACAGATGGAAACCGGCGGCGGTGAGGCTTTGACCAGGTCTTCGGAGGCGTTTGCAGCAATTCTGGCCGGTAGGTCATCGGTAGTGATCAGGTTGTCCGAGCAGATGGCCACGGCATGTTCAATCGTATTTTCCAATTCACGAACGTTTCCCGGCCAGGGATAACGAGCCAGCACGCTGACCGCTTCGTCTGTAATATTCGTCTCTCTTTCGGCACGTTGATTACACTTCTGCAGGAAGTGCCGGGTTAGCTGTGCTACATCCTCTTCCCCGCGTTCTCGCAGCGGAGGCAACTTGATAACCAGAACACTGAGGCGGTAAAAGAGGTCGCGGCGAAACTCGCCGCGTTCAACTAGTTGCTCCAGGTCTGTATTAGTGGCGCCGATGATGCGCACGTCGATACGCCGAGCCTCGCGGCCCCCGATTCGCCGCACTTCACGTTCTTGAATGATCCGCAGCAGGCTGGCCTGAAACGACTGGCTGGTGGTCGCGAGTTCGTCTAGAAGTATCGTGCCGCCGTTGGTGCTCTCAAATAGGCCGGCCCGATCAGTGATCGCCCCGGTGAAACTTCCTCTCGTGTAACCAAATAACTCCGACTCGAGCAGAGTTTCCGTCATGGCGCTGCAGTTGACCGCGGTAAACGGTTTGTCAGCCCGATCGCTAAAATTGTGAATCGCCCGAGCTATCAGTTCTTTACCCGTCCCAGATTCTCCCTCGATTAGCACTGTCGCCTGCGTGCGCGCTGCATATGCGGTCAATTTATAGGCCCGAACCATTTGCGGACTGTGGCCAATCAACCCGGAAGCCGAGAAGTCCTGCTCCTCGACTCGAACCGTTGTCGAGCTGGCAACATGGTGGCGGGTGGCTCGTGCAAGCAGTGCTAACACTTCATCTACATTGAAGGGTTTGGCAATAACATCAAACGCTCCTTCGGCTATCGCTTCGAGGGCAATTTCCAGGGAGCCCTGGGCCGTCATTGCAATGATCTTGGTTTTCGGACTGAAACGGCGAAACTCGCGCACAACATCAATGCCACGCACATCGGGCATGAAGATATCAGTCAGGACTACGTCAAAGGCTTGCCGTTGTCCCAACTCAATGGCTTCGGTTCCACCTGAAGCCGAGATTACTTCGTATCCGCTCAATCGGAGTGGCACTTCCAGCGCCAGGCGTGCTCCGCGCTCGTCATCGACGACAAGGATGCGATACGGAACCAAGTCTCTGGGGCTGGTGGCCATACTGAAAAGTGAAAAGGTTTAAGGTCTGACGGTGTTTGCTCGCTGTCCGCTGGTGGGCCGCACAGCAGTATTCGTGTCACGTTGGACGGGTCTGATCGTCGGCTGGTCAGCAGTTCTTCCTCCCAGCCTATCCTCTCGGAAGTCGAAAAGATCGGCCACAGGGCGTCTTTCAGCTTCCCTGCGGAAAGAATCATCATTCCGCCCACGTCTAAACGGAGCAGGCGAAGTCGGCGTCTGGTCCAGGCGAACACGAGTCATTTGACCAGGTGACAGGAGCACTAATTGATCTGGCGACTGCAAGCTGCTCACTGCCACCTGACCCTCATGAACGAATACTTCAGTCTCGTTCGACTTCACCAGAACATCAAACAAGGTGCCGCGTACGGCGATTACGGCTGTAGGAGTATTGATGCGATAGGGATTCGGGCGCCCGCCAAGCTTTTCGACGTAGATGCGGGTCTTGCCCTTAAGCACCTGGAAGAGCTCTCTCGGTGAATTACCGAGATCTTTAACTTCAATCACCGATCGTTCGGCGATGACCGCCTGTGAACCATCGGTTAGACCGAGCACAAGACGACCTCCCCAACCAGTAAGAATTCGATCGCCTGGTTTGAGTTCATCGGAACGTTTAAAGTTAATCGCTTTCAGGGACACGCCTGGCGAGCTGCGTCGTTGAATATCGACGGGGCCCTCAAAGCTTAAAACCCGCGCGGCCACCAGGTGTTGAGCGTTGACCACCAGGCCCAGAAGGACCAGGAACAAAATAGAAAGCTGGGCCAGTACTAATCGGCTTGTGCGCATTTGGTCCTCCCGCCACTTGGGCAGTATCTGCCCACTCAATCACTATACCAGAGGCTAGTTATGCAGACAGGAAAGAAAAATCCGGCAAAACCACGCCTGGAGGGGCTAAGTGCCTGGATTGTGTCTGAAGGAGGTGTGACAAAAATTGCCAGTTCTGTCGAACTTAAAGGCTGGCACTGAGGCAGATTGTCACTTTAGAGACGGCGCACCACGACAAACAGGGCCAGGACCGCGGCGATAGCCAAAATTCCGCCGAAGAGGCCAACCAGCCAATGAGATTCGGTCACATACCGCATTATTCCGAACTGATTCAAAGAGGCGGGCGGGATCTCGGCACTCTGTTGATACGCCGCGGCGTCCGCGCTGACGATGGCCGCTTCCAGCCGCGCGCGTCGCGCAGCTAGTTGTGCGAGTTGAGAGGTGATACTTTTCTTTTCGATCGTCAGTTGGCGGCGGCGCAAATCCCGGAGTTCTTCAGGCTTCGTGGATCCGACTCCAGCGAGAGAGCGCTCGATGTTTTCGGGCTTTAGGTCTTCGTCCAGCTGTTTCGCGCGGGCTTGAAGTTCGGCTTCCTTTGTTTGAACTTCCTTTAGCTGGGCTCGGAGTTCCTCGGCAGCCTGAGCTGCAGTTTTAGAAGACTCCTGGGCCAGGGTCTGACTTGTTAGAGAAACGATGGTTAAAAGGATTAAGCTCGAAAGTTTTTTCATGGTAAACCCCTCTTAATCCGGTAATGCGATGCACGTGCAGTTTAAACTTGTCTTGCCATGAAACGCGAACCAGGGAGACAAATTGGTTTTATCCTACGGAAGGCGTCTAAGACAATGACCGCATTGTCACTTCTAACAAAATCCGTATTCGCATTCGTCATCTTGGCGATGGTGCTTGTCGCGGGATGTCGCGCTAAACCTACGGCTAATGCTGGCCTGTCGTCGCCTCTAAGCCCAGTGGCTCAAGAGATCCAGCGTCGTGGATATCGAGTACAGCAGAGTCTTATCGTTCCGCCCACAGTCTGGGAACTTTCCAAATTCCGAATGCGGAGCAAAAGACTCTTTTCCTTCCGCGCCGAGCAGCCAATGCCAAACTCTCGAGACTATTACTGCCGCTTCTCGCTTTTCGAAGAGACCTATGACTCGGTAGTCGATGCCCGGCGCCGGTTGGCGAACCTCCAGCTCGCCTCGCCAGAGGGGCCTGCGGAAGAACGCGATTACTTATCGACCCTTCGCACAGGCTTTAGGGTTGGAAACATTACCTATGTGCTCCAAACAGATGCTTCCGTATTTTGGAACGAGGTTCAGCGTTTGGCCAAGGAACTTGCCACTGCGACACCGGGCGCGGAACTAACCCACAACATTCAGGGATAAAATTTACATCAGGAAAGGAACTTGAAAATGGATGGAAAGACTTTGACTCGTCGCCAGTTGTTAGGCATTTTCGGTACTGCCGGTGTTGCCTGTTTGTTAGGAGAGACTATGAGTGAGGGAAACAATCTGGTTCCGGCCAAGAATGCTGTCGATCATTTGTTGCTTGGTGTGGCTGATCTTGACTACGGAATTACCTGGATTGAGAGACTGACCGGCGTTAAAGCGATCGTGGGCGGAAGCCATCCAAGTGTTGGCACACGCAACGCACTCATATCTCTAGGCCTCAGGCAGTACCTTGAAATCATAGCGCCCGATCCTTTGCAAAAAACCTACACCTCCGCCATTGATGTCCGAAAGCTCAGTGAGCCCCGCTTAATCGCCTGGGCCGCCGTGTCAACCAATCTCGACGACTCGGTCAAGAAGGCGCAGGAAGCAGGCAATCAGGTGTTGGGCCCTCGTGATGGCTCGCGCGCAAGACCTGACGGAAGAATACTGAAGTGGAGAACAATGCGGGTGCTGAATAAAGCTGCGATAAACGGCGTGGACCCGATCCCATTTTTCATCCAGTGGGCTGCCGATTCATTACACCCAGCTGAGGACTCGCCAAAAGGATGTGAGCTTCTTTCATTTGAAATTGAACATCCTGATCCGACAAAAGTGGTTGAGGCCCTGACGAAGCTGGACATTGAGGCGAAAGTGCGCCAGGCAGACAACGCCAAACTTATCGCTACGCTCAAGACCCTAAAGGGCAGAGTATTATTAAGCTAAATGCGAAGGCTACTTCAAATCCCAATCATTTTAGTGCTGTCGATCAATGTGCTCGGACAAGCACCCCTTGCGGCCGGCGAAAAAGACAAACTCAAAAAAGAACTGCAGCTAAGGCTCGACGAGTGGCGCCGATCGGGTAAATTTCCCGGTGCGACTCTGGGGGTCGTGCTGGCAAACGGTGAATCGGCGATTGGCTACTCCGATCGCGACGCAAAAACGCCAATGAGGCCTTTTGATCGGATGCTGGCCGGCAGTATCGGCAAAACATTTGTAGCGGCCACTGCGCTGCAATTGATCTACGAAGGAAAGAGCGGACTTGATGACAAGATCGAAAAGTACCTTGGCGCTGAGGTCTGGTTCAGTCGCCTGCCGAACGCTAAGGACATTACCGTAAAGCAGCTTATGAACCACACAGGTGGGCTTGTTCGCTACGAATTTAAGGACCAGTTCGCTAAAGATCTTACGGCGAACCCGGAAAAGTTCTGGAAACCCGAGGAGCTTCTTGCCTATTTGCTTGATGAAAAGCCGCCGTTCAAAGCGGGTGAAGGGTGGCAATATTCAGACACAAATTACATTGTACTGGGCATGATCATCGAACGAGTCACGGGCAAAAAGTTTTACAACGAGGCAAACCGAAGGGTGATTGTACCCCTAAAACTAACCAACACCTCACCGCAAGACGGGCCTCGGCTGAAAGGTCTGATCCAAGGTTATGCCGGCATCAATAATCCCTTTGGCGGAAAGGATGCGATGATTGCCGGCGGTAAGTTTGTCATCAATCCACAGTTTGAGTGGACTGGCGGCGGTTATGTTTCAACTGCTGAAGACCTCGCACGATGGGCCAAGATGATTTACGAAGGTAAGGCGTTCGATCGCTCGCTATTGCCGCAGGTGCTCGACGGCGTCCTGGCCCCAATGCTGGGACCGGAAAACAAGTATGGGCTGGGAGTGATAATAAGAAAGACGGCTGCCGGCATCTCTTACGGGCACAGCGGCTTTTTTCCTGGCTATATGAGTGACATGATGTATTTTCCTGAGCATAAGATCGCCGTGGCAGTACAAGTAAATACCAGCGTTGGAAAAGATCTGGGAAAACCGCTTAGTCGGGTCCTCGTCGAAATCCTTGAGGCTGTAAACGCCTGGGTCACGACCACTAAATCCGCGCTGAGGGCTGAGTCCGAAGCTCACTCAATCCAAGGTTGGGCAATTTCTGATAATAAGATGTTCGACTCACCTGTTTTTGCTCCGGAGGAGCAGCATGTTTATAGCTTTCGGCAACCTCATCGAGATGCGCTTCGGAGGAGCGCGATAGAACACAAGTGGAAGTGGCATGTGCAACAGAGAACAAGAAAAGTCGGGGAATACCTGAGCGGCTTGGCTTCAAACAAGAAGGCTTAGCGCGTGACGCTGAATGGTTATACGACCATTATGTAGACCACATCTTGTATGCCATGCTCGCGAAGGATTGGCCTAATAAAGGCGATGGTGGAGTCTCACGCTTCGGAACTACATAACAAGCGACCACCAAACCGAGATGCCACTGGCTTGCCCCGTGGAGTTTTTCACGCTCGCCACTTCGAGGAGCTCAACTGTCAATACTGCGTTGTCATTGAGTCGTTGTTCCTCAGAGGCTTGTAGCGGAGCTTCCAGCGTGAAAACTCCACGGGGCAAGCCCGTGGCATCTTCTTATCTGATCAGCACCACTTGTTCCCAAGAGCCGCCACCGAAACCCTGGTCGAGGCCGAGACAAAGGCCTGTTCCAAATCGGCAATCAGATCGCCCGCGTCCTCGATTCCCACGGAGATCCTCACCAGATCAGGTGGAGGAGCCAGGCGATCCTTGAGAGCCGCAGGAATACTGGCATGTGACATTCGACAGGGCAGACTGATGGTTGAAGCCACGGAACCAAAGCTGACTGCAATATCAAACAACTTCGCGGCTTCAACAACCCTACCAGAAAACTCTTCGTCTCCAGTGGTGAAACTAATCACGGAGCCATCGCCTTCCGACTGGTTGCGATGTATTTCATGCCCAGGCTGGTTCTCGAGACCCGGGTAAAAGACCTTTTTGACCTGTGGTAGGGTTTCCAGGAATTTCACAACCTCAGCTGCACTGCTGTTCTGACGCTCTACCCGCAGCGCCAGCGTTTTCAAGCCGCGCAAAAGCAACCAGGATTCGAACGGACTTAGACCCGCTCCTTCAGCGTTTTGCAGAAACGCAATCCGCTCGTGCAGTGCTTTATCATTGGTGATAACTGCGCCCGCCGTAACATCACTATGACCGCCGAGGAATTTAGTGGCCGAGTGAATCACTATGTCCGCACCCAGCGCCAGTGGTTGCTGGAGCAACGGCGAGAGCATCGAGTTGTCCACTGCGAGCAACGCCCCTGCATCGCCCGCAATCCGGGCCAACTGGCGGATGTCTGAGATTCTTAAGAAAGGATTACTGGGCGTCTCTACGAGCACAAGCTTGGTCCGGTCCGTTACTAACTTAGACACAGCCGCAGGATCGGTTGTGTCAGCGAACTGAACACTGATGCTCTGCCGCTCGAGAATCTGCTCCAACAAGCGAACCGTCCCACCGTAAAGATCGTCGCCGGCAATAATTTCGTCCCTGGTATTCAGCAGACGCGTAATAGCCGTGATTGCTGCCATGCCGCTGGCAAAAGCTGAGGCATACCGGCCACCTTCAAGGTTTGCCAACTGCTGTTCCAGTAGACTTCGGGTCGGGTTGGCAGTACGGGTGTAGTCATAGTCGCCAAATTCGGTCGCACCCGGCTGGCGGAAAGTTGCTGTCTGGTAGATGGGCGGTGAAACCGCGCCCCAGGGATCCGTCGAGACTCCAAAGCGAACACATTGCGTAGCGGGTTTCATGCGATACACTCCTCAAGCTTTGTTTGCAACCTTGGCACTCGAAAGGATTCCGTTGCCAATCTCTCTTGGAGTCGATCCGTAAGAGGTCCCACCAAAGTCTGGCAATCGGCTCCGATACTACTAATCGCGAATCTCAGATTAAGCTCCGAGGCAAAGCGAACTGCCTTTTCCTGAACCAGCGAGCCACAGTGTCTGAGCGCCGTTGTATAGCTGACCTGTTCGAAACGCACCGCCGTCGGGTCTAGAGCAGGATCGCTGCTGTAGAGCCCGTCAACATCCTTCAAAAGTAGACAGTCTGCATTCAGGCAATGGGCGAGAAAGAGCGCTGAATAATCTGATCCTCCGCGGCCCAGGAGCGTAGTTGCGCCAACTGCGTCGCGTCCCACAAAGCCTGGTAAGACGACAACGGATTCGCACCCATCTGACAGGAGTCTGGTCGCATCAGCACCTATGAGTTCCGCGTCCAGAGTACTTCCCGAGGTGCGCAAGCCAGCCTGATTGGCGTCCAGAACTCGGTTCGGAACGCCCGCGCTGGATAAAGCCAAACCCAAAAGGGCGGAAGACGTCGCCTCACCACTGGCTAGCAGTACGGCGAGTGCGTTCGGCTCCGGATTCGAGGAAACGCTCCTTGCTAAGCGGAGCAAGCAATCGGTCGTGTCTCCGAAAGCCGAGACCACGGCAAAGACTTGCTGGTAATCCCGACGCCAGCGCTGAATTTCTTTAACTGCTCGGGGTAGATCATTCACGTCACGTAAAACCGAGCTGCCAAACTTCAGTACTATTACGTTGTCGTTTCGTTTCATTACCCTTCCCTTCACTAAAAAGGTTATCTAACCTGGGCTAGTGCGCGATCGAGGTCCCGAATGATGTCAACGGGATCCTCAAGACCTACTGACAAGCGCACCAGGCCGTCTGTTATTCCAGCGGCGGCTCGCTGTGGTTCGGGAACATCTGCGTGAGTCATTGAGGCTGGGTGAGTAATGATCGTCTCGGCTGCACCTAGATTCTCAGCAAGCGCGCAGAGGCGGACCGCGTTCATTAAGCTGATTCCGGCTTCAACACCTCCCTTGACTTCAAAGGCGATTAAAGCCCCACCGGCGGCCTGCTGCCGTTGACCCAGTTCGTACTGCGGAAACGACTCGAGATCTGGATACAGAACACGCTCGACCTGGCGGTGGTCTTCCAGAAAGCGAGCTACTCTTAGGGCATTGGCCGAGTGCCGTTCCATACGCAGGGAAAGGGTCTTGACTCCCTGCAACGTCAGCCAGGCGGGGAAAGGTGATTGAATGGCGCCAATCGCATTCCGGACGAAAGCGAAACGCTCATGCAGCTCAGGGTCACTGGTTATAAGTGCTCCCCCTACAGTTGCGTTGTGACCTTCGATGAACTTCGTTGTGGAATGCAGGACCACGGCGGCACCTGAAAGCAAAGGCTTTTGCAGCGCTGGAGTCAACAAGGTGTTATCAACCACCAAGGGAGTTTCTGCCTTCCTGCATAACCTTACTGCCAGGTCCAAATCAGTAAGTTTCAAGGTTGGGTTGGCAGGTGTCTCAATGAACACGAACCGAGTTGGCTTCTGTAACGCTTTCTCAAAGGCTTCTCCATCACCTGTATCGATAAACTCTGCTTCCACACCGAATGGGCCAAGAATCTGCCGTAACAGCCGAACCGTTCCCCCATAGACAGCCTGCGAAACTACAACGCGATCGCCCGCTCGCAGCAAAGCCAGGCACAAAGCCGTCGTGGCCGCTAAACCTGTGGAGTAACAGCTACAGAATTCGGCTCCTTCCAGTGCAGCCAACCGGCGCTCGAGCGCAGACACGGTTGGATTTGAGGAGCGACTGTAGGTAAACCCCTTGTCCTGACCGACTGCCTGTTGGCGATAGGTTGTAGTTTGATAGATGGGCGTCAGCATTGCGCCCGTCGCAGGATCGGGAATGGTTCCCGCATGCAGGGCCAAAGTTTCGAACTGCAAATCGTTTGGCGGTGTACTCAAAACAGTTTCGTCCAGAACTTTTTCCGCAGTAGCCATCACATCCCTCCTCTTTTAGGAAACACAAGTAGCTGCCCGCATTTCATTGTGGGTAGAACTCGTCGGATTTAGTAGCGATTTAAAAGGAAGCGAAGCCAGGTAAAGAGTTGGAGCAGGGATAAAAGAAAAAACCCCGCGCCTCAGAGTGCGCGAGGTTTCCGGGTAATGCTTGGAAAAATCCTTGCAGCTCTTTAGCAGTTTTTTACGTGGAGCAAGTCGCTCTAAATCGCCACGATCAAATTGATTTCAAAGATAACTTGGGCCTTATAGCACAAACCCCTCACCAAGATCAATACCAAAACAGGTTTAATGAACGTATTGCGAACGAGGGCGGCCACGGAGGGCCGCCCCTACAGACTTAATCCGTAACTGCGCCCACACTGGCGCTGGAGACTTGTTTCGAATATTTAGCCAGGACGCCCCGAAGATATTTCTTTTGAGGCGGACTCCAAACGGCTCTACGTCGGGCTAGTTCCTCATCGTCAACATTCAGCTGCAGCAAACCCGACCCACCATCGATGGTAATCGAGTCTCCATCCCTCACCAGCGCAATCGCTCCGCCAACCGCGGCCTCCGGAGCCACGTGGCCTACAACCAGGCCATAAGTGCCCCCCGAAAAACGGCCGTCTGTAATCAAACCGACTGAATCTCCTAAGCCGGCGCCAATAAGCGCGGACGTTGGCGCTAACATCTCACGCATACCCGGGCCACCTTTTGGCCCCTCGTACCGGATCACAACGACTTCACCCGCCTTAATCGAGCCCCTTTGAATAGCTGCCAGGCAAGCTTCCTCAGACTCGAATACTCGGGCTGGCCCGGTAATCCTTGGATGCTTGACACCGCTAATCTTAGCGACCGCTCCTTCAGTGGCTAAATTTCCTTTCAGGATCGCCAGATGACCCTGAGAGTAAACGGGTCGATCCCACTGACGGATAATTTCTTGATCGGTTGCCGGCGTTTCCGAAATATTGGCCAGCATTTCACTCAATGTGAAACCAGTAATCGTTAATGCGTCACCATGCACCAGGCCGTGGTGAAGCAGCATCTTCAGCACCTGGGGAACACCACCTGCTCGATGCAGGTCGGTCGCCACAAAGCGGCCAGATGGTTTCAGATCGCACAAAACCGGGACTTTAGCTCGAATCACTTCAAAATCCTCGAGCGACAACGGAACCTCGGCCGCGTGTGCAATCGCCAGCAAATGCAACACCGCGTTTGTAGAGCCGCCGGTGGCCATAACCAAAGCAATGGCGTTCTCAAAGGCTTTGCGGGTAAGTAAACTCCGCGGCCTGATGTCATTTCGCACAGCCTGGGCCAGGACCCTTGCAGATTCTGCAGCGCTCTCGGCCTTCTCCGAATCCTCGGCGGCCATGGTTGAGGAATAAGGGAGACTCAAGCCCATCGCCTCGATGGCAGTCGACATCGTATTTGCTGTGAACATTCCGCCGCATGAGCCCGCACCCGGACAAGCCCTGCGCTCTATTTCCAGCAATTCGTGTTCATCAATTTCATGAGCATAGAATTGACCCAAAGCCTCGAAGGCGCTGACGATGGTGAGATCCCGATCCTTGTAATGGCCAGGCTTTATCGTTCCTCCATAGACGAAGATCGCGGGAATATTAAGGCGCGCGATCGCAATTAGCGCACCCGGCATGTTTTTATCGCAACCACCGATTGCCAGCACGCCGTCCAGGCTTTGCGAATTGCAAACCGTCTCAATGGAATCGGCAATCACTTCGCGCGAAACCAGTGAGTATTTCATACCCTCAGTGCCCATCGAGATGCCATCGCTCACAGTGATGGTCCCGAACACCTGAGGCATGGTCCCCGCCTCACGTAATGCGGCAATGGCACTGTCGGCTAATAGATCGAGGCCCATGTTGCACGGCGTGATCGTGCTATAGCCGTTGGCAACGCCGATTAGTGGTTTTGCAAAATCCTTGTCTTCAAAGCCGACCGCTCGCAACATCGCTCGACTCGGCGAGCGCTGTACGCCGGCGGTAATTATCTGGCTCCTTAGAGTCTTATTCATACGTCCCGTTTTTACGCTTTCTCACAAAGGTCAGAACGTTAGCCTGCGGAGCAGTCTATTGTAATCATTGTTCAATCAGCCTGCGAAGTAGGCGACCGCATAAAGCCTGGGGTGGAGCGAAGCGGAACCCCAGGATTGGGTTGAAGAAAAAAATTACGAGCCCGCGGCAGCGGGCGACTGCCGCAGGCGAGCCGATGCCTTTTCAGAAAACTCTCATTCACCACTGTCGCCCGCTGGCGCGGGCTTGCATCATCTTTAATTCAACAGCAATCCTGGGGTTCCGCTTCGCTTCACCCCAGGCTTTATTCTGCCGCCTGCTCCGCAGGCTGGTTGAACAGTTTATTCCGACAGACTCGGTAGGAGTGAATAACGGAACCAGAGAGGCACTAATTCTTGGCTTTATCAACCAGCCGGCTTTCGCCTAACCAGGGCATCATCTTCCGCAGCTGGCTGCCGACGCGCTCGATCTCGTGCTCTTTGGATTGAGCTTCAAGGCGGCGAAAACGATCCTTACCATTGCGGTTTTCTTTCATCCACTCGCGCGCAAATGCACCCGACTGAATCTCCGCCAGCAACTGGCGCATGCGCCGCTTGGTCTCGTCATTGACTACCATTGGACCGCGAGTCATATCGCCATATTGCGCGGTGTTGGAGATGGAATACCTCATTTCCGAGATACCGCCTTCATACATCAGGTCGACAATCAACTTCATTTCGTGAAGGCACTCGAAATAAGCCATCTCAGGAGAGTAGCCCGCTTCCACCAGCGTCTCGAACCCCGCTTTGATCAAGGATGTGAGTCCGCCACAGAGCACGGCTTGTTCACCAAAGAGATCGGTCTCGGTTTCCTCGCGAAAGCTTGTCTCGATAATGCCGGCCCGACCACCGCCAATTGCGGAAGCATAAGCTAATCCGGTTTCTTTAGTTTCGCCGGTGGGATCCTGGTGAATCGCCAGCAAGCAGGGCACACCCGCCCCACGCTTGTATTCGTGCCGGACCAGATGCCCGGGCCCTTTTGGCGCAACCATGAAGACATTCACATCTTGAGGGGGCTGAATGAATCCATAGTGAATTGAAAAGCCATGCGAGAACGCCAGGTACTTTCCTGGTGTCATCGACTCGGCCACGTCCCGAGCATAAACGTCTGCCGCTTTTTCGTCAGGCACCAGCATCATAACGATGTCTGCTTCGGCGGCTGCCTGCGCTACCGGCAAAGTGGTTAAGCCCGCCTGACGTACTTTGTCACACGTACGACTATCCGGTCGCAGCCCGACTGTCACATTACATCCTGAGTCTCTGAGATTATTCGCCTGGGCAAATCCCTGACTACCATAACCAATTACAGCTATACGCTTGTTTCGCAATGCCTCAGGGTTTACATCCTTATCGTAATAGACGTCCATTTTTATACAGTCCTTTCGAAAAGCTTCTTACAGAATCTCGTTTGGCAAAATGATTTGAAAACTCAACCAGGTGCCGCTCGGGCACTGTTGACTTTGCTTTCATTTGAAGCGGCTGCGCCAACCCCCAGCCTGGCAATCGCTATGTAGCCGGTGCGCGTTATGTCGTGAATTCCGAGGGGACCCAGGAGCTGGATAAAGGCTTCAACCTTCTCCCGGTTGCCCGAGGTCTCGACAATCATCTTGGTTTCGGAAATATCCACCACTTTAGCTCGAAAGACATTAACCAAACTCAGGACCTCCTGTCGTTGAAGTCCTGCCTCGGCGTTCACGGTAATCAGAGCCATCTCGCGCTCAATATGCGGGCGCGTGGTGACATCCTCAACTTCGCGTACACGAGCCAGCCGAGCACACTGTTTTACAATCTGTTCGATCGTGCGAGCATCACCGGCAGTCACTATCGTGACCCGAGCCCACTGCGGATCAAGCGTGGCTCCTACCGAGATTGTTTCGATGTTGAAACCGCGGGCGCTAAAAAGGCCGACTATTCGGGAAAGCTCACCCGGCTGATCTGCTACTGTTATTGAAAGTGTGTGCCGCAAGATCTTGTTCCAGTTTGTCGATTAGACCCCATCGCTCTGCACAATCATGTCTCGCGAATTTCCACCTGCGGGCACAATTGGAAAAACGTTTTCCTCTTTGGAAACTACCACGTCAATGACGGCCACTCCTTTGTAGGAAAGGGCGGCTTCCAGCACCGGACGAAGCTCATTCGGATGGCGGGCACGAAAACCAGCCGCGCCGTAAGCTTCAGCCAGTTTGCAAAAATCCGGGGCCACGGAAATGTCGACTTCTGAATAAGTGCGGTCGTAGAACATCTCCTGCCACTGCCGTACCATCCCCAGGTAGCCGTTGTTCATGACTAGCACTTTGATTGGCAGGTTGTATTGAATGGCCATGGCCAGTTCCTGGTTAGTCATCTGGAAGCCACCATCACCGACGACAGCCACTACCAATTCATGCGGAAATGCTCGTTGCGCGCCGATGGCTGCGGGCAAGCCGAATCCCATCGCACCCAGACCGCCACTGGTGATCCACTGTCGCGTTCTGGTAAACGGATAAAATTGCGCGGCCCACATCTGGTGCTGCCCGACATCGGTGGTAATGATGGCCTTGCCTTCAGTTAATTCGTGCAGCGCTTCAATCACTATCTGCGGCTTGATCTCATCTGCTGAGTTTGAGTAACGGAGCGGCTGCAAACTTTGCCAGGAATGAATCTGCTTCCACCAGGGTGTCCGTCGCTCCACACTGGCCCTGGCTGCTTCGCTTCCCTTCCCTTTCACTTCTACCAGCAGGGCTCGCAAGGCCTGATTCGCATCTGCTGCAAGTGATAAGCCTGGAGCCACATTCTTTCCTATATTTGCCGCATCAATATCAATGTGAATAACCTGAGCATGCGGGGCGAAAGTGGCCAACTTTCCGGTGACCCGGTCGTCAAAGCGAACCCCGACGGCAATTAGCAGGTCACTTTCTGCCACGGCCATGTTTGCGGCGTAGGTGCCGTGCATGCCGAGCATTTTCAAACAGAGCGGGTGCGCTGAAGGAAAGCCGCCCAGGCCCATCAACGTCGGGGTCACCGGAAGCTGCAGTTCTTCTGCAAACTCGCGCAAGGCTCGGGCAGCCCCGGCGTTTATGATGCCCCCGCCAACATATAAGACGGGACGTTCCGACTCGAGAATAAGGGTCGCTGCGCGAGCTATAGCTTGGGGATCAGGGTCTGAGACACCAGAGACCAATGGAAACCGAATATTGTGGAAACGAGAGTAAGCACATGGTGCCGCGGAGACATCTTTGGGAATATCAATCACTACTGGGCCGGGTCGGCCCGAAGTAGCCAGGTGGAAGGCTTCGTGCACCACCGCGGCCATGTCCCGAACATCCCGTACCAGATAATTGTGTTTGACGCAGGGTCGAGTGATTCCCACTGTGTCGACTTCCTGAAACGCATCCGTTCCAATCAAAGGAAGTGGAACCTGACCAGTGATGACGACAATGGGGGTGGAATCCATGTACGCGTTTGCTATCCCCGTGATGGCGTTTGTAGCCCCGGGGCCCGAGGTAACGAGGGCTACCCCGGGACGCCCCGAAGACCTTGCATATCCTTCGGCCATATGGACTGCGCCCTGTTCGTGGCGCACCAGGAAGTGAGTAATTTGAGAGCGGGCACGCCACAACTCGTCGTAAATGTGCAACACAGCGCCGCCCGGATAGCCAAAAATGGTGTCTACACCCTCATGAACCAGAGCATTGATCAGTACTTCGGCACCTCTAGGCAGTTTCGCCTCACTCTCTTCCAACGAGGGTTTAGAAGGCGGCGCGATCGTTTGTGGTTCTGCAATCATTGTTTCTGAAATGGCGTAACGCCAGGTTCGATGTGTTCTAAAGTCAAAAAGCCATCAACTTTGCTGATGGCCTTCAAGCAAACTTTCTGATCAGCCAGGCCATCAGGGCGCACGCAATTGCGCGCCTACAAAAATAATTACG
>Ga0187893_10003171_pt1 | contig 34110 bp, 19 predicted proteins | sample MA1701074metaG_FD_139574 | JGI IMG/M metagenome (GOLD analysis project Ga0187893, IMG submission 139574) | White microbial mat communities from a basaltic lava cave in the Kipuka Kanohina Cave System on the Island of Hawaii, USA - MA170107-4 metaG ...
AGGCGCTCAACCGCGAAGGAGCGCTCTTCCTCGACTCCGGGAAGCGCCTGGAGTTGAAGGTTTCGGCGTCGTCGGCCGGCACCGTCGAGGGCACCGTGACGGCGCCATGTCATGAACTCTGAGTCTCGCGCGCAGCCGGATGGGACAGGCCTACGAGGTGCTGATCCTCCCCTGTCGAGGGCGCGGGGGGCCCTCTGTTCGGCGGACCGACCAGCGCTCGCGCATGTTGAGGCACGCTCCGTGGCTCGCAGGTGCTCGGGGCGCTCACGGCCCGGTTGGGCCTTCGCCGCAGGCGGGAGCGTCGAGCGGTTGACGCGAGCTGGAGTACGCGGCCTCCGTCCCGTGTCACGTGACGCGAGCGAAGTACACGGTGAAGTACACGCTCATGTCATCAGGTTCGGGAAGTAGACGTCGAGTCAAGGGGCGGCTCGTGGAGTGGGGACTCCGGAGATCCTGAAAGTGGGGAGCTTCAGTGTCCTGCTACCAAACCGGTCGACGCTTCGGAGAGCTTGGGTAAATCCGCCGGGGGGCGCTGCGATATCCACGACTCGCCTCTCGCTGCCGGTATCCGCGTCGCGCTCCGCCGGTCTGCTGCCCTCGCCGCTGTCCGCGGCGCCCCGACAGACGCGCCGCGCGGCGAAGCGCGCCCGACGCGGCGGTGCTCATCTTGCCCAGGTTGAGCCGGTCGTCGACGGCCGAAAGCAGGACACGACGCCCGTCCGGGATACTTTGAAGCTGCCGAGAACTCCGGCGCCCTCCTCCCCAGCCGAAACGCATACGCAGGACGCACGCGTCTGCGGGCTGAGACCCCCACGACAGCTACTCGGGCCGTCGGACCTCTGTGGTATGCTGGGCACTACGCACCGACGACGGCCGGCACTCCGCCGGGCTCGGCGGTCGAGCGGGCGTTCGAGTGGGGCTCTCGACCCGAGCGAATCCGACGAAAGGCATAGAGCGCGGCCGCAAGCGTAGTACAACCGGCGATGGGCCGCGGCGGAGGGGGCGCCTGACCTGGGAGCAGAAGCGCGATGAAACCAAACGATACGAGGCAACCCGCCCCGAGCGAGGAGCCCGACGCCCTCGGCGAACTCATCGCCCGAATTCCGGCTGCGGCTGCCGCGCTTAGTCGCATCCCGCGCGTCTTCGAGTTCCTGCGTCGCGGCCTCGGGGACGCGGCTCAGATCTGGGACCCCGATGACCAGAGCGACGTCACCACGAAGCTCCTCGTCGCCGGCGTCCAGCTCGAGGTCGAGGCGCTGAAGGCCCGGTTCGACGAGATCCACACGAAGTACGAGGTTGCGCGGGCGGCCGAGCGTCATTGGCGGCCGATGCTGCGCGCGAAGGCCTCTGTCGTCTTCAGGAACGATGCCGGTCAGGTTGCCAGAATGCCCGCGGACCTCGTCGCGCTCGTCGCACAGGGCGGTACGTTCGATGGTGACGTGCTGGAGAGGTCGAAGTCCGTCGCCTTTGTTCGTGAGGGCAAGGTCATCTCGGAGATCCCAAAGACGTTGTTCGTCTGCCTCGAGAGGCTTCTCCAGAGCTACGATGTAACAACGGCACGGGGAAGCAAACCTCAATCCCGTTCTTCCCGGGGCGAAGCGCCGCAGTTTCCCAAGGATGTCGACTCAACAGGCAAGACGCGGGAAAGGCGTGGCCGTACGACCGATGGACACGCGTGAGATCGAGATCCTGCGCTACCTCGAGGCGGGGCCGGCGCCCCTGCAGCCAGTTCTCAGCCGGATTCCGAAGAGCAGCACCTACCGTCTCCTGAGCCGGCTGCGGCAGGATCGGCTGGTGGCCCGGGACGGGCGGCGCTATCGGCTGCTCCCGGCGGGACGAGAGGCGCTGACCGCGCTCTCGGCTCCGCCGACCGCGGCCGCCGCCGCGCCCAGCTTCGATCGCCACGTTCGGCACTTGCGGCATGCGCCGACGGCCTTCCACCGCTCGGTCCTCGAGCTGGTCGCGTGCGCCGTCGTCGCCCGGAAGCACCGGCTGAGGCCGTCGCACCACCCGGCGTTCGTCGTGTTCGGGCCGAAACTTCGATGGAAGACCTGGATCGCGAAGGCCGCCTGCCTCATGACGGGCGTCGATCCCGCGCGATTCGTGATCTACCTCGCGACCGAGTCCGGCCGGTCCATGGTCTCCCGCAAGGGCTCGAAGGGCCAGCGCCTGAGCCTCCGCGCCGCCCTCGACAAGCCCATCGTCGGGCTTGACGAGTGGCTGCGCGCGAGGCCGGAGGTCCGGCGGCTCGCCCAGGTGTACCTCCACGGCGACCTCACCGTTCCAGACGAGAACGAGGTCCTTACGATCCAGCCGGTGCCGATCGTGACGCTGAATCCGCGCGAGCAGAGGGACGCCCTCGACGAGCGCCTCGGCCTCGACGAAGCGATGCTGCGGCGATCGATTCTGGCCGACGTGAGCGGGGTCGATATCCCGCCGGATCTGCTCGCGGAAGGCGACGTGCTCCTCGATCGCATCAAGGCGCTCGACCCGGCAGAGTTCCCGCCGCCGCGCCGGCCGGACTGGGAGCCGCGGGATGAGGTGAAGCGACGCCTGCTCGACGCTCTCGACGCCCCCGAGCGCCTGGCCGGGATCGACGTCACCATGCTCGCGATGCTCGCGACGGCGGCGACCGCCTGGATAGAGCCGGACGAGGCCCTCTACGTGGTCATGACGGACTACCTCACGATCGTCGAGCCGCTCGGCTGGACGAAGACCGATTGGAGATCACGGATGGAAGCCTCCCTCGATAAGCAGACCGGTGGAACGGTCGCCCCCGCGTCGCAGGCCGAGCCAAACCCGCTCGACTACAACGCCAAGGTCCACGCCCTGGCCGAGGTTTGCTCGAGGCTCTCGGTCACGCCGGCCCAGGCGGAGGAGCGCCTCCGGCACGTGGAGAAGCTTGTGGCCCTCGGACTCAGCCCGGGGGCCACGGACCTGATCGCGACCGAGCTCAAGCGGATCGGCCTCGCCCCACGAGAGGCGGCAAAGCGGCTCGCCGACTGCCTCCGGGAACACGAGTCCCTCGAGGCGAGCCGCTCGGCCCTCGAGGCGCGCGTTCGGGCGCTCGAGCAGCAGTCGACGGGGACCACGCAGGTGCTCGAGGCGAGCGAGCAGGCGATTGCGGCCCTCGGGTGGGATCCCGAACACAGCAGGGCACTTCGGAGACTGCACGACGAACTGTGCGAGACGAAGCTCTCGGTCGCGGACGCCGCGACGGTCCTCGCGGCGGCCCGGGAGAGCGCCGCGGCCTGCGAGGTCGCGCCCGCCGACGCCGCCGTGCTCGCACGGCACGCGGTGCAGCTTCTCGCGGCCGAGATTCAGAAGAGGGGCGAGACGGATGGCGACCTCGACAGCGCCGTCGGCGCGATCCTCGACGCCGCCAAGCGCGGCGTCCGCCTTGACGATGAGATCCGGCGCCTGGAAGCCGAGCGAAGCCGGCTCGATGCCCAGGCGGTCCACGCTCGGCAAGGCCTCAACGCGCTCCAGGGGCAGCTCAAGAAGACTCGACACGAAAAGGCGGAGGTCGAGAGCATCTTCGCGACCTTGAGGACGCGCGTCGCCGACGAGCAACGCAAGCTCGACGCCAGCCGCCGCCGCGGCGCGGACGCCCGGCAAAGCCGCGACCGGCGACGCCGGCGCGTCCCCGCGGGCGCCCACGCCGCGAAATCGACCGGGAAACCGTGATCAAGGCGCTCCGCTCGTCGGCGGGCAATATCCGGGCGGCGGCGCGAAGGCTAAAGCTGCCGCGGACGACCGTTGGTCGATGCGTGGTCGTACACGGACTACTGCTGCTCGCCCAGTACCCGGCCGGTCTATCGGAGGCGCATACCCGCCTGTTGGTCGCCTCCGGCATCTCGCCCGACGTCGTCCGAGCCCGAGGGTATCGGTCGACCCGGGGCGCTCTCGAGGTGCCGATCTGGTCCGCGCGCGGCGAGCGGCTTGGCTCGCAGCACCGGACCGACGTGCCCTCGTCTCGCCGCCGCCGCTATCGCAACCGGTGCCCGCCCCGCGTGCTCGACGTGTCGCCGGCGGGTCTCACCCTCGCGCTCGACCCTCGCCCGCGCCTCTACGTTACGGAGAGCCCGCGCAAGGCAGATGCGGCCGTGTCGCGGGGGATCGCCTGTGTCGACGTCCTCGGCGTGCGGGAACTCTGCCTCGATGCCGACGAGTGGGCGCGCCTCGGGGTCAAGGGTCGGGAGGTGTACATCGTGTTTGACGCGGACGCGGCGACGAACCCCGAGGTCATGCGCGCAGAGAGGGACTTGATAGCGTTCCTGCAAGGGTCGGGCGCCCACGTCCGCGTCGTTCGGCTGCCCGGGCCCGGAAAGATGGGCCTGGACGATTACCTCGCCGCCGGGCATGGGGAGTCCGACTTGCTCTCGCTTGCGGAATAGCGCGTGCGGTCGGAGTCGGAGCTCCGTCGTTGCGAAAGCTGCTGGAAGACGCTCCCCCAAACCCGCGTCGTTCCAGATCGCGAGTAATCCCCTCCGAGCGTTGCGAAAGGAGTTGATTCCGCAAGCGGAGACGGCGCTGCGATACAATCTGTCGTCGAACGCTCGGAGGCCGTCATGTTCCTGAAGCTCGACTTCACCGCCACGCCGCCCACGTGGACTGCACTCGACCCCCTCGAGTTCAAGGCCCTTCCCACGGGGAAGGAAGCGGACCTTGAAGAGATGATCCGGCGCGACGTCTCCCTTCTCTTCCCCAACGAGGACGACGACGAGACGCTCATGATCCTCGGGCAGCAAACGCGCTCAGCAACAGGAAAGAGAAGCGACCTCATCGCGATCGACTCGACAGGCGCCCTGGTTCTCATCGAAGTGAAGCGCGATGCAGACGACATGAGGGGCCGCGCAGAGCCGTTCGAGTTCCAGGCGATTCGCTACGCAGCAGGGCTCGCGACGCTTCAGGGCTTGGAGGCGATCGTCCAGGAGCTATTCGGCCCCTACTTGGCACGGGTAACGGAACCGCCGAAGCCGTCGGAGAACGGGCTTCAGCCCGAGGAGATTGCTCGCCGCCGCCTTAATGAGTTCATGCAGCAGAACGGGATCGTCGCGGAACGGCTCAACCACGCACAGAGGATCATTCTCGCAGCGGCCGCGTACGATGCGGACACGCTCTCCGCCGTCGCTTGGATGGCTCGTTCAGGTCTCCCCATCCGCGCCATCCAGTTTCAGCCCTATGGGCTCGGCGTCGACTCGTTTCTCGAGGTGACGCAGGTCATCCCGCCGCCCAGTCTCGAAGACTACTTTGTCAAGATCGGATCGCGCTCTTTGGGCGCCGGAAGCCGTGTGCGCGAGCCTCTCGGCGATGGGAGCGCTCCACAGGGCGTACGGCGCTCCCTGCCGCGTCTGCCGCAGATGATCGAAGCCGGCATCGTCAAGAAGGGCGACCGACTTACTGTTGCATTGAACCCGGACAAGGACGTGGAGCTCATCGACTCACGACATGTGCTCGTCGACGGGAGGCCGACCACGTTGAACGAGTGGGCAAAGACGGTAGCGGGATGGAGTGCGATCAACATCTACGACTGGGTCGTTCACAAGCCGACCGGGAAGCGACTTCGCGATCTTCGTCCCTTGCTCGGAGCGACCTCCGACACGGGCGTAGCTGTGACCGCTAGTCTGCCGAGCCCTCTGCCCACCACGGGCTGATAGACCGCGTGATCGCGGTTCTGGACGGCTTACGGCTCTAGGACCGTGAGACTCGTCCACGGTGACGTGACGGACTCTGGCGACGACCTGGGCGCGATCCCGGACTCCGCTCCAGTACGGCATGCCACGCCCAGCTTGTCACGCGTAGTCACGCGGGCGCGACTCGAGCGAGCACCTCCTCGAGCAGTTCCTCGGGGCTTGCCCGCGACGAGTCGAGGAGCAAGTCCGATCGGGTCGGCGAAGCGAAGTCGAAGCCGTAGACCTCCTCGAGCGCGCGCCTGTCCGTCGCTTCCCGGGCCGCGACTGCAGCGCTGAGCGCTTCGGCGGGAAGATCCCCGCCGTCGCGCGCCCCGAAGCGGCGGGCGCGCACGTCGAGCGGGCACTCGAGAACGACGATCACGAGCCCCCGCCTTCCGCGTGTGCGGAGCCACGCGCCGATGTGGGCGACCATGCGGCCCTCGTAGACGCGGGCCTCTCCGCGGGCGATCGAGCGCGCCATTGCGAAGTCGAGGCGAACATGATCGTCCCGCGGAAGATCGAGGGTTGCCTGGATGACGCTCCGGCCGCTCGCTTCCGCGCGCCGGCGCACGAGCGCGCCCGCGCTGAGGAGGGGTCCGCCCAGTCGCGAGGCGACGAGCTTCGCGAGCGTGCTCTTTCCCGTCAGGGGGCCCCCGGCGATGAGCACCGTGGGCCGGTCGGAGAGATCCGCGACGGCAGCCTCGACGACCTCGGGGCCGACCACATAGCGAAACACAGCCTCCAGATCACGAGCCTTCATACGACCACGAGCCTCCTTCCCGCGAACCTCTTCTCCTCGGCCCAGGCAAGCACGGAAGCCCAGGGCCACGCCCGCACGACACGCATCCCGTAGCGATCCGGAGACCGGCCCATCTTCGAGAGCCGTTCGAGCTGGAACCGGCTCTCGTGGAGCTTCACCGGGCGCTCGCCGCTCCCGATGATCGCCCGCACTGCGCCGAGTGACGCCGCGCGGGCCCGGGGATCCTCACCGGGAAAGCCGGCGATCAGGTTGACGACGAGGCTCACCCCGGCCGCCTCGACGGCGCGGCAGACCCGGGCGAAGAGCTCGAGCGACTGCTCCTTCTCGATCTCCTTCTGGCGCTCGCCGTCGAAGGTCTCGGCGCCGACCTCCAAGGTCCGGAGGCCCGCGTCGCGGAGCCGCCGGAGGAATGCCCCGTCGGCGAGCCGCGGGTGGAGCTTCGTACAAGCGCTCCAGGGCACGCGCCCGTCGACGAGCGTCGCGATCTCGGCGAGACGATCCGGCAGGATCAGGCTGTCCTTGAACGAGAGCGTGGCGCCGAGCCGGTCGGCCTCGGCGATCACTCTCGAGATCACGTCCCACGGCAGCTCGCCGTACTCTCCCTCGATCGCCGGATACGTGCAGTACGCGCACCGCCCATACGGACAGCCGCGCGACGCCTGCGCCGGAATCGCTATGCGCCGCGTGCCGTCGTGGGCGACGCCGTACACGTCGAGGTTGGCGAAGACCGGCGAGGCCGAAACGTCCTGCCTTCCGCGGTGCTCCACGCCGCCGCCCGCGCGGTTGCACTCGGGCGGGAGGGGCCCGCCCGAGGCGACGGCGTCGAGCACGGCCGCGAACGTGTCCTCGGCGTACCCGAACACGAAGCCGTCGATCCACGTCCCGTAGCTCGGCGAGCGCACGATCTCGGCGGCGAGCGCCGTCACGTGCGCGCCGCCCCAGACGACGGGCACGCCGGGCCATGCGCGCCGGGCGAGCATAGAGACCGCAAGCCCGTAGAGGACCTGGCCGCTCCAGAGGACGGAGACCCCGACGAGGTCCGGGCGGCGGCGGCCCGGCGCGCCGAGCGCGTGCTCGATCCAGCGGCCGTCCTCGCTCTCGACAAGGCGCAGGACCGCCCGCTCGACGGCGTCCAGCGGGAAGGCCAGCGCGAGGACGGGATCGACCCCGAGGTCGCCCGCCTCGTCGAGCGGGAAGAACGACCGGAGCCGGCCGGCGAAGCGCGCCTCGATCTCGCGCAGCCTCTCCGGCCGGTCGTGGTCGCCGACGAACTCGCCGCCCCCGGCGATGGGGCCGGGAGCCGCCTCGCGGAGGTAGGCGATGTTCAGGTCGAGCACGTCCACGCGGTGACCGCGCGCCTCGGCCGCGCCCTGCAGCATGGCGGGGCCGAGGAGCGGACCGGCGACGTACTTGAGGAACGGCGGGACGACGAGGAGTGCATCAGCGCCCATGGCCCAGCCTCCTCGTCGTGCGGACTCGCAGCTCGGCCTCGCGAAGAGCCCGGCGCACCGCCGCGAGAACGATCGCGCTTACATCCCGACCGCGGTGACCGACGACGATCGACACCTGCGGGCCGGCGGGCGCCGCCCAGACCTGATGGGAACCCCGCCGGCGCAGGGGGCACCAGCCGAGGGCACGGAGACAGCCCAGAAGCTTGCGAACCGGAAGGTTACGGAGTGTGAGATAGGCAAGCCCCGCGCCCGCGGCGCGAGGCGGAGCGATGGCGTTCCGCGACATCGTTTGCCTCCGACTGAGGGCCGCCCCCGCTCGCAACGGCGCGAGCGGGGCGGTCGAACTCGGAGCGACTTGCGGGGCCGCCCGATCTCCGGGCGGCAGGGGCATGGCACGCGCGTTGGCGCGTTCACCCCGATGCGCGAGGTCGCGAAGAGAACGTGATTCTCAGGAACGAACTCGGGGTCGACCGGCCTCCTTCGTTCTCCGGACTTCCTTCTGACGCGTCCTCCGCGCGCCGGCCTCATCGACCTTCACGCCGAGGGCGGCGAGGTGGGCCTGACGGCACCACCACAGGGCGGCGACTACGGCTCGGCGCGGGGACGTCCCATCCGGAAGGGAGACGCCGCGGCGGAGCTCCTTGGCCGCGATGGCGGCCTCCTGGCGGACCTCCGGGCTCGGGTCGTGCGAGGACGACCAGAGCAAGATGTCATGCCCTCGACGATGCGAACCGACCCGGGGGTTCACGCGGAGCTCGCGCACGGCCCTGATGTAGCACTGGCGCCAGTCCGCCGAAGCCTCGACGAGGTCACCTGCGCCCGGCGTCTCGGTCTTCCTTCCGTCTCTCGTCTTCAGGCGCTCGAGGCAGTAGGTCGCGAAGCCGTCGCGCAGCTCCGCGAGGCCGGGATCCTTGTACCCTTCCATCTCGGCGTAGTGGTGGACCAGCGCGTCGAGGTCCGCCGCGATCCAGGAGAACGCCTCCGGCGGCGACTCGCGCCCCGCCTCCTTCCAGAAACGTAGGTCGACCGCCACGGCTGGGACGGCGCAGGCGCGAAGGGCCAGCAACAGCGCCTTCATGGCCGCCCAGCAGCCTCCTGCGACGGTCAGCGCCTGGACCGCCTGCCGGTAGTTGACTTTGTCGGCTTCCAGGCTCGCCGCGCTTCCGGGCGATGCCGCCCCGTGGAGCCTGCTCCGGAGGCGGCCGAGCCCGGTCCGAGCGCTGTCGACGACGGCCGTGAGCGTTGCCTGAGAGGCCGGTTCCCCGCGCCCGAGCGCAAGCGACGCCATCAACCAGTACGCGCCCAGGAGTTCGAGGTCGCCGCTCGCCGTCGCCTGCCTCTCGTGAAGGACTTCGAAGAGCGGGCGGAGCGGCCGAGCACACAGCGCGTAGAGGAACTCCGGACGGCCGAGGTTCCCGCACTTGATCTTCGCCCAGGTCTCGATGCAAGCGAGAGTGCCCCAGGCGAACCGCGCGAGCGTGGGGCCGGGCTCGTCGGCAAACGCGGGCGCGAGGAACGAGAGGACCTCCAGCCCTGCCCGCTCGAGCCAGAACTCCAACCTCCGGCGGTCCCGAAGGCGCTCGACCTCGCCGCCGAACCGCGCCTCGCGGATCCGGTCGAGGTCCAGCACGCGCGTGAGCGCGATGCGCGCGGACGGCGCGCGCGGCCGGCCGCCATCCGCGGGCGACGGCTCGACGAGCAGCCGACTGAGGACGCCGCCGCTGTTCTCCCCGTCAAGAGCCGCGTCGTCGATGCGAAGGACGCCCTCCGTCAGGTCGACGGTGATCCGCGTCTCGGGGTCGGCGGGCTCGAGGAGCGCGCGCAGAAGCTCCTCGTCGGCTCGGCCGTTCGATCCCCGGCCGGCGTGGAGGAGGACCGCGAGCACGGCGGCATCCCGAGATTCCCGCTCGGCCGTGTAGACGTCGGCCAGCTCCTGCGCGAGCTCGAGGACGTCCTCGTCGGCGAGATCCTCGCCGTGCCGGGCCGACCCTACGCGAAGCGCGACATACGCGAGCCACCGCGCGTCCGCCTTGGCGACGCCCCGGCGCTCAAAGCAGGCGACGACGTCAGACGCGCTCTCGTGAGTGGACGGACGATCATCACCCGGTTCGATGAGAGGCATCAGCTGCACCTCTTCCTTCAGAGGCCGCTCCAACCTTGCGGCGGTAGGTCCTACCGGATAGCCGTTGGAGCCCCGGGCGCCGAACGACACCCAGCGCGAGTACAGCAGCGGCCATGACGGCCACAATGCGAGCTATCCATTCATGAGTTTAGCGAGGCGGTCGAGACTCGTCAAGACATGGCGCCGAGCCCGGGCTGCGCGTCGAAGATCGCCCGCGGCGGGCTTGGAAAGTGGCTCGCCTGAGGGCGCTCCAAAACCTGCTCTAAGGACTTCCGGCGGCAGCCGCCGCGCGCAGCCGCCATTGGCCTCGTTCATCCGGGTGTTGACGGGGCCGAACCCCCACCGCGGAGCCGGCCCAAGAGGCCAGGATCCGATAGGGTTCGTCGGGGCGTGAACGGGGTCGTTTCAGCATTGACCGAATGCACGGGCGGTCGTTAGACTCGCCCTCGCACTCATGCCCCCGTCGGTTCAGGTCCTCGAAATCGCCGCACGTGCTGTCGACGCCTTCTACGAGGCCGCCCTCTGGGGACTTCGACGCCTCGACGATGCGGGCGTGCCGCCCCGCCGCTTCGACGCCGAGGCGGAGGCGCGCTGGAAGCAGTTCCAGGGCAGCCTCACGACCGCGCACCGCGTGGACGTCCTGCTCCGCGACGGATCGGCCCGCTTCGGGCCGGCGTTCCACGCGGCCACGGTCTTCGGCCTGAGCGGGCTGCCGGTCGACGAGCCCTTCGGACCCTACTGGCACTCCCTGAAGCCCCAGCGCGCACTCGACCTCTGGAACGAGGTGCGGCGCGCGCCGGCGCTCGCGCCCGAGGCGCTGGTCGAGCGCTGGGCGGCGCTCCTCGGCGTGGCGCGACCGCCGGACGGCGCCGCGCTCCCGCGGCCGGGCGGGGCGGAGCAGGCGATGGCGTTCGGGGGCACTGCCGTCTGGCGCCTGTTCCGGGCATTCCGGGGCGAGCGCGGGCTCGACTGGTCGAGCGCGGTCACGGTCCTCGCGGCGACGCCGGCCGAGCGGCAGTTCGCGGGGCTCCTCGCCGTCGTCGATCCTGCGCCCGGGGCGACGCGGCTGATCGATCCGCCCGCCGGCGACGATCCGGGGACACCGGAGCCATGGGCGGCCGCCGTGCGCGCCAAGCTCGGGCGCCTCGATCGCATCGTCCTCGGGCCTGCGCCGACGGACATCGACCTTCGCGCGGTCGAGGCGCTGCGGCGGTCGTTTCCGACCGCGGCGGTCGTTTCGTGAGGAGGGACGGCCGCTCATGGCCCTGAGCGCGGCCCGGTTCACGGAAGTCACCCAGTCGCGCTTCCCGCACGAGCAGGCGGGCTTCAAGCGCCTGCGGCAGGCCCTGCCGGACGTCGACCCCTACCACGTCTGGACGAACGCGCTGCTCGTCGAGGGCAGCCGCACGTACGAGGTCGACGCGATCGTCATCGGCAAGCACTGCATCTACGTCGTCGAGCTCAAGGCATGGAAGGGCGAGATCCAGGGCGACATTCAGGACTGGTATGTCTTCGAGGCGGGGCGCCGCACGTACCACGAGAACCCGGTTCGCCTCGCGGAGGTGAAGGCCAAGGTCCTGAAGAGCCTGCTCCAGGCGAAGGTGAAGAACGCTCACGTGCCCTGGGTCGAGCCCCTCGTCTGGCTCACCGCGGAGGACGTGACGCCCAAGCTCGATGATGTCGCATCCCGCTGGGTCGTGAAGGGCGACGCGATCGCGCGGGCGATCACCCATCGCGACTACCACCCCCATCAGGAGCCGAAACAATTCATCGACCGCCCGCAGATGGAGGCGATCAAGAAGGGCATCCTCGCGATCGGGCTCAGGGCGAGCGAAAAGAACCGCGTCTTCGAAGGCTACCGCCTGGAGAGCCAGCTCGAGGACGGCGACCTCTACCAGGACTTCCTCGCGCAGAAGGCGGGCCTCGACGGCGGCGACGTTCCCTATCGCCTCCGCATCTTCCCGACCGAGCTGGAGACGGAGCTCGCTCGTCGCGAGCAGATGGAGCGGCTCGCGCTGCGCGAAGAGCGCATGCTCCGCGAGCTGTCCGGCCACCCTCACGTCCTCAAGGCCTACGCTGCGTTTCGCTGCCCGCGCGGGCTCGCGATTCCGCTCGAGCATCTCCCGGACGCCATCACGCTCGCCGCATGGATCGAGGCTCACCGCGGGGCGGGCCTCGACGTCCGCCTGAAGCTCATCCAGCAGGTTGCGGCGGCCCTCGGCCACTGCCACTCCTGTCGCATCCTCCACCGCGACCTCAACCCGAAGGCCGTGCTCGTCACGGGCGACGCCGCTTGCCCGACCGCGCGCCTCCGCAACTTCGGCGGCGCACGTTTGAAGGGGGGAACCCCGACCACCGCCTCGCGTTCGGGCTCGCTCCTCCCCGAGGGCCGCGACCTCGTCTACGCCGCCCCCGAAGTCCTCGCCTCGCCCCGGTACGCGACCGAGGCGAGCGACGTCTTCTCGCTCGGCGCCCTCGCCTTCTTCGTCCTCACCGGCAAGCCCCCGGCCGCGACCGTGCGCGAGCGCGAGGAGGTCCTGAAGACGGGCGGCGGTCTGCGCCCGAGCCTCGTCGACGACGGGTATGCCGCGGACCGCGGCGACGACGCGCGCAAGGCGCTCGACGAGGTCATCGCCACCGCGACCGACGCCGACCCCAACGGCCGCTGGACGAGCCCCGCGGAGTTCCAGGACGAGCTGTTCAAGGCGACCCGTACGCCCGAGACCCCAACAACTGCCATCGGCGGCGGCGGCGGCGGCGGCGGCGGCGGCCCGCCCACTCCCAAGGTCGACCCACTCGACGCCAAACCCGAACAGCTCCTCGCGGGCGACCTCCGCGTCGAGAAGGTCCTCGGGAGCGGCGCCACGGCCGTGGTCTACCAGGTGAAGAAGGATGGCGTCTCCCGCGTGCTGAAGGTCGCGCGCGACGCCCGCGCGAACGAGCTGATCGAGGCCGAGTGGCGCACGCTCGACGGCTTGAAGCACCAGCGGATCGTCGCCCCGAAGGGACCGCCGCTCGTCCTCGAGGGACACGTCGCGCTCCTCCTCGACATGCCCGGGGAGACGACGCTCGCCGAGTACCTGCGCGTCGAGGGAGCGGCGACGCTCGACTTCGCCGCGCGCTGGGGCCGCGAGCTGCTCGATGCCGTCCAGCACCTGGAGGAGCGAGGCGTACTGCACCGTGACCTCAAGCCCTCGAACATCGGGCTCGAGGTCGTCGCCTGGAAAAAGACGAAGAGCATGCTGCTCTTCGATTTCTCGCACAGCCACCTGCGCCGCGAGGCCATCGACGCGGGAACCGAAGCCTACCGCGACCCGGACCTCGCTGTGCGCCTGCGCCGCCAGGCGGATCACCACGCCGACCTCTATTCGGCCGCCTTGATCCTCTACGAGATGCTCACCGGGACGCTCCCGCGGCGCCCGCGCCGCCCCGGCGAGCCGGCCACGATCTCGCCCGAGGCGCTCGACGAGAGCTGCCGCGAGAAGCTCACCACCTTCTTCAACCGCGCCTTCGCGCCCGAAGTCGACGTCCGGTTCCCCTCCGCCCAGGAGATGCTCCAAGCCTGGACCGAGGCGACCGCCGCCCCGCCCCAGCCACGGCCCGGTAAGCCGCCCGAGCTCGCCACCGCCACGACACCGATCTTCGAGATCGCGATGAGCGACCGGGCGCGGAACGCCCTCGGCCGCTACCGGATCTACACGGCCAGTGAGCTCGCGCGTTACCCGCGCAACCGCATTCGCGTCATGAAGGGCGTCGGCGGCGAGACGGCCGAGGAGATCGAGGGCCTCGCCGCGAAGCTCCGCGAGAAGCTCCGCGTCGACGAGACGCCGGCCGTCCAGGACCCGTTCGTCCCCGACTATCCCGACGACGAGAAGACGCTGCTCGACGGGCCCGAGACGCGCGTTCCCGAGGCCGTGATCGATCGGCTCCTCGACGAGAACATCGTCTCGTACCAGGACCTCGCCGCGACGAGCGCGGCCGACCTCGACCGGATCGTCGACGACGCCGACGCGCTCGAGAAGCTGCGCACTTTAGTCCAAGAGCGCCGGAAGGCGATCGGCCCGGTGCCGGCAACGCTCGACCAATGGGTGGAAGAGGCGACGCGGCCGATCGCGAAGTTCACGGGCGCCGATCGGCGGGTCGTAGAGCACCTGTACGGCCTCAAGCCGTTTGCGGAGTTTGACTATCCGCGCGTTCCGAGCCAGGCCGAGCTGGCCCCGGCGGCCAAAATGACGCTCGCTGCCCTCAACCGAGTGATCCTGCGGGCCTTCGCAGAGTGGACGGAGGGGCACCTCGAGAAGCTCGCCTGGAAGATCGCGCGCCTGATCCACCAGGAAGGCGGAGCGCTCCCCATCGCGATCGTCGCCCCGCGGCTCGCCGCCGCGCTGGGCGAGGCGTCGGCAGTACCCGAGACGCTGCGTCGCGCCGCGTTCCTGGTTCGGGTGGCCGAGGAGATCGCTTCCAAGCACGACATCCCGCTCTCGCGCCGCGCCCGCAAGGGCGAAGGCATCGAGGTCTTCGAGGCCGTCGACAACTTCTGGCCGCCGTTGAAGTACCTGGGCGAAGTCGCCGACCAGCTCGCCCGCGCGCCGACGCTCCCCTCCGTCCTGCGCGTCAACGCGACCATCGACGCCGAGGTCGAACGACTGAAGCTTGTCCGGCGCCTCGCCGAGAGCCCGCCCACCCAGTCCGGCGAGGCCCGCCCCGACGAGCCGCAGCCCGACCGCTCGACGAGCTTCTGGGTGCGGCTCGCTGTCTCGCTGAGCCAGGGGGCCGCGCTCTCGCGCCGCGGCGAGGTCTACCCCCGCGCGATCGAGCCCGCCCGCATGCTCCAGCTCGTCGCGCCGTCGCTGCCCTCGGATGTGACGCTCGACGACCTGAAAGCCCGCGTGACCGAGCGCCTCCCGGAGGCGATCCACCCGCTGCCGCCGCGGCCGGACCTCGACCGGCTGCTCCTCAACGTCGGGTTCGCGTGGGTCGACGAGGGGAACCTGTACCGCCGCCGCAGCCACATGCTCTCGACGCAGTTCTCGGCGAGCGGGCACACGCGCGGGAGCACGGGCTCCGGCCCGGCGCCGGCCGGGGTCGACGGCGCCGCCCTCGCGCGCGAGCTGATCACGCAGCGCCTCGCGAGCGCGGGGCGCGAGCGATGCTTCCGCGCCGTCATGGTCGCCCCCGAGCGGCTCGACGCGGCCGTCGCGAAGCTCGTCCCGCTCCTCGAGGACGCGAGCGGGCGCCGCCCGATCGAGCCGCGCTCCGTCGACCTCGCGCTCATCGAGCACCTGCGCCGTCACGTGACACGCGAGTTCCCCGACTCTCCCGAAGTGTGGGGCTTCGTGCTCGACGCGGACGCCGAGGGGCCTGGCCCGGAGAACTGGGACGAGCTCGTGACGCGCGCGCAGGCCGCGGCGCACGCGTTCCTCGACGAGCTGCTCGAGGCGGCCGAGCCCGGAAAGCCGATCGTGCTCCGCGACCTCGGCCTCGTCACGCGCTTCAAGCTCACGGGCTTCCTCGCCGCCGTGGCGAGCGCCGCCGAGGCCGATCCGCGGGCGGGCTCGATCTTCCTCGTCGTGCCGCAGTCGGAGCGGTCGTCCGTGCCGCGGATCAACGACCAGCTCGAGGTTCCCGCGACCCCGGGCCAGGCGATCCGCCTCTCGCGCGACTGGGTGAACGGCGAGGCGGACCGCGGGCCCGAGCCGTCGAGCCGGAGCCGGACCGTGGGGGTGAGCTGAGCGCCATGGCCTTCGACGAAGCCGCCTTCAAGAAGGAACTTCGCACGCTCCACCGCGCGCTCGCCGCCGACCTCGTCGCCCGGGCCGATCGCCCGGAGGTCGAGCCCGCGCTCCGCGCTGCCCATCGCGTTTCCGCGGAGACGCACCGGACCGGCGAGGACTACGCCCTCTGGCGCCGCCACTTCGCCGAGCAGGCCGCCTCGGCCTGGACTCTCTCGACACTCTTCGCCCGCGTTCTCGAGGACCGCGGCTTCCTCAGGCGCCGGCGCATCGCCGGCCCCGAGGCGCGCGAGAGCCGCGACGCGCTGGCGCATTTGGCGCCCCACCTCGGTACGCGCGACTACCTGCTGGTCGTCTTCCAGGAGCTGATGGAGTTCGACGCCGCGCGCCCGCTCTTCGAGCCGCGACACAACCTCGCCTGGCACCTCGGACCTTCCGAGGACGGCGCGCGCCGGCTGATCCAGCACTTCGAGACGCCGGACGCGGCCGATCCGACGAAGCTCGCCTACACGTTCCCCGGTCGCCCCGAGCGCGGTCCGGCGGAGCCGGATCGAGTCGAGGAGCCTTTCGCCGACACGCGGCTCCTCGGCGACATCTACGAGGACCTCGACGAGGACGCCCGCAAGCGCTTCGCCCTCCTCCAGACGCCGCATTTCGTCGAGAGCTTCATCCTCGACCGGACGCTCACGCCGGCTCTCGCGACCTTCGGCCTCGGTTCCCCCGAGGACCCGATCCGCCTGATCGACCCGGCGTGCGGCTCGGGGCACTTCCTGCTCGACGCGTTCGCTCGCCTCTACCGGCGCTGGTCCGAGGAGGCGCCCGCCGCGGGCCGCGTTGAGTGGGTGCGCCGTGCGCTCCGGTCCGTGGCCGGCGTCGACGTGAACCCGTTCGCAGTCGCGATCGCCCGCTTCCGCTTGACGCTCGCGGCGCTCGAGGCGGCCGACCTCACGACGCTCGAGGGCGCGCCCGCGTTCGATATCAACGTCACGACCGCCGACACGCTCCTCTGGGGCGGCGATGGCCAGGGAGCCTTCAGGGACAGCGATGGAGCGGCCTGGACCGAGAGTCAGCTTTTCGAGGTCGAGAACCGGGCGGAGATCGAGCGGATCTTCGGGCGACGCTATCAGGTGGTGGTCGGGAACCCGCCATACATCGCGCCGAAGGACGACGTGCTGAACGCCGAGTACCGGAAACGCTACGAGACGTGCTATCGGGCCTACTCGCTTGCCGTGCCCTTCACTGAACGGTTCTTCCAACTCGCGGTCGAAGGCGGTTACCTAGGGATGATCACGGCCAACTCGTTCATGAAGCGCGAGTTCGGCCGCAAGCTGATCGAGGAGTACCTACCGGGGAAAGACCTGACGGCGATCTACGATACATCCGGCGCGCGCTTTCCTGGGCACGGGACGCCCACGGTGATACTCATCGGCCGTAACCAGCCGCGCACGCGCGACGTGGTGCCCATGGCGATGGGCGTCCGGGCCGAACCGGGGAAGCCCAGCCTGCCCGAGAGAGGGCTGGTGTGGCAGAGCATCGCCGAACACGGGGACCAGATCGGGTTCCAGAACGCGTACATTTCAGTCAGCGAGGTTCCAGGGGCGACCCTGTCAGAGCACCCGTGGTGCCCCCGAGGGGGTGGGGCAGCGGAGTTGAAGGCGAGGCTTGAAAGGCACGCGAACCGTACGCTCGCGAGACTGGACGCAGTCGTGGGCTTCATGGTCGTTACGAGAGAAGACGACGCCTATGTTACGGGGGGCGCCACCGCGAGGCTTGGCGTGCCCGCGGAGCACCAACGTCCCCTTGCTCTTGGCGAGAGTGTGCGCAATTGGAGCGTGGTGGATGTTGTGGCGATCTGGCCGTACACCCCCGGGACTCTGTTCACTGCTACTGGCGCTGGCCAGACTGCGTGCGAGCGAGTTCTCTGGCCGATGCGCGCGCTTCTCACGCGGCGCATCGCTTACGGACACTCGCAGCTTGAGCGCGGCCTCACGTGGTTCGAGTACTCGATGTTCTTTCGCGAGCGCTATCCCGGGCTAACCGCTGCCTACGCGGAGGTCGCCACCCACAACCACTTCGTTCTCGACCGCGCCGGACGTGTCTTCACGCAGTCAGCGCCGGTCGTGAAGCTACCCGGGGCTACTGAGGACGAGCACTTGGAGCTCCTTGGGCTGCTCAACTCGAGCACGCTCGGCTTCTGGATGCGCCAGGTATTCCAGGCCAAGGCAGGCAGTGGCATTGGGCGGGGAATTCAACCCGAGGGCTGGATGGAGCGCATCCAGTACGACGGCACGAAGCTCCAGCGCGCTCCTCTCGTCTCCTGCCCTGCCGTTCTCCCCTATGCGCGTGCCCTCGACGCCCTCGGTCAAGAGGTCAGCCGCCCTCTCCTCGACGGCCTCCCCCCAGCGGCTCTCGCCAGCCCCTCGGCCCTGCGCGCTGAGATCGCGGCGCGCCTCGCGCGCCGCCGCGAGGTCCTCGCCTGCATGCGCGGCCTCCAGGAAGAGCTCGACTGGCTGGTCTACGAGGCCTACGGCCTCATCCCGCCGGGCGCCGGGCGCGTCCTGCCGCCCGAGCAGGTCCCGCTACTCACGCTCGGGCACCGGCCGTTCGAGATCGCCATGGCGCGGCAGGTCGCGGCCGGCGAGCTCGAGACCGCCTGGTTCGAGCGGCACGGCTCGACGCCGACGACCGAGATCCCGGACTGCTACCCGCCCGAGTACCGCGAGCGCGTGCAGGCGCGGCTCGACCTGATCGCGTCCGTCCACGAGATCGGCCTCATCGAGCAGCCCGAGTACAAGCGCCGCTGGAGCGCGGACGACCTCGACGAGCGCGTGAAGGGCGAGCTGCGCGAGCGGCTCCTCGACCGGATCGAGACCGCGCGCTCGAACGCGCGCGAGCCGCAGAGCGTCCGCGCGATCGCGCACGGGCTCGAGCGCGAGCCGGAGGTCCGGGCGCTCGGCGAGGTCTTCGCGGACCGACCGGACTTCGACCTCGAGCGGCTCGCGGGCGAGCTGCTCGCGGAGGAGTCGGTGCCCGCGTTCGTTGCCTGCCGGTACACGGCGACGGGCCTCGAGAAGCGCGCGACCTGGGAGCGCGTGTGGGACCTGCAGCGGCGGGAAGACCGCGGCGAGAAGGTCGGCGAGATCGAGCCGCCGCAGAAGTACACGTCGGCCGACTTCCAGGGGAATGCGTGGACGCACCGCGGGAAGCTCGACGTCCCGAAGGAGCGCTTCGTCTCGTACCCCGGCTGCGAGGGCGGCGGCGACCCGACCCCGCTCTACGGCTGGGCAGGCTGGGATCACCTGCAGCGGGCCCGCGCGCTGGCGCAGCTCTTCGAGCGACGCCGGCGCGAGGACCGCTGGGAGGGCGATCGGCTCGTGCCGATGCTCGCCGGGATGCACGAGCTCGTGCCGTGGCTCCTCCAGTGGCACAACGAGCCGTCGGTAGAGTTCGATGGCGAGCGGCCCGGCGAGGCGTTCGACGGCTGGTTCAAGAGCCAGCTCGGGGCGCTCGCGCTCTCGAGGGGCAACCTCGAAGCGTGGCGGCCGGCGCGCGCTGGGGCCCGGCGCGGGCGGCCCTCATCTCGATCCTCTCCCGGAGGGAGAGGGGGAGCGAACGCCCTCGATCCGGAGCGCGTCCTCGCGACGCTCCGCGATCTCGGCGGCGAGGCCGCGCTCAAGCCGCTCGCCGAGGCGCTTGGCGCGCCGCAGACGGCCGTCCGCGCGGCGGCCGATGCGCTCGTCGAGGGCGGGCGCCTCGCCCTCGTGCGCAAGAAGCCCATCACGTACGGCCTCACGGCCGAACCCATCCCCGCGGAGAGTTGATCCCGATGGCCTTCGACCGGATTCGCGACCTCTTTGACCTGCCCGAACGCGTCGTCAAGAACGACTTCGTCGTTCGCCTCCACGAGGGCATCCAGAACGCGGACGCGACGGTCAAGAACTACGTCGTCACGCCGCGCCTCGTGAAGGCCTTCGACGCCGTCCTCGCGCTGATCGGCCGCGCGCTCGACACGCACACGAGCCAGGGCGCCTACCTCCACGGGTCGTTTGGCTCCGGCAAGTCGCACTTCATGGCCGTGCTCGATCTCCTGCTCGCCGACAGGCGCGTCGCCTGGGAGAAGCCGGAGCTCCATGGGCTCCGGTCGAAGCACGCGTGGATCGGGCGCAAGAAGCTCCTCCTCCTTCCGGTCTACTGTGTCAACGCGACGACGCTCGAGCAGCGGATCTTCGAGGACTACCTCGACTACGTCCGGGATCACCACCCGGGAGCGTCCCCACCGGCGATCTTCCGGGACCGCGTCCTCTTCGAGCAGGCGCGGGCGGGCCTCGCCCACCAGGGTGATGACGTGTTCTTCAGGATCCTGAACAAGGCGACCGCGGCGAAGACCGGCCTCGGGAGGCTCGCCGCCGAGAAGGCCGGTGCCTGGACACGCGAGCGCTTCGACCGGGTGGTCGTCTCGAGCGACCCGGGCGAGCGCAAGCGCCTCTTTGACGCGCTCGTCGCCACGCATTACCCGGCCTTCCTCGGGCAAGCGGGCCACTTCGTCGAGTTCGGCGAGGGGCTCGCGGCGCTCTCGGCACACGCGAAGGACCTGGGCTACGATACGCTCCTCCTGCTCCTTGACGAGGTGATCCTCTGGCTATCGGGCATCCGCGCCGACGAGATGCGGCTTGCGACCGAATGCCAGAAGGTGACCCTCCTCGTCGAGACGGGGAAGCACGCCCGCCCGGTGCCGATCGTCTCGCTCCTCGCGCGCCAGCGCGGGCTCCGCGAGCTCCTCGGCGAGAGCGCCCTCGGCTCGACGTGGGCGGCGATCGACGAGCAGCTCGCGTACTGGAAGGAGCGCTTCGACGAGGTGAGGCTCGAGGACCGCGACTTCCCGATCATCCTGCAGAAGCGCGTCCTCACGCCGAAGAGCGACGAGGCGAAGCGGGCGATCGACAAGGCGTTCGAGACCGTGCGCCGGAACGTGCCCCCGCCGGATTGGGACCGGCTCCGCGGCGACTTCACCGAGGACGACTTCCGGGCCGTCTACCCGTTCAGCCCGGCGCTCGTACAGGCGCTGATCGCGCTCTCGAACACGCTCCAGCGCGAGCGCACGGCCATGCGCATTGTCACCGATCTCCTCGTGAACCACGTCGGTGACTTGCCCGTTGGCGACGTGATCCCGCTCGGCGACCTCTACGACGTCCTCGCCCTCGAGCAGTCGCGCGACCAGGTCGTCGACCAGCGCTTCGAAAACGCACGCCGCGTGTACCGGGGACAGCTCCTCCCGACGATCCAGAAGAAGCACGAGACCACGACGGCGACCCGCTGCCAGCGGCTCCGCGAGGGTCACGTGGTGGAGATCGGCTGCAGCCTCTGCCCGGAGGCGAAGTGCCGCGCCGACAACCGGATCGCCAAGACCCTGATCCTCGCGGCGCTCACGCCCGAAGTGGCCGCGGTCGCGAAGCTCGACGCGTCCAAGGTCGCGCAGCTCAACCACGGCGTCATCCGCTCGCCGCTCCCGGGCGGCGAGGCCTCGCGGATCCTCGGGATCGTGCGCGACTGGGCGACCGTCGCGAGCATCGCGCTCGGCACGGGGGACAACCCGACGATCTCGCTGCAGCTCGACGCGGTCGACATCGAGCCGCTGCTCGACAAGGCCGGGAGCGTCGACACCTACGGGGCGCGGCAGGGGCTCGTTCGCCGGCTGCTCCTCGAGCAGCTCGGGCTCGAGGCGACCGACCCCGTGTTCGAGCACGTGGTCGAGTGGCGCGGGACGCGGCGGCGCGGCCAGATCCAGTTCGGCAACGTGCGCACGATCGCGCTCAACGCCCTCGAGGTGCCGGCCGGCTGCGACTGGCAGGTCGTCATCGACTTCCCGTTCGACGAGCGCGAGTTCTCGCCGCAGGACGACCTGCGCAAGGTCGAGGAGTTCTGCGCGACCCGCGCGGGCGGCGCGTGGACGATGGTCTGGCTGCCGAGCTTCTTCTCGACTGCGGTGAACGACATCCTCGGGAAGCTCGTGCGCGTCGCCCACATCGATGACAAGCCCGACGAGTACCTCCGGCTCCTCGGGTCGGGCACCGAGCGCGAGCGGGCCCGCGGCCAGATCGGCGAGCGGCGGCGGAACCTGACGGCGAAGGTCGTCGCGGCGCTCGAGGTCGCGTACGGGATCCGCGCGGCCGACCTGACGCTCGTCGACCCGACGTTGAGCATCGAGACGCACACGCACCCGCTGCACGCGAACGCGCGCGCGGCCACGTTCGCGAAGCTGACGCTCAAGGCGGCGATCGAGGAGCAGGCGGATGCGCTCCTCGCGGTGCGCTTCTCGGGGCACCCGCGGTTCAGGGCGCTGCTGACGCCGGCGAAGGCGGCAAAGACCGCTGACGTGATCGGGCGGCTGATCGAGCACCCAGCTCACCGCGTGCACATTGTCGAGCGGACGGAGGTGGCGCTCCTCGGCGACATCGCCGAGCCGTTCCGGCTCGTGCGCCTGTCGAACGACGGGATCGCGGTCCTCGAGACCGACGTGCTCGAGAAGATCCGGCGCAGCGCCCTCAAGGAGGGCGTGACGGAGCCGCAGGTCGAGAACATCCGCGAGTGGGCCGAGGCGGAGGGGCTCGGCGGGCTCGACCCGATCGCGCGCGATCTGCTCGTCGATGCCTACGCGCGCTACACGACGGCGACGGTCCACGACGACGCCCGGCCGATCGAGTCGATCGCGTACGGCAAGCTCCCCGGCACGGCGACGCTCAGGCACGTGGCGCTGCCGACCGCGGAGGAGTGGGGAAAGGCGATCGAGCAGGCGTCACACCTCTGGGGCACGGGGCTCGCCGGGCGAGCCGTCTCGCCGAAGAACGTCGACGACCTCGACGCCGAGGCGCAGGCGCGCCTCGCGCGCTGGACGAGGGTCGACGCGCTCGTGCCGGTGCTCGAGCGGGCGTGGAAGACGTGGGGTGGGGCCGGCGGAGCGAAGCCGGCCGCGGGTGGGGGCGAGCCGGCGCGGCTGCGGACGGCGCGGTGCGCGGTCGAGCTCGCGCGCGCTCTCGCGGGCGTGCGCGGGCGCGACCTCGTCGCCGAGCTCGCGCAGGCGCGGCTCGAGACCTCGGCGGACGCGGTGCGGGCGAGCATCGAGGCGGCGGGCTCGCTCATCTCGGAGCTCGAGCGCCCCGACGCGTTCTCGAACTTCACTCTCGCGGAGGCGCGGGCGGAGCGCGACAAGTGGGCGAAGGACGTGCTCGTCGACCTCGCGGACGCGCTCGCGGCGGACGAGCTGGTGAGGCCGCTCGCGCGGACGCTCGCGGAGCTGCGGGCGCGGATCGCGACGGAGCTATCTCGCGAGACGCGCGACCGTGACGTGCGCGTGCCGGACCAGCACCGTGGCGACGTCCTCGGAGACCGGGTCGACGGCCGAGGTGGCACGGAACACAAGAAGTCCGACGTCCGTGACCCCATCGGACCGCAGCACTTGACCGTCGGCCCGACTGACTTCCAGGCCAGGATAGCCGAGCTGCGGCAGGCTTGGCAGGAAGCGCTTCGGGCCGGTCGCGTGCTCGAGATCACCTGGGAGGTCCGCGACGCATGACCACGGTCGAGGCCCCCGACGTTCCGGTCCTCACGGCCGACGACCTGCGCGACATCGCGGCGCGCGCGCGGCCGCCCGAGAAGCGCGCAGAGCGGCCGAAGCGCCTCGCCGTGTTCGGTCGCGCCGTGCCCGGGCTCGTGACGGCCGAGACCGAGGAGGGGCCGTTCGAGGTCGTCGAGGTCCGCTCGGAGATCGAGCTGCGCGAGCGCCTGCTCGCGGACCGGCGCGACGCGAAGCGGGACGGGCGGATCTTCCTCCTCGCCTGGCCCTACGCGCCAGCGACGCTGCCGCTCGACCTCCGCCACGGCTTCGCCGTGCAGGGCATCCTCCGGCGCGTCGGCGTCGATCGTCTGCGGCGGCGGCTGGGCGGGCGTCCCGTCTCGGCCGAGGTCGCGGCATCCGAGCTGGCGCTCCTCCTGGACGCGCTGCCGGACGACCGCATCCCGCCGTACGCGGCGCCCAGCATCGACATGGCGGGCGCGTGGCGGATCTACCTTGCCGCGCAGGCCCGGCTGCCCATCCTCGAGCGGCCGGACGGCGCGGCGCTCCAGCTCTTCGTGCTGGCGGCACGCGGCGGAGTCGGGTTCGCGGCCGACATGCGAGGTCGGAGGAAGCTCATCGAGAAGCTCGACGCCTTCCTCGTGACGGAGTACGGACCGCTCGCGCCGGTGGCGTGGCGCGCCTTCGAGGCAGAGCGGGGCCGCGCGTTCGTCGCGGCGGGCCTCGTCGCCGACGCGCTCGTCGGTTCGCGCGAAGGCCGCGGTCTGGCGAGGCCGCTCACCCCGGAGGAGCGTGGCGCCGCCGACCTGAGGCTCACCCAGATCGCGGCCGAGCACGGCGTCCCCGGTGACCTGCTGGCCCTGTGGGGTCGCGATGCGGCGGAGGCCGTGCGCGACCTCGCGGCGCCTGGGCGGGGGAAGCGCGCGCGGGCGCTCGCGCGCGACCTGCCGGACCTCGACGCGTCGATCGTCGCGCCCCTGCTGAAGGAGGCCGACCTCGCGACGCAGCACTTGGGCGAGCGGTTGGTCCACGGGAGCGTGCTGCTGCCGCGCGCGCGGACGTCGCGGCTCGCGGCCCTGGCCGAGCAGGCGCGCGAGGTCGCGGGGATGCAGCGGCCGCCGGCGGAGGCGCTCGAGGAGACGCAGCGCCGGCTCGCCGCGGTCGAGGCGCACGAGCGCGGGCGGCCGGAAGAGATCGAGGCGGCGTGGGCGCTCGCTCGGCTCGTCGCATACCTCGTGTGCGCGCGGCGCGGGGCTCTGGCCGCGCCGCGGGCGGATGCGACGGACGCGTCGCTCGCGGAGGTCGCGGGCTGGCACGTGCGGCACGGGGGGTTCATCGACCGCGCAGTGCGCGAGCTGGCGCAGCTCCACGTGCCGGAGCTCGCGGCCGGGACCGCCGCCGTGACGGCAGCGATCCGCGAGAAGCGGGCGCGCGCGAACCGCGTGTTCGCGGCGCGGCTGAAGGCGTGGCACGCGGCGGGCGCCCCCGCGCAGCCGGGCGTCGTGCCCATCCAGGACGTGCTGGCTGCAAAGGTGGCGCCGTTCCTGGCCGCGGACCCGGGGCGGACGGTCCTCGTGGCGCTCATGGACGGCCTCAGCGTCGACGTCGCCTCGGAGCTCTTCGAGTCCATGAAGGAGGCGGGGTTCGGGCTCGTGGCGGCGTCGGGCGCGGCGGCCGACGCGCTCTGGCCCGATCCCGTGCTCGCGGCGCTTCCGTCGGTCACGAACGTTACGCGCGCGGCCTTCTTCGCGGGGCGGGTCCCCGAGCCCGCGGCGGACCTGCCGCCAACGGACGTCGACAGCCGTCGCTTCGCGTCGCACTCGGTGCTCGCGCGCCACGAGCCCTTGCTGTTCATGAAGCGGGAGGTCGGCACGGGGAGTGGGCTCGCGCCCGTTGTCGCCGACACGATCAGGGACCGGTCGAAGCGGGTGGTCGGCGTCGTCGTGAACGCGGTCGACGACTGGCTTTCGGGCCCGCAGCAGCTCGTCCCGGAGTTCGGCGTCGAGAGCCTGAAGCCGCTGCGCGCGCTCCTCGACCTCTGCGCCGAAGTCGGGCGGACCGTACTCGTCGTCTCCGACCACGGGCACACGTTCACGGACGGGTCGCGGATCGCGGGCGCGGGACCGACGGAGCACGCGCGCTGGCGGGTCGCGCGCGGGCCGTCCGACGCGACCGCGGACGAGTTCGTCTTCGCGGGCCCGCGGGTCTGGTGCCCGACGGGCGCGCCGGGAGTGGCGCTGCCGGCGATCTCGGGGGCGACGTACGTGCCGCGACGGGTGGGCGCGCACGGGGGCGCGACACTCGAGGAGGTCGTCGTGACCGCCGCGTTCTTCGAGCCGGGCGGGGCGCCGTACCCCATCCCACACTGGTGGCGGCTCGAGCCGAGCGCGACGGTCCAGGGCGCGACGCCTGGGACGGCCGGGGCGGCGGGTCGCGGGACCGTGCCCGTGCACGATCCGTCGCTGCCGCTCTTCCCGGCGAGCGTCGCGAGAGATAGCTTGTCGGCGCGGCTGCTCGAAAGCCCCGTCTGGAAGGAGGTCCGGCGGCGGCTCATGCCGCCTCGCTTCTCGGAGGACAAGCTCTACGCGCTCCTCGAGGCCATGGAGCGGCGGCCGCGGATCTCGGCGGTCGAGTTCACGGAGATCGTCGGCGAGCCTGAGCGGCGCATCCCGGGTTTCATCGCGCAGGCGGGACGACTGCTGAACGTGGGCGGGGCCGAGATCCTGGCGTATGATCGGGACGAGAAGCGCGTCACGCTGGACATCGACCTGCTCGTGCAGGTGTTCGAGGTCGCCCGTGGAAGCTGAGGCGGCGAGCCTGCGGCTGCGGAAGGACGTCATCGCGGCGCTGCGCCGCGGCGTCGTGCCGGACGACGGCCTCTCGCTGATCGCGACGGGCATGGATCGCTTCGCGCGCCGGGTCGACGAGGAGTTCGACGACGCCGCCGTGGGGCGCGGCGTCTTCAAGGCCGTGCGCGGCGAGTGGGGCGAGGGCAAGACGTTCTTCGCGCGCTGGCTCGAGGCGCGGGCGATCGAGCGCGGGTTCGCGGCCGCCGAGGTCCAGGTCTCGGAGACGGAGACGCCGCTCTACCGGCTGGAGACGATCTACCGGCGGGCGCTGGAGCGGCTGGCGACGCGGTCCGTCCCGCGGAGCGCGTTCAGGTCGATCGTCGACGGCTGGACGTTCGCGCTCGAGGACGAGCTGCGCGCGGCGCGCGAGCTGCCGGAGGACGGGCCGCCGGAGGCGGTCGCGGAGGTCGTCGAGGCGGCGCTCGAGAAGCGGCTCGCGCGCGTGAGCCTCGCGAACCGGAGCTTCGCGGCCGTGCTCCGCGCCTATCACCGCGCGGCGTTCCAGGGGGACGACGCGCTCGCCCAGGGCCTGATCGCATGGGTCTCCGGACAGCCGAACGTCGCCGCGTCGATCAAGCGCGAGGCCGACGTCAAGGGTGAGATCGACAGCCGCGCGGCGCTGAGCTTCCTGCAGGGTCTGCTGATCGTGCTCCGGGAGTCGGGCTTCAAGGGACTCGTCCTCGTCCTCGACGAGGTCGAGACCATCCAGCGCCAGCCGCGCGACGTGCGCGAGAAGAGCCTGAACGGGCTGCGCCAGCTCATCGACGAGGTCGACGCCGCGACGTTCCCGGGGCTGTACCTGCTCGTCACGGGGACGCCGGCCTTCTTCGACGGGAGAGATGGCGTGCCGCGCCTGCCGCCGCTCCACCAGCGGCTACAGGTGAGCTTCGACGGCGATCCGCGCCACGACAACCTGCGGGCGCCGCAGGTGCGGCTGCTCCCGTTCGACCGCGCGCGTCTTGTCGAGGTCGGGCAGAAGGTCCGGGCGATCTACCCGGCCGCGGACCGGGCCGACTTCGAGCGGCGGGTGCCGGACGCGTTCGTCGAGCGGCTCGCCGATGCGGTCGCCGGGAAGCTCGGCGGGCGGATCGGGATCGCGCCTCGGCTCTTTCTGCGGAAGCTCGTCGACGCGCTCGACCGCGTGAACGACCACCCCGGGTACGACCCGCTGGCCGAGTACCGGCTCGAGGTGCGGGCCGACGAGATGAGCGCCGAGGAGCGCTCGAGCGCCGGAATCGCCCTCAACCCCGGCGACGTGGCCCTGCCGGGCCTCGACCGCTGAATGAGCGTCCTCGAGCGACTCCACCCGAGCGTCCAGTATCACGTCGCGAGCTCGCTCGGCTGGAAGGCCCTGCGGCCCGTCCAGGAGCTCGCCGCCGCGGCGATCCTCGACGGCGACAACTGCGTCGTCCTCGCGCCGACGGCGGGCGGGAAGACGGAGGCGGCGATCCTGCCCCTCCTGTCCCTCGCCCTGAGCGAGGGCCGGCCGCCTGTCTCGATCCTGTACGTCTGCCCGATTCGCGCGCTCCTCAACAACCAGGAGGCGCGGCTCGAGGCACTGCTCGGGCTCGTCGGGCGGACGGTCTTCAAGTGGCACGGCGACGTCGCCGACCGGCCCCGCAAGCGCATGCAGCGCGACCCCCCGGACCTCCTCATGACCACGCCCGAGAGCCTCGAGGTCATGCTCATGAGCGCGCGGGTCGCCAAGGACGCGCTCTTCGGGCACGTCGCGGCGGTCGTCGTCGACGAGGTCCACGCGTTCGCGGGCGACGATCGCGGGGCGCACCTCATGGCCGTGCTCGAGCGCGTGACGGTATTCTGCGGGCGCGACCTCCAGCGCATCGGCCTCTCGGCGACTGTCGGCGATCCCGAGGCGATCCTGCGCTGGTTGCAGGGAAGCTCGCGCCGGCCGGCGCGGATCGTGAACGCCGCGGCGGGCGCGCCGACCGGCCCGGCGGCCGCGGATGTGGCGCTCGACTACGTGGCCAACCTGGAGAATGCCGCGCGCGTCATTCACGGCCTGCACGCCGGGCGCAAGCGGCTCGTCTTCGCGGACAGCCGGGCCGTCGTCGAAGAGCTCGGGACGCTCCTTGAGGGGGCGGGCGAGAACGTCGCGATCGTGCACTCGTCGCTCGGGGCGGCCGACCGGCAGGAGGCGGAGCGGCGCTTCGCCGAGTGGCGCGAGGGCGTCATCATTGCCACATCCGCCCTCGAGCTCGGGATCGACATTGGCGACCTGCACCACGTCCTGCAGATCGGCGCGCCGAGCACGGTGTCGGCCTTCCTCCAGCGCATGGGCCGCACGGGCCGCCGGCCCGGGACGCGGCCGAACTGCACGTTCCTCGGCCTCGAGCGCGGCCGCGCGTTCTCGCTGCTCCAGGCGGCGGGCCTGCTCAGGCTCTGGAGCCAGGGCTTCATCGAGCCGCTCGAACCTGAGCGGCGCGCCTACCCTGTGCTCGCGCACCAGCTCCTCGCGCTCGCCGTGCAGGAAGCGGGCGTTGCCATCTCGGACTGGTGGGCGTGGATCGGCGGCGCGGCGTGCTTCTCCGAGATCAGCCGGGAGGACCGAGAGGCCATCCTCCGGCACATGCTCGAGCAGCGCATCCTCGCGACCGACGGAGCGCGCCTCACTCTCGGAGAGGAAGGCGAGCGCCGATACGGGGCGAAGCACTTCCTCGAGCTCTACGCCGTCTTCAGCGCGCCAGCGCAGCTCAAGGTGCTCGCGGGCAACCGGGAGATCGGCTCGATTGACGCGCGGATCGCGCACGCGCGGGAGGACCGGCCACTCGTGGTCCGCCTCGCCGGGGGAACCTGGCGCGTGACCCGTGTGGACTGGGACCAGGGCTGCTGCCACGCCGAGCCCACGGACGAGCCGGGCCGGGCGGCGTGGCTCGGGGAAGGGGCCATGCTCTCGCCTTGGCTGGCGAGGGCCATGGGGTCGGTCCTGCGCGACGACGCGAATGACCGCTGGTGGACGCCGCGGGCCCAGCGGCGTATCGGGGAACTGCGCGAGGAACGCGGGCATGTCCGGGACGGCGCGGACGATCTGCACGCCGGGGCCGACGGCGCCCTCGAGTGGTGGACCTTCGCGGGCGGGCGCGCGAACGCTCTGCTGGCCGGGGCGCTCGAAGAGCGACTGGGTGAGCGCTTCACGGCCGCGGATCTGCGCATCGTGATCGCGGACGAGGCCGCCAGAGCGCCCGCCGCCGTGCGCGGTGCCATCCGCGAGCTTGCCGGAGAGCTCGACGCGCCGACGGCCGAGCGACTGGCCGCGGGCCGGGCGCGTGGTCGGCTCTCCAAATTTCAGGCATGCTTGCCCGCGGAGCTCGAGAGCCGGTTTCTCGCGGCCCGCCTTTTCGACGGGATGACCGCGAGGGAGGTCGCCAGGAGCTTCGGGAGCCCATCGGTTGCAGGGCGCGACTCGTAGTGGCCATGGTGGGAGCATGACTCGATGCCGGGGACGATCGACGTCGCGATCCTGACCGCGCTCGACGAGGAGTTGCGCTCGGTCAAGGATGTACTCGGACGGGCCGCGGAGCCGTACCCGGGAGAGCTGCGGGTCGGCAACGAGTACCTGTATCCTTACGGGCTCACGGTCCACTCGCCGGCGGGCACGCGCGAGCGTTACACCCTCGCCGTCGGTTCGAACGGGCGCATGGCCGGGGCCGCGATGGAGGGATTCGCCGGCGAGGTGTTCGACGCCTTGCGGCCGGAAGTCGCGGTCCTGCTGGGTTTCGCCGGCGCCATGGATCTCTCGATCCGCCCCGGAGCGGTCGGCGTCGCGGATGGCGTGACGTCGGTCGAGAACACCGCGGTCGACGATTCCAGGGGACGCCGCCGGGGGAAGGCCGTACTCCAAGATCCCGTCGACATGACCTTCCGGGCGCGCGGCTTCCAGGTCGACGAGGTGCTTCGAAACGCGCTCCGTCGAATCCGGAACGATGCGGTCCTTTACGAGACGTGGCGCGCGGCGGCGGCCGCCGCGATCCTCGGCGAGGTGTCGTCGGTGCCGCCTGGCTACGATCCGGCCGCGGAGAAGCCCGACCTGGTCGTGGATCCGCTCGTCTCCGGGCCGTTCCTCGTGCGCTCGGATGCGTTCCGCGAACGCTTGCATAAAGCCGCTCCCAAGGCGGCGCTGCTCGAGATGGAAGCCTATGGCTTCCTCGGCGCCGCGGCCCGCCGGAACCTGCCGGCCATCGTCATCAAGGGCGTGAGCGACCTGGCCGACCGGAACAAGAAGAAGCTCGAGAAGAAGTCCAAGGGCTTCTATCGCGAGTACGCGGCGCGCAACACGGCTCGTGCGCTCCTTGCCGCCCTTGCCCTGCGCCCTCGCGCCGCGGTCGGTACGAACCAGTTCGTGCTCGGGAGCTCCAGGCCCTCGGCTGTCCGCGTGCACGAAGCCTTGCCGGCGGACAAGCGCGCCGGGGCCGTGAACTTCGCGGCGCTACCGCTCCTTCGGTCTCAGGGGCCGGTGCTGCGCGTCACGCTCGACGTCGCAGCCACCGCGGCCAACGGGACCCCGAGGAGACCCGATTCGGCGGCGCTCCGGCTGAACGGACAGCACGTGCCGATCGACGTCACGAGATTTCACCTTCCCGACGGCGGGCGAGGGGGGAACATCGAGCTCTTCCTCACGTTCGGTCCCCCGCGCGTCCAGAGAATCGAATTCACGGTGACTGGTGCGTTCATGAGCGCGCCCGTCACCTTTGCATGGTCGGAGTTGGAGAACCCCTTCGATGGCCAACCTCTCGGCGTTCGTGTTTGACTCGAGCTTTGTCCCGATCCGGAGCTCGATGGACGTGATCGCGAGCGATGCCGGCACGCTCGTCACGATCGCCTCGACTCAGACGATCGCAATGGGTGCGGGCGAGTACGGAGCCGACCTCGTGGTGCCGACCCCGCCGCCGGTCGTGGTCGAGCTGCTGATCGACGACCCGCGCAGTCCCCCGCGGTATGCGCCGTTCTACGCCGAGAACCTGAACGGCGACAGGAAGACGATCATCCAGGCGGTGCTCTTTCCGCTGCCCGCGCCCAAGACGTCATTCACGGGGTCCCGCATCACGCCCAGGACCACCGCCGACCTGGATCCCTTCCTCGCGCTGCAAGTCTGGCCCGCGAACACGAAGCGCGGTGTCCGTGCCCTTGTCGACGCTCTGTTGCGGCTGCGAGGTCGGGCGGGAGATGCCTGGGCACGCCGGCGCGAACGTTGGGAGAAGGCGCTTGGGCAGTTCGGCATTGACACGGAAGATCTCGGGACGGCGTCCGCATCGGCCGGGGGAGTGGCGGAGCCTGTCGGGACGTACTGAACCGTCTCCAGCGGCACTCTCTGCCGTGCGACCGTGCTCCCGGACGGAGCTCGAGCTGATTCGTTGACGATCTTTCGGCCGAGCTGATCGAGATTGTCTTGCCGTCGGAGGTGCTGGCCACATGAGTCACGTCATTGCCCCCGAGCTCCCGTCTCGCGTTCGCGCCGCGGCCTCGTCCTCCTGCGGCCGTGCCAGCTCGAGGCCTGGCCGCCGCCGCCGCCGTCGCCCGCCCGCGCGGCGCGTCGCAGGATCTCGCGCATCGACTGGCCTTTGGCTGGAGAACTCCCTGAGAGCACCATGGCCGGCCACGCCTTCGTCAGGTCTGCCACGAGCGGAAACCGCACGTCACGCAGGTGCGGATGGCTCGCGTCACAGCCTTCTCGTCCGCCTCGCGCGCTCGAGCCGGGCTTGAAGAGCGCGATATGAGACGGCGGATAGCCTGATCATGAAGAAGCCCACTTCCGTCCCCGGCTCGGCAAGCGTAGATCCCAAGGCCCTTCCCACGAACGGACGCGGCGTCGCTCCTGGGGGCGCACAAGGCGCCGCGGCAGCCTCTTGCATTCGTTCCTCGCTGCGACCGACGGGGCGACAGATAGGGGGGTTGCCCACCGCGCGCTCACCGAGCTGGGCGGTCAGCGGAACGCGTGCGTGAAGTACCTTCGCAGGGCCGTCGTCCGTCATCACGCAAGCACTGCCGCGGTCGAGCGGAGCCGCTTGCGGCGAAAAAAGATCGAGAAGATCACCGGGAAGAAGCAACCACTCGTGCGTCTCTACCCGACGCCCGCACGCGCTTCGGCCAGCCAGCCTTCCACCGTCTCCAACGTCACCGCCAGTCGGCGCGAGATCTGCTCGACCGTCGCCTTGCCCTCGAGGAGTTCGAAGATCGCGCGCTCCTTCGCGTCGACGGACGGCCGCTGCGGTCGCCCGCGCGGGGAGGCCCCCGCGGGGGCCTCCCCGCCGCCGCCCGTGCTCGCCCCACTCTCAGTCACCGCGCTCGTCAGCTCCACGTCCCGGGTGTTCTTCCCTTGCGCCATGCTGTCCTCCACGGAGTTGTCCCGGGGCACCTTCTACCCCAGGGGTCTGACAACCTCGTGGAGGGGGACAGAGTAGCGAGCGTCGGTGTCCTTTGAGCGCGGCAAAGTCGAGAGTCCGCAGGCCGAGGCAATGTGGCGCACTTCCGGAAGGCAGGCGTTCAATCGCACCGAAGGCAGCGACCAGGCCACTGCAGCCGACTGAGCCGGCCTGTCGAGCGAGACGCAGGCGACCTTGCTACCCCGGCAACCACTTCATCGATGTCGGACCCCTGTGGTATGCTCCGCGGTGGAGGGGAGGGGGACTTGAAGCTCTTACATCTCGCGTCCTCCGCTGTATCCAAGACAAAGCTCCGTGCCCTTGAAGCTCGGTGCAAGAGGGTTCGCGACGACATCGACGGGATGGCGCATCCCTGGTTCGTCGAGTTCGCCGGTATGCCGAGATCGGGAAAGAGCTCCTGTATTAGCATCATTGAGCACTTTCTGCGTCGCAATGGCTTCTCCGTGCTTGCGCCCTTCGAGGGAGCCAGACACGCTCCCCAGGCCCTACGAGACGACCTGGTTCTCTACAACACCTGGACCGCGACCTACGCAATTCGTCAGATCCTCGAAGGCGTGTATTTCCGCAGCCCCGGAAAGTACCACTTCGTTCTTCTGGATCGGGGGTTGTTCGACGCCACTGCATGGTTCCATCTCCTTGAGGCGCGCAAGACCATCGCCGTGGCCGATCGCCGGGCGCTTAATCGGGTTCTGCGCCTGGACGCCTGGCGCAAGTACGTCAAGCTAATCTTTGTCTTTGTAGTCAAACCAAAGACAGCTCTTGCGCGTGAGTTAGAGCACAAACTCTCTACGAAGCCCGGGCTCGTTCTCGAGGCTTCTTTCCTGAAGGAACTTCGTAAAGCGTATGCGATTGCGACCGAGTGCTACGCCGAGGACTTCCCTCTCTACAAGGTGCAGACAGATGGCCTGACGGAGCAACAAGTTGCCCATGGTGTCATTGACGAGATCTTCCGGGCTGTAGAGAATAGAACATAACTATTGGCTGGATGGGAGCTTTGGACATGTCGGATCTGATGGTCATTGATCGTCTGCCCGGATGGATTCCGCAGCAATTCGATCCAATGGATGTGCTTCGCACGGTTCACAACCGATACAGGTTTGTGAACGAGCGCGATGTCAGAGCTAAGCGTTATTGGATCGTTTCTACACAAAAGGACGCACCTCGGGCAAAGCCACGTCCCATTTCTCGCTCGGACTATCTCGAGGATACTCTCGATCCGATACTCCGGAGAGCAAGCATGCCTCGCCGCAGGCTTGTCCGCATTGAGGTTAGGGGTGAGAAGCTCGTCTTCGTCCTCTCGTCCAGGGGATGACGACTCGAGAAGATGCTGCGCACCAGTATCTTACTGACCCGGACGTCATCAAGACGATTGAGGATATCAGGTCCTTACGCGAACCAATCGGGAGCGATCTCGAGCGACGTATCGAGCGCGTCTTTGTTTACCGGCCTGTACCCAGCCACCAGTCTTAGGCGCGTGCGGCCGATAACTGTGGTGTGGGCAACGCACCGAGCAGGAAGCCGACCTACGAAGAGCTCGAGGCCGAGAACGCCGA
>Ga0187893_10003172_pt1 | contig 34106 bp, 22 predicted proteins | sample MA1701074metaG_FD_139574 | JGI IMG/M metagenome (GOLD analysis project Ga0187893, IMG submission 139574) | White microbial mat communities from a basaltic lava cave in the Kipuka Kanohina Cave System on the Island of Hawaii, USA - MA170107-4 metaG ...
GGGTGGAAACAGGTAAAGGGTTTCTCGGTCCACCGCTTTGAAGTGTGCGCTCATGCTGTAACTACGTTTCCCTCTTCTTCCCGGTTACTTGCTTGCTCGGAAAGTCCGACAGGCTGCTAGGGGTGCCATTCGAGACACAGCAGGAAACGGCCTAAATCCGATCTCCAGGGAGACGGATGCGGGGGACCCAACACAGCGCCCTTCTTGATGTTAAAGCGCGCTGCGGGGCGAATCCACAAAGTTTCGTGGTAGGGCGGCTTCCCAGCCCGAGCCCGTCAGCTAACCTCGCCGGCCTGAGCGGAAGGGAATATGAATCGGACTCTCCAAATCGTGCGGGCCATGGGCTTATTGCAGAATGCGCTCATGGCCCTTGCTGTCTCTGCCACTCCGGCAACTCCCATTCCAGCCTTCCGCCGCGAAGCTGTTCGAGGCTTTGCGCCAAAGCCCTAGGCTTGGCTGCGGGTCCGTGCGGTTCACTGCAGCGGGAGGGCTGCAAACATGTTCATCAACGTGATGTTCTCTGTCGTCGTGGGCGTAGCCGCGTTGTTTCTGGCCGCCTGGCTGGCGGGGGTTCGCTACATTCCCCACAGTCGTGTGGGCATCGTCGAAAAGCTTTGGTCTGGGCGCGGGTCTCTGACTCAGGGTAGGATTGTCGCATTGAACGGCGAGGCTGGGTTTCAGGCCAACTTGCTAAGGGGCGGCCTGCATCTTGGCTTCTTCCCGTGGCAATACCGTATCCACAAAGAGCCGTTGGTGATGATTTCAGAAAGCATGATCGGCTACGTCTACGCCCGTGACGGCAGCCCGCTTCCACCGACTCAAACCCTTGGACGCATTGTGGACTCCAATCACTTCCAGGACGCCGAAGCGTTTCTGCAAGGCAACGGGCAGCGCGGTAGACAAAGGGCAATTCTGCGCGAGGACGTCTTCGCCATCAATCTGGCCCTGTTTGTGGTCATCACGGAAGACCAGGTTTTTGCCGGACCGATTCAAGAGAAGGACCGGAAGAAATACAGTGAGTGGCAGGACCAACTCGAAAGCATTCACGGCTTCACGCCGTTGGTGGTTGGCCATGGCGGCCAGCAGGTCTCGCGAGTTCCGGAACCGGCAATTGGTGGTGCGGACCTGACAATGACACCGATTGACACGGTTGGCGTGGTGACGGTTCATGATGGATCGCCCATCGAATCTGGAGAGATCATCGCTCCTGAGGTAAAGCCGGATGCCAGCAAACGTGATCACAACTACTTTCAGGATCCCGAAGCGTTCCTGGCGATGGGCGGTCGGCGAGGAAAGCAATTGCAGGTTTTGACCGATGGAACGTTTTTCATCAATCGCTGGTTTGCCACCGTGGAAGTGAGGCCGAAGACGCTCATTCCGATTGGCTACGTGGGTGTGGTTGTTTCCTACTATGGCAGTAAAGGAGAGGATCTTACCGGAGAGCGGTTCCGCTATGGCGAGCAGGTTGAACCCGGCCAGCGCGGTGTATGGAAGAAAGCCTTGCCGCCCGGAAAATATTCCGTCAATCCATATGCCGTAAAAGTCGAGCTCGTACCAACGGTGAACTTTGTGCTCCGCTGGATTACGGGCCAGGCTGAAGCACACCAGTACGACAAGGATCTGGTCAGCATTGAGCTCATCACCGCCGATGGCTATGAACCGGTGCTGCCGCTTTCGCTGATCTTGCACATCGACTATGAAAAGGCGCCCAGTGTCATCCAGCGATTCGGAGACGTTCGACGTCTGATCACGCAGACGCTGGACCCGATCTTGACTTCCTATTTCCGGGACGTGGCTCAGTCGTCGCACATGCTGGAACTCCTCACCCATCGCGAAGACATTCAACGACGCGGCACCGAGGAGCTGAGCAAACGATTCCGTGAATTCGACATCAATTGCATCGCTGTATTGATCGGACGGCCGGAATCGAAGATCAAATCTGGCTCGGCACAGGAGGACCCTATCGAGAGGCTGTTTGACCAGCTTCGGACACGGCGTCTGGCTGAAGAGCAAATCGCGACATTTGCCAAACAAGAGGAAGCTGCCTTGCATTTGAAGGATCTGAACGACGCCAAATCGGCCGCAGAGAAGCAAGCGGAGTTGACCCAGACGAAGATTGATGTCGAAATCGCCGGGAACCGCGGTGAAGCTCAACTGGCTGAAGCACAGCGCTTGTCGAAACGTGACATTGCACGCGCTTTCGGTGAATCCCGCTCGCAGGAACTGATGGGTAAGGGCCAAGCCGCCAAGATCGCTCAAATGGGTTTGGCTGAGGCTTCGGTGTTTTTGCAGAAGATCCGGGCCTACGGCGATCCGCGTCTGTTTGCGCTAAATCTCGTGGCAGATCACTTTGCACGAAGCGCTCAGCCCATTGTTCCGGAACGGTTGCTCGTAATGGGCGGCGGCGCAGGAGAGAAAGTGGACTTGGGATCTTCCAATGTTTTCAGCCAGTTTCTAACGCTGCTCCTAGTGGAGAAGTCAGGCATGGGACTCACTGAGCGTACCAAAGGCATCGAGGACCTGGAAAGTCTGACAGCCAGTCTCGCAAAGAAATTCGAACTGAGTTTCACGAGCGACACACCATCAGCCGATCTGGACAAGGCGATGGAGACTGCCATGAAGCCGGAAGGTGTCTAAGGTTACGGCACTGGGGGACAGGCTTCGTCTCCCAGTGCTAATTCCCCCTTAGCAAAGGGCCAGCGTGAAGCGCCAGGGGTTGTCCTGGAAATTGGGGGAGAACCCCACCCTAAGGACATCGTATCTCAAATGGCGCCACCATGTTTCCTTGGCGTTCCAACCTCGTCAGACAACCCCCGCGCCTAAAGGCGCCTCCCCATTTTTTGATTGCGACTATGGATTCCCGCTTTCGCGGGAATGACAGCCCTGACCCGCTGCCCCTGACCGCCTGATCTTGTTGTTTTAATGCGTCCCCCTTCGCTATCAAGTCCGCAAGAGAATTAGGAGTTTTCAACCTCTGACGATGCCACTAGAATGTGGCCACGAAGGTTCGACTTCCGGAAGAATCCCTGGCTGGAGACGATGACATGGAGAACTACGAGAAGCTTGGCGCGTTCTATCTCGGCAGGCCCTACGATCTGAAGAACCAGAAACCCAAAGAGGGCCTCCTGCTCTACGATTCCAAGGACCTCGTGACGCATGCGGTTTGTGTTGGGATGACGGGCAGCGGAAAAACCGGCCTTTGCCTCAGCTTGCTGGAAGAAGCAGCCATCGACAATATTCCGGCGCTGGTCGTCGATCCCAAAGGCGACCTTGCGAATCTTCTCCTCACATTTCCTGAGTTGCGCGGGTCAGACTTCGAACCATGGGTGAACGCCGATGATGCCCAGCGCAAGGCGTTCAGTGTCCAAGACTACTCCGAGCAACAGGCTGCGCTCTGGAAGAAAGGCTTGGCGGACTGGGGCCAGAGTGGTGAGCGCATCGCTCGTTTGAAGGCGGCTGCTGATTTCGCGATCTATACACCGGGCAGTTCAGCGGGTTTGCCCGTCGCAGTGCTCAAGTCCTTCGCCGCACCAGGCAGTGCCCTCCTGGAAGACCGCGAACTCTTGCGCGACCGCATCAGCACCACCACGACAAGCCTGCTCGGGCTGCTCGGAATCGTCGCAGATCCGATTCAAAGCCGGGAGCACATTTTTTTGTCCACCCTGTTCAATCAAGCCTGGCAGCAAGGCCGTGATTTGGATCTGGCTGGCCTTATCGCCCAGATTCAGTCGCCACCTGTGGACCGTATTGGCGTCATGGACTTGGAGTCCTTCTATCCCGCCAAAGATCGCTTTGCGCTTGCAATGCAGATCAACAATCTGTTGGCTTCGCCGGGCTTTGAATCCTGGATGGAAGGAGACCCGTTGGATGTGAACGGGTTCCTGTACACGCGCGAAGGCAAACCCAGAATTTCGATTTTCTCCATCGCACACCTCAGCGATAGCGAACGCATGTTCTTTGTGTCGCTGCTGCTGAATCAGATTCTGAGCTGGGTGCGCAGTCAGTCGGGCACCACCAGCCTACGTGCCCTGCTGTATATGGATGAGATCTTCGGCTACTTCCCACCGGTGGCCAATCCACCCTCGAAGGCTCCGCTGCTGACTCTGTTGAAGCAAGCTCGGGCCTTCGGTGTTGGAGTTGTCCTGGCAACACAGAATCCAGTGGACCTTGACTATAAAGGTCTTTCCAATGCGGGAACCTGGTTCATTGGGCGGCTTCAAACGGAGCGCGACAAAGCCCGTGTGCTGGAAGGCCTGGAAGGCGCAGCCGCCAGCGCATCAGCAAACTTCAACCGCCAGACGATGGAACAGATGTTAGCCGCGCTCGGCAACCGCGTCTTCCTGATGAACAATGTGCATGACGATGGCCCCGAAGTATTTCAAACTCGCTGGGCTCTGTCGTATCTCCGCGGCCCGTTAACGCGGGATCAAATCCGGATTCTGATGAGGGCTCGAAAAACTGGTGCAGCCTCCCAACCCGCAGCAGCGCCAGCTGCCGTAGCGCCAATCAAGATCGCTCCCGTTGAACCCGCGGCAAAGTCTTCCAACCAGCGGCCCGTGCTGCCACCAGAGATTAACCAGTTTTTCATTCCTCTTCGCAGCTCTCAACCCGCAAATAGCGTGTTGCACTATGAACCAATGCTGTTGGGCTCTGCCAAGGTGTATTTCAGCGACGCCAAAGCGAAGGTCGATGCAGAGCGTGCTGTCCGCCGCCTGACGCAAATCACCGACACTGCCTTGGCGATAAACTGGCAAGAGGCTCAGGCCCTCGAATTAGACGAGGCAGATTTGAACAAGGAGCCGTCGGCTGACGCCAACTACGCTTCCGTGCCCTCGGCAGCCGGCAAAGCCAAGAGTTATGACGCTTGGAAGCGGGCCCTGTCGGATGATCTTTATCGCAGCCAGTCGCTGGAATTGTTTCGCAGTCCCAACCTAGGTCTACTCTCACAGCCAGACGAGCCGGAAAGAGATTTTCGTATCCGATTGCAGCAGCTGGCTCGGGAAGAACGCGATCGCCAGGTTGAAGGCTTGCGCAAGAAGTATGCTCCCAAGGTTGCGGCCCTGCAGGACAAAATTCGCCGCGCCCAGCAGGCCGTGGAGCGGGAAACACAGCAGGCCCAGCAAGCCAAGATGCAGGCAGCCGTCTCTTTCGGTGCTACATTGTTGGGGGCCTTCCTGGGCAGAAAAGCGGTGAGCGCCGCTACCTTAGGCCGGGCTACAACGGCTGTACGTGGAGTCGGCCGTTCGATGAAAGAGTTTCAAGACATTGCGCGGGCTGGCGAAACGGTTGAGGCCATGCAGCAGCAGCTCGCAGACCTGGAAGCACAATTACAAACGGAGACTTTGGCATTGGAAGTCAGTACTGACCCGGCCGCTGAGAAGCTGGAATCCATCACGCTTAAACCGAAGAAAACCAACATCTCGATTGCGCTGCTGACGCTCGCGTGGGCGCCATACTGGCGAGAGTCTGGTGGCGCCCAAACACCGGCGTGGGAATGACTCTCTGGTTGGGCTTGTGCGTCACCCTGGGAGCCATGGCGAGCAACGAGTATCATTTCATTTCCGACTGGCAGGTCGAAGGGACCGTCAAAGAGGTTTCCGACATCATCACGGAGACGTCTTCCCTGCCCCAGTGGTGGCCTTCGGTTTATCTGAACGTGACCGTGTTAAATCCTGGCCTGGAAGATGGAACTGGAAAGGTGGTCAAGCTACTGACTCGAGGCTGGCTGCCTTACGCTCTGGACTGGACACTGCGGGTGACCGAGTCGCGGCACCCGCATGGATTTACCCTGGAGGCAGAAGGCGACTTTAACGGGCGGGGAGTTTGGAGATTCGTTCAAGACGGCCCCCAGGTCTTCATTCGCTATGATTGGAGAATCCGAGCAGACAAGCCGTTGCTCCGTACTCTCTCTTTTGCCTTTAAACCTGTCTTCAAGGCCAATCATCGCTGGGCCATGGACCGCGGCGAGAAGAGCCTCACACTTGAGTTGGCACGACGGCGTGCCCACAGTGCCGGCCCGCTGGCGGTCATACCCCCACCGCCCGCACCAGCACGGTTCTCGGCACTCCTGTTGTGGCTGTTCTGTGCTACGGTGGTTCTGGCAGCTGGCGCTTGTGCCATTGCAGTGTTCCGAAGTCCTGCGACGAGGTGAAAAGTCATGATGGTGCGTCCAGTGGAAAAGGCCGACTGGCAAGAATGGCTTCGGATGCGGCGTTTGTTGTGGCCCGCAACATCTCAGGCACAGCACGAGAACGAAATGAGCGCTTACTTTATGCGCGGAGAGGCTTTCCTTTCATGGGTTGTCGAGGCGTTTGACAAACAGTTGATCGGATTTCTGGAGGCGAGCATTCGCCAGGTTGCCGAGGGCTGCGACACCCCTAATGTTGCTTACATTGAAGGCTGGTATGTGGATCCTGCGTTCCGGACAGTCGGAGTCGGCAAGCTGCTGGTGAAGCATGCAGAGCAATGGGCTCATTCGCAGGGAAGCAAGGAGATGGCCTCCGACTGCGAGCTCAGCAATGAAGACAGCTTGAAGGCCCATCTGGGCGTGGGGTTTGAAGAAACCTCGCGCTTGATTCACTTTCGCAAGAGGCTCTGAGATTCATGTCTCTCTCCGATTTGCGGCGGGAATACGCTCTGGCCGGCCTGAAAGAGTCCGATCTCGACCCGAACCCGTTCAAGCAGTTTGACACCTGGTTCCAACAAGCCCTAGCCGCCGGACTTCCCGAGCCCAATGCCATGACTCTTGCCACCGCCACTCTGGATGGCAAGCCGTCCGCGCGCGTTGTGTTGCTGAAGGGGTTCGACGAGCGCGGCTTTGTCTTCTTTACCAACTACGAAAGCCAGAAGGGCCATCAGCTTGCTGCGAATCCGCTCGCAGCCTTGGTTTGCTATTGGGCCGAATTGGAGCGACAGGTGCGGATCAGTGGCCGGGTGAGCCGAGTGTCAGCTGAAGAATCGGAAGCCTATTTCCGGAGCCGCCCCCTGGGTAGCCAGTTAGGAGCTTGGGCATCGCAGCAGAGTGAGATTGTCGGCGGACGCAAGATTCTGGAAGACAGGCTGGAACAGCTAACGCAGGAATACCAAACGAAGCCTGTGCCCTTGCCGCCTCACTGGGGTGGCTATCGCGTCGATCCGCAAACCATCGAATTTTGGCAAGGACGCCCGAACCGACTCCACGACCGACTACGATACACAGCCCAAACCGGCAACCAATGGCTGATTGAACGATTGTCCCCGTAGTGCCTCATTGTGAGATAGGCGACCCTGTGTGAAGAGTTCTGGCACCTCACAGGGTAGGGACGCGCTGCTGCGCGTCCGCGACGCTAAACCCAACACGGACGCGCAGCACCGCGCCCTACCCGATTGGCTCTCTTGGGCCACATCAGGGCCCGCCCGTAGGCCAATGGGATCCACAGAATTCTCACTGAAACTTTTCTCGTCAGCAGGTGTCTAAGAATACTGGATGGCCGGACAATCTTAACGTCATGATCCTCCTTCGAGCTGCATATCACAAGCCGTTCCGTACTGCCCCTGGCTGCTCGCCAGGTGTACCGCTGGCTGCGTTCAAAAGGAGATCACATCATGTTTCAAGAGCTCATCGCTTCCAGTCCATCAAAGGCTTCCAGAAAACCCATAACGCTGGTCTTCTCGACGATTCTTCACGGATTTTTCATATTGCTGCTGATCGCTGTTCCGCTGGTTCATCGCGAAACTCTGGCGAATCTGCAAACCCTCATGGCTCCTCTTCCGCCTTTGTCTACTCCGCGGCGAACGATTGTGAAGTTGATCTCCAGTACTGGGAAACCCCGCCCGGTAGCTGCTCGCCCAAACACACTGTTTACCCCCGACTTCATTCCGCCCAAGATTAACCTGTCCACCCTGGAACCTCCCGAAGTGGATGGAGACTTTGGCGACACTCCTGCGGTTGGGCTTCCAATCGGCGACGCTCGTGGATTAAGTGCATTCTTGGAGGGGTTTTCCCGCCAGGTGTCACGAGCTATTCCGTCGCCGGAGACTCCTGCTTCAACGGCCAAGGCTGAGGTGCAGGCAACGCGCATCAGGCGAGGTGGAGAAGTGCAGCATGCCAACCTGGTCCATCAGGTCAAGCCAACCTACCCGCAGTTGGCCAGAACAGCTCGCGTGCAAGGCTCCGTCGTTTTGGAAGCAATCATCGACCGGGAAGGTCGGGTGGAGGATTTGCGGGTGTTGAGTGGCCATCCGCTGCTGGTTCGGGCAGCCTGGGAAGCTGTCCAACAGTGGAGATATCGCCCCACGTTGCTGAATGGAGAACCCGTCGAGGTACTGACGCAGGTGACGGTGAATTTTAGCCTCGGAGCGCCATGAGCGAGGGGCAACGGCCGTAGGACGTGGGGGCTATCGTGGCAGGTAGACTGAATTCCGGCTTTCGCCGGAATGACGATTCGGGTTCCTCGGGTGTAGCAACCAGCGGCGAATCCCGCAACTTGCAGCGCCGGAGTCGAACTGATTGATCGTCCTCGTGCCCGTACTCGGCCTTTGTTCGAGGACAAGTGCGGTGCTTACGAGGGCCTGCGGCCGTGACGCCGGGGGTGGGCTTGTGAATCCGTGAACCCACCTCGGCGCTCTGCGACCGTCGGCGCAGAATACCACCCCTCCGAGGAGGGGTTTTCATGGAAGTAACTCCATTCTCGTTTACCCTGCCAATGCCTGCCGCTCTTCGTCCCAACGCCAGCACGGTTTCGGGGGAGCCAGTCGCACACCGCCCAGCCAGAATTCCCTAGGCTCCATCTCCCACAGGTCGCGCTTCCCTTCCAGAATCGCACGTCCTGTCTCGGTCAACGTGAAGGTAGGCTGCTTGAGGTGTGGATGGTTTTCTTCGAAGCCAAATCCGCCGTTGCCGTCAAACAACAGCAACGGCTGCCCACACTCGACCAACCGGGTCACGACATCCCAGAGTTGAGTGTCACCTAATCCATACCCAGGTTCAGCGGCGCTCCACTCCCTGAAGATCTCTGGAAAACGCCCGACACCCCGCGCGATGCAGTCCACCGCCATCTGTTCCATATGTCCGAGTCCGTTCTTGACCGATGGAAAACGACGAAGGTGCAGGCGCAACGCCGACTGCAGGAAAGGCAAAGGCGTCGTGTCTTCTCTAAGCAGGAGTTCAATCGCTCGCGGATTCGAACCGCTGCAAACATTCCATGCACGCTGCGCCAACTCCAACTGCTCCGGTGTCACGAGGCGCCGCTCGGGAAACAGCGACACCAGTTGCTCTGGTGTTAGCTGACCCAGCCCACGAAAGTCTTGGATGCCCGGAAATTCCCCAATGCAGACCAAGCTCAGCGTGGTCCCAGTGAAATCTTGTCCTCGAAGCTTTCCGAGCAGATAGATCAGGTTAAGCTGGCAAAACAGATCGAACTCAAACCAAAGCACTACTTCGTCGTGGTTCGCCAACCTTCCTAACATCGCTTCCTGCTGCATGAGATCCTCAAAGCACTGCTGTGCATCCATGCCGTTCGCACCAGCGAGAAAATCCGCACGAACGCGGCACCACTCCGTCGCGCTCAAATTCCCCGGTGTCGGTCCCCAGATCAATGCTTCCTTCCACACCAGATGCTCTCCAACCACTCCCGATTGCTTGAGCGTCTGAGCGGTACTTTCCCCATTGATCACGTGGAGCACGCTGGACCTCTCAACAATTCATCTCTCGACACTGCACCCGATGCCTCAATTCCTCGATTTCGGCCCGCGTGCAATGCCCGCCACCATGCAGGGCATTGGCTGCTCCTGCGGCGGTGGCGAGCTTACCTAGTTCTTCGACTGGCAGACCCTGAATCAACCCTGCGACCAGCCCTGCAAGAGTTGCATCCCCAGAACCAACTGTATTGCGAACCTGGATGGCGGGCGGGACAAACAGATACCTGTCATCGTCCGATGCCAGCACCGCCCCCGATGCGCCGAGCGTAATCATCACCAACGCGGCGAACTTCGATTGCAGGACTTCTGCAGCCTGAACGGCTTGTTCCACGTCGCCAATCGGCACATCGACAAGGCTTGCGGCCTCGCCATGATTAATCTTCAGGATGAAAGGCTTGGCTTGGGCAGCGGGCCGCAAGGCAACACCTGAGCAGTCGAGCAACGTGCGCTTCCCGGCCGCGTGAGCCAACGCCATGAGCTCGGCATAAAGGCCGGCCGGAGCGCCTGGCGGCAGACTTCCCGAAAAGACCACCCATTTGCAGGCGCCGAGCCGCTGTCGAAACGCGGCGACCAATGACGCAACCTCGTCTGCGCTGATTTCGGGTCCGGGTTCGTTGACGACGGTCTGCTGAATGCGCTCGTCATCGACCAACAGGTAGCAGGTGCGACTCTCGTTTTTGATTAGACAAGGCTTGAATGAGATCTTCTCTTCTTTCAACCCCTGGGCTATGAACCGCCCTTGTGATCCCCCGACAAAACCCGTGAGCACGCAGGGAACTTCCAGCGTAGTCAGCACCCGGGCGACATTCACGCCTTTGCCGCCAGGCTCACGGCGGGTGGATTTGGAGCGATGTACGTGGCCGGCGACCAAGTGATCCACGTGAACTGTCTGGTCCACAGCCAAGTTGGGAGAAACTACGAGAATCATAAAGTAAGCAACTGCTGTATCCTGCAAAGCAGGCGGTTCAGGCTGACAGGTTCGGGATGCCCTGCCGCGGCGCCCCTGCGACCACGGCGTCAAAGGCGCCTTCGCCGCAGTGTTTCAAGATCTCGTCACGGGCCATGTCGCGAAGCTCAACTATGCTTCTCCAGGTTTGGCCACTGGGTTCGATCACGGGACTGGCGACAACACTGACTTTGCCATAGCGCGGCAGCCAGGCTCCGTCACGCAACACGTTCCGCGTGCCGCACAACGCAACCGGCAGGATGGGACAACCGATTTCAACAGCCGATTTGAAAGCGCCCATTTGAAAGGGTCGCACACCGTTGTGCGGGGTAAAAGTTCCTTCCGGGAAGACGTGAACGATCTCACCTGACTGCAACCTATTCACGATGCCTTGGCTATCGGTTGTCGCGTGCAATGCATCCTGCCGGCTGACCGTGTGGTAGTCGCACTTTCGGATAAAGGTGCCGACGAACGGCCACGAAGCAGCTTCGCTTTTTGAGACAAAACAAATCGGGGCTGGACACACCGCTGCCACCACGAGAACATCGAGGTAGCTGGCGTGGTTTGAAACCACAACCAGTGGCCGGCCCTCAGCCTGCCGGACAGATTCCTCCAGGAACTCCCTTCCGAGAATGCGTGGCTTCAAGCCCGCCGAGAACAACGCCACCCGGGACAGGAAACCAAGAGCTCTTCGGGCCTGCCGTTCGCTCCCATTCCTGAAAAGTATGGCTATCACCATCCAGCCCGGAATCATCACGACACCCAGTGCCAGCCATGCATAGATGCCATAGATCGTGTGCAGAAATTGCGAGGCCGTGAGCTGCAAGCGGTTTCTCCAGTTGCTAATCGACAAGCGGAGCACCTGAGCCCAGGCGGGGAGAGGCTTTCTTGCCAGTTGTTCCCGCAAGTACATTTGCTTGCAGGCATCCCGTCGGATCTTTCCACTCGAAGTCTTCGGCACCGTTTGCGGTGCCACAAGCCGAACTACATCGGGCGGAAGGCCCAGGTGAGCATCCACGCGGGATATGATTTGGCCTTCAATTTTATCGAGCCGCAAACGATCCATTTCTCGAGTTTCCGCCACAACGACAAGCTTCTCCGTACCGAGCCGCGTATCTGAAATGCCAAACGCAGCCACACAGCCCTGGCGCACACCGTGTACTTCGCTGGCTACTTCTTCTACTTCCTGCGGGTAAAGATTACGGCCGCCTTTGATGATGACGTCTTTGATCCGGGCGGTGACAAACAACTCGTCATCGGCCAGGTACCCCAGGTCGCCAGTATCCACCCAACCCTCCTCGCGCATCACAGCGGCGGTGGCGGAAGGGTTCTTGAAGTAGCCCTGCATCGTTGAAGGACCGCGAAACTGAATATGACCCTGAACCCGTTCGCCTGTATCGCGAGAGGTATCGTCAACGACTCTCACTTCGTGACCCGGCAACGCCCTTCCTTCGGATACGAAACGCAATGCCGAAGTATCCGATGCCGAACAAGGCGAGGCCGTGCCCGTATTCTCGAAGCATTCGCGCCCAATGAGATCCACCCGGGGCCTGCGGCCGAACGGCGGAAAAGTCAGGCCCACAGCAGATTCGGCCAATCCGTACACTGGCAGGAACGCTTCTTCCCGAAAACCGTAAGGCTCAAAGCGCCGGGAGAAACGCTCCAGTGTATCCGGACTGATCGGCTCAGCTCCATTGAGTGCCGCACGCCAACAACTCAGGTCGAGTCCGTCAAGAGCCCGATCATCAATCTTGCGCGCGCAAAGCTCGTAGGCGAAGTTCGGCGCTGCCGATACTGTCCCCCTGTGCTCGTGAATCGCCCAGAGCCATCGCTCCGGGTGACTCAAGAACGCGAGGGGTGAGAGAATCGCAATCGGAACACCGAAACACAGCGCGGTGAGCCACGATCCAATCAAACCCATGTCGTGATATAGAGGAAGCCAGCTCACACCGAAGTCCCCAGGCTGAAGCTTCAAACCCGCGCCGATTGCCCGGATATTCGCCAGCAGATTGGAGTGTGTCAGGACCACACCCTTGGGGTCCCCAGTGCTTCCAGACGTGTACTGAATCAGGGCCATTTGATCACCGCGTGGCTTTGAGCCCCCGCGAGTATCTTGTCGGTCCACGTTTTCCGCCGTTAGTTCCGAAACGGCAACAACGCCACGCAGAGACGAAATTCCCGGCTTAAGAAGTCGGGCTAGCTTCTCGGCTTGGCGAAAGGTAATCAGAAACCGTACTCCTGCGTTCTCCATGATGCGAGATTGCCGCTGAGCGTACTCTTCCAAACGGCTGGCTTTGAAAGGGGGATAGATGGGAACCGGCACGCCACCCGCTAACAGAACCCCGAAAAAAGCGAAGAAAAAGTCTTCACTGGTGGGAAGCATTAGCGCAACCGTCTCGCCAGGGCCAAGACCCCTTGTCGTCAGCCCCGCAGCGACGGAGGAAGCTCCGGCGAGCAGGTCTGCGTAGTTGATCACGTGCGGGCGCTGCTCCTCGCGATGAAAGTGAACATGCGGCCGCCTGGGATCGATCTCCGCAAAACGTTCCAGCACATCGTTTAGCGATGCAATGCCCGGAGAGTCGAAGACGGAGAACGTTCCTCCAGCGACGACAGGAGGAGCGGCAATGGCTGAGTCGGGCAGCGACGCACGGACCCCGTGTTTCACCTCTTTCTTCATGTCAACGTGGCTTTCACCCTGACTTGGTGAGACCGGCCCTGGCCCTCGGTACAAGGTATCAGTCGAAGCACCGAGAGCCTTCACGAGATCCGCTGGCGTCTCAGCTTCGGTCAGGACTCGATCGGGAAAGGTCTGTCTGAACTCTTTTTCGAGACGGGCGAGCAGTTCCACACGCTCAAGACTTCCCAGACCCAGCTGACGCTCAAGCGATGCGTGAAGGGAGAGTGACTGGAGAGCCCGTTGTGAACCCAACTCCTGCAGCAACATTCGGATGGTAGCGAGAACTCGGGATTCGAGAGTGGCAGTCTTTGGAGTGGGAGCGTTTGAGGCCAAAGGAAGGAACCCCTAGAGGCTGGAATGCCCGCAGTGAATGTAACACGGAAGGAAGGTTTAGCTCCACGGGAGTGCGTGGAAGCAAGGCTCGGATGGCATGCAGCCTACGAACGTCCGCCGTCAAACTAACTCTTGGGACTTCGAGTGACAGCGTCACAAAACTGCTCCCACTGCCCGACACACTGGGAGTACAACTTAGTATCCGTTACTTGGATAAGGGGTGACTTCAGGGGAGTTTGGAGTGGGCAACCAACCCACACCAGCCCTCTGCAACCGCTGTCACGGTCGTTCGATCCGTCGCCGACGAACGCCGCACGCCAACCACCTCGGCCGTGGCCGTTGGCCCCGGCATCCCCTCCTCGACTGAGGAGGGGAGCTTATTTTCAGTCGAGATATTTAGTCCAGTAATGCTGACGTCGTTTCAGCCAGATCGTTCTCGCTCCAACCGCTGATGCAGGCTGTCAATTTCCCTGCTTCGCTTCGCTGCCCTCATAGTTCTCTTTCAACGTCACCGGAGCGGGACTCATCGGTTCAAAAAGACCAAAGCAGAAGACATCTGTTGCTGAAGCCAAAGCGACGTATTGCTTTCCATTCACGCTGTATGTCATGGGAGAAGCGGTTATGAGCTGGCCAGTGTTGAAATGCCAAAGCACTTTCCCGGTTCGTGCGTCAGCCGCTGAAAGGTAACCTTCGTTGTCGCCGAAGAAGACAAGACCCCCGGCAGTCGAGACGGTTCCCGGCCAAGGATCCATGGTGTCTTTCACTACCATGGGAATCTCCCACCGGATGTCTCCATTCTGAATATCAATCGCGCGCAGGAAGAACTGGCCTGGTTCAGTCGGGATCGCCTCCGCGCCCGTTCCATCGTAACACTCACCTTTCTTGTAGGGACGCGCAGAGGTGGTGTAGATGTCGCATTGTTCAATGGTGATGACGTAGAACAACCCGGTCTCCGGATTGTACGAGGGTGAGAACCAGTTGCTGGCACCCTTGATGCCCGGACAGGCTATTCTCCCTGCGGGTGTGGGATCCATGTCGGGGATGACGTCCGGCCGCCCATTCGGCAGGATGCCGCGAGCCCACGTCATCTTCTTCACAAATGGCTTGGCGAGCAAAACCTTGCCATCCGTGCGATCCAGAACATAGAAAAAACCATTTCGATTCGCCTGAACCAGCAGCTTCCGAGGTTTGCCCTGAAAGATGCTATCGATCAGGACCGGAAACTCCTGCGCATCCCAATCATGGGTGTCGTGAGGCGTGAACTGGTAGTGCCATTTGAGTTTGCCGGTGTTTGCATCAAGCGCTACCACGGAGTCTGAATACAGATTGTCGCCTGGACGAGACTCGCCGTAGAAATCAGGTCCTGGATTGCCTACAGTCCAGAAGAGCAGATTCTGGCTGGCATCGTAGGTGCCAGTCATCCAAGTACCACCGCCCGAGATGCCGATGGGATGTCCGCCCCAAGACTCGAAACCCGGTTCACCCGGTCCAGGAATCGTGTAAAAGCGCCACAGCTGTTTACCAGTCGCAGCATCGTAGGCATCCACAAAGCCGCGCATGCCACAATCGCCACCGGTCACTCCGACAATCACCTTACCGTCAATCGCCAGCGGTGCCAGCGTGGCACTGATTTGTGAATTCTGCTCATACCCGCCGTACTCCTTGTCCCATAGCAACGCGCCCGTCTTCGCATGCAATGCCAGCAAGTGGGCGTCGCTGCTCACGAAAAACACACGCTCGCCCAGCACCGCAACGCCCCGGTTCCCATCATGGCGCTTCGCCTGAACATACTTGTAATGCCAGATCTGCCGGCCTGTGCGGGCATCCAATGCATAAACTTCGTTTGTATGGCTGACGTACATCACTCCATCCGCCACCACTGGCGTGACTTGCAGTCGCTTCGAGTCTTTGACATGGTAAACCCACGCCGGCACGAGGTTGCCCACATTGGCCGTGTTGACTTGCTTCAATAGACTGTGGCGGCGGGCTGTTAGATCTCCAGAATAGCTCAGCCAGTTTTCGGCCGGCATCTTCAACAGGTCATGGAAGGCAACTTCGGCCTGCAGGGGCAGCACCAGCAAAAGTAGAAGACCGAACGTGGAGGCCGAACATGTTTGCTGGATGCGCAACGCCAAGCAACCGACTACAGCGTGGCGATCCCCCTCACCCCCAGCCCCTCTCCCGCCTTGGGGCGAGGGGAGCAGACCCTTAATCCACACTGTGCGGGAAAACCAAACTCCATAGGACGATGTTTTTTTCATGGTTCGGTTTCTTTTCCGTGTTCAATTCTCCGAGCCCGCTCTGCAGGCGTTTCCAGCGACTGGCGGCTGAGGTAAGCCAGGAGATTCTGTCTGTCCGCCTCCGACAAAGACGGCGTCGGCATCAAGGAACGCTTGTAATGCGTTATCGACTTGAGATCTTTCTTGAGAAGAAAATGAAACTTTTCTTGAGCATCCAACACCTGGATGGAATAGTTGCTGTTGTTCTTGGTGACCCCCGAGATGCGCTCCCCTGCATGAGTCACCACCTCCACTTTGGCATAGCCCGGCTCGACAAAGGCATCGGGAGTCTCAATGGACTTCCGCAGCTTGTCTGCTGAGCGTCGCGCACCAACATTCGACAAGTCTGGTCCTATCAGTCCTCCCCGCCCTCGAATCATGTGGCAGCCTGAACATTGCCCGCCTGCGAAAAACAGCGTCTCCCCTGCCGAGGAGTCGCCTGGAACGTCCTGTTCCACCGCGCTGAGATTCAGACTACGGATAAATGACACCATGTGCCAGATCTGGTTGTCTGACAGCGACGATGGTGGCATCTGTGTTCCAGCAACCCCTTCTCTGATAACCTCGAACATTCTCGCATCGGCCATTTTCTGGACGCGCTCAATATCCGCCAAGCGCGATCCGCGTCCTCCCTGGCCGGTCGGGCCATGGCAGACCGCACAACCCGAGTTAAACTGAGCCCGCCCGGCTTCGGCGGCAGCGTTGTCTTTGCCGAATGGGTTGGTAATCTTCTTCTCCGGCGGTTTGTCCTGAGCAACGAGGGAGGCGACTAGGAGCGCAGTGAACAAACAGAAAGCAATCCAGTCCTTAATTTGCATAGTGAAATGAAAGAGAGCCACGTGCGATGCGATCTAACTAACCGACGTTTCAGATCGAAGGAGCGACTCGACCTGAACTAGTTCGTCTCTTGTTTGTCATTCCCGTGAAAGCGGGAATCCAGCTTGGCTGAACTGGCCAGGCTAAACCCGCTTTCGCGGGAATGACACTTAAAACTCATGTCACAGCTTTGCCCGTTCCGCCGGCTTTAGCTTCTGCTCGTCACAAACGACTGGCTCCTGACGAAGAACCTGCGTAAAGCCGGACGCCCCGAAGCTGATCTCGCCACCTGGGCGCGGAGAATTGAGCCGAAGGGTCCAACGATAATAGGGACGATCCAGACAAATCAGTTGCTTTTCCACCCGCTGACGCGCGATCTGGTCGAGCGCCATCTCAGCCACAGCGACCTGCATGCCACTGTCACCCCAGTCGACGTCAGTTCGCAAATCGGTGACATGATGGAACGTGAGCGTGGCCGCCCCAATCCTAAACTGGGTCGTTCTGCCAACGCCGCAGAGCCACTCGACAATGTAATCGATGTCGAAAACCAGATCGCTCTTCCACTGACTGACATCGTTATCAATGAAGAATCCATAGATTGCGTTGTCATGCCACGACAACCCATCGAAATCCGCTTCGGTGAGGATCGTACCGTAAGAGCCAGGCACGGACATGTCATCCCTTCAGCACCCTGCGGACAATCTCGACCGCCTCTTCCACCTGTGCTCTTGAAACGCCGAGGTGAGTCACAGCTCGCAACCGTGTTGGGAACACGGGGCTCATGCGCAGGCCCTGCGCTAAGAGTTTCTCCAGAAGTTCCAAGGGCTTCAGTCCTGTTTGAGCAATATCGAAGATGACGATGTTGGTTTCCACATCCTTCGGGTTCAGCGCAATTCCTGGGATCGCGGCAAGTCCTGCTGCCAGAATCTTTGCGTTCGCGTGATCTTCCGCCAGCCTCTCGACATGATGGCGCAATGCGTAGACACCACCCGCTGCAATGATTCCCGCCTGCCTCATCGCACCGCCGAGGCGCTGCTTCCATTGCCAGGCTTCAAGAATGAAATCCTTCCTGCCGGCGAGTACTGCACCCACCGGGGCCCCAAGTCCTTTACTCAGGTCGATCCAGACGGAATCGAACCCGTCTGCAAATTCCTTGGCTGGCACTCCTGAAGCGACCACCGCATTGAAGAGCCGAGCTCCGTCCATATGAGTGAAGAGCTGATGCTGGCGTGCAACTTCACAGACCTCTTGAATCGCTTTCAACGGCCAAACTGTTCCACCCCCCATGTTGGCGGTCTGCTCGACCGAGACGAGCCGTGTCTTTGGCTGGTACCGCGTTATCGGCCTGACCGCCGCACGCGCCTGCTGGGCCGTAAAGACGCCTCGTTCCCCCGGCAAGCCAGCGACGATAACACCAGCCAGTACCGCGGGCCCGCCGGCCTCTGAGTTCAAGGGATGGGCCGTTCGGTCCAACAGCACTTCGTCGCCTGGGCGGCAGTGTAGCTTGATGGCGATCTGGTTGCACATCGTACCTGACGGCAGAAACACCGCGGCTTCCTTACCCAGAAGGTCGGCTGTCATTTCCTGCAACAGATTGACCGTAGGATCCTCGCCCTTCTGCTCGTCGCCCACTTCGGCATCGCACATGAAGCGACGCATCTCCGCCGTGGGTTTGGTCATCGTGTCACTAAAGAGCTCGATTCTAGTCCTCGGAGGCATAAAGGGGGTTTCCTTGTGGATACGGCTATTCGCCGCGAATGCGCGAAGAGCGCATCAAATCTGTCGCAGAGTGGCGTGAATGCTAACAAGCCGTGAAAGAGGTGTCAAACAAGTAGGTGCTGGAACCCCGTGAATCCTGGTGAAATCCAACCGCTAATGGACGCAAATGAACGCGAAGGCAAGAGGCGATTGCGAAATCTCGAGAGGACTTCATGCAGTCGCTTAGGATTCCAGGAATTGTGTGGTTGGCAAGAAGTCGGACGGACGACACCCTTGACGCCTTACGTCGCCTCCTGAAGCGGGAAACACTGCGCTGCGCGTTGTCGTGGGTAGGGGCTTTCTTCGCGTAAATTCGCGTTCATTCGCGGTTCTCTTCTGTTAGAATCTGCCGCTCGAAACGATCCAACCAAGGAGTGTGCCTCATGAAACGAGCCTTGAGCTTTTTCGTGGTTGTTGCCGTCACTTGTGTGCTGGCCTTGCCCTCTCAGGCCCAGGTTCTCACGTTCACACGTGAGCAGCTTATTAAGTTTACCGAGAAGAACCCGTTCGAGCGTTTTCCAGACGGGCGGCCAAAGGTTCCAGATCAGATTCTGGAGAAGGTGAAGGAACTCTCAGCCGAGGAGGCCTGGGGAGTCTTATCAGCCGCGAAGTACCAAAACCAGTTTGCTGGCGGGTTCCGGCTGTTGCATCCTGGAAAGAAACTAGTGGGACGCGTTGTCACGGCCCAATTCATGCCGCTGCGCCCGGATGTGGCTGAAGTTGCGGATGCAGACGCCAAGGCGAAAGGTATGGCGAAGGGCAACAACCAGCGCGTGATCGATCTCCTTCAGCCAGGCGATGTTGTTGTGGTCGATCTCTTCGGAAAGATTGAAGGTGGCACTTTCGTGGGCGACAACCTCGCGACCGCTATCTTCTCGGCTACTAAGACTGGATTCGTGGTGGATGGTGCCATCCGCGATCTGGAGGGAATCTATCCGTTGGATATGGCCGCTTACTTCCGAGGCGTCCACCCGACTCCCATTGGCAACGTGATGTTGACGGGAATCAACATTCCCATTCGCATTGGCGAGGCAACCGTAATGCCAGGTGACGTCGTCCTGGGCGACCGGGAGGGTGTCTACTTCATTCCGCCACATATGGTTGAGGAGATCGTGAAGAAGGCCGAGATCACTCACATTCACGACGAGTGGACCAAGGACAAATTCCTGACCGGAACCTACAAATCAAGTGACCTGTACAGCACGCCAACAGATCTGAAGTTGAAGCAGGAATATGAGGACTACCTCAAGCAGAAACTCGGGGCTGTAAAGTACGAAGAGTACAAGAAGGGACAGAAGAAGTAAGGCAGAAGAGTCAAGCCCCAGGAACATTCTGTGGGTCGGCCCGCTCTGCTGGGCGTACGCAACATACCAAGAATGGATGTTAGCGCCTTCCTATGCTCCATATCTTCTGGGATACTCGCGGCTATTTCTTCTGGTTGCTGGTCATCTCAATCAGCTGTTGGGCACTTGAGCGCGTGGCGCCGTGGCGTCCCGCACAACGCGCTTGGCGGCACCAATTTGGGCAGGATTTGTTCTGGTTGGTGTTCAACGGTCATTACGCTGGAATTCTCCTGGCGAGCGCTTCAACCTGGGCGCTGGGAATACTAACCGAGGCATGGTTCCCAGGTTTTCCGTGGATACCGGAACCCGTCCGGTTCCTGGCCGCGCGACCTCTCTGGCTGCAGTTTGTCGTGTTCCTCGTTGCCAAAGACTTCCTGGAATTCTTCATCCACAATCTCCTTCATCGCGTTCCATTTCTCTGGGAATTCCACAAGTTGCACCATAGCATTCGGGAACTCGATTGGATCGGGAACATGCGTTTTCACTGGGTGGAGATCGCTGTCTACCACAGCCTCACCTACTTGCCTCTGTTCCTGTTGAATGTTGATTCCCGTGTCATCCTGTGGATTGCCATATTCACAACGATCATCGGTCACCTGAATCACTCGAATCTGAATCTGGACTGGGGAGTCTTTCGCTATCTGCTGAATTCGCCGAGGTTGCACGTCTGGCACCATGACCTGATGCCACACCAGCGGTATGGACAGAACTTCGGGGTTGTCTTCAGTTTGTGGGATTACTTATTTAGCACGGTGTATGCGCCTGCCCAAGGCTATCCGGCAAGGTTAGGCTTCGAAGGCATGGAGCAATTTCCTCAGGGGCTCATCTCACGGCTGATTTATCCCATTCGAATCGGACTCAAACACCAACAAAACAGTCACAACAGTTGACATCATTCGTGTCCAGGAAGGGCGGCTGGATTCTCGGCTCGCGCTTCGCTTGGCCGGAATGACAAAACAGTTGCAAGCTGAACACAGTGTGCGGACGTAAGGTCTTGTGAAGTGCAGGAGCTTGCTCCCGCACTCCACAATTAGTATGGGCGGGCCGCAAAGAACCCGCTGGTGTTGTCAACGGTGCTATAGACTCGGGAGATCGCAGCCAGAGGAACTTCGTTGAGAGATTGAATCTCGATGGGGCCGTAGGTGTTCACGAGCCCAAGACTGGTGAGAATATCGTCTACGTTGTAGATGCCGTTGGCCGGGATCACACTGCCGTCGTGCTGAACCTGAATGCCCCCCGAGATGTTTCGAACAATCACACGGATCGGCGCGGGCGCGTTGGCGAGATTGATCACGGTGAGTGTTGACCGGAATTGATTGACGTTGGTTGCAGAAGGAATTAACAGCCGCGTAACGCCCGACACAACGTTGGTTGCGAGGCCTGGATCGTCCCCGACATTGCTGATCAGCGTGCTGTAACCCAACAAGGGCTGGCTGGCACTGATCCGAATGAATCCCAGCGTGTTCGACACGCCCCCTGCGCCTGTCAAAGTTCGGTTGACGTTGTCCAATTGTCTTAGCCCGCCGGCCGGAACATTGACCGTTGTGGTTCCCAACAAGGCTCCATCAAGGCTATAGAGACTTGCCTGAACATCCGCTGCAGCGTCGCCCAGATTGTTGATGCCAAGGTTGGTGCGGAAGGCAGTATTGTCCTGGCTGATGGGCACCACTCCGTTCGACCCCGCAGCGCTCACATCTTGTCCCTCGAAAAACCCACTGGTCCCTGAACTCACGCTGTACACTCGGGAAGTAGCCACCAGCGGAACAAAATTCAGAGATACGATCTCCAGGGGTCCGAAGAGATCACTAAGCCCCAGGGTGGCATGGATATCATCCTGACTGTAGAACCCATTGGGAGGAATCGAAACTACCCGCTCCCCACGTATCGCGCCGTCGGTGTCTCGCTGGCGGAGCCGCGCCTGGGCGGTCGCACTCCCAGCATTCTGGACAACCAGCGACGAGCGAAACTGGTTGATTGAGGTGGTCGATGGAATAAGAACTTGCGTCGCGCCGTTGGTACGACCCGTCTGGAGACTCGGATCGTCTGTCGTATTGTCGATCTGAGTCGCAAACGCAACCAGTGGCTGGTTGGCCGTGATCACGACCGAACCGGACAGGTTGTTGGTCTGGCTGGCACTGAACCCGCGAATATAGCCAATCACATTGTTCATCTGAAGCAGTCCACCGGCCGGCACCGAGACTGTCCTCGACGCAATCAGTGAACCCTCGGCAGCAGACAGCGTGAGCGTGGCTTGGGCTTGAGCGGCAGAAACGTTGGTCAGACCGAGATTGGTACGGAACCGCGTTGTATCGGTTACGAGCGGGATATATTGTTTCACCTCGCTGGCAACCACTTCATACGTTCCGTCGTTCGAATTGAATCGGAATGCGATCACCCGGCCTGGATACAACCTGGCTTGGTTGAAGCTGAACTGCGCCGCCCGATTGCGCGCTGCGTTCTGCAATCCAATGGTCGCACTCTCGCCATAAGAACGCGACCCTTCCAGCGTCTTATACTGAAACGCGATGTCGTTGCTGCCTTCAAACAAAATGGCCTGGAAGCTGACCCGGCCCTCCATCAAGAGGCCATTCTCATCAAGGACGCTCAGGTTTTGCCAATCGATGACCCAGCGTCGGTCCGGCGCTGTTCCGATAACCCGCGCAAAGACGCTGCTGTCTTGCCGCTCCAAAATGAGATCATCGAAGAAAGGAGCGATCAAGTTGGGGGACAGCGTTCCGGTAGTTCCACTGGCTGAACCCTGGCGCGGCACCGAAATTCCAGGCAACGATCCATTCTGAAACTCGGGTTGGACGCCTGAAGCTCCAAGAGCCATCCAGCCATTCGTAGTCACATTCAGCTTCGATCCAGCCAAAAATGTCGTCGTGAACAAAGTGAAGTCAAACGGAAGTGTCAGCTGAACCGTATCGTCATCGTTGCTGGAGAGGAAATCAACCCGCGCGCCCCCGGAACCGGGGGATGTGTCGACATACTGAAACTGGGCCTCGGCGCGGTTGGTGCTGGGTTTGGGACCGGTGACGGTGAAGACGGGACCTGTTGCTTGTTGGCCGAAAACGGTCACCGTTACGGGTCCGGAGACAGCACCGAACGGCACAACCGCCGTGATCTGTGTCTGTGCGGCAGAGACCAAGGTTGCTGGGACGCCACCGAAGGTTACCGAGATATTCGCCGTCGAGCTGTCAAAATTGCTGCCCAGCACAGTCACCAAAGTGGTGGGTGGACCCGAAGGAGGGCTCACTGTACTGACCACAGGCGGAAGTGCCGATGCGACAAAGGCCGAAGCCAGTGCCCCACTCGTTCCGTCAGGGTTAACAGCCAGGAGTGTTAGTGGGCCTGTCTTGTTGGGTGCAGTAGTTCCCGACAATGTGGTCGAATCGAGAATGGTCACGTCCGTCAACGGTACTCCGGCAAGGGAGACCTCTGTGCCGGCGCCAAAGTTCGTTCCAGTCACAGTGACCCGCATCCCTCCAGAGTTTATCCCGGCTGCGGGCTGTATGGAAGCCACAGTGGGTGGTTGGCCCGTGACAACCAAGCCTCCCGTAAGCGCTGATGTCGCACCCGTTCGCTGTGCGAAGATCGGCCGCACTCCAATGGAAGCGGCAGAATCCACCGTGGCGGTGAGCCTTGCCGTGTTGCCTCCGCTGAAAGTTGGGGCCGCCAAGCCGACTGCCGGACCCAGAATCTGAAACGTCACACCGTCAACGACGCCGTCGCCGCGTACGTTGAACGCCACGCTTGTCCCCTTCCCGATCCGCTGCCCAAGGCTTGGGCTGGTAAGATTCAACGCGGTCGATGGCGATGGGGAGACTGAAATATTGACTTCCTGCAAGGTGTTGCCCGCAGTGACCTGTACCGATTGGCGCTGCTGCGGATTCAATGTGCCGCCCAGGAATGTGGTTGTGAAATTGACGTTCACCCGCGAGTCATATTGCCCGCCGATGCTATCCTCCATCACGGGACCATCCAGGGGTTCTGCATACAAAGAGTAGTTGTCTGGAGCCAGGCCTAAGATCTGATACGTCCCGTCCAATTCGGTCAGGGTGGAAACCACCGCGTTCCCGCCTGCATCCAGGACGACGATGTGTGCTCCAAACACGTTGGCGCCATCGTTGGTGACGCGTCCGCGCAATCCGCCGGTGGCGTTAAAGAATACGGTTTCTGGATACAGTGTCGCTGCGCCCAGAATGTCGTCACTCTTCAAGGCGCGCGGAAAGACCGTTCCCCGTGCTCCAGTTGGATTCATGGTTGCCGACACAATCCCTGTGTGATCAAGACCCAGAAAGTGGCCTATTTCGTGAGTGGCTATGGCCTGAATATCGAAGCCGTCGGAACGTCCATCGGTGGCAAAAGTGATATTGGGATTTGACGGATTGAACAAAATGTCCACATCTCGAAAAAAGCCCTGAGACGACGAAGAAAGCGTCACCGCAATCGTGCCCGTTCCAAATGAAAAGCTCGTGTCTTGAAAGGAAATGACGTTGACGCCATCATTTCCACCGTTTTGAACTGGAGAGGTGCCCTCGTAGCGAAACGCAATGGCAGAGCTGGGAAGGTTCTGCCAGGCGTCGAACGCCCGCTGCATAGCGATGAACTCACTGTGATTGCCAAGGCCGAGCAGACCACCGGCGTGGATGCGGTAGGGCACCGGAAGAGTCTGCCAGCGCGCTCGCGAACGCACGAAAGCCTGCTGGAACCCAGCGGTCAAAGCACTCCAAGCCAACCCGAGCAGGCAACCTGCAACTGCCCACTGGAAACGATTTCGCTTGGTCTTGTGCCAGTTCATAGAGCCTGTTTTCCCGCAGCAGAGGTTATGGCCGCACCATGCGCCGAATCTTTTCAACCATCGGTTTGAGGGGTGCACGTGAAGGTTTTTCTTGCTGCGAAAGACTGCGGTTAGCCGGGTCGTAGAGTTCAAGTCCGGAAAGGGAGTGAACTACTTCCTCCTGTGCGGTATAGCGGTTTCGGAGAATACGGAACTTTCCTTGCGATAGTCCCAAGGGCTGCCAATCGCCATTTTTTGATGCCTCGAGAAACAGCAGTACTTCTTCTTCAGGCTCGAACGCCGGCATACCGGATACGGTCTGGGTGATGCCGTCGAGCGTCCCGCCAACAGTGACGACATTCACAAATCCGTCATCGGATCCCTTCAATCGTTCGCTGACTGCAAACCGGGCCGTGGTCAGAATTAATGTGTTCCGATCGTTCCAGCGGCTCTCACGAGCGATGCACTTACCGACAACGATTCGACCCGACTTCTCCACCAGATCATCAAGGGTAAACTTCTCAACCGTGGTGGATAGCAAGGGGAGGGACGTAAGCAGTGTCAGGAAGGACGAAATAAAGAACTGCTGTTTTCTCATCTTGATTCTCCTGGCAGTGAAGGCAAGTTCGTCTCCATACAATCTGTCTCCGATGTCGTTTTCGTGCCGAGGGTTTCTTGCGAGCGGTCTTAAAGTCTGAGTTTGCTTCATCTCGTGCACACTGAACCAGCTAAAGCCTTTTTGTCGGCAAAATGGAGCGTAGCTGTGAAAAAAATCCACCTTAGCACGAATGCCGATGACGTTCGATGGTTGCAGGAATGTTCCAGGCAGGCAACTTCAGTCACCTGGAAGAGCCGACGAGATAGGGTTGTGGAACTTGCTTTCCAGGATTGATGGGCCAGCACTTCTCGATCCGGCTGGAAATCCGACTGGGCAAGTGGTCAGAACCTTCAGAGACTCCCTGGCTAGCTACGTTGAGATTTTGGACTGAGCCCCAAATAAGAAAAGGGGCTCTTGCGAGCCCCTGAAGTCATGCTGTCGCTCCGCTGAAAATCAGAAGTGATACTTCAAAGCGAATTCCATGATTCTGGGTGGACTTACAGTACCGAAGATCTTTCCGAAGTTGTTAGGATCGGAAATGTTATTCGAAGGTGGACCGAAACTGGGATGGTTGGTGAAGTTAAAGAACTCTGCTCGGAAATCAAGATAGTGCCGCTCTGTGAGGTTGAATTTCTTCCCAATTCCAAAATCCCAGTTGGCAAAACTCGGAGCCCGCTCGCTGCTGTTTCCGGCATTCCCGATCTTGCCCAGTGCATGGAGCACATACGCGCTGCTAATACTGCTGCCCCCAATGAGCCACTGGTCCGGACCCTGATTTGGCGCCTTGGCAGAGGAACCGGCAATACGGTCAGGTCGCTCCCCGCCACGGGGATCTTGGATTGAATCCGAAACCCCCACGAAGCGGTTTTGCCGGATCGTCACCGGGAACCCAGAATGGAGCGAGATGATGTTGCTGATGTTCCATCCGCCAAGAATTGCATTCACAGCACCACTCCAGTTACTGCCCCAAGCCCTTCCTTTGCCAAAAGGAAGATCATAGGTACCTGACCAGACAAAGTTGTGCGTCGCATCAAAGAAAGCCAACCCACGATCCTGGCGGCGATCATACGCATTCATCCAGTACGCACTCGGGGCGTTGACGCCGCCGCTGCCGTAATATCCCAGATTGTCGGTGATCGTCTTGCTGAGGGTGTATGACCCCAAGAATTCAAACCCGCCAGACAGCCTCTTACGCGCGCTGGCTTGCAGGGAGTGATAGTCGCTAGTTGCTGAGGAATCCGTTCCGCTGACTTGGGTGACCAAGGGCCTGGATGCGTAGAGGGGCCGTCGCTGCTGAAATGGCAACCAAGTCAAAGGATCACCAGTGCCTGGCAACGGCTGATTCCAATCCCTTGGAGCGACCAAGTGGGTGGCTTTGTGTGCAACATACCCCGCCGTCAAGGAGGTTGTATTGTTGAGCTGATACTCCAAGGTCAGATTCCACTGTTGCGTAAACTGAGGACGCAGGTTTGGATCCCAAATCCGAATGAGGCCTGCAGGCTCGCTGCGAACAATGACATCCGTAAATCCTGTGGCGATCGTTCCCGAGGCTGAACCCGGATAGGTGATGTCTGCCTCAGAGAAGAGCGGAGGATTCAACGGCAGGCGCAGGTTGGAACCCGTGCCTTCCATGTACTGCGTGATCCCATATCCGGCACGGACCACCAGTTTGTTTCCGAAATGTCCTGGTGTCCAGGCGAATCCTACCCTGGGCTCGAACCCCTTGTGGAACGGCTCGTAGAGCGCCCGGCTGTTGCCATCCCGTCCTGCAAAGAGCTGTCGACCGGTGACGATATCGAAGTTCGACTGCCTGTCTTTCACCTCAATCACAGGAGATGTGTACTCCCAGCGTATCCCCAGATTGAGAGTAAGGTTGTTCTTTGCCTTGAAGTCATCCTGGAAGAATACGCCTATGCGGTTCTGTCGGTGACCCCAAGTCCCGGATTGGCTGCCGATCGCCTTTCGCGACAATTGGTCGAGTAAAAAATCAGCAAAAGCTGCTCCAGTGTATGACCCGTTGTACTCAAAAAGACCGAGCAGTCCGTTGTTTCCCGGGTAGAAGCGATTCTGCTGGTAGCGTTGCCACTGGCCACCCATCTTCATGAAGTGCTTACCTCTTGCGATGGACAGGTTATCGCCGTAGTGGAAGGTGTTGGTCACATTGTCTTCAGTTGTGGCTGCTGTTCCAATTGTCGTCAGGCCATTTCCGAGAGCGATACTCGACAGTCCGGGAGCTACCTGCGTACCGGCAATACCGAGTTTCCCATTGCCGTTGCCGATACCAGACCAGTCGAAGATGTCGTTAATGAATACGGCCCGGTTAAAGCCAACTCGCGCCTCGTTAACGACCGTTGGGCTGAAGGTACGATTCCAGGTCAACACAATATTCTGCGGCCTGCTGTGGGGAGGAATCGTAACGTTGGTGGGAAGATTATTCTGAGTCTGCCGTTCATCGCTATTTCCAAAGGAATAGCGACCCCAGAAATTGTCCTTATCGGATAACTTCGCGTCGATCTTCCCATCGAGCTGATAGTCGGTCCTCTCCACCTGAGTGGCGGTAGCATAATTACCGTTGATCTGAGCAGCAGTGGTTCCAGGCCGTGTCGGAAGCGGATAGAAACTTGTGTTGGAAAAAAGTGTTCTCGCCGTCGGACTGAATCGGCTCAAAGGAATTTGATTGTTGGCGAACGGCTGGCCTGTCTGGGGATCTCGAATCGCCACAGAAATACTAGAGAGGTCACCGTTTCTCCACTCTACTGGCGCCACCGAAGCTGCGGTTGGACCGCCGCGCCGCTGTCGTGTGTCCTGATAAGCGGCAAAGAAAAATACCTTGTTTTCGACAATGGGTCCTCCAAAAGTCCCCCCAAAAATGTTCTGGCGAAGCTTGGCTTTGCCGATGCGGTTTGTGGGTGTGCTATTTTTGTTGTTGGCCCAGCTGTTGGCGTCGAGCGCATCGTTTCGGAAGAACTCAAACACATTTCCATGAAATTCGTTGGTGCCCGATTTCATCGAGGTGTTGACCAACGCTCCGGTCACGTTTCCAAACTCTGCCGAAGAGTTGTTGGTCTCGATCTTGAATTCGGCAATTGCATCGATGTTGGGGCGATAGCCAATTCGGTTGTCGATCGTTTCGTCTGTTGAAACGCCATCGAGCAGGAAGCTATTCCCTTGTTCGCGGTTGCCATTCACGTAAGGTCGTCCCTGTCCGCCCACCGTGTTGAACGCCCCAGGGTTGGGGGAAATGGCCCCCGGCACCAGCAAGGTCAGCTGCTGAAAATTTCGGCCGTTTAGCGGCAGGCTGACCGTGGTGTTACCTGAGATGACCTGGCCTACGGTAGTCGATTCCGTCTGAAGAATCGGCGCCACACCTTCGACTTCAATTGTCTGGGTTACCTCACCCAGTTCCAACTTGAGGTCGACACGCGCAGTCTGGTTAACTTCCAACTGGATAGGATTTGTCACGAGCTTCTTGAAACCGCTCGCTTCAACAGTGACGACATAGTTCCCAATGGGAAGGAACGGGATGTTATACACTCCCGAGTCATTCGACTGGGCGTTATACTCGATCTTGGTACCTTGGTGGGTGGCAACCACCTTGACGTTTGGAACCAAGGCACCGGTTTGATCCGATACGGTGCCGGTCAAGGTGGCCGTCACGGTCTGAGCCATACTTGCGGGCGCCAGATTGAGCGCCAAGCCCAGAACCAACAAGCAAGCCACGAGAATCCTGGCTGGGTTGTTCATGTTTTGTCTCTCCTTTTGGACTTCAGTGCAAATAAAGTACGAGTAGTGCTTCGGTCGGCGTGGGGTGGATTGATTCGCCGTATCTGGTCGAATCGTCTTGAGGCTCAAGCTTGAAACCATGCGTTGTGAGTTGAATTCAAAAGCTTCCTACGGAGTTCGAGTACTAGTGTAATATCACCACTTGCAAGAGCCTCTCCAAAGCAGGCCTCTTCGCTGCAAGGGTTTGTTAAAACAAAACTTATCCTCGAACTCAGGACATTCGATTCACAGAAACTCGGTTCAAAAATCCAGTTTTTGGGATTCCATTTCTTGAAGTTCGGATTGGGCGCGATGCTCGACTCTGAAAACAGACTAGCCGTGATCGCCGACGACTTGACAGGTGCCTGCGATAGCGCCTGCCAATTCGCGCTGTACGGATTCCGGCCTGAGGTCGTACATGCATCTGCTTGTGGTGACCTTCAACCCGAATTTCTTGTCTGCAATTCAGAATCAAGAAAGGATGACGCCGGAGCGGCTCAACAGAAAATCTTCGATATCGCGTCAGCTCTCCTTCGAGCTCATTACCTGCCGTTCTACAAGAAGCTGGACTCAACGTTGAAGGGTGCTTGGTGCGCCGAATTGGCGGGCATGGCTCGGGCGGTAAAGCCAGAAATCATTGTGGTGGCCCCTGCATTTCCCACCTGGGGAAGGACAACTGTGGGAGGGATTCAATGCGTTCAAGGCCGCCCCGTTTGGGAATCCCGGTTTCATGCTCTTCCCCATGGAGACGGGCCACCTGCAGGCGAGCCGGGGGACTTGGTTCACGCGCTGCAGTCCCAGTTCGGAAAGCGTGTCCGCCATGTCCGGCGGGCGTCACTGAAGAGGGGTGCGACTGCAGTCGCAAAGGAGATGGGCGCGGCACAGTTCCAAGGTTTTCCTTTCATGGTATTCGATGCAGAGGTGGAAGAGGACCTCAAGACTATTGCGTTGGCAGGATGCCATTTGGAGCGACGCATTCTGTGGGCTGGGTCGGGAGGACTGGCCCGCTGTTTGCCTCTGGCGTGGGGCCTGCGCGCGCGGCCAAACCAGTTTCATCTATCCTGCGCGCAAACATTGACGATCAACGGCAGCTTCAACCCGGCCAACAAGGAGCAACTGGGGTGTTTGGAACAGGGAGGCATCATGGTTTGCTGGATTGAGGATGAGGACGCGGAAGATGAGACTCGATGTCGCCGGAAAGTCGAGAGCTTGTTGGGACGGCTGCATCAAGGCAGGGACGTAGCCCTCAGCGTTCGCTTGAACAAACCCATCAGGTCCGCGGTTCAGTTGCAGCGCCTCCAGGATGCACTTCAGTTTGCGGCGACGCACTGCCTTGCTGCAACTGACAAGATCGGCTTGATCTTGATCGGTGGCGACACCGCCATAAAGCTGTATCGAAATCTCCAGGCTGGGGCTATTCAAATTGAGGGCGAGGTACAGCCGGGGGTCCCACACGGGCGCTGGGTGGGTGGGAGATTGGACGGGCAGCCCGTTGTCACCAAGGCGGGTGGGTTTGGACAAATAGATACCTTGGCGAAGGCGGTCGCCTTTCTCAAAGGAGAATAAACAAACCGCCAAGTCGCCGGACACCCCAAAAAAGCAAACCGCGAAGGCGCCAAGAACGTAAAGAAAGGAAGCCGGACGCGATTGCAGGTTCCTGTCAGAGATCTTAGGGGCCCGGGATTTGAAGTCCTTCGAGACCACGAACCCTTTCTTCGACCTGTCCCCATGGTTCTTGCTCGAAGCTTGGGAAATTCCTCTGTGAGTTGGCAATCTACTGGTCTATGTTCGCTTCGCGCTCTTCGCGCCTTTGCGGTTCATTTTCTTCTTTGTGTTTGTAAGGAAACCTCATGTCCGTCAAGAAACCCCGAATTGGAATCTCTCTGGGCGATGTCGCCGGCGTTGGGCCAGAGGTCGCCGTGAAAGCTGTTCTTGACCCCGGTGTCGCTTGTCGATGTGTCCCCATCCTGATTGGAGAGCACTCGGTAGTTCGACACTATGCCGATCGTCTCGCGCCTCAGCATGCAGTGCGTATTGTGGACCAACCGAGCCAGGCGGATTCCGAGACGCAGGACCTACAGGTTATCGATCTCAAAAACATTGAGTTCTCAAAAGTCAAACTCGGCGAAGTCGATCTGGCCTGTGGAAGGGCTGCACTGGACTATATCCGGGCCGGAGTCAACCTTTGTCTCAACAAAGAACTCGATGCACTGGTGACCGGTCCGATTCACAAAGAAGCGGCCCAAATGGCTGGCATCAACGCGCCGGGTCACACGGAATACCTGGCGGCGTTGTGCGGTGTGCCTGAAGTGAGAATGCTGCTTGTGGTGGGCCACCTGCGTGCCATGCATATCAGCACACATCTTAGCCTGCGCAAAGCTCTGGACTGCGTGACGAAGGAGCGCATCATCGAAACGATTCATTACGGAGTTGGTGCTCTTAAACAACTGCGCATCGAGAATGGACGAATCGGCGTGGCCGGGCTGAATCCCCACGCCGGGGAAGGCGGGCTGTTCGGACGTGAGGAGATCGAAGAAGTCGCGCCCGCGGTAGCCGCGGCACGCGCCGAAGGCCTCGCAGTTTCAGGTCCGGTGCCTCCGGACACGATCTTCCACCGCATGAACCGGCGCGAGTTCGACCTGGTCATCGCTCTCTATCACGACCAAGGTCATATTCCATTGAAGCTGATGGGGTTTGACAGCGGCGTGAACGTGACGATCGGACTGCCCATCATTCGCACTTCGGTAGACCACGGCACTGCGTTTGACATTGCCGGCCAGCTCAAGGCCAACCCGGAAAGCATGGTGAAAGCGATTGAGCTGGCGTGCGTGATGAGTGGCTCAGCAGAAAGTGGCGAGTGACGAGTGGGGAGTGGCGAGTCCTCAAAGGCGAAGTGTCGATGGATTTCTCATCACTCGCCACTGCTTTACAACAGCGCCGGCAAATTCCCTTTTCCGTCAAAGGACAATTCACCCAGCTGTTCAAGCACCTTAAGATGAGGCTTGCTCCCGATTTCATCCAGCAAGGCTTCGGTTGCAATGAACCGATCCAGCTTCAGCGTGTTTTTGATCCAGATCATGCGGCACGCTTCGACGCTGTTGCCGCACGTTGAGAAGGCGGTTTCCATGGCTTCACGGTCGGTGTCAAAGGTCACCGGCACACGCGCGGCCTCAACATTGGTGCTGGTGATGGCGTTAATGTAGGTGGGCTTGTAATCGATCTTATTGACCAGCCGCCGGCTGACCAGGTCAGCCAAACCGATTCCCACAGCATTCCCATACGACTCCTCTGAAAGATCGCGAACAAAGATCCGCGTAAACCAGGGTTTGACGGGCCCCCGCTCCCGCTGGCTGACGTTACGGCCGATGACGTTCGTATCCATTCCCGCGCCACTGATGTTCTTGCCCATCTCATCCACCACTAACACGTCGCCTTGATCAAAGGGGATGCGCGCCAGGCTGGACTTGGCAATGGCGAGCAATCGTCTCTCGCTGTTCTCGATCTCTGGGGTCAGCATGGCTTCGATCACCGCAGTCTCATCGTAGGCATTCTCGACGATGCCAAGACCAAACAGAATCTTGCAATTCGACCGTACAACCCGTGCAACGTTCGTGATCACCGTATAGTAGCCGTGCTTGATATTGGCCCGATGATATTGGATGGCCCCGGTGTGCTTTCCCAATCCGATCGCCATCATCTTGCAGAGTCCGCTCTCGATGTCCCCATCGAAGTCCGTGTGTGGCTTGACGCGGTTCACCACAACAACGTGGTCGGCTTCCAGCGCATAGTTATCGAGAAACACGGGAATCCCCTGGGGCGTCTCGCCAACCTGGGTTGTTTCCATCGTCGCCCGTATCGGCGCACCCATGCTGCTCTCTGTGATCCCATAGTGCTCCAGAACCAACCTCTGGCCTTCCGCAGTTCCGCCGCCATGACTGCCCATGGCCGGAATGATGAAGGGTCGGACGCCGAGTCTTCGAAGCTCATCAACTACCGAACGAAGAATGACCGCGATGTTAGCCACGCCGCGGCTGCCACCGGTAATCGCCACCGTCTGTCCAGGCTTCAGTCGGCCATCCAAGCCAAGCTTGCCAATCTGTTCTGACACTGTCTTGGGAATGTCAGCGATGTGAGTTGCATCGAAGTTCTGTTGGACACGAACGACTTTCGGGAAAGACATAACCAGACTCCGTTAGAGATTAGAGATTGACGATCGTCTCACGCACAAATGAATGCCAAGGAGTTCAAAGACAAGGCCTGAACTATAGCATGAATTGGCGCCACTGAGGCCGACTCGTCGCTCTGGATCCAGGTCCCATCAAAGCCCCGTCAGGCCCAGATCGATTGGAGGAGTGGGCGCCGCTGTTCTCAGCCGCGTACAGCGCGGTCGAGGGGTGTCGCCGCTGAGGACAGCGGCCCCCACATTCAACCCGCATTCCCGGACTACGGCTAATAAAGAAATCAGTTTGAGCGTGGCAGGCGTTCGATGAAGTCCAGAAGGGCTCGACGTTCGTCCGGATCGAGTCTACGCCAGAACGGCATCGTGTCCATGGCGCGTTCCCGTTCCAGCGGGGGTAGGTTTTGGAGGCGGCGCAGTCGCTGCGCAATACGCCTGCGCCTCTCCGGGGGAAGTTTTTCCCAGCGCCGATGAAATCGCCGCAGCCCGGCGCGCTGATCGGGAGAGAGATCGCGCAGGGCTCGTCCGCGTCGGCGCAGTTGTTCTTTCTGATCGTCGGGCAACAATTCGAATTCTCTCTGTCGCCGACGCAGTCGCTCCTGCTCTTCGGGTGATAGTTGCTTGAATCGTCGATAGCGTTCCTGAAGCTGCTTGCGTTCCTGTGGACTCAGCTTCCGGTTCTGGCCCGCGGGCGGACGGACGGGTTCGCTCTCCTCTCCAAGCAGTTGTCCCAAACCGGCCACGGTCGCGCCGAGCCACAGCATCAGAAACGCCCGTATTAGAATGCGCCGCCATTGCATAGCCTTAGTTCGCTTTCACATCGCCGCCGTTCTCGGCGGCTAGCAGCCTGTCGGACTTAAGTTCGGCAGCTGCGATGTGTCGGTAGAAGGAGCCGCCGAATCGAAGTAAGCTCGGCACAGCGTCTCGGCGACAAGCAACGTTTCGTTTAGGCAGCTTCA
>Ga0187893_10003173_pt1 | contig 34103 bp, 37 predicted proteins | sample MA1701074metaG_FD_139574 | JGI IMG/M metagenome (GOLD analysis project Ga0187893, IMG submission 139574) | White microbial mat communities from a basaltic lava cave in the Kipuka Kanohina Cave System on the Island of Hawaii, USA - MA170107-4 metaG ...
CGGCCTGCTTCCGACGAACTTCCAACCCGTGGAAATCCCGCCGTGGCGCAACATGAGTGGGCATACCCCCATAGTACGATGCGCCAGGCTTTCGACTGTCACTGTATTACGCGAGACTCAGTAGAGCAGGGGTCCCGAATAGCCACCAGGTCGGACGGATGGAATTTGGGGGAAGGACGCTCTACTTCACGTCTTCGATCGCGAACCGCACCGCGGCCTCGGCCAGCAACGCGGCTGGATTGATGACATCCGGCTGCGCGCCGTCGGCCCCGAGCAGCAACGGAATCTCGGTGCAGCCGAGGACGACGGCGTCGACCGCCTGCGACCGCAGCGCGGCGACGGCGCCCCGCGCCGCCTCTGCGTGTGCCACGCCCTCCCGGCCTTCGGCCACCGCGACGATCGCCGCATCCAGCCGCACCTGCGCCTGCGCGTCGATCGTCTCGCACTTGATGCCGCGCTCGCGGAGCGGGTCGAGATAGACGGCCGGCGCGCCCGCAAAGCCCGTGACACCGACGCGGCGGCACCGACGTCGGCCGATCTCGTCGATCACGAGGTCAATCATGCTGAGCACCGGGCACCCCGCGGCATCGCGAATCGAGGTCGCGCCGACATGCGCTGCGTTGCACGGGATGACGATGACGTCGACGGCCTTGCCCAGCCAGCGGGCCGCCTCGATCAGCTCGGGATCGATCTCGCGCGGTTCGTACGGCCGACCGTCGTCGTGCAGGCGGATCGGCGGCCGCCGGTGATACCAGACCACCATCGGCGGATAGCCCTGGTTCCAGTGCTGAGGGATGAGCTGCTGCGACACTCGATGCACGCGCACCTCGAAATCCATCGTGGCCTGCGCGCTGATGCCGCCGAGAACGCCGATGCGCTTCATATCCTGCCCTCCAGGTGCCGCTTCATCCCGTCGTGCGAGGCGGCGAAGCCGACCGAGCCGTGGAACGACCTGCCACGGCGGAAAGTCTACCGCAGTGGCGCTCCGGCATCGGGCGAGCCCCGAGGAGGCGCTCGCCCTGGCGGCCCATCAGCCTTCATCGGTCCGAGTTCGTCGCGGAGCGGCCGGAGGCCCTGCGGGTATGTGGATTGGGTCTACGCGGTGAAAAACGCGAGCGCACAGCTGACGCGAACAGCGCCGGCAGGGTAAAGACGGTCTCGGCAGCCGGCTGGAGGCTCTCGGACCTGGCGAGGGGCGGGTAGGGGCGTATCGTTGTGGCTCACGTTCCGCGGGGCCGCTGGCTGGGTGTCTGCGGCGACGGGAGCGCAGGCGTGATGTCGGTCTTGCTGAAATCCTCGCCCTTGAAGAGCATCGGCTCGGCAGTTGCCCTCGCGAGGGCGTAGGCGAAGCGGTCGCCGAAGTTGAGGCCGGCCGGGTGGCGGCCCTTGCCGAAATCCGTGTAGGCCTGGCGGGCGATATGGGCCCGTTCCTCCGTGAAGGGCTCGATGACGATGCCGGCGCGGCGGATCAGCGTGTCGAACTGGCCTCTGCCGCCGGCATCGGTCTGCGCCTCGACGACGATCGCGGCCTCAACGAAGCTGCCGGCCGAAAGGCGCGCCGTGTCGGCTCCCGCAAGGGCGCGAGCGTAGCTTTCCGCATCGGGCTCGTCGAACAGGATGGCGAGCAGGGCCGAGGTGTCCACAATCATCGGGGAAGGCCGCGCTCGTCGTAGAGCAGCTCGGCGTGATCGACCGGTTTGCCCTTGAGGGTTCCGGCGCAGCGGCGGCCGATCGCGAGGAGCTCGGCGACAGTAGCCTCCGGCCGCTTCCGGCGGCGGACGCGCTCAAGGCGCTCCCGCAGGGCCTCGGTGACCGCATGGGTCATGGTTTCGCCGGTCTCCTTGGCGAGCGCCTGGGCGAGTTGATGAGCCTCAGCGTCTTTGATGTTCAGGGACATGGCGGAAGCTGCGGTCTTCCATTGGTAGATCTTTCTCTACCTGTCTTGTATTTTGGTCTAAGCGCGTGCGATGTCAAGCGTATTGGGCCATGCGGCACCACCGCGCTATACTGGGTGCGGCGCGCGAACTTATGGACAAGCTTCGACGTACCATCAAGGCGGTCATCCGTCCCGGTGAGCAGTCGGGATATGTAGCCGAGTGTGTCGAGGTCCCCGTCGTCACGCAGGGAGCGACCCTGGACGAGGTCACCAGGAACCTGCAGGAGGCAATTGGCCTGCACCTCGAGGGCGAAGACCTGAACACCCTGGGACTTGCCCCTCACCCCACGGTCATCGTCACGATGGAGCTGACACCGGCGAATGCCTAGTCTCCGGCGCCTTTCCGGCGCGGAGATTGTCGCTATCCTCGGCCGTTTCGGCTTCACGGTCCACTCCCAGCGCGGCAGTCACGTCAAGCTCCGTCGGGTCCTTCCCGACGGCACAACTCAGACGCTCACCGCGCCTGCCCATCGCGAGCTGGACACAGGCACTTGCCGCTCGATCCTGCGCCAAGCGTCGCGATTTATTCCAGAGGAACATCTCCGGACGCACTGGCACGTGGACTGATCACGGACGGTCTCGGACGCTCAAGCTCATATTGCCGAGATCGCGACCCAGCGTTCCGCTCCGTCCCAGCTCGTGTCATGGCGATACCGGCCATCGATTATCTGCGAACCAGCCCGGTCGGAGCGCGGTCGAACATGCGGATGCCACGGCGTTGCGCCACGCCCGGTCACGGTGTCGGCGGCCTGCCGGCGCGGCGCGCCCGTCCGCTATGGGTCGAGCCTGATCCGGGTCTTGACCACGGAGCCGGTAACAGTCGCCTGGAAGTTGTCGCATCGAAGACGGTCGTGAAAGGTCCGGTGGCCGTGTCTCCGTCCTTGTCGATGGTCAGAGTTGCAGTCACCGTGATTGTCCCTTCCCCGAAGGGGTGACCCGATGGGATGAGAGTGAGGAACTTGGCGGCGAACTCCCGAGGGCCCGTCTTCTTCCAGATCCCGTGACCGGTCCCGAACTCGGGGTCCGTGTTGACCGTGGTGCCATCCGAGGTGTTCGTCACGAGGTTCCTGAGCGGCGGGGGCCCCGGCTGGTCCGGCATCACGTCGACGATCCAGGACCCGACAAGGCTTTTCTGACCCGCGGCGGAGTCCGCCGGCGTCAAAGCGCCGAGGAGAATGATTAATGCCAAGACGACGATCGGCACGGTACGCCTGGTCTTCATTGCGCTCCTCCTGTTCATGAGGTGAGGTTCGTGACCGCATCGCGCGGTCGGTGACTGCCACGGGGCGACGGTGGGGCCGGCGACAGTGTCCTCACACGTGGCCCGGGGCACATGGGCGCCCCGGGCCTGCCCGTCACGGGAAGAACACTGCCTCGACGGGCAGCGGCGGCACGATCGGAGTCTCGAACAGGTCCCCAGGCCCGTCGGGGTCGATGACATCAACGCCGTCGGATGCGAAGAAAACCGCGATCTGCTCCTGAGCGGCGAGCGCGACGGCCGTTACCGCCTCCCGTACTTCGGGCGGCAGTACGACGAAAGGAGGTTGCGGGAAGACAATCGGACCGTGGGGATCGTTGAAGGACGGAGGCGTCGTGGGATTGTCCGCGAGAAAGTGATCGAAGCGGTAGTACGTAGCACGGTCGGCGAGAGCTCCGGCCCGCAGGATCGCCGCCGTCGTGGGGTTCGGGAGGGTACGATCCCCCGGGCGAATTGGATGATCACCGATTTCGGCTCTACGCCTTCGAGCGGAGCCTGCCGGAGGTGTGGGCCATAGGCCACCACGTCGCCGCCCCGACCGACCCACTCGAAGTTGTCGAGGAGCTCCTGGATCTCTAGGGCCCCCGGCACGGTGTTGATGATGGCGTCTGGTCGCGGAGGGGCAGGTTCTCGTCGAAGTTCGTGCCAGAGAGGTTGATGAGCGACGGGACCCGGGTCGCTCGGCAGCCGGCGCGCCAGCTCGATCCCCGTCATGCCGGGCATCACGATGTCCAGGAACGGGCCAGAGGCCGCTTGTCGACGGCCGGGGCTTCGTCTACGATGCCGGTGCCGCGTGGTAGGGAGCGGCACCGCGCCACCGGGGGTTCACGTCGAGTCCGAACCGTTCGCGTCACGAACTGGAGGAGACGTCGATGTCGGAGAAGGAGATCCTGGCGGCACTGTCCGCCGACAACGTCCGCGCCCACGTCGAGCACATCTGCAACAGTATTCCCTCGCGCCTGGCCGGGTCCGACAACCAGCGCCGCATGGCGGAGTACAGCGCGAAGACGCTGCGCGAGGCCGGCATCGCGGTCACCGTGCACACCCTGCCGGGCCTCGTGAGCTACCCCGAGAAGGCCGAGTTGAAGATCCTTTCGCCCCTTGAGCTGACCATCGAGGCCAACACGCTGGGGCACAGCACCCAGACGCCGCCCGATGGCGTCACCGGCGAGCTGCTCGACGTCTACACGGGGGCCTTCGACGAATACACGGGCAAGAACCCGAAAGGCGCGATCACGCTCTCGGAGCTCTCGTACTCGCCGGCCCGTCACGAGAAGCAGCGCATCGCGGGGCTGCTGGGGGCGGCCGGGTGCGTCATGATGAACTGGGGCCACGATACGAACGCCTCCGTGCCGTGGGGGTCTGTGAAGCCCGTCTGGGGCAATCCCACGCCCGACAACTACGGGACCGAAATGCCGGTGCTGCCCTGCATCGGCATCGCGCGCACTGAGGGCTTGAAGCTCCGCGAGATGGCGAAGCACAGCCCGGTGCGCCTGTGGTTCCGGACGAAGGTCGAGAACGGGTGGCGACCCATCTGGATCACGACCGGGGAGATCCCGGCCCAGACCGAAGACTTCGTCGTGCTGGGCGGGCACCAGGACTCCTGGTTCGGACCCGCCGCCACGGACAATGCGGCCGGCAACTCCTGCGTGATGGAGCTGGCGCGGGTGTTCAGTCAGCATCGGGACCGGCTGCGTCGGGGTCTCATGCTCGGGTTCTGGGCGGGGCATGAGACGGGCACCATGGTCGGCTCCTCGTGGTTCGTGGACCGGAACTGGGACCGGCTTCGGGAGCACATGGCGGCCTACGTCGAGATCGACCAGCCGGCCTGCACGGGCACCACGTGGTGGTCGACCTCGTCCAATGCCGAGCTCCGGCGCTTCCACCAGGCCATCGAGCAGCGCCTCATGCCGGGCCGCACGCTCAAGTGGAAGCGAGCGGTCAAGGTCGGCGATGCGTCGTTCTTCGGGCTCGGCGCGCCCACCCTCGGGGGCCACGGCGCATTCACCGAAGAGGAGTTGAAGGCGACCGCCCTGGCCACGCTCGGCTGGTGGCACCACACCCTCGAGTGCACGATCGACAAGGTCGACTTCGCCCAGATGCCGAAGCACCTCGAGGTCTACGCCGCCTACCTGTGGGAGCTGTGCACGGCGCCAGTGCTGCCCTACACCTACGTCCCCGCGGCCGAGCAGTTCATCGGACGGCTCACCGAGCTGGCCGCCTCTGGCAAGGTCATCGGCCTAGACGGCGCGCTCGTCCGCGCCGAACAGTTCCGGACGGCCGCCGCGCGCTTCGACGAGACAGCCGACCGCTGGCGCGAGCGCTACGCGAAGGACGGCACGAAGGACGACGAGCCCGCCGAGGTGCTCAACGGGTGCATCAAGCGGCTCGGGCGGCTCCTGATCCCGCTCGAGTCGACGGCCATCGGGACGTACGGCCACGATCCCTACGGCCTGACCGCCCAGACGACGATGATCCCGTGCCTGTCCGAGGTGCCGCGTTTCGATGCGCTGCCCGAAGCCGAGGAGCGATGGATGCTCGAGACCAAGCTCGTCCGGCAGCGCAACCGCGTGGCCGACGCGCTCGGCGACGCGCGGCGGCTGATCGACGAGACCCTCGCGCGGCTCACGTGAGGACCGGCGCCATGCGAATCCTGTATCAGCTCACGAGTCCGATGGAGAAGACAGTGCTGGGGCCCGCCGAGGTCGATCGCCGGCGGGAGTTCCTGCGGGCGCGGTCGGCGCCCGGCGTCGACGTGGAGGTGTGGAGCCTCGCCGACGGGCCCCCGTCGATCGAGTCGGCTTACGAGGCGGCGCTAGTGGTGCCCGAGCTGGCGCGCGCGGTCGTCCGCGCCCGAGCGGAAGGTTTTGCCGCCATGATCGTCGGTTGCTTCTCCGATCCCGGCCTGGATGCCCTGCGTGAGCTGGTGGACATCCCGGTGATCGGCCCTGGATCGAGCGCGGTGCATCTGGCGGCGCAACTCGGCACCCGCTTCAGCATCATCACGCCCCTCGGGGCCGGGGGCGGGCGGGTGGCGGCGCGGCTCCGCGCGCTCGGCGTCGCCGACACGTTCGCCTCGGTCCGCGGCATTGGCATGTCCGTCCTCGACCTGGCCCGCGACCGCGAAGCAGTGCTGGAGCGCGTCACCGAGGTGGCCCGAACGGCGGTGCGCGAGGACGGCGCCGACGTCTTCGTGCTCGGCTGCATGTCGATGGGCTTCGTCGGCGTGGCCGACGACGTCCAGAAGCGTCTCGAGCTGCCCGTCGTGAACCCCGTCGTGGCGGCCCTCAAGACCGCCGAGGCGGTGGTGGCGATGGGCCTCTCCCACAGCAAGGCCGCGTATCCCCTTCCGCCGAAACTGGAGGTGCCGCAATGACAACGCGACTGCTGATCCTGGTCGCCCTGTGCGTCCTGGCCCTCGGACCGGGAGCCGTCCCGGCGGCGGGGCAGGACAACGTGATGGTCTGGGGCGACGGCCTGCCGGCGAACCTCGACCCGCACGACCCCTACGACGTGCCAGCCGCGCTCATCCAGCTCAACGTCTACGACAACCTCTACCGCTACCAGGGTAATCCCCCCCAGCTCCAGCCCTGGCTCGCCGAGAGCCACTCGGCGTCCAAAGACGGCCGCACCTGGGAATTCAAGCTCAAGAAGGGCGTGAAGTTCCACGACGGCAGCGAGCTGACCGCAGATGACGTCGTCTGGAGCATCCAGCGCGTCCTCGGGCTCGGCAAGGCGGCCGCCGGCCCGCTGAAGGCCGCCAAGGTCGAGAGCGTGAGCGCGGTCGACAAGTACACGGTGCGCTTCGTGCTCGAGAAGCCCTACGCGCCGTTCCTTTCCATCATCCCCGTTGCCACCATCGTGAACCGGCGGGTAGTCGAGCCCCACGTCAAGGGCAACGACTGGGGCAACGCCTGGCTTGCCAGCAACGGCGCCGGCACGGGCGCGTACGTTCCCGACCCCGCCAGCTACATCCCGACCAAGGCGCTCGACCTCAAGCGCAACCCCAATCACTTCATGGGCTGGAGTCACAACGCCAAGCCCATCGACCTCATCCGAGTGCGTCCGGTCGTCGAGCAGACCACCCGCGTCCTGGCGCTGATGAAGGGCGAGATCGACGCCGGCGATAGCTATCTGCCCACCGACCAGGTCGAGCGCCTGTCGAAGGTCAAGGACGTCGTCATCCACCGGAACGAGTCGATGCGGATCTTCATCATTCGCATGAACAACACCAAGCCACCCTTCGACAACGTTGACTTCCGGCGCTGCATGAGCCACGCCTTCAACTACGACGCCTTCATCGGGGTGATCTTGAAGAACTTCGCCGAGCGCAACCCGGCCCCCATTCCCAAAAACCTCTGGAGCTACCCGGAGGGCATCAAGGGCTACGACTTCGACCTCGCCAAGGCCCGTGCCGAGTGCGACAAGGCCAAGGCCAAAGGCGCGCCGGTCGACCGGGAGATCCAGCTCCACATCCAGACGGGGCTGGACCAGACGATGCAGGCGGCGCAGCTCTTCCAGAGCGACGTCAAGAAGATCGGAATCAACATGAAAGTGGTCCCCAACACGTGGCCCAACCTCACGGCGTCGACGGCGAAGCCCGACACCACGCCCGACATGTGGATTCACTGGGTGAGCGCCTACTTCATCGATCCCGAGAACTGGATCGGCACCATGTATGATAGCGGGCTGCACGGGACGTGGAAGGCCTCGTCCTGGTACAAGAACCCGAACGTGGACGAGCTGCTGCGCTCGGCGCGGAGCAACCCGAACCGCGAGGAGCGGGCCAAGCTCTACCAGCAGGCGGCACGCCTCGTGGTCGATGACGCGGCGGACATCTGGGTCTACAACACGGTCGAGCTGCGCGGCATGCGGGCGCGGGTGAAGGGCTTCAAGTTCTCACCCGTGGGCAGCGGCAGCGAGCTGCGCCACATGTTCCTGGCCAACTGAGGCCGGGGGCGGCGCCGGGGCGCGGTCCAGCCCCGGCGCCGGGCGCGCAGTCATGCTGAGATTCTTTCTGCGGCGGGTCCTGCTCGTCCTGCCCGTCCTGTTCGGGCTCCTCGTGCTGACGTTCGTTCTGGTCCGCATCGTGCCCAACGATCCCTCGGCCGCCCTGGCCGGCCAGAATGCCACGCCCGAGCAGATCGTCGAGATCCGCGCCAAGTACGGGTTCGACCAGCCGCTGATCGTCCAGTTCGGGATCTACTTGCGGCAGGTCGTCCAGGCTGACCTCGGCACCAGCATCCAGTCCGGGCGGCCGGTCGCCCGGGACATCCTCCAGCGCCTGCCGGCGACGCTCGAGCTGACGTTCGCTGCGCTCCTCCTCGGCGCCGGCCTCGGCGTCCCGCTCGGCGTGCTGGCCGCTGTCCGCCACAACACGTGGCTCGACCACGGACTGCGGTTCTTCACTGTCGGCGGCGTGGCCATCGCCTCGTTCTGGTTCGCGATCATGCTCCAGCTCTTCTTCTCCATGCAGCTCGACCTGCTGCCACTGCGGGGGCGGCTCGGCACGGCCATGACCCCACCCGCGCACCTCACGGGCCTTTTCGTGCTCGACAGCTTGCTCACGGGGCGCTTCGACGCTTTCCGCGACGCCCTCCGCCACCTCGCGCTCCCGGCGGTGACGCTCTCGCTCGGCGCGATGGCAACGATCACGCGGTTCACGCGAAGCGGCGTGCTGGAGACGATGCAGAAGGAATACGTGCTCTATGAGATCGCGGCCGGCTACCCGCGCGAGCTGCTCATCGCCGTTTACGTCCTGCGCAACTCGCTGGTCGCCACCATCACCCAGATCGGCCTGCTCTTCGGGGCGCTCCTGGCCGGCGCCGTGGTGATCGAGTCGATCTACGACTGGCCGGGCATCGGAAGCTATGCGGTCACCGCCATCTTCACCTCCGACTACAAGGCGATCCTGGCCGTGACGCTCCTGGTCGGCATCGTCTACTCGATCGTCAACATCCTGGTCGACCTGATCCACGGGCTGATCGACCCGCGGGTGGCGACGGAGCTCTGATGCTGGTCCTCAAGAAGTTCGCCCGCGACACCTCCGGCATGGTCGGCCTCGTGATCGTGCTGGCGACGGCTGTGGTGGCAGTGCTGGCTCCTCGCCTGGCGCCGCACCCGCTCGACGCCTACGAGTCGCACCCGCTCCAGCGCCTCCAGGAGCCCTCACGCCAGTTCCTGCTCGGGACCGACAACCTCGGGCGCGACGTCCTGTCGCGGGTGATCCTCGGAGCGCGAGCGGCGCTTACCATCGCCGTGCTCGTGGTGGCCGGGGCGATGGTGATCGGGGTGCCGCTCGGCCTGGTGGCTGGCTACCACCGGGGCTGGGTGCCGGAGATCATCATGCGCGTCACCGACGTCTTCCTGGCGGTGCCGCAGCTCATCCTGGCCTTGGCGCTTGCCCAGCTGCTGGGACCGAGCCTCAAGAACGCCATGCTCGCGCTGACCCTGACCTACTGGCCGTTCTTCACCCGCATCGTCTTCGCGGAGACCCGGCGCATCCGCGTCTCGGTCTTCGTGGAGGCGCTGCAGGGGCTCAACGCCGGCGCGCTCCGGGTGATGTTCTTCCACATCTTGCCGAACGCCGCGCCGCCGATCATCGTCCGCGCAACCATCGGGATGGGGTTCACGATCCTGTCGGCGGCGGTGCTGGGGTTCCTCGGCATGGGCGCCACGCCGCCCGATCCCGAGTGGGGACTCGCCATCTCCGAGAGCCGGCAGTATCTGCCCGAGGCGTGGTGGTTCGCCGCGTTCCCCGGGATCGCCATCTTCCTGGTCGTGTTCGGCTTCAACCTTCTCGGCGACGGGCTCCGCGACGTCGTGGACCCGCGCCTGCGGCGCTCGCGGTGAGCGACGATCTCGTCCTGGCCGTCGATGGGCTCAAGATCTCGATCGCCACCGACGACGGCCTGGCCTGCGTCCTCGACCACGTCGATCTCAGGATCCCGCGCGGCCGGATCGTCGGCGTCGTCGGCGAGTCGGGTTGCGGAAAGTCGACGCTGGTCCGCGCCATCCTGGGCATCCTGCCGCGGGCGGCGCGGGTGGAGCGGGGGAGGATCCTTTTCGGCGTTGAGGACCTCCTTCGCCTGTCCCAGCGCGAGCTGACGCGCCGCATCCGGGGTAAAGAGATCAGCTTCATCCCCCAGGACCCGTATCTCGCCCTCAACCCTGTGTTCACCGTCGGCACCCAGCTCCTCGAGATCATGCGCTGGCACGCGGGGGCTGGCGGGAACGGGGACATGGGTCGCCGGGGCCACCGCGCGCGCCTCGTCCAGCTGCTGCGGACGGTCCAGATCCCCGACCCGGAGGTCGCGCTCGAGCGCTACCCGCACCAGTTCTCCGGAGGCCAGCGCCAGCGCCTCCTGATCGCCGGCGCCCTCGCGTGCCGGCCGCGCCTCGTCATCGCCGACGAGCCTACGAGCGCGCTCGATGTCACCACGCAGCTGCAGATCCTCCGCCTGCTCCGCGACCTTGCGAACCGCTTCGGCGTGTCGATGCTCTTCGTCACCCACGACTTCGGAGTCGTCGCCCAGCTCTGCGACGAGGTCATGGTGATGTATGCGGGCCAATCGGTGGAGACGGGCCAGACCGCCGAGATTCTCGACCGCCCGCGCCACCCCTATACACAGATGCTGATCGCCTGTCATCCCGATCGCGCGCGCGATCTCACCGGCATCCCGGGGACGGTCGCGTCGCCGCTGGCGCCGCCGCCCGGCTGCCGCTTCCACCCGCGCTGCCCGTCGGCACGCGCGGTGTGCTCGACCGCGCGGCCGGGCGCCGTCGTCGAGGCGGCCGGGCACGAGGTGAGCTGCGTCCTGTACCACGGGCCGGTCTCCCATGTCTGAGCGCATGATCCTCGAGGTCGAGGGCCTCGAGACGCTGCTCGGCGGCGAGCGGCGCCTCCTGGGCCGAGCGCGCCCGCCCGTGCGGGCGGTGGCCGGCGTGAGCCTGGCCCTCCGCGAGAACGAGATCCTGGGGATCGTCGGCGAGTCAGGCTGCGGCAAGTCGACGCTCGGACGCACGATACTCGGCATTCAGCGAGAGACGAGGGGGACCATCCGCCTCGACGGTCGGGCGGTGAGCGGGCTGCCGCCGCGCGAGGCGCGCCGGGCCCGGCGCGACATCCAGTACCTTCACCAGGATGCCGCGGCCGCGCTCGATCCCTGGTGGAGCATCGGTCGGAGCGTCGAGGAGGCCCTGGTCATCACCGGTGTGGGACCGCGCGCCGAGCGCGCGGCGCGCATCGACCGCATGCTCGCCGCGGTCGGTCTCGAGCCCGCGCTCAAGCGCCGCTATCCGCACGAGCTGTCGGGCGGCCAGCTCCGCCGCGTCACGCTCGCGCGCGTCCTCGTGCTGGCGCCGCGCATCGTCATCCTGGACGAACCGACATCGGGGCTCGACCTGTCGGTGCAGGCGACGGTCCTCAGGCTCATCCGCGAGCTGCTGGCGGAGTTCCGCCTGGCCTACCTCTTCATCTCCCACGACCTCTCCGTCGTGCGGCAAATGTGCGACCGCGTCGCCATCATGTATCTCGGCCGCATCGTCGAGCTCGCGGACACGCGGCGCCTTTTCGAGGCGCCCGCTCATCCTTACACGCGCCTGCTGCTAGCAGCGGCGCCGCGCCTAGACCCCGGCCAGGACCTCGGCGACATCCCGATCCACGGCGAGCCGCCGAGCCCCACGGCTGTGCCCTCGGGCTGCGCGTTCCGGACGCGGTGCCCACACGGTGTCGCCCTCTGCGCCGAGGCGCTGCCGATGCTCGAGCCCGTCGTGGACGGCCACGAGGTCGCCTGCCATCGCTGGCGCGACCTGGCGGCGACGCCGGCCGTGTCGACACGGCCTGCGCCGTGAGAGCGACCCGCGACTAAGTCGCCGCGGATCGGTCACATTCGATCGACCGCCGCTTGCGGAGCTCGTCGCCCGCGTGCTCTAATCACGCGGATAATTCCCTCACTTGCGTGATCTCTTCCGGTGAATCTTTCACCGACGGCGCCGGGTGGCGATCGGTCATGTCGATCCTCGAAAGGCAAGCGGCCCGCAGAGGCCACACCGAACAGCTGGTGGCGATGACCGGTGCCCGCGGGCATACCCTCGACATCGACTCGCTCACGCATCGCTACGGACCGGTCGCCGCCGTCGCCGAGGTGTCGCTGGCCGTGCGCGCGGGCGAGATCGTGGCCCTGCTGGGCCCCTCGGGCTGCGGCAAGACGACGCTGCTCCGGGTCGTGGCCGGGTTCGTTCGCCAGAGCGCCGGCTCGGTGCGCATCGACGGCAAGCCCATCGACCACCTGGCCGCGAACATCCGCAACGTCGGCATCGTCTTCCAGAACTATGCCCTCTTTCCGCACATGACGGTGACCCAGAACGTCGCCTACGGACTGCAAGCGCGGGGCCGGCCGCGCGAGGAAGTGCGTCGCACCGTCGACCGCTTTCTGGAGGTGGTGCGTCTCACCGATTTCCGCGATCGCCTGCCACGGCAGCTCTCCGGTGGTCAACAACAGCGCGTGGCCGTCGCCCGGGCCCTCGTGGTGGAGCCTACCGTGCTCTTGCTCGACGAGCCGTTCAGCGCCCTCGACAAGAGCCTGCGTCTTGATATGCAAATCGAGATCAAGCGGCTGCAGCGTCAGTTCGGGCTCACCGTGATCCTGGTCACGCACGATCAAGATGAGGCCATGAGCGTCGCCGACCGCATCGCCGTGATGAACCATGGCCGCATCGAGCAGTTCGACACGCCCGTCAATGTCTACGACCGGCCGGCCACGCTCTTCGTGAGCGGGTTCATCGGCACCACGAATCTCCTGGCCGGGCGGGTGCTCGAATCGTCGAACGGTACGACCCTGGTCGAGCTCGAGGCCGGCGCCCGCCTGGCTGTTCCGACCGATCGCGCCTTCGCCGCGGGAACGCCCGTCGTGCTCTCGGTCCGGCCTGAACAGGTCTGCCTCCACGCGGAGTCCGCACCGGGGCGGTGGTCCGTGCGACGACGCTTGGCGCTGCCTATTGGATCGAACACCATGCACGATCTGCAGACGCGCGACGGCGCCACGCTGAAGCTCGTCGAGCCCCGCATCGGCGTGCCCGAAGAGATGACCGCCGAGGCCTGGTGCGGCTTGCGCCCGGAGGCGCAGCCCACGCTCTTCGATCGTGCGACTTCGATGTAAAAAGGAGGAGACATGACTCCCATCCGTCTCACCCGACGTCACTTTCTCATCAGCGCGGCGGCAACCTACGGGGCGACCATGCTCGGCGGACTCGCGCACGCCAAGGGTTCTGTCACGGCCGCCATGTATCCCGGAACCTGGGAAGATGCCTTCCGGGCGCACGTGGTGCCGATACTCAAGAAGACCCACGATGTCGACCTCGAGATGACCCCGCTCTTTGCGGTGGATCAGATCGCCAAGGCGCAGGCCGCGCGCGGTGCGCCGCCGTTCGATGCTTTCGTGCTCGACCCGGGCCCGCGCGTCACCGGGATCGAACGCGGGCTCTTCGACAAGTTCGACGCGAAACGGCTCACCAATCTCGCCAAGCTGCCGGCAGGAGCGGCCGACGAATCGGGCGTCACCGTAGCCGCCCAGGTGGTCGGCATCGGTTACAACCCCAAGAAACTGCCGCGGCCGAAGAGCTGGACCGATCTCTTGAAGGACCCCTGGGTGTCGAGTCTGGGCATGACCGGCTTCCAGACGACCTACGGTACCGTGTCCATCATCGAGATCGCCAAGCAGTTCGGCGGCTCGGAGACGAACGTCGAGCCATTCTTCGTCGAGATCAAGAAGGTGCTGTCCAAGGTCGCGGCCATCGGAGCGCCGGCGTCGATGCCAAGCCTGTTCCAGCAGGGACAGTGCGACATCACCTACACCAACACCCAGACCGTCGCCACCCTGCGCGGGCGTGGCGTCGACATCGAGTTCGTCAAACCGCAGAGCGGCGCGGTGGCGTTCTTCACGACCATGCACATTGCCAAGGGCTCCAAGGAGATCGAGAACGCGTACAAGTACTTCGACACTGTGGTCAGCGCGCCGGTGCAGTCCGCGCTGATGCAGCCACCGAACAACTTCATCCCGGTGAACCGCGACGTGAAGCTGGCCGCCGACCTTCCCATGACTTCCCTCGACGAGATGGCGAAGTTCGTCCGGCACGACTGGTCGAAGATCAACCCGCTGCGCGCGGGCTGGATCGAGCGCTTCAACAAGGAGGTGGCGAAGTGACGCCGGCCGCCAGGGCGGGGGTGTCCTCCCCCTGGCGGCCACCCGCGGTGATGCGGCCGGCCGAGTGGCAGCTGGCGCTGCCCCTCGCCGTGGCCTATGCCGCGTTCTTTCTGGTGCCCCTCGGGCTCTTGATCGTGGTGAGCGCGTTCGACGACGAGAAGATCACCACCGTCGGCTTCGCTCAGTGGCGGAAGTTCCTCGGCGATCCGTTCTACTGGAAGGTGATCCTCGACACCGTGAAGCTGGGGTTCTTCACCGTGGTCGCGACCGCGCTCATCGGCTATCCGCTGGCGCTCGTGTATCTGGGAGCGGGGCCACGCTGGCAGCGCGTGATCCTGTTCGTGGTGATCTTGCCGCTTCTCACCTCCGTCGTCGTCCGCACGTTCGCCTGGATCGTGATCCTCGGCCGCGAAGGCGTGATCAACCAGAGCCTCTTGTGGCTTGGCCTGGTCCCGGCCCCACTGCGTCTGCTCCAGACCGAGCACGGTCTCGTGATCGCGCTGACCCAGATCGAGATGCCGCTCCTGCTCCTGCCGCTCCTGAGCGTGATGTCACGCATGGATCCGAATCTGCGCGACGCGTCGGCCGGGCTCGGCGCGTCGAAGTGGCGGACGCTCTTTCGGATCACCCTGCCCCTCAGCCTGCCCGGCCTGGTCGCCGGTTGCATGCTGGTGTTCGCGAGCTCCACCACCGCGTTCATCTCGCAGTTCGTCATCGGCGGGAACCGGCTCGTCTACCTCCCGCTGCTCATATGGCAGCAGTCACTCGTGGTCTACAACTGGCCTCTGGCGGCGGTGACCGCCCTGACCCTCCTCGTCTCCGTCGGCCTCGGGGTGGCCGCCATTGCCGCCGTAGGCCGCCGCCGGCGCGCCTACGCCTAGCCATGGCCACACGAGCCGAGGCGGTCACGGTCGTCTGGACGGCCCGACGACGGGCCAGCGACACTCTCTACTCCATCATCATCGGCCTCCTGGCCGGGGTGGGGTTTCTCATTCTCGTGGGACCGGTCATCATCGTGCTCCTGACCTCCTTCACCGAGGGGCGGTCGATCAAGTTCCCGCCGTCAGGGCTATCACTGCAGTGGTACCAGCTCTTGTTCGATCCGGGGCGTTCGCGGCAGATCCACCGCGCCGCCTTCAACAGCCTCCAGGTGGCGGCGGTGGCCACGGTGTTGGCGACGGCTCTGGCCACGCTCGCCTCGGTGGCCATTGCCCGCCGGTCCGGGAAGTGGGTCCGGGCCCTCGACACGTTCTTCATGTCGCCCATGATCCTGCCGATGCTGGCCTTCGGCCTGGCCGCGCTCATGTACTTCACCTTCATGGGGTTTCGCCCCTCGCTGGAGCTGATCGTGATCGGCCATACCATCGTGGTGGCGCCGTTCGTCTTGCGCACAACCTCGGCCAGCATGTCGCAGCTCGATCCCGCTCTGCTCGAGAGCTCGGCGAGCCTCGGCGCCGGCTGGTTCTATACGTTCCGTCGCGTCACCTTGCCCGTGATCGCGCCGGGCATCGCGGCCGGCGCCTTTCTCGCCTTCATGGCTTCCCTGGACAACGTGCCGGTTTCGCTCTTTCTCGCCGGCCCGCGCAGCGATATGCTGCCCATCCGCATGTGGGGCATGATGGAGAGCACCCTGGACGTCCGCGTGGCCGCCGTCTCCGGCGCCCTGATCGGCACCGTGCTGATTCTCATGCTCGTCATGGAACGAGTGGTCGGTCTGACTCGGCGCTTGAGAGGTTGAGCGCCTCAGGAGAGACCATGCGCATCATCGCCCAACCCCTGACCCTGAACGCCTTCGCGCCCTACGGCGACGTGCTGGCTCCGCCAGCCGATTTCGGTCGCGTCTACTTCGAGAAAGGGCTCCGGAGCCGACGGACCACAGCATGGCCAAGCCTCTCGGTGACCCACTCCAAGCCGCTCCCGAGCTTGCCGCTCGAGGCGACGGTGCTGGAGCGACACGAGTTCTCGTCGCAAAGCTTTCTGCCCCTCGATGTCTCGCGCTGGCTCGTGGTGGTGGCGCCATCGGGGCCAGACGGTGGACCGGATCCGTCGAGGGCGATGGCGTTCCTCGCCGGACCAGGCCAGGGCGTGACCTATCACATGGGCACGTGGCATCACCCCCTCACCGCGCTCGACCGTCCGGCGCGCTTCGCGGTGTTCATGTGGCGGGACGGGACGAGCGCGGACGAGGAATTCCGCACGCTCGCGGCACCGTTCACGGTCGCCCTTCCCGGCTGAGGCCGACTGCCAGAGGAGACGAAGCGATGACCAAACGGTATGACCGCGATCTCATCGGGTATGGACCGCACCCGCCCGATCCAAAGTGGCCGAATGGCGCGCGCCTGGCCGTCAATTTCGTCATCAACTACGAAGAGGGATCGGAACCGTCGGTCCAGGATGGTGAAGGCTTCTCGGAGACGGGTCTCACCGAGGCGCACGGGCTGAATCAGGCCGGCCGGGGCCGTGACCTCGCGGCGGAGACCATGTTCGAGTACGGCAGTCGCGTCGGTTTCTGGCGGCTGATGCGCCTCTTCCAGGAGCGCCACCTGCCCTTGACCATCTTTGGATGCGCGCTCGCCCTCGAGCGCAATCCCCTCGCGGCCGAGGCCATCCGCACAGCGGGATTCGACGTGTGCAGTCACGGCTGGCGCTGGGTGAAACACTACGAGCTCACGCGCAACACGGAGCGCGCCCACATCGCGCGGGCGGTGGCCTCTTTCGAGAAGACGATCGGCGAGCGGCCGCTCGGCTGGTACTGCCGCTACGGCCCGAGCGTCAACACACGCCAGCTGGTCGTCGAAGAGGGGGGCTTCCTTTACGATTCCGACGCCTACAACGACGAGTTGCCGTACTGGGTGACGGTGCAGGGCCGGCCGCACCTGGTGGTGCCCTACTCGCTCACCAACAACGACGGCAAGTACGCCGGCTGGACCGGCACCTCCGATCAGTGGTTTTCGTTCATCAAGGACGCCTTCGACATGCTCCATCGCGAAGGAGCCGCCCATCCCAAGATGATGTCGGTGGGCCTGCACATGCGAATGATCGGCCACCCCGCGCGCGCGGTCGGGCTCGAGCGCCTGCTCGACTACATGATGAAGCAAGACGGGGTGTGGATCACGCGGCGGCTCGACATCGCACGCCACTGGATCAAAACGCATCCGTATCCGGGCAAGGGCTTGAACGAAGAAGACACCGGGGCGCAACAAGGGCCGTCGACGGCCGGCCGAGCCAGACGGGGCCGCGCGCCTCGCCCTCGCTCGGTAAGATATCGCGCCAAGTCGTAGTGGTCGCCTGGGTAGAGCGGCGCCGCCGCTGAGGTCATATCCAGCAATCTCCCGTCCGGATCGCAGATACGGCTTCTCTGCGCCATGACCCGGTTCTCGAGCCGATGCTTCCTGAGCTTCTTCTCCGCCACGCCGCCCCATTGCCAGCCGATTTCGCTTGTTATACATTCCAGCCTGATCGTATAACGTCCCGAGGAGGAGGTTCCCATGCCACTCACGGTATCCGAAAAGGGCTGGGTCGTCATTCCCGCCGCCCTTCGGAAGAAGTACAACCTGCATCCAGGCGTCGAAGTCGTTGTCGTCGATTACGGGGGCGTGCTGGCACTCGTCCCTGCTATGGCCAAACCCGTCCGGCAGGCCGCTGGCATGTTGAAAGGGCGGACATCGCTCACTCGTGCGCTGCTCGCCGAGCACAAGAGAGAGCGCTCGCGTGGCCGGTAGTCCGGCCGCCTACGTCCTCGACAGCTTCGCGCTCCTGGCTTACTTCGAGGGCGAGGCGGGGATGGCGCGCGTTCGTTCGGTACTCGGGGGTGCCGAGGCACGGCGGTACTCCGTCTACCTCTCACTGATCAACCTCGGGGAAGTACTCTACATCACGGAGCGCGAGCGTGGCCTGGTCGAGGCGCGTCGCACCCTCGGGGCTATCGATCAGCTGCCTCTGGAAATCGTCGGAGTCCCGCGCGCGACGGTGCTGGCGGCGGCCCACCTCAAGGCCCGTTTCCCGATCTCCTACGCCGATGCCTTCGCCGCCGTCACCGCGCAGGACCACGGAGGTGTGGTCTTGACGGGAGACCGGGAGTTCGAGTCGCTCGTCGATCCCGGCATCGTCACCGTCGCCTGGCTGCCCCGACAGCGTCCCTGACGGGCCCGCACGAGCTCAGCTTCCGGCGGCGCCGCTCTCTCCCGTTGCCGCCACGCGTACCTGCACGTGCGCACGCTCCTCCTGGAGCGTGAGGAATATCGACGCGTCGCGATCCGCCCAGCCTCGCGCGATGCCCTCCATCATCTCTTGCTCGCACAGCGCGCCGAGACGCATCGGCACGTCGTAGGACTTCCCCAGGTCGACCGCCAGTCCGAGGTCCTTCCGCGCGAGCCGGAGCGAGAAGCGTGGCGCGAACTCACCGCGCAGATAGGTCGCAGGGAGCCGCACCTTCATGCTCATCTGCTGCCCGAGTGCCGCCTGGCGGAACACGTCCACGATGGTCTCGGCCGAGACACCCGCCTGGACGCCAGCCGTCCAGCACTCGGCCAGCGCCATATCGAGCGTGAAGCTCGCGCAGTTGTGCATGAGCTTGCAGACGGAGCCGTTGCCGATCCCGCCGGTGTACAGCACGCGCGAGGCCAGCGCGTCGAGGATCGGCCGCGCGCGCTCGAACACCGACGGCTCGCCGCCGACCATCACGAGCAGATCGCGGGTCTGGGCGCCCTCCATGCCGCCGCTGACGGGGGCGTCGAGCATGTCAACACCCTTTGCCCGCAGCAACCCATGCACCCGTCGCACGAGCGCGGGCGCGTTGGTCGTGTGATCGATGTAGAGGGCGCCGGGCCGCATGGCACCCACGAGGCCGTTGGGGCCGATGGTCACCTGCTCCATCTGGGGAGGGCCCGGCAGACAGGTGGCGACTATCTCGCATTCGGCGGCCACGGCGGCTGGTGAATCCGCCCAGACGGCGCCCGCCGAGAGCAGCGGGGCGCCGGCCTCGCGGCGGACGTCGTGCACGACGAGCTGATGGCCCGCCCGCAGGAGCTGGGCGGCCATCGGGCTGCCGATGCTGCCGATGCCGATGAACCCGAGCTTCACGAGAGGGGATAGAGCTTCAGGACGTTGTCCCAGAGGATCTTCCTCTTGCTCTGCTCGCTCAGGGGCAGCTTCAGGAAGCGATCCATGGCGCCCGGATACTTGGAGTCGCCGTGCGGATAGTCGGTGGTGGTGACGAGGTTGTCATCGCCGATCGCCTGCACGACATGGCCCACGAACTCTTCGTCGCACTCGACCGCACAGAATCCCCCTCGGCGGAAGTACTCGGACGGTGGCATCGAGAGGTGGGTCATCTCTCCGTATGGCTCGCGCCACTCGTAGTGCTCGTCCATGCGGTGGAGCCAGAACGGCAGCCAGCCGCACTGGGCCTCGAGAAACGCCATGCGCAGGCGCGGGAAGCGCTCCATGACGCCCCCCATGATCACGTCCATGCACGCGAGCATCTGTTCCACAGAATGCGTGGAGATGTGGACGATGCCCATCTGCTGGAAGCGGTCGGTCCCCGCCGCCCGCATACGCGAGCCCGTGGTCTCGTGAAAGCCGACCGGGACGTTCAGCTCCTGACACGTCGCCCACAGCGGATCGTAATAGGCGTCGTGCCACGGACGATGGTTGAAGATGTTCGGGCGGAGGAAGATCGCCTTCATCCCGAGCTGCGTCACCGCGCGGCGCGTCTCGGCCACCGCCGTCGTGACGTCGTGCGGCGAGATCGCCGCCGCCCCGAACACTCGCTTGGGGTCACCGGCTTGGATGTAGTCGTGCAGCCAGTCGTTGTAGGCTCGGCAGGCGGCGGCCGCGAAGCGGGCGTCCATCGTCTCGAACGCCGTGACGTACATCGCGGACGTCGGAAAGAGGATCGCGAGGTCCAGCCCTTCCTTGTCCATGGCGCGAACCTGGGACGCCGGATCGAAATCGCACGCGATCTCCTCCGCATAGCGATCCCCGAGCGCCTTCTCCTCGGCGTCGGTCAGCGCCGGCCAGTCGCCGTGCGGCATGGCCGCCATGACCTCCCCCTCCACCATCGTGCGGATGTCCCAGCGGCGCTCACGCAGGCGCCGCGGCGCGCGCGCCTTGAACTCGGGGTCGATGTACCGCTCCCAGAGGTCAACCGGCTCCATCACGTGCATCTCGGCATCGATGATCTGGAATCCCCGCTTGGCCATGGCACCTCTCCTTCGCCATGAAGCCTATGCCTCCGCGCGTCAGGCCGTCAACTTCAGCACGGCGCACGACTCAGATAGAGAACCACACCTGCAAGACCTTGAGGATGCTCGTGGGCCACCTGCTCCAGGGCGTCCGCGATCGCCGAGAACTCGTCCGTCCCGAACGTCGAGGGGACCAGAACAATGCCCGCATGCTCGATGTTCGCGGCAATGAATTCCCCCGCCAGCTCCGTGAAGTCGGCAAGATCGCACGTGACGATCGCACGGCGTTCGCTGGTGGCGTAGTGCAGCTGGGTTGCGTCGTCGAGCTGGGTATTGCCGACCCCGTGAGCACTGACCACATCCAGCCCACGCGCACGAAGGATCTCCGCGACGTGCGGCGACAGGTTCTCGTCCAGGTAGAACGTCACCCGACGGTGAGGATGCGGACGAGCCCGGGATAGCGCCGCTCAAGCGCCTCCGCTGTCAGCGCCGCACTCGCCTCGACCTGTCGCCGGATTTCCTCGGGATACCGCCTGAAGTAGATCAGCGCGGCAGTCAATTGCGCCGAAGACAGTTGCGGGAAAGCCCGGCGCACGCGCTCCATGTCCGCGTCTCGCACGAGGTCGCGGAAGACCTCCCAGACGCCCAGCCCCGTGCCCGAGATCTTCGCTGTGCGGCCTGCCGGCTCCGTGGCGAAGTAGATCCCCGGACACTCTCGCATCCGAAGACCCTCCTCGATAAGCTCTTGGGCGACTTCCGAGACCGACCGTCGGGCACGTGTCGCCGCCTGCTCGAGCCCTGCCCGCACGGACCGACGGAGCCGCATGGTCGTCGACACCGTGCCCTCGGGACGCGCGGCACCACGACCGCGGCGGGGCTGCCTTCTCGCGCTCATGGATAGAGCTTACAGGTAAGACAACCACCACACAGCCGTCGATCAGCACGTGGCCCGGGACGCGTCGCAAGGCCTCCTTCGCTCGTGCCTCCACGCATCCGATGTCCCGTGGCCGTAACAGGCCAAGGTATTGTTGTGCCCAGTAGAAGGGCGCTGTGACACAGGATTGGGATCAGCAGCTCACGGTGTTCGGTGAGAGCCTTCGCACCCTTCCGCAACTCGTGGAAGGCGTCCCGGCTGATCGCCTCCGCCGCATCCCGACACCGGGCGAGTGGTCGGCCCACGTCGTCGTATGTCACCTCGTGCTCGACGAGATGAACACGACGGTAATCCTGCGACTCATCCTCACCGAGGACTATCCGATACTTCCGAACATCGACGGGGACAATCGTCTCTGCGCGACGCGGTTCGCTCCGCTCTACGCCGACACCGCGACCGCGCTCCGCGTCTGGCGCGCTCTCCGCGAGGACAACGTCCGCCTCTGTGCCTCCGTGTCGTCCGACGACCTGGAACGGGTCGGACGCGCTCCGTGGAGGAACGGCGAGCGCATCACGTTCCATGGTTACGTCGCAACCCGCTGCCGTCACGACCGCGCTCACATCGAGCAGATCAGGTCGGCGCTTTCAGGCTGACGTATCGTGGTTCCAGCAGGGTTCACTCCGCCTCAGCTCCACGCTTCGGCCGGGCCCGTCGCCATCGCGCGCAGACTATAGCGTCGCGCGCTCGGCGTTGACATCGCGTGAAACCGTCTCCAATACTCGTCGAGCGGTCGCACCCCAACGCCGGGAGATCAGGATGAAGGCCATGGTCATCCGCGAGTTCGGTCCACCGGAAGTGATGCGCCTCGAGGACGTGCCCGCGCCGGTCCCCGGCCCCGACGAGGTCCTCGTCCGCGTTCACGCGGTGTCGGTGAACCGGACCCTGGATCTGGCGGTGCGCGCTGGCACCTACGCCGTGCGGGCCGCGCTGCCGCACGTCCTCGGGGTCGATCCGTCCGGCGTCGTCGCCGCCATCGGCCCCGGCGTCACCACGCACACGGTTGGCGACCGAGTGGTGATGCGCCAGATCCTGCGCCCGGGCGGAGCGACGGCGGGCCCGTCCCTGCTCGGTGTCCACGCGTGGGGAGGCTACGCGGAATTCGTGAAGGTCCCCGTGACGGCCACCCACCCGATACCGAACGGCCTCGACTACGTGACCGCCACCGTGGTCGCGCGCCACGCGCCTACCGCGCTGAGCATGCTACGCGACGTCGCCAGGCTCGCCGCGGGCGAGTGGGTGCTCGTGATGGGGGCCTCGGGCGGGCTCGGCATCGCCGGAATCCAGGTGGCCAAGTCCTTCGGCGCCCACGTCATCGCGGCGGCCGGCGCCGACGACCGCGTGCGCGCGGCCGTCGGGCTCGGGGCCGATGCCGGCGTCAACTATCGCGCGCAGGACCTGGCCGCAGAGACCCGCCGCCTGACCGGCGGGCGCGGCGTCGACGTCGTCTTCGAGAACATCGCCGATGCCGACCTCTTCCCCAAGGCCTTCGCCAGCCTTGCCCGTCATGGCCGTCTGATCACGGCCGGCGCCCATGGCGGCGGCACCGTCCCGCTCGACATCAAGTCGCTCTATCTCAATGGCCTTACCGTCATCGGCTCCACCGGCCAGGTCACGCCAGACGATCTCACGGTCACGCTGCGGGCCGCGGCGGAGGGCCGCCACCGCGTCCTCGTGGACCGCGTCCTGCCCCTCAGCGAGGCGGCGCTGGCTCACCGGATCGTGGCCGAACGCTCGGGCACCGGCAAGATCGTCCTCCAACCCTGAGGAGTGCTCGGGCCGACAAGCTGACCCACGCCGAGTGTGCAGCGCACCCGGCGCCCGGCCTTCGCGTGTGTCGCGTGGTAAAGTCGCGGCCATGGCGAGTCGTTACGCGCCCATCGAGGACTACGGCATCATCGGCGACCTCCACACGTTGGCGCTGGTGGGCAAGGACGGCTCGATCGACTTCCTCTGCCTCCCCTCCTTCGACTCGCCGTCGGTGTTCGCGGCCCTCGTCGACGCGGAGCGCGGCGGTCGCTTCCAGATCGCGCCGCAGCTCGGCGAGGCGGCGCGCAAGCAGCTCTACCTCCCCGACACCAATGTCCTCCTCACCCGCTTCCTATCTAACGACGGCGTGGCCGAACTCTCCGACTTCATGCCGGTGGAGGACGCCGGGCAGGCGCACAACCTCGTGCGTCGGGTGAAGACCGTGCGCGGCGAGATACGCTTCAGCATGCGCTGCGACCCGCGCTTCGACTATGCCCGCGCCACGCACTCGGTGGAGCGGCGCGGTGACCGGGAGGTGGTCTTCGTCGGCCGCGCCGGCGCGGGCGAGCTGGCCCTGCGGCTATGCTCTTCGGTCGCGATGCAGCTGGCGGACGGCGCCGCCGTGGCCGAGTTCACGCTCGGCGCGGACGAGTCAGCCTGGTTCGTGCTCGAGGTGGCAATGCCGAACGAGCCATCCCCGGCTCGCCAGCCAGACTATGAGAGCGAGGCATTCAAGCGCACGGTGAACTTCTGGCGCCATTGGATCGATCGCTGCACCTACAATGGCCGCTGGCGCGAGACGGTGAACCGCTCGGCGCTGACACTCAAGCTCCTCACTTCGCGGCCACACGGCTCGATCGTTGCGGCGCCCACGTTCGGACTGCCCGAGAACATCGGCGGCGGCCGGAACTGGGACTATCGCTACACGTGGATCCGCGACTCGTCCTTCACCCTCTACGGCCTCATGCGGCTCGGCTACACCGGCGAGGCGGCCGCGTTCATGAAGTGGATCATGGCACGCGTCGATGAGCTGAAGCCGGACGGTTCACTCCAGATCATGTACGGCATCGACGGTCGCCACGCTCTTCCCGAGGAAACGCTGCCGCACCTCGAGGGGTACATGGGCTCGCGTCCGGTCCGTGTGGGCAACGCCGCCTATACCCATCTCCAGCTCGACATCTACGGCGAGCTGATGGACTCGGTCTACCTGTACGACAAGTACGGATCCCCCATCCCCCACGACGGGTGGACGAATATCGTACGTCTGATCGATTGGGTCTGTGAGCACTGGCGCGAGAAGGACGAGGGCATCTGGGAAGTGCGCGGCGGGCGACAGGAGTTCCTCTACTCGCGGGTGATGTGCTGGGTGGCGATCGACCGGGCCATCCGCCTCGCGGGCAAGCGCTCGTTCCCGGCGCCGCTGGCACGGTGGTACGACGTGCGGGACACGATCTATCGCGACATCTACGAGCGGTTCTGGGACCCGGCGCGACGCGTCTTCGTCCAGGCGGCCGGCTCCAGCGCGCTCGACGCCGCGTCCCTCCTGATGCCGCTCATTCGCTTCGTCTCCCCCACCGACCCTCGCTGGCTCTCCACCCTCCGCGCTATCGAGCAGGATCTGGTGAGCGACTCGCTCGTCTATCGCTATCGCCTCAGCGACCGCTTCTCCGACGGGCTCACCGGCCAGGAGGGCACGTTCTCCATGTGCTCCTTCTGGTACGTGGAGTGCCTGTCGCGCATGGGCGATCTGCACAAGGCGCGATTCTTCTTCGAGAAGATGCTGGGCTACGCGAACCACCTGGGACTCTACGGCGAGGAGCTGGGACCGCAGGCACAGCACCTCGGCAACTTCCCGCAAGCCTTCACGCACCTCGCGCTGATCAGCGCCGCCTTCGATCTCGACCGGCGGCTCTCGGCCGCCGGGCACGCCGGGTGAGCGCCAGGTCCCGACAGGCCTAGTCGCCCGGTGGTCACCGCATTCAGCTCGGTGGCCAAGCAGGCGTTGCTGTCGGCATACGCCGCTGCGCCAGCTGAGCACCCAGGTTTCAAGTAGGCGCGGGGGGCCCGGCCCCGGCCACACCGGTCCTGGCCTACCGACTGACTGACTACTTCTGAGGCGGCCAGTAGTAGTCGGCGGCCAGTTCGTACGACGGGTGCACGGTGCGCCGCGAGGTCACCACGTCGGCCGCCCAACGACGCTGGGACTCGTAGACCTTCTTGAAGAACGGGTTCCGGTCCGCTTCCTGCTGCGCGATCTTGTCCCAGGCTTTGAGCATCCCGATGAGGATGTCGTCGGGTGTCCGCCCGATCTGCACATTGTGCTTCTCGCGCAACTCCTTCAGCGCTCCCGCGTTGGCCTTGTTGAGCGCGATCTGCGAGTTGATGGTCGCCTCGAGCGCCGCTGCCTTGATGATCTCCTGGAAGTCCGGCGCGAGCTTCTCCCACACCTTGGTGTTGATCAGCAGCTCCACCACGACCGCGGGCTCGTGCAGCGACGGCATGTAGTAGTGCTTGAAGACCTGGTGGAAGCCCAGCTTCATGTCCTCGGCGGGCCCCACCCACTCCGCGCACTCGATCACGCCGCGCTCGGCGGCGGGGAGGATCTCACCGCCGGCCATGTTGACGGTGCGCATGCCCAGCTCGGTGAACACTTCGGCAGTGATGCCAGTCTGGCGGCACTTCACGCCACGCAGGTCGGCCAGGCTCCGGATGGGCTTCTTGAACCACCCCAGCACCTGGTTACTCACCGCGGTGAGCGGAAGCGGGACCACGTCGGACTTCAAGACATCGCGATAGAACTCGCGATAGAGCTCGAGCCCACCCCCTTGGTACAGCCACCCGAGGTAGTCCAGCATGTCCATGCCGAAGGGCCCGCCGGGTGCCGGGCCGAACAGCGCGGCAGCCTTGTTCTTCCCACCCAGTACGCGGGCGCGGCGTGTGCCCCGTCGAGGACCCCGCGGGCGGTGGCGTCCAGCGACTCGAACGGCGGCACCACCGTCCCCGACGCCAGCATCTCGATCTTCAGCCGGCCGCCCGACAGCTTCCCGACGCGCTCGGCGAAGAACTTCGAGTTCTCCCAGATCATGCTGGTGCCGGGCCACGCAGCCTGGACCTTGAGGGTCGTCGTCCCCTGTGCGTGGGTGGCAGGTTCGAGGCCGAGAGCGAAGACAAGAGTGAGGACAAAGGCGAGGCCCACAGCGACGCGAGCAACATGTCGGGCGATGGCGGCCATAGGATCCTCCTTATTAATCGTAGTCACTTCAGTACCCGCGGCAGCCAGAGCGCGATGTCGGGGAACGCCAGGATGACGACCCCCGCCATGTAGATCGGGCCGACACGGTCATCTGCCGGGAAGACGGGCTGCCACGCCTTGCCACATCAGCTCCGCCCAGAGCGCGTAGCCCGCGTCGGATGGGTGATAGCCGTCCTCGGAGATCAGCCACGGTCGCTCGGGCACCTCCCGGCGGCTGGCGGAGTGCACGTCGACGGCCTCGATGCCGTAGGCGCTGGCCTTGCGCTGGAGCACGTCATTGAGGCGCTCCGCAAGCGCCGCCACCGCCTCGCGCTTCGGCGAGTGCGCAAAGCGCGGGGTCAGCGCGAGGTCGGGCAGGAGATTTACCACCACCACCGCGCTGGTCTCCTTTGTGAGGGTGGCGAGGATGGAATCGACGTTTCGCTCGTACTCCGCCACCGTCACCCCTTGGGTGATGTCGTTGGGGCCGATCGAAATCGTGACCAGGTGGGGCCGAACGGCGGTCGCGCGCGCAAGCTGGCGGGTGACGACGTCGGCCGAGGTGGCACCGCCGACGCCGAGGTTGAGAGCACGCGCGGCCGGATAGATCGACTGCAGCCTTGCCTGGAGGAGAGCGACGTAGGTCGCCTGGGGCCGACTGGCGCCAATGCCCTTCACGGTGCTGTCGCCGAGGGCCACGTAGAGGAGTGGCGTCGCACGGTCGTCAGGGAGCATGCGGACGTGCTCGTGACCGAAGGTGGTGCCCGTCAGCAGCACAGCGGCCATCAGCGCGCCCGCTGTTCCATGGTGCGTCCTCCGATGGCTCAAAAGAAGATGCTCACGTTCTTGGCCAGGAGCACGTTCTGATCGAGGATGATCCGGCGGCGGGCGATCTTCCATTCGCGGCCGACCTGCCGCAGGACATCCTGCCGGGCTCCGACGTAGAAGTCCTGCTCCGTTTCCGCCCGACTCCGATACACCATGAAGTTGGAGTAGACCTTGAGCTCCGACGCCTTGTCGCCCGGCTCCACCTCGATGTTGGAAATGATGTGACGCGTGCGTGACGGGGGGTCCTCCGCCCAGGCCATGCCCGTATCCAGACGCGCAATGCGCCCCCCGAGTGTTTGCTTGGTCTCGTCGAGGATGGCCAGCTCGTCGTCCCGGGCCAGCTCCTCGCCGGCGGCGCCGTCGGGATCCAGGACCGCGATGGCCTTGCTCGACCTGGGGTAGCGGGTGCTGCGGCTGGACATCCAGTAGCGGACGTCGTCGGTGAAGTGCGCCAGCCACTCGTGGAAGCGCCGCTCGTCCAGTAACCGCGCTTCCCGGTACAGGAACTGCTCGACCTTGCGGACGACCGAATCGCGCATGCCGGGCTAGACCTCGGCCCAGCTGTCGGCCGCCATGAGCTGAGCCCAGCGCCGGTAGAACTGCCGATGGTTACTCTCGCTCATGCGAAAGCCGCTGGCCCAGGCCTTCAGGTCCTCGTCGAACCGTTCGTGCCCGAGCCCCATCTGGGTGTTCAGGGCGACCCGCCGCGACACGACGCCGCGGCACGTGCGCGTGCATTCCTGCCAGTTGTCCATGTCGTCCTGCTCGAAGGTGCCTGAGGGGCTGAAGCCGCGCACGCCCGCCAAGCGCAAGGCTTCCTTGACCTGCGGCGGAGCGGCCTTGTCGACGTAGACCCACGACCAGACCTCGGTCTTGTCGGGCCCCCGCGGGTGCCAGACGCGGAACGTGCGCGACGTGGCGCGGAGCATGGAGAAGTTGGGGAACATCGTGCCCACGATGGGGTTGACCAGGCCGGCCCGGGGCCCCAGGCGGCCCCGCACCTCCGGGCCGATCTCTTTCTCGTAGGCCAGGATCTCGGGCACCGGCGGGTCGCCCACGTCGTTCGGGCCGACGCAGATCAGGACGTGACCGTTGCCAGGGGACACCATGCTCCCCGTGGCGGCCGGATTTGCCGTCACGCCCGCGCTGAAGGCGGTCTTGACGGCGGAGAGGTGGGTCCATGACACGTGGTAGGCGTCGCCACCGAAATTCTCGGCGGGGAACTTCCAGTTACAGGGCATGACCCACTTGTGCATGCCACCGATGATCTCGATGCCGCCTTCCCTGCGGTCGAAGAACGCATCCAGGTACCAGGTCATCTCCCCCAGGTACTCGCGCAAGGGAGGCGCGTCCGGGTCGAAGGTGGCGAACAGCAATCCCTTGTAGCTGTCCAGCTGCGCCACCGGGATGAGCCCCCAGTTCTCCCGTTCCAGCGCTCCGTAGTAGGCCTCCTTGTGGTACGGCACCCCCACCAGCCTTCCATCGTTGCGATAGGTCCAGCCATGGTAGGAGCACGTGAAGCTCGCGGCGTTGCCGGCATCGGCGCGGCACAACCGGTTGCCCCGATGGCGGCAGACATTCAGGACGGCATGCACCTGACCCTGGCTGTCGCGCACCACCAGGACCGGATCCTCGCCCATGTAGGTACTGAAGAAGTCGCCCGGGCGGGGGATCTGCCCTTCGTGGCACAGGAAGAGCCAGCAGCGAGCGAAGATCCTCTCGAGCTCCTGGTCGTAGATTTCCCGGTCGATGAAGATGCGCCTGCTGATGAGCCCACGCTCGGCGTCCACCAGAGTATTGACGTCCGTGGCCATCGCCCACCTCCTCAGTTTCGACGCGGCATGCGAAGGGTCAATCCGGCATCGACGGTCACGATCGTACCCGTGATGCCCTTGGCATGTGCTCGCGAAGCCAGAAACACGTAGGCCCCCGCGAGATCGTCGGGCTCGAGCGCCATCTGCAGGGGGTTACCGGCCCGAAGCCGCTCCTCCGAGCCGGGATCCTCGAAATGTGATCGCTCATGCTGATCCAGCGCGACCAGCCCCCGCAAGTCGGTTCTGGTCCCTCCTGGCGCGACCCCGTTCACCCGTATCCGTGGCCCCACCTCCGATGCCAGCTGCCGGATCAGGCCGGCGACCGCGTGCTTCGAGGCGGTATAGAGGACCCCGCCTCCACCAGAGTTCACGCTCGCCACCGATGCGGTGAAGACCATACAGCCGGCCGTCTTCATCAACTCGGGCAACGCCGCCTTCGCCCCCAGGATGCAGCCCTTGACGTTCACCGCGAACAGCTCGTCACAGGCCGCGGACAGCTTGTCCTCGGGAAACTCGAGCAAGGGAACGAAGCGGTCGAAGACGCCGGCGTTGCCGACGAAGATATCCAGGCGGCCAAAGGCCTTCACGGTGGCGGCCACGGCCCGCTTGTTGTCATCGAGCTGCGTGACGTCCCCGGGCATGGTCACCACCGATTGGCCGAGGTCCGTCCGCAACTGTTCCATCCTGGCGGCGACGCGGTCCACGACGCCGACGCGTGCGCCTTCCTCGATGAAGCGCGTGACCACCGCCCGGCCGATACCAGAGCCGCCGCCCGTCACCAGCGCCACCTGCCCATCGAGCCAGCCCATGTCGATGACCTCGCTTGGCGAAGGGTCCGCCATCACGGTCGGGTTGAGAGCCCCCGCGATGCCCTGTGGTTTCACCAACTCATACACCATCCGGGGCACCGACGCCCGCTACCTTCTGACCCTGTCCGGGGCGAGCGCTTCCATCAGACTGGGTGCCGGATCCGACGCGGATTCCACGATTTCATCCGCCTTCTGCGCCTGGGACCGCACCGGGCTGGACGAGATCGCCCCGCAGCGCGACGGCATACAGGCGAGCCGCCCGACGACACTGGGCTACGGGAGCGAGGCCTGCCTGTTCCTGTTCCACTCGTGCCCCACCGCCGCGCGCCGCCTCTTCAGCGCTGCTGATGGGCGAGATAGTGCGCCAGCGCCTGGAGGTCGCCGTCGGGTATCCGGTAGAGCACGGCGTTCATGCTGGTATCGCTGCCCGAGCGCTTGTTGTCGCGATACGCCTTCAGCGCCGCGACGAGATAGTCCTCGGGTTGATTGTCGACGCGCGGCACATGCTTCTGGCCGCGGTAGTCCGGAAGATGGCAGCTGCCGCAGCCCATGTCCCTGGCGATCACCGCGCCGCGCGCGTGCAGCTTCGGATCGGGCCTGGAGGAGCCGCGCGGCGGGGTCTGGCGCGCAAAGTACGCGCCGATATCGGCGAAGTCCCGGTCGGTTACGTCCTTGAACAGCCCCGCCATCTGGGGCACGTCACGCAGGCCTTCACGGAACAGGAACATCTGCAGTTCCAGAAACAGGTATTGCTGGCCCGCGAGGTAGGGCGTGCCGGGAAGCGGCGCGCGCTCCGGCGTGCCGTGACAGCTTTCGCAGGTGGCCGCCCTCACGGCGGCCCGCGATGGATCGGCGCTCTTGGGCGGCCCCGGCGCGGCGCCGACGAAGGAGAGGGCGCACAGAAAGAAAATGGCGCGGCGCGGGGCGTTCATCCGCCGCGCCGCGGCTACCCCTGGCATCTACTTCTTGAAGCTATCTACTTCTTGTAGCTCACTCTGTAGATTGCGCCCACCTGCTCGTCGGCGACGAGCAGAGAGCCGTCGGGCATCTGCAACACGTCCACCGGCCTGCCCCAGAACTCGTTCTTCCCCTTGTCGAGGAAGCCCGTCATGAACGGAGTGACTTCAGCGTTCTTGCCGTCGGGCGTGGCCTTGACCGTCAGGACGTCGTAGCCCATCTTTTCAGTCCTGTTCCACGAGCCCCGACGTGCGACGAAGATCGCGTCGCGGTAATCGGCCGGGAACATCGTGCCCGTGTAGAACCGCATGCCGAGCGCCGCCGTGTGAGGTCCCAGGGTGACGACGGGCAGGACGACCTTGTCGCACGGATTGGCGCGCTTGACGTCGGGATCCGGCTGGCCGTTCGCGTGGCAATACGGAAACCCGAAATCGGCCCCCATCATGCTGGCAGGCAGACGATTCAGCTCGTCGTCGAAGCCGTCCTCGCCGGCCCAGTCGCGGCCGTTGTCGGTGAACCACAGTTCGCCGGTCCTGGGATGGAAATCGAACCCAACAGTGTTGCGCACGCCGCGCGCCACGATCTCCATTCCCGAGCCGTCGAGGTTGTAGCGGCGGATCTGCCCGTGCACTTCCTTGTTGATCTCGCACACGTTGCACGGCGCTCCGACCTGTACGTAGATCTTCTTGTCTGGCCCCAGCGCGAGGAACTTCCAGTTGTGGTGCACCTCGGTCGGCAGCTTGAACGCCTCCGTCATCTCGACCGGCGTGGGCACCTCGCCCTTGGCCAGACTGGCCTCGATGTTGTCATATCGCAACACGCGATGGATGGCGGCGACGTACAGGGAGCCGTTGTGGAACAACACCCCGTTCGGCTGGACCAGCTTCTCGGCGATGATCCGCGACGTGCGCGTGCCGTCCTTGTCCATCGTGGCGTACACACGCCCGATGGTGCGCGTGCCCTGGAAGATCGTGCCCTTGTCGCCCCGGGCCATCATGCGGGCGCCGGGGTTGCCGTGTGCCCACAGCTCGACCTGGAACCCGGCCGGCACCTGTATGCTTTTCAGCGGTATGTCTTCGGGCGCGGTCACCGTCATCTTGCCCGGATGCCCCGTGAGGTGCGGGTTCTTCATCCGCTCGGGGTGATAGCCGCCCATGGCCTTCCGTCGCTCGACCTCTTCGGCGGTGGGCGGTGTCTGGGCCAGAGCGTATGCCGTCGTCAGTCCGAGTATGACGGACGCGAGCGCGGGGACGAGCGAGCTACGCAGGCATCGTGGCAAGAATGGTCTCATCGTTCCCCTCCTACTGGTCGTTCATACGCGGTGAAGGACTGCCCGGCGCCCGGGGGGGCGGGGCCCCACTATGATAAACACATCAAAGGCCGACGGAGGGACAAGTCGGTTTGGACAGGGCGCCCGCCGGCCCGAGCACACAGAGCAGAACATGTGGCACCACGGCGGCGGAGTAGACTCTGAGCATGGGGCGCGTCCTGGTCACGATAGCCCTGTTCCTCCTGCTCGCGGGAGCGCCCAGTTCCTGGGCCCAGTCGCTGACCCCGCTCGAGATCGATTGGGCGCAGGTCTTTCGCCTCGAGTGGCAGCTGACCGACCGCGACGGCCGCGCCTTGATCGTCGGCAGGATCCATAACGTCAGCTTCTACGGCGTGAGCCGTATCCAGCTCCTCGTGAATCAGCATGACGCAGGCGGCCGGGCAGTCGCCCAGCAGATCGCCTGGCTCGGCTTCAGCCTCCAGCCCGGGGAGAGCGGATTCTTCGACGTGTCCGTCCCTAGCCGCGACGGCAAGTATGACGTGGGCGTCTACGCCTTCGACCGCAAGCTCGGCGAAGCGCCCAACCGGTGAGATCGCCAAGACACCTGTTCTTGCAACTGAAACTCGATCAGCCCCGTGTTCGGGGGGGGGCCTCGACGCTCGCGAGAATCTGACCGTTTGTGCTCCGATAGAAATGACCCACCCCTTCTCATCCGGAGAGCTTCTTGCACTCGCCGTCGCGCCTGTGGAAGGTGTGGGCATCGGCCTTTTGATGTCCACACCTTCCACAGGCCTCCTCTCTCCGATCGGACCGTCTGGGCCAGCCCTTGCCCTCCTCTGCCGAGCGATCAGTGGGTCGCTTCTGACAAGCACACCCCTGGCGATTCTGACAAGTGTCTAAGGTGTTCGGGGCAGGCGAGCGAGAAACTGCCGCGGAGACAGAACGCGGGTCGGCTCGGGAGCGCACCTTCGCAGCGCCGCGTCGCCCGTCACCAGTACCGCCGCGGCGGCATCCTCAAGCAGAGCCCATACGTGACGATCACTGGTGTCGGGTAGTGCCGCGGCGGTGGGCGCGCGGTCGTGTAGGGTCCCGTTCAGGGCGAGCTCAGTGAGGACCACCTCCACCTCGGCGTCGGTCAGGCCGTGACGCCGGCGGATTGCCGGCCGAAGAAGAACCTCGCGGTACTCAGCTAGCAGATCGAGCGAGAGCAGGAAGGTAAAGCTCCCACCCAGCATGGCATCGAGGATCGACTGGTGCTCTCCCCCGATGAGGCCGCTGACGACGACGTTGGTGTCGATGACAGCGGCGGGGGGTGTCACCTCCGCCGTCGCCGCGTGGCGCGTGTTTCCCTGACTGCGAGGGCGAGGGCGGCTGTCTCGCTCAAGCGCGACCGATGCCGCACCTGCGCCACCAGATCGGCGGCGCTCGCCACCGGCTTGATGCCCGCGCGGTCGAGGCATTCCTCGATGGTGGCGCCGATCGTCTTTCCCCGCCGGGCGGCCGTCTCCTTCAGGGCCCGATATCGGGTGTCGGACAGCGTGATGGTCAGCCGCGCCATGGCGCTCCTCCGGGATGGTGCGATCTCACCAACTCACCATATCACACGCGCGCGCCCGCCGCGCCGCCCCTGATGCCGCGTAGGTCGCTCGGCAGATCGTAGACCACCGTTCCGCATCGACCTGGTGCCGCACGCCACCCCTCGCCCTCCGCCTCTGCCTTTCGGCAGCGAGCGGCGGCCCTACAGACCGGCGAGCGCCGGCTTCATCTTGAGGATCGCCTCGATGTGCTCGCGCGGGGAGAGGCCGGAGCCCATCGTGTTCACCGAGAGGTGCGTGGCCCCGAGATCGCGCCACTCCCGGGCCCGCTTCGCCCACTCGGTGGGGCCGCCGATCCCATAGGTGAAGCGTCCCTCGATCCCCACGGCGGAGAG
>Ga0187893_10003174_pt1 | contig 34096 bp, 26 predicted proteins | sample MA1701074metaG_FD_139574 | JGI IMG/M metagenome (GOLD analysis project Ga0187893, IMG submission 139574) | White microbial mat communities from a basaltic lava cave in the Kipuka Kanohina Cave System on the Island of Hawaii, USA - MA170107-4 metaG ...
AGGATGGAACGGTCAATGGATGGCTGTTTCTCCCTTCGACGGTGCTAACCGTATCAGGTTCAAGGGGTCTCTGGGTGATTGCCGATTTTCGACTTTAGATTGCCGATTGGTTCTTAGTCGGAAGAAAAGAAAGTTAACGTTCCCTGGCGGAACCAATCGGAAATTTGAGATTTCAAAACATTTGAAATTGGCAATTGCAATTTGGCAATCGGCAATGTCCAGACTCTCAGCCGCCTCTGCGGCTCCCCCGAAAGCTAATTTGTCAAACCAGGGAAATTGTAAGGCCGAGTAGCTGCGGACGCAAACGCGAGCATGGATCGCGCCGCCCCGTGTCGCCAACAAGACAGCCTTCAGGAAAATTGGTCCGCATCGTTAATGACGGTTATAATGCTGCCGCTCTATACAAACACCACCTGAAAGTTTCCGGAGACAATTGGATGCTGAACCGACGTGCTATTGCTCTGTCACTGATCCTGTCAGTTCATTGCCTTACCATTCCCGCGCTGACATTGGCCCAGGATGCTGATATTCACGCCCGGATACATGAGGAAGGCATGAAGCATTCCCAGATCATGAAGACGATGCACATGCTGACCGATGTTTATGGTCCACGTTTGACCGGCTCGCCAAACCATAAACGCGCGGCCGAATGGGCTGTCAAGCAGATGACTAATTGGGGCTTTAGCAACGGCCATCTCGAGCCATGGAATTTCAGACATCCCGGATGGCTCAACGAGCGGTTAACAGCGCACATTATTTCGCCGGTCAAAGATTCTCTGGTCTGCGAAGTGCTTGCCTGGACGCCGAGCACTCGCGGAACTGTGCGCGCCAAGGCTTATCAACTGGTACTGCCTGAGCGACCCACGCAGGAACAACTTGATGCCATTCTGACGAAGGAGAAGGCCAACGTTCGGGGACGCATCGTGCTGGTCGGCAAACCGCAGGTTGTGGCAGTAAACCTCAATCCACCGCCCAAACGCACCGACGATCTGCAGATCGAACGCCGGTTTGGTGCTGACGCCCGGCCATCGCCGAGCCCTTCACCTTCACCTTCGCCGTCGCCAAGTCCCAGACCACTGACGGAGCGACAGCTCGGCGATCGGATTGACAAATTTCTTAAAGACAACAGTGTGTTGGTGCGCGTCAACGACGCCGGTCGCGACCACGGCCAGATCCGCGCCTTCAACAACCGCACGTTTGATGTCAGGAAGGTCGTACCCACCGTGGTAATGCGGAACGAAGACTATGGCCGCATCTCTCGTATTCTGGCGGACGAAACTGAAGTGATGCTCGAGTTCAACATCGTGAATCGCATCTATCCGGAAGGCAAAACTTCGTATAACGCCATCGCCGAAATTCCGGGTTCTGACAAGGCGGACGAAGTGATCATGCTAGGGGGCCATCTCGACTCGTGGCATGCGGCGACAGGCGCGACCGACAATGCGATCGGCTGCGCCATCATGATGGAAGCGGCGCGAATATTGAAAACTTTGGGAGTTACTACCCGCCGAACGATTCGCGTCGCTCTGTGGAGTGGCGAGGAGCAGGGACTGCTAGGTTCACAGGAATATGTAAAGAAGCACTTCGGGACCTTTGAAAAACCAAAACCTGCCTATCAGAAGTTTGGCGGTTACTTCAATATCGATTCGGGAACCGGGCGGATCCGAGGTGCTTCTGTGTTTGGACCGCCCGAAGCCGCGGAAATCCTGCGAGAGATTCTAAAACCGTTTAAGCAGGACGGCGTGGCCGGGGCCCTCGCAACGAGAAGCCGCCGGCTGGGTGGTACCGACAGTACTTCTTTCAATCAGGCTGGTTTGCCCGGCATCGGTCTCGCGCAGGACCCGATCGAATACGGCACGCACACCTGGCACACAAACCTCGATACCTACGAGCGGATAGTGGAAGACGATGTTAAGAAGGCGGCTGTGGTTGTTGCTACAGCCGTGTATGACCTGTCAATGCGCGATGAACTGCTGCCGCGGCTTGCCAAGGAAGCAATGCCGCCGCCGCCACCGGTTGAAGCGGCGGCGCGGCCGCAGCCGGTAACTAAAATGGCAAGACCAAAGTCCAAACTGAAGCGCGTGACGGGTCAGAAGAAGATATAGATTCACTGCCTCGCGGACGTGGAAGTCACTTGAACTTTTTCGGTGTCAAAGGCATGAGCAGTCTGATCGCTACTGAGAACGAACAGCTTCTTCCCGTCCAGGCTGAACCTTAAAAATGCGGCGGCGCTGCGAAACACAAGCCGGCTTTGGTGATCTCCGCTGCTTAGGTCGTAGAACGTTAGCTCACCGGGATAGTTTTCAACGACGATCTGATTTTTCGTTGGATTAATCGCAGCATGGGCTCCAAAGAAACGGTGACGCAACTCGCCATCGGTAATCGAGAAGGCAAGAACTCGATTATTTGAGTCATGCAGGACCAACCAGTTCCCTTCCGAAAACCCATTCTCAATGTCGAATGAGCCTTTTCCGGTTTCCACCAGAAGAGTTCCGATCGTCTTGCCGGCGAAAGCATCAAAAACTTCGATCAGGTAGTCGTCATCTTTGTTTCCCATTTCCCGCGAGCGTGCCGCGAGGGCCGGATCTTCTTTCAAACGGGCTTTACCGATGTCGCTGCCGAGCGTCCAATAGAAAATTAACCTACCGGAAAACTCGTCAAAGAAAAGGCCCGGCGCTTCTTTGGGATACTCGTGGGACCATACGACCTTGTCGGCGAGCACATTTAGCAGTTCCATTCGCACCTCTCTTGACAGAGATGTTTCCGACGAGTCGTCGTCCTCATTAGCTCGCTGGCCGGCTAGTTTGTTTTTCTCACTTTTCCGCGCCTCCTTTAAGCTTTGACGGATCAAGACGAACCGGCCGTATTGCCTCGCGCCCTTGTCGGGAATCTCACGCAGGGACTCGGCCTTATTGGTATGAGGGTTGAGCAACACCAGACTGTGGTTAACGGGCTCCATTTTTGGGAAATCTCCAATGCCCGCGCCGTCATTGCCGAGAACGGCGCCTCGGAACCCCCTTACGAACATCTTTCGCTCGCCTGAATCAAGGTTCCACAGGGCGCCGCGGGTTTTCGACGAGATCGCCAACCACTGAAAATTGTCCGAAACTTCGGCGGCGTGCAGCCCGCCAATCGAGCTAACTGGAATATCAATGCTGCCAATCTCTTTACGTTCCAACGTCTTTTTATCTTTATCGTAAAGAAACTCAGAAACCATTACTTTTCCGGTCGTGCTTTCAAAAACCACAATGTCATTCCAGATCGTGGCGTCGGCTTTGTTGAGGCCGCCTACAATCGTGCTCTGCGACAGGTCGAAAATTCCCATCTTGGCATTGGCCAAGGGTTTAATGACGACGTAATTTGGGTTAGCGGTGGCCTTCACCTCTTCGGCGCCGAGCTGGAACTTCGCGAGCCGCTTTCCGTCGGGAAACGAAAAAATTCCCGCGTCTTCCAGCTTTTGCGGAAACATGCCCAGAATCCGGCTCGAGTCAAGAAAGACGAATGGTCTCTGGGTCGCTTTCTTTAAGTCCCCGCCAACATTCAGGGTCTTCAGCGTCTCCAAGTCCAGGGCCAGCAGGGTGTTGTCGGATTCATCCACAACCATGGAGTCGATGCGAAACCGAAAGCGAAATTTTCGGGAACGAGACACCGCCAAAAAGCGCGAGTCAGGCGAGAATTCGATGTTGAAGAAACGGTTCTGGTAGGAATCACCATCCTCGTTCGATGTGGCTGCAATCCATAAGAAGAATTCCCAGAAAGTCAGCCGGTAAAAGTCCTTTTTCTCCCAGACTCTTTTCCCCGTTTGCGTGTCCAGAACGTTAAGTTTTGTTTCATAATCGACGCAAGCCAGATACCTGCCGTCAGGTGAGAATTCGTGTTCCCAGCAATCTCGGCGAATCACCAATTCGCGCACTTCGACGGGGTTTTTCCCCGCGACGCTCCACTTCTCGTAACGCAAACCTTCAGTGCCAAACACCACAAACTGCCCATCGGGGGTAAAAGAAGCGTTTTTGGCTTCCGGCACCTGAATCTGAAACAGAACTTGCAGCGGTTCGCGTTCTATCACGGTGATCGCAAAATCGTCTTGAGCGAGAAAGTATTTTCCGTCCTGGCTGAAGGCTAAGTGAGTAATGTCGCTGCGGAGTTTTGGTGATAATTCCTTCTTCCAAAGCAGCCCGGGCAAGTCTTCCCTTCGGTTCAAATCGCGGGATGAAACTACATCTGCTTGCCATTTGAGAAACTGCTGAGAGGCATTCTTTTGACGATTCTCGCGGCAAGGCTGGGGCAATTGTTCGGTGGCCTTAATCATTTCGCGCAGCCGTTTCTGCTCGGGCTTCGGCTTTCCAAATATGTCGCTAAACCAGTTCCCCGTTTTGCCTTTAGTCTCAACCAGGCGATCGAAAAACGCGGCAAATGCGTTCGGATCGTACCCGGCGGCTAACATGGCGAAGAGTCCGATGCGATCGGCTTCTAACTGCTGCTCGTTTTCATGACCCCGATCGCGCGAAATGCTCTTCGTCCTGTGCCTTTCGAGAAACAGGTTATATTTTTCGATTATGTCTTTTCGATCTCCAACTTGAGTGACATTGAGAACCTTCTTCAGCAGTTCCGAAAGGTCACTGGCGCCATGGCGTACGACCGCGTGCCCCAGCTCGTGTGCCAAGACTCCTGCCAACTCGTCTTCGTTATTGACAAAACCAATCAGCTTTCGCGAAACAAAAACATAGCCGCCGGGAATGTTGAAGGCGTTGGCCTCAGAGATATCGACAATATGAAACTGAAACTTAAGACCCGTGGCCGGCAGATGGGCTACGAGCTTTTGGGCAATGCGGTCCAGATAAGCATTCAGTTCCTGATCCCTGACAAAGCGCAAGTCTCCGGACATTCTTTGATAGGTGAGATCACCCAGGATCATCTCCTGATCCGGTGAAAAGATATTGTAGATCCTGGAATTGGCGACTACCTTTGGCGGCGAACAATCCTGTGCCGAGACTGCAATCGAGGAGAATAAAAAGACTATGAACGGGGCAAGAAACTTGCAGGCGAGCTTTCCTGGCATGGCGACCTCCGTCAGGTAGAAGGCGGATACTCGGTCATTTGATTCAAAAGTAGAATGGAACACTAAACTTCCGAGGAAGTTATCCTAGAAACTATGAACAATTATCGGCTCATCCATTGGAAATGCCTCAGCATTTGAGGCCTCACGTCTTAAATTTGGCTCGTGCGATGTGCTGTGGTTTTTCTAGCCTCCAATAAAACTCATGGAGCGTGAAGGCGCTACGAAGCCGGGATCGTTGATGTAGTGGCGCGGCTCTTTTTTTATCACCACGCTTTCGATGTAGTCAACAGTTTCACTGCGGGTGGCGCCAGAGCGAATAACGTCGCGGAGTGAATACTCGACGGTTGAAAAGAGGCAGGTGCGGATCTGGCCGTCGGCAGTCAACCGGATGCGCGAGCAGGCGCCGCAGAAAGGCTCGGTTACCGGAGCAATGATCCCAATCTCGCCCGCGACTCCGTCAACAAAACGGTAGCGCGAGGAGGTCTCCGAGCCGCGCTCGGCATCGATTGGCTCGAGCGGAAAACGTTCGTTAATACGTTCGCGAATCTCGCGTCCCGATACCACCATCTCGCGCGACCACTCGTGACCGGAATCAAGCGGCATGAATTCGATAAAACGCATCTTCACATCGTGCTCGCGCGCAAAGGCGGCAAAGTCGACTACTTCATCTTCATTATGGCCGCGCACAATGACGGCATTGATCTTTATCGGCTCCAGACCCGCATCCTTGGCGGCTTTGATTCCCGCGAGCACGCGATCCAGCACGTCCACGCCCGTCATATCCTTGAAAACTTCGCGCTTCAAACTGTCAAGGCTGATTGTGACGCGATCCAGCCCGGCATCTTTCAGGCTCTGGGCGCGATCAGGCAGGAAGTAACCGTTGGTGGTCAAGGCGAGGTCTCTAAGTCCGGTAAGTCCGACAAACTTCAGTTTGTCGTTGTCTCGGTGAACGGCCTTTGAATGGGAATGATCGACAAACTGAAGATTGTCGGACGCGTCAAAGTGAGCCTGGCGCGAGTCGGCGACAAACTGAAGTTTGTCGGACATTGGGGACTTCAGTTTGGCAAGTTTCCTGATGATGGTTTCAATATCCCGCCGCATCATCGGCTCGCCCCCGGTAAGGCGGATCTTTTCAATCCCGAGACCGACAAAAATCTCGCAAGCGTACTCGATCTCTTCGTAAGAGAGCATCTGCTCTTTGGGAGCGATGGGGGGCTCACCGTGCGGCAGGCAGTAGAAGCAGCGAAAGTTACAGCGGTCAGTCAAAGACACGCGCAGGTCGCGTATCGGCCGGCCATAAGAGTCTTTGAGCGTATCGATCATTGCTCAGTAATGATACGCGCGAGGATAAGAAGTTCCAAACTCAGTTCAAAAAGTTGAGAGTTCAGGACTACTTGAATTAAAAGCAAAATGGGCCTTCGCAGATCGTTTTTTCCAATTCACGGCGCTCGTTCGGAATTTCACGTTTCCTTTGTTCCTCCGATAATGCCTCGGAAGCACCGGGCAAACCCACGGCCGCCATAGCTTCGACTTGAAAGCCGTCGGGTATCTTCAGTTCGGATTGCGCCCGCTGATAATCAAAACCCTCCATTCCGTGCACAACATATCCCTTCAGTGAGCCTTGCAGCGCGAGATTTTCCCACGCCGCACCACAGTCGAACGAGTGTGTTCTCGAGGGCTTGCCGTTGAAGTCGAAAGTAGTCCTGGAAACAAAGACCAGCAGGGCCGCGGCGTCTTTCGCCCACGCCCGGTTTCCCGGTACCAGCAGATCTAAGAATAAGGGCCAGTGTTCACTTTCGCGCCGGGCATAGAGTATTCGCCAGGGTTGGTTGTTATAGGAAGAAGGCGCCCAGCGTGCCGCTTCGAAAAGAATCATTAATTCCTCTTCGGGTATGGTGCCGCCTGACATTGCGCGCGGCGACCAGCGATCGAGAAAGATCTCGTTGATGGGATAATCTGCCTTTCTGACATCGCTTCCTCTGATCATCATCATCCCTTTCCGCTAGATGCCGAGCGCGGCGTTGGTCATAAAGATCGACGCCGGCAGGCGCTTCCCAGTTCCCGGCAACTTGATTGTGCGTTTCAAAACAAAGTCGAAGAGCAGTGGATTGTAGTCGTAGATCTCTTTGAGAGAACTGCTCTCTGCCTCGTTGATGTAACCCCTCTTCAGCAGCGGCTTGGTCCTGATTAAAATGTTTACCGCAGGCAGAGGATAGTCACTGCCGTTAACGATCCGTTCGTGCAGATCCTCACGCTCGAGGATCGTAGTCAGCGGCCTGCCGATCCTATTGAATTGCGTCATCGCCGAAATCTCGCCAAATACCAGCCCTTCGTAGCGCTTCTCGTTCATCAGCCGCATGAATAAGTCAAAGTTGGACACTTGGTTCTTATCGTGATCGTCCAGATCCTCGTTGGTTCCGAGGCCGGCGCAGTGGGCGACGATTACCTTCACGCCATGATCGAGGGCGCGGCGCAAAAGTAATGGGTTACCAAGCTTCTGATCTTCCTCTGCCTCGACCGCCTTTTCTTCGCCGCCATGGCTCAATAGGATCAGATCCAGCTCTTTCATCTTCCGGTAAAAGGGATCGCAAAGAGGATTCGAAGGGTCGATGCCCATCGCGTTCGGCAGCCACTTAACCACTCGCGCCCCATGTCGTGCCCATTTCTCCAGCTCGTCAAGAGCGTCAGGCCGGTAAGGGTTAACCGAGATATTAGGCGCAAACAACTCGGGATATCGTTCGGCAAGATCAAAGACGTACTCGTTAGGCACGTAGAACTCCGTTTTCTCCAAGTTTACAGTTCCATCCGGACGATAGTTTTTATCAAACGCCAATAGCCGGTGTTTGCCGTGATCCTTGTTATGCTTCACGAGGTTCACCAGGCGCTCGATCAACTCTGCGTCAGCTCGGGCGATGTCTTTCACGCCCGCGGCGCTCATGTAAACCTTGAACTTGAGGTGGTGAAACGGGTGCGCCCAGGTGCGCATCTTTGGATGGACGAAACTGTTCGAATTGCCGGTCCCGATACCCGCCACGTGCGTATGATGGTCGACAAGCCGCTGCGAATCAATATCAGCATAAGCGCGTTTTACCAGATCGGCGGCTTTGCTGCTCAATCGATCCTGCAATTCTTCCGGCTTATGACGAAAGGCGCCTCCGACGCAGTGGATCAGACACACGAGATGAATCCTTTCGAGTCGATCAGCGCGCTCTCAACCGCACTTTGTTTCGACTTTAGCACGTCCGTCCTTGATCCAACCGACGCACCTGTTAGCGCACGTGATGGTAACGTAATCCAGTAATCTCTGGTCCTTGAAGATCGCTTCTTCTTTCGAGGGTTTCCCAGCAGCCTGACCGGCCGGCGAATTCAACCAGATGCCGTACATGGCTTCGTACTCAGGATCGTCATCGCGGCAGTACTTGTTGCAGGCGTTACCGGCAGCCTTGTCTTTGTTGGCGTCGGCGCCGGTGTAAGTTCGACCCTGGTAAGTCAATGTGGCGGTGCATTCTCTAGATGAACCGCTGCGGCACGCCAGCACCAACAACATCAGAATCAGAATAGCAAACAACGAGTCCCAAACTGATGTGGTTGGGTTGCTTGGAGGTTTTTGTCGGGGAGACATTAGTCGTTTCCTCTCGCTGGAAATTGATTAAGTCATAAAATTTTCGGTCCCAAACCTAGTTTCTTTGACTAAATCTTCCTGCCGAGTCGCTTTTCAATCGGTTACCTTTGCGAAGAAACTCTTTGGCCTCACGCAACTCGGGCCTGATACTATCGCCGCTCGCTGTCAGGGCTACAATCTTCGCGTAGTAACTAGCGGCTTTCTTTTGGTCACCAGCCAGTTGAGCGGCTCGCGCGGCCCCGTAAAGACCATTCAACCGGTTTGGCGCATCCTTAATCGCTTGCTCGAACTCCGGCAATGCTTGTTCCGGTTGTTTTAGCTCGAGCAGCATATCTCCAAGCAATTCTCGCGCAGGGATGATTGGACCGGGCGTAACCGGATGCTTTTCCGAAGTTGCCTCAAGGTCCGAGGCGGAACGCATCAGCGTCAGGGCCTGATCTGCTTTTCCTTCCGCGAATGCCAGCCATGCCGCAGCCGCCCGCCGCTGAATCTCGACCTGACCGGCCCAGTACGTATCTTTAGCATCCGTCAACGCGGTCTGGATGGCGGTCAGTTTCTCGACATCCATGCGAGCCCCACTTTGATCGCCGCTCCGGGCTCGTCCGATGGCCCGCGCGAAGTAATGTATGGCCTCGATATGGCGGAAGCGATCCCAGGAAAAAGTGGCTGGATGTAGCTCGAGCTTAGCGGCATCCGACCAGCGCCGTCGCTCAATCGTGTAGCGGGCCGGAATGGCCGCATAGGCATAGGCTGAAGCGATCATCTGAGCATCGACTTTATCCATTTCACGCACGCTCGTCAGAATCTGCCTGGCCTTCTCGTCCTCTGCACGCTGCAAATAGGCATAAACAAGGTAATCGAGCGCGTGAAGCTGATCGAAAGAAGCCGCACCCGGATGGGTTTTGGCCACATGGTTTTTTGCGCTTGCGGCTGAAGCTAAATTCGAATTAATTGACTCCTGCCACAGTCCGAGCCGAATGAAAATGTGCGAAGGCATGCGCAGAGCGTGTGGCGAGGAAGGAGCAATCCGGGCGTAACTGCGCGCGGCCGGCAACGCCAGATGGGCAAGCTGCGGGTAATCAAAACTATGGATCAGATAATGCGCCACCCCTGGATGCCTTGGCTCTAATGGTAAAATGCGGTTGAGGATCGCGGCGGCCTTCTTTTGGTTGGCAAAGGTCTTGTCGGTGATTGAACCGGTTCCCAACAGGGCGAGGGAGTAGAAAATCGCCGCCTCGCGATCCTTCGGGTAACTCTGGTGCACGCGCTCCATCGCCTTTTCGTAAGCCATGGCACGGGTTCGGTGATCGAGCCTCTCCCAGTCTGTATAGAAAGCCTCGATAGCGGCAATGTAATCTCTTTCGCGCTGAGTTTTGGCCTCTGCCGCCTTTGCTTTTTCAACGGCTTCCCAACCCTTGCGCAGCTCTGAGGCAGTCGAGGGGGCCCAGACGGGGTGATAGAGGCTCATGGCGACGCCCCAGTGAGCCATCGCACACTTTGGATCCTCGCCGGCTATGGCGGCAAAAGACTTTTCAGCTTCTTCATACCAGAAAGAGTGCAGCAGGGCCGTCGCGCGATTGAACTGGTTTTGCGACGATGGGCTGCAGGACACGTTAAAGCGGACTTGGCCGAGTTTTTCGGATCGATCATGCGTGTGGGTGTGCGGGTGCATGTCTTGCGCTCGACCCGGTGAAAAACTGAGCATCAGAATAGTTGCGACTAGAAATGGACGTATGGCTTTCATATTAATCACTCCTTTTCGCCTTGATTGATATCACAGTAGGCAAAGTTAATCCATTGCCGAGATTATCCAAAGATTACGCGTGAAGAGAGGCAGTCGTGAGCGAAGCCCGGCTTCGACATATTCGGTTTAAAAGCCAGGAAACTTGCGCGTGCAGCTTCGCGCCATGAAGTTTGAACTAATCTTCTGCCGGAACCCGCTGCCAGGTCCACTCTTTGCTGGCAGGTTTGTTCTTAATCGTTCCCTCAATCTTCGCATGCAGCGCGCTGTCGTCACTGAGCCAGTAAATAATCCGTTGCGGAAAGTCATGCTTCGCGTTTTCAAATACCACGCGATTGCCTCTCAGTTCGACCAGTTTGAACGGAGTTGCCGGCCGGCCTTGCGGACTGGCCCAGTACGTGATGCCGTCCGGCGTCGCTTCGATCCGCAGGAACTCAAACGACACAGTGCGCCCTCCAGCGACGTCGCGGTGCAGTCCAAGCATCGTATTTCCTTTTGGCGCCTGCCAGAGTTCCTCCATCTCGACGCCGTTTTGAGTACCGGCCCAGCTCCCCGCCAGCCACACAAGCTCACTCAAGTCTGAAGTTGAGGCGTCAATGCGTCCGGCGAAACCAACCAACGCCAAGAACATGATTAGGATTGCGACCATCACTCTTAACGTGTACACAGTCTTGTCCTCCGCGAAAAACAGCTTAACAGGGTTTGCTGAATTTCGTCTTGAAGAAAAGCGACATCGGTCGCTTGCGATCCAGGTTAAGAAATACCAAGCAAAGTCGCCAGGCGACGGGGCGACACAAAGCAAGACGCAAGCCCTCCGGCAACAGGGTGCTGACGTTCGGTTGGGCTCTGACCAGAAAATTCGCGAAACTCGCGCACCATGTGGGGCTGGTCCGCATAACCTCCTTCATGGGCAAGTCTAGTCCATTCGCGCAGTGTTCCCTCGCCAACGAGCCGCAGCAGATTCTGAAAACGAATGATGCGCGCGAACGCTTTCGGCGAAAGACCCACACCAGAACGAAACTCTCGCTCAAGCTGGCGCGGGCTCCATCCAAGACGCTCAGCGACTTCGGCTACTCGCGCTTGTCCGCAACTGTGGATTACTTCCGCCACCGCTAACTCAAACCGTGGACGTTACGTGGACATGGCAAGCCGTCGCATCAGAAATTCTTCTACCAATCTCTCGCGCTCCGCATTGTCGTGTGCCTCAACTACTGACTCCTCGAGATGCTTTCCGTCGAGATCCCAAATATCGCCGGTAGGTATCGTCCTATTGGACAGTTTATCGAGTGGTAAGGGCAGGAAACGGTAAGCGCCGCCCGGACGAAAGCGCACCCCCATGATCATGGCCGACCCTCCCGGTTGCACCAGCAGGAACCTCGTCAGCTCGCCCACAACAAAACTTCGCGGCTGCTTCTCCCAATCGCCTGCCTCTGTTAAACGTCGAAATGGCGTGCCCAAATGAAAGATCCATTCCAGACAACCGTCAGGCAATATCCTCTCTGGCGCAGGAACCGGCAGAGTCGCGGTATCAGAGACAAACCAGAAACACTCCAGAAGGTTTGCCAGCACCCGCGAAGGCCGTTGCTCCCAGTAGCGGATCATGAGGGCATTATTGGACCCGAGAAGGCCCCAATGCAATTCAAAGAATCTGATCCCGAATCGGATCAAATTACAAAACTTCGGATGAGAGCCTACTAACTTGCCACGCCTCGACGCTGACTGCTAATCTTGCGCCTACATTTTCGACGGTACTTGAAAGGAGTTTCTGTTGTATGAAGAAGAATGCCACCGCGCTTCTCCTCGCATCCACGTTTGTGATCGCCATCGCGGCCATCGCGGGAAGTGGACACACGATTGAAGGAGAGGTTCCTGCACCACCGGCTATCGGCGCCACGCTCGAGGACTTTACGCTCCCCGATGCAGACGGTAAAGAACACTCGCTCACCTCGCTCAAAGGCAAGAACGGCTCGGTGCTGATCTTTGTGGCGGTCAAGTGTCCGGTTTCCAACGCCTATAACGAGCGAATGGAGCAGCTGGCGCAGGATTACAAAGCGCGCGGCATCAACGTCATCGGCATCAACTCCAACGTCGCCGAAACGGCCGAAGCAATAAAGGCCCACGCCGCGGCAAATAACCTGACGTTCCCGATTCTCAAGGACGCCGGAAACAAGATTGCGGACCGGCTGGGCGCGACCATTACTCCTGAAGTCTATTTCCTCGATGCCGGCAACAAGCTTCTTTACCGCGGTCGGATTGACAATGCTAAAGATCCCTCGCAGGTCAACTCGAGTGACTTGCGCGATGCTCTCGAAGCAGCGCTTGCGGGTAAGCCAATCGCAAAGACAACTGCGAGCGCGTTCGGCTGCACCATCAAACGAGCTTAACCCTAAGACTATGACACTCGTTCGCGCATCCAGTTTGCTCGCGGGCAGCTTGAGCATCATTCTGTTGGCGACTTTTGCAGCGCCATCTCAAACTCGCAATCGGAAGAGGGGCGCTGCGAAGCCGGCCGCAATCGCGGTCACGGAAATCGACGCCAAGTCGTTGTCGTCATTGCTCAAACGAGAACCTGCTCACCAGCGGCCGTTGCTGGTTAACTTCTGGGCCACCTGGTGCGATCCATGCCGCGAGGAGTTTCCGGATCTAGTCAAGATAGATCAGCATTACCGCAGAAAGGGGCTCGACTTCATCGCCATCTCGCTGGACGATCTGGGCGACATCAAAACCGAAGTGCCAAAGTTTCTTCGCCAGATGCGGGCCACCATGCCTGCTTATTTATTAAATGTGCCCGACCCGGAAAAGGCTATTAACGCGGTGGACCCTAAATGGAGCGGGGCGCTGCCGGCGACCTTTCTCTACAATCCGGAGGGCAAGGTGGTTTTCAAACATTTCGGACGCGTGGAGCCACTCGAATTGCGCGCGGCAATAGACAAAGTGATAGGCAGTAAGTGACTGCCGATTTCCAAATGCCGATTTCCAAATGCCGATCTGTTATTGCAGTGAGATTCATCTGATCATGAAGATCAGTCTAATTAACGTTAAGGTGAATCGGCCCACTTCCCACTATAAATCCAGCTCGATCACAATTAGTAATATCAAATCGGCAATTGGCAATCGGCATTTGGCAATGAATTAAGCCACGACACAGCGCGTCTCCCATGATCACTCCCGACATCATTTCTGCTCATAACCTCACTCAGGAAGAATTCGAACGCATCAAATCACTTTTGGGCCGGGAACCCAACCTGGTTGAGCTGGGTATCTTCTCGGTTATGTGGTCTGAACACTGCTCGTACAAATCTTCGCGAGTACACCTGGCGCGTCTGCCGACAACTGGAGAACGCGTAATTGTGCCTCCAGGCGAGAATGCGGGGGTGGTTGATGTCGGCGACGGTTGGTGCGTGGCTTTCAAGATTGAATCACACAATCACCCGTCCTTCATTGAGCCATTTCAGGGCGCCGCAACGGGAGTCGGCGGAATCTTGCGCGACGTCTTTACCATGGGGGCCCGGCCGATTGCCTCGATGAACAGTCTGCGCTTCGGCTCACTGGATCATCCGCGCCACGGCCGGCGTAATCGGTCTTTGCTGGCCGGCGTGGTGGCGGGCATTGCGCATTATGGTAATGCGTTTGGAGTAGCCACGGTCGGCGGCGAAGTGGCATTTGATGATGCTTACGCTTTGAATCCGCTGGTTAACGCATTTGCTTTGGGACTGATGCGTAGCGATCAAATCTTTTTTGGCAAGGCCACAGGCATCGGCAACCCCGTATTGTATGTTGGCGCAAAGACTGGCCGCGACGGCATTCATGGAGCGACCATGGCCTCAGCGGAATTCGATCAAGAGGCTCTGCAAAAGCGTCCGACGGTCCAAGTCGGCGATCCGTTTCTGGAAAAACTCCTGCTCGAAGCATGTTTGGAAGCAATGCGCAGCGGCGCCGTGGCCGGCATTCAGGATATGGGCGCCGCTGGTCTGACATCTTCATCATGTGAAATGGCGGCGCGCGCCGGTACCGGAATCGAGTTGGACTTGTCCCTGGTGCCGCAGCGCGAAGAAGCCATGACTGCCTACGAGATGCTCCTCTCTGAGTCTCAGGAGCGCATGCTGATTGTTGCTCATTCCGGGCGCGAGCGTGAGGTGGTAGACATTTTTCGCAAATGGGATCTAGATGCAGTAGTTATTGGCCGCGTGCGCGACACCGGCAGGATGGAGGTGATTCATCACGGCGAAACGGTGGCCGATATCCCAGTCTCATTTCTGACCGACCAGGCGCCCAGGTACGAACGGCCCATGACTCCCGCAAGACCAAAGGCTCAGGACCAAAGACCAAAGATCAAAGATCAGAATTCAAACGCCGGCGACCTCGATCCCAACGAGGTCTTGCTGCAACTGCTGGCCAGTCCAAATATTGCCTCAAAGCACTGGGTCTATCGGCAATACGATCACATGGTTAGAACCAATACAACCGTTTTGCCCGGGGCCGACGCCGCGGTGGTTAGAATTAAGGAGACGCGCCGAGCATTAGCGATGACGCTTGATGGAAACGGAGGTTATTGCGCCGCCAATCCTCGCGAAGGGGCGAAATTAATTGTCGCAGAGGCCGCTCGCAACGTCGTCTGCGTTGGTGCGCGGCCGGTGGCAATAACAAACTGTCTCAATTTCGCTTCCCCCGAACGCCCTGAAGTAATGTGGTCGTTTTCAGAAGTTGTCGATGGCATGGCTGAAGCGTGCCGGGCATTTGGGACCCCGGTCGTTTCCGGTAACGTTTCTTTTTACAACGAGACTGAAGGGCGCGGCATTCTGCCCACTCCGGTGATTGGCATGATCGGTTTGGTGGAAGATGCGCACCGGGTGGTCCAGCAGGGCTTTAAAAGTGATGGAGACGTGATTGCTTTGCTCGGCGCCACTGGTGACGATCTGTCGGTGAGCGAATATGCCGCTACTGTGAAGGGTCTATCCGGAGAAGATTTTCTGGCGACAGGGGACATGCCACGCCTTAATTTGGATCTCGAACGTGCGGTCCAAGCCGCTTGTCTGGAAGCTGCCGAGGCGGGTCTTCTGCAATCGGCCCACGATTGCGCAGATGGCGGGCTGGCGGTGGCTTTGGCTGAGTGTTGTTTTTCCTCTTTGAATCGTGCCGCGATCGGCGCTGAAATCGAATTAGTCGGATCCCTTCCCGCAGCAAGTATGCTTTTCGGTGAATCTCCTTCCCGAATAGTTATTAGTTTTGGAAGGCCCTCGCAAAATAAGATCGAGGAGATTGCAGCGCGCGCGGATTGTCCACTGACGATCCTGGGTCAGGTTGGCGGTGCTCGCTTGCGACTCAAGATAAACGGCGCCGACGCGATTGATGCTCGCGTCGATCGGCTCGAAGACGCTTGGCGCAACTCTCTTTCCGAAAAGCTGCAGGCGGAAGCAATGGCCGCCGGCCGGGAGTAGCGCATGTCCGACAAACTTTAGTTTGTCGTTTGCTAATCTGGAGTTTCAACTCAAGGCGACAGCGACAAACTGAAGTTTGTCGGACAACAACGGGTGTTGAAGCTAAGGCGACAGCGACAAACTGAAGTTTGTCGAACAGCAACGGGTGTTGAAGCTAAGGCGAGACAGCGACAAACTGAAGTTTGTCAGACAGCAACGAAGTTTGTCGGACAACAACGGGAGTTCAATCTAAGGTGACATCGACAAACTGAAGTTTGTCGGACAGGAGCCGCGTGCATCCCGTCATCTATCTGAACCGAACTATGGTGGAGGCGACAAAGGCACGCATCGCCCCCGTCTCCTCCGCCATGCTCTATGGACGCGGGGTATTCACGACCATCGCGATCTACAACGGCAAGCCATTCCTTTGGCCGGAGCATTGGGCGCGCCTCCTGGAACACGGCGAAAAGTTAGGGGTCGACTGCAGTGGCTGCACCGAGCGTGGCGTTGGCGATGCTCTCAGAAAACTGATCTCAATAAATCGCGTCACTAACGGCCGGGCTCGCGTAATTCTCCTGGCCCGCAGCGGGCGGGATTTCTGGAAGGCAAAACTTAGCGGAGCGAAAAAAACCGATCTGGTGATCATGACCGGCGAGGCGCAGAAAGTGCCGGCGGCAGGAATGACCCTGGCTGTTTCGCCTTATCGCTTTAGTACATTCTCACCACTCGTGGGAATTAAGAGTCTGAATTATTTAAACCATGTACTGTCGTGGGAGGAAGCCCAGTCCCGAGAGTTTGATGAGGCAGTGATGCTCAACGAGCGCGGCGAAATCGTGTCCGCGACGATGGCAAATATCTTCTGGGTGAAAGATGGCACAATTTACACGCCGACGGTTTCAACCGGGGCACTCGCCGGAGTTACTCGCGCCGCGATTATCGAACTCGCCGGCAAACACTTTATTCCGCTGATCGAAGGAGTGCAAGAGTTGGGGGATCTGACGGATGCTGATGAAATCTTTCTGACCTCGGCGAGCCTCGGCGTAGCCACCGTCACCACCTTCGATTTTCGCCAGTATTCACTCACTGAGGTCAGCGTGGCGTTACGGGTGCGCGGTTTGTTTCAGGAACTCGTCGACAAAAACGGGTGAAATCATTTCCGCGCCAGCACGACTGGAGCTTGTTCAGCCGCCCGAATTTTTTCAAAGAAAGTGCGCACGGCTTGATACTGAGCCACCGGAATCGTTCCCGCGCGCTGCGCCAGGACGCGCTTGAAGAGAAGTTCGTCGCCTTTTACTTCGTAGCTCGTTTTGTAAGAACCAAACGGCGCCTCGAGTTTTATCTCATCCGGTAATTCGTCCACGGCAAATCCAGCCGGAAGTTTCACCGAAACCGTCTCATTAAACGAATAAGCACCCAGCACCACCGCGTGATTGCGCTTGGCTTCCGTCAGGAAAAGCCGTTCACGGCGAGAAACGATTGCCGGCTTGAAAATTAGCAGCCTATCCTGCATGGACTGAGCATAGGCGGCAGCCGTGAAATCGACGTCGAGATCAAATCCTCCTGTCGCGGCATCATCGACAGGCACCAGCTTGGATATTTTCGCTGCGGTGGCCCCACGAGTAACCCACTCTTCAATCGCACCTCTGTATTCCGCGGAAGTGAGACTGCGAAACCCGCGCCGTTCATTCACGGCGGTCTGACCAGTGGATTTCTCCTTCAGGTTGACTGTGATCGATCCATCAGAGGTCAGGACCACGTGCGCCTGCCGGTAGAGCTGGCTTGACTCGGGAGGTAGGATCGGCATCTGCGACAGACCGCCGGAATCTCCAGCCATGATCAGTGCCAGGCTTCCCTGCTCTTCCTCGGGCAAGTCCCCTACTGCAGTGTGCTCATCGGTCGCGTCAAAGATCAGCAATCGGCCAAGAGCGGCATGCTGAATCACCGTCGGAGCTTGGGTCTCCTCACCCACCTTTATCGCAATAATGCAGTGATTAAATTGTGACGGCGACGCCCATTCTTCCCGGACGCGAGTCGGATCACCAAGATAGATGGCCACGGGATAGGCGGTGATGTTGATCGTCTTCAGCATGGCGCGCATCAAGTTAGCCTTGTCCTTGCAATCGCCATAGGCTTTGGCCAGAACTTGCGAGGCCGCATGCGGCCGAAAACCATTGCCCTTGCCGACGCCGATATCTATCGAGATGTATTGCAGGCTTTGGACGAAACGGGCAATCGCCCGGATTTTATCGAGCTCGGTGCGCGCGTTTGCGGTCAATTCGCGAGTCTTGGCTGCGATGCTCTCATCCGGAACGGCCTGGGGATCATGAACGTCAGTGCCCCAGCGTGACACCTGAACCCAGGTTTCAAAAGCGCGGCCCGCCGCTTGGGATCCACTGTCTGCGGGAAAATAATTAATGGCGACAATGGGCGCCAGATTGTTTACGGGTGGACTCGCAGGCTCAGGCTTGATGGGAGCTAGATCGCGGAGTTCCCACATGTAAGTGGAACCGCTTACAGCCGGCTCCAGCTTTCCATAATTAAAAACGACACTGGAGGCGCGCCATCCCGAAGGCAGCGTTAGAGTGTAGCGAGAAAACAGGGTGGGCAGGCGGTTTTGAAAATGCCACAAGTCCTGGTTAAAGAGTGGACGGTCTTCACCCGTGGCTTCGTAGCCGAAAACGACACCCGCATCGGCATCGGTCGAGGCGTCAATTATTTTTATTCGCTGCTCGTCATAGATATCGTTGGGATCGCTGATTTGATCAACGGTCTGATCCTTTCCATATTTTTTCACGTATCCGTTCGGCCGGATCAGCCATGCCGTCATCTCACGAACTTTGCTGGTCTTGGTCAAATAGGGTTCGGCAGCCAGGGCAAAAGCGCGCCCTTCTCGCGTTAGTATCCGCACCGCGTAGACGGTCGTAGTCGTAATCCGACCGTCACTGGAAACCGTTACCGTTTGCTCCTTGCGCAATGCGACGGCAGGAACGTCCTTGTCATAGACGGGAACCGGCAAGGCGGCCGCTTGCTTCAGCCAGGCGGGAGCTTCATCGGCCGCTGCTGCGAATGACGGTGCTGCGGCGAGCAACACGATAAAGCAAATAATCAATTTTCGTAAGCGCATCGTATTTTCTCCATCTGTACTGAACTCTGAGGCAATAAACTTTGGCTTGATGTGACCTGTGTGATGGTCACGTGCAGCCGGGGAGTTCAGTTCGAAGCCTCGGTTGCCGACTGCTTCAGGATGATCGCGTGGTTGTCTTGTTTATGAAGCATGTCGAAGTACTGCTTTAGCTGTTCGTAGGCGCCTACCGGAAAAAGAATATTTCCGCCTCCACCAAAATAGAATTGTCTCTTGTAGATCAGGATTTTTCCGTCTTTGGTGGTAGCCAGGCTTGGCATGTATTCACTGATGGGCTTTGACATGAATGGAGTGGGGGCATCGGCTGTATCAAGCGCGAAGCCAGGCGGCAATTCGATAGTAACTTCATCCTCTTCCGACCACGGATAACTGAAGTAAACCGCATGTTGGCGTGAGCTGGTTGAAAAGAGGGGACCAACGCCACGCTGGAAGAAGGCCGGTTGAATGAAAAGGCGTTTCCCGGTGCGCTGCGCGTAACCTGGAACCCGGATGTGATAAGAGCGGGTGTATGGCTTGACGGGATCCGTAACGTTTTCGATGACGATTTTTGTGATTTCAGCCGTACTCAGACGTGATTTCACGCTCTCTCGGAGAGTTTCCTCGCGCTGCGACGGCGAGTCGTCATCGTCCCATTCCTTCATTTCGACCGCAAGATGTCCATAGTATTCGACCGTCACATCGCCTTCCAGCGTGCCGTCCTGGTCGAGTTGAAGTTTGGCCACGCGTTTTTGCTTTGATTTTTCGGGGGGCGAAAGCGGCGTTTTGACCCACACCGGTTCCTTTGGATCTGAAAGCAGGGCCTCCTGACTCTCTTCCTGCCAGCGCAACATGCCATAAGGGACGTAAGTACTCGCAGGGTCGTAGAAACGCCATTGGTCACCCACGCGCACGGCGATATCATAGGCCGAAATAAAATAGTCGTCGGGAAAGGACTTGTCGAAAAAGATGTCACTGCGATCGGCAAGGTTCACCACGCGCACCTCAAAACCGGCAGCCTGCGCCAGCGCTGCAAACAGCATATCGATGTCATTTCCAGTTCCCATGCTCCGCTTGAGCGTATCAGCGGGCGACTTGTTTTCCTTGAGTTTGGCGCGCTCTTCCGAAGTCAAACCGGAGGCGTCATCACTGACGTTCTTGATTTTTGTCCGGCAGAACTCAAACAGCCGTTGAACCTTCTGTTCCGGTTCCGTAGCATCTCCAATGACAGTCGCGGCCGCTTGTTTGACCTCTTCACTCACTTTCATCCGCGACTTGTTTCGTTCATAGTTCTCCTTGCCAAGCTGTTTCCAGAACTTCTCGCCAGTCAGTTGCCTGTCTTCAGAGTAGTAAATCAGCATCCAGGGACGAACCGAATCCTCGGGCGGCATGCGCGGTTCTTCGCGAAAGGCCGGCACACTCGTCATCGACGTGCTGTAGAATCCTCCCTTGTCCTTCGCAAATGAGAGTTGCTGAGTGTGAAAAGTCTGCACGCGCATACCATAGGGGAATCCCGGAAGTGAAAGCGGCTTGATGTAATACTTAACGGTTTGGACGGGAACATCTCGCTGGAGATAGAGCCGCAGATACATTGCCAGTTGGTCGTTTCGCACTTCCTTCCAGCGATACTCGACTATTGATCCCGGCTCGACCCCGCTCATCGCAAAAGACTTTGCCTTGATCTTGCGTCCGCCCTCTTTGACAATAACCCGCTCCAGAATGTCATTCTTTTTGACTTCGATGATCGAACCATCCGGCTTAATAGTGCGCGCCGCGATGTCCTTGACGCTCCAGTTGCTGAAATACGGGATATCTATCTTGCTCTGAGATTCTCGTCCTCGCTCGGTAAAGATCTTGATCCTCACATAATGTGTGATCACCGTTCGCGGCGTGTCACCATCGACCTCATCGGCGACGCGAACTTCCCAAAAGAGTGCTTCGGCATCGGCACCCTTCTCGACTACTGCAGCCTTGAGAGCCAGCTCCGCAGGATCGATTGGTTTCCAGTCGTCTCGGGCAATCGCGAGCACAGGGAGAAGGGCAAACAGACACAACGACGCCACGTGGGAGTAAAGGTAGGGAATTGATCGCATTTCTGTCGAACCTTTCGGAAAAAGTTAAAAGCCTATTCGGACTAACAGTGCTGAGTTATCAAATGGCTTGCGGTTCGGTAAACCGCTATAAGGAAATTTTGAGGACACCTAGTAACGACCGGATTTTATGACAGCAAGGCGCTCGGCGCAACCCGATTCAGCGGCTTTCGTGAGGCGGTAAGCCACTTAAGACCGCGGCAGTCACAATCTGGATGCCGCGGGAAGCGGCTTATAAACCGGCCTAAACCTACTTCCTCCATTCAATCGGGAAGAGCCCGCCCGCCTTTTCAGGCGCAAGGGTTACGCCACAGGGACGCAGCATAAGCCAAAACAGGGTCATGCTTCGCTGTCAAGTCCGCGGCCGTTGGCAGCCTTAATTCGTCGGGAACAACCCCAGTTCGCTCGAGGCTCTTGTTGTCAGTCATGATGATATCGGCGTCAGTAATGCTGGCGCCGTAAAAAATGACCGTGTCGATTCCCAGTGTGTGTCCATGATACGGGCGTCGACGTCCATTCCGTGAAAGTTCGGATCGTAGTAATTTTTCTTAAGGTCGTTCTTGATCGTGTTGAGCATCATACGTCCCCGCTCACGGTCGAAATCGCTGGGAGGAGACTGTCCGGAAACGGAAAACAGCGTTCCGAAAAACAGGATCAGGAAAAAAGCGACTGAAATCAATTGTCTGAAACTGGTGGGAAGAAACATCGCAGATCTCCGGTCGGTTTACGCCTGGAATCAATCGTACAGGCCATGGGATTGCCGCCTTGTCCACGAAAATAACGGTGGAATTGTAAAATGAAAAACGCTAAATGTTAAATGGAAAATCGTTCCGCGGTTAACGCCTCCACCGGGTCTGTTATATAATTCCAAGTCTTGCGACAACAGACAATTCAAAGCCGCCATCGATTCAGGAGGATTCAAGACCAATGGCCACGGAACTAAAGAAAGCAGAAACTACCCTCGATCGTATTGAAGAACTGCTTGGTGCGAACGCGCGGATGCTGCTGGACCACAACTCGCAAACCATTTCCAAGGACCAGCTTCAACTCCCGGGCCCTGATTTTATCGATCGGGTGTGGGCGTACTCAGATCGTTCGCCGGCCGTCTTGCGCTCTCTCCAAACGCTCTTGAACCACGGGCGGCTGGCAGGTACGGGTTATGTTTCGATCCTGCCGGTCGATCAGGGTATTGAACACTCGGCCGGCGCCTCGTTTGCGCCCAATCCGGAGTATTTCGATCCGGCGAATATCGTTAAGCTGGCCGTCGAGGGCGGCTGCAACGCGGTCGCGTCAACGTTTGGGGTACTTGGAACCATTGCCCGCCGTTACGCACACAAGATCCCTTTCATTGTGAAAATCAACCACAACGAATTGCTTACTCTTCCGAACAAATTTGACCAGGTGTTGTTTGGTACGGTTAAGGAGGCCCACAACCTTGGAGCCGTGGCCGTGGGCGCCACTATTTACTTTGGCTCGGACGAATCGACGCGGCAGATAACCGAGATCAGCGAAGCCTTTGCCGAGGCTCACGAACTCGGCATGGCATGTATTCTTTGGTGTTACCTGCGAAATCCAAAGTTTAAGACACCCGAAGGCGACATGCATGCGTCGGCCGATCTCACAGCCCAGGCGAACCATTTGGGCGTGACGATTCAGGCAGACATCATCAAGCAAAAACTCCCGGAGCGAAACAGTGGTTATTCGTCAGTCGAGTCGGCCCTGGGCGGTTCCTACGGGAAGACCAGCAAGATCGTCTACGAGAAACTCACCAGCGACAACCCCATCGACCTGGTTCGTTATCAGGTAGCCAACTGCTACATGGGCCGCTGTGGTCTGATTAATTCTGGCGGTGAATCCAAGGGCGCCAGCGACCTGGCGGAAGCGGTGCGCACCGCAGTGATCAACAAACGCGGCGGGGGAATGGGTTTGATCTCCGGGCGCAAGGCATTCCAGCGGCCAATGAGCGAGGGTGTCAAGCTGCTTAACGCGATTCAGGATGTATACCTGACGAAGGAGATCACGGTCGCGTAGAGTTAAGCGGACAGATTTGTTTCAAGCCCGCATTTTGGGCAGGCCCAGGCTGGTCAACAACGGGTTCGGGCAAATAGTTGGGGCTGAGTAACCGAAACGCCGCAACTTCTGCTTTCCGGCGCCCGAAAAACTCATTCATCGGCAATCTTGCGGTATCTCTGGCTTCGTATATCCCATTACTTCAGATCGGCACTTTGCAGCTCGAACACGCACACAGTATTGACGTAGCACTTCTGCACGCAGTGGCTCGTCGCGACGAGCAAGCGCTGGCGTCGCTGTACGATCGCTACCGCGTAATCTTGTTTGGCCTGTTGGTGCGTATATTGAACAGCCGTGAAGAGGCGGAAGATGTTTTACAAGAGGTTTTCCTTCAGATTTGGCGACGGGCGGCTGATTTTGATGAGCGGCGGGGCCGGCCTTTTACCTGGCTCGTAACCCTGGCCCGCAGCCGAGCAATCGACCGGTTGCGATTCCTTGCGTCTCGCCAGCGAGTGACTGATACCGCAGCCCGTGAAGCTCCAGAGGAAGTTTCTGATGCGGCGTCTGATACGCTGCATTCGGAGCAGAGAGAAATTGTCCAGCGGGCACTGGCCGAGCTGCCGGAAGAACAAAAGCTCATTCTGCTGCTCGCGTACTTTGAAGGCTTAACACAGTCCGAAATTTCAGAAAGGTTGAGCACGCCGCTGGGAACCGTAAAGACGCGGATGCGTTCGGGTATGATTAAGCTGCGAGAGCTGCTTGGAAGCCAGATGAAGAGTTTGCGCTAGATCGTAAAACGGGAGTGTGTGGGAAGTTTTAGATGGCTCATCAGGATTACCAGGAGATGTTAACGGCGCAGGCGCTCAACGCGCTTGATGCTGACGATGCGCGTGTGCTTGAAGCCCATGTCCAGGGCTGCGCCGAATGCCGCATCGAACTTTCCTCCTGGGAAGACACCGCGGCTGGGTTGGCTTTTGCGGCTCTTGGGACACAGCCAGTCGAGCCGACAATCCAACTGCGGGAACGCACTCTGCAAGCTATTCGTGCTGAGACGTTGGCTCTCGGAACATTTGAGGGAGACGGCTCGCGGGTCTCGAACGTAGTTGATTTGGATCAGCGACGACCCCGCTCATGGACTCCGGCGCTGACTTGGGGAGCGGTTGCGGCCGCCGTCGTGTTTGCGGTCCTGGGCGCCTCGATTTTTATTCTTTGGCAGCAAAATCTTGCGGCCAGGGACGAGTTGGCGCGACTGACGCAGCAAGTGCGCGAAGCAAATGAACAACTCGCCCGCCAACGTGATGCACTCGGAATGGTTGCCACACCTGGTACGCGTATGACAGAGCTCGCTGGCACAAACGAGATGCCAGGGGCTCATGCCATGCTCGCCTTTGACCAGAGCGGGCGCGCTCTTTTGATGGCCAAGGGTCTGCCACCGCCGCCAACTGGAAAAGCATATCAACTCTGGTTCATTGCCGGAGGCCGGCCGCTGCCTGGGAAGGTTTTTACTACCGACAACTCTGGCGCTGGCATGCTCACTGATCAGATTCCCGCGGAGGCGTTAAAGGCCGCTGTCTTTGCAATCACGCTCGAGCCAAAGGATGGAGTTCCAGCGCCCACCGGAGCGATTTATCTTAAAAGCTGAGTGGCACAGACTTTAGTCTGTGTTAGTACCTGTGTTAGTACCTGTGTTAGTAAAAAGCCACAGACTGAAGTCTGTGCCACCAGGGTTCTGAAGTCTGTGCCTCAGTCCATCGGTCATATCAAGCGGGGTGTGGTTCTTCACAAATTCAATTCAAAGGAGGAATTCAGTAATGCTAAAAAGATCCATAAGCCAAACTCTGGCAGTGCTCGCCATCTCCTTGCTGCTCACTTATGCGAATGCCGCCGCACAGGGGATGAGCGAAAAATCCCTTTATCATCGGATTGGCGGTTACGATGCACTCGCCGCGGTAGTTGACGATTTCCTGGGCCGTCTGGTGTCCGATAAGCGCCTCGAGAAATTCTTCGTTGGCCATAGCGAGGATTCGACCAAGCAAATTCGCCAGCTCATCGTTGACCAATTCTGCAACGCGACGGGAGGCCCGTGTGTTTATACAGGCCGCGACATGAAAACTTCTCACAAAGGTCTGGGTATCAGCGAGCCGGACTGGGATGCCGCTGCCAAACACCTGGTGGCTTCACTCGATAAATTCAAGGTCCCGGAAAAGGAAAAGGCTGAGGTTGTCTCCTTCGTCATGAGCTTGAAGAAAGACATCGTTGAGAAGTGATAATCAGTCGCAAGAAGTCATCTGTGGTCCATTTCGGCTCGAAGCTGGGTGTCAGATCAAGACGACGTTGGTCGTGGTTTGATTGCCGCGTCTGCCTCTTCACCTACCTGGCAGGCGTGAGACGACTGTGACACTCTTAAAAGTGCTGAAATTAGGGCTTGCGCTCAACCAAGTCCCAACGTAGACTCTCGCTCGCCGGTTGCTCTTTGAAAAGCCGTTCCGAAGAAATACCTTGAAGGGCGAAAGCCCGGCTTCCTCACTTTGGTCTAAGACCCTAAGTGAAGGAACTCGTTCACGGCTATGTGTTTCACACTGGTCACTCATGCCTGGCGCGTGGCTTAGAAACCGCCAGGTCCCCTGGTCTCCCACAAGCATAACTTTGAAAGGAGCTACTTCATGACTAAGGTTCTGTTTCTGATCCTTTTGTTCGGGTGCTTTGCGCCGGCGGTGTTAGCGCAGGACGATTACCACAAGTACGACATCTACGCGGGCTATTCCCACAATCGCGTCGATGTCGGTGATACGGGCGGATTAACTTCGGAACGCGAGGGTTTCAATGGGTTTGAAGTTGCGGTAAAGGGCAGTGTCGGTCGCTATGTAGGCTTGAAGGGCGATTACGCTTTCCACCGTAAGAGCTTTAGCGAAACGTTCGAGGGAATGACTTTCGACATTGATGCCACTCTTCACAACCTGCTTGGTGGCGTCGAGATCAAGGATAACAGTAAGGAGACCCGCGTAAAGCCGTTCGCGCATTTCCTGGCGGGCTTTGCTCACGCCAAGTTGGACGCAAACTTCGCGGGAGTCTCAGAGAGCGATACCGGATTTGCCGCGGTCATTGGCGGCGGCATTGACATACGTCTCGGGAAACGTGCGGATCTGCGTATCATTCAGTTTGATTACAATCCCTCTCGACTGTTTGACGAAACGCAGCATAACTATCGAATCGGGGTCGGCATCGTCTTTAGGTAAGGGAACGAACGGAATCAGAAGGAACGGCGAAGACCGTCAGGAAACCTGGCGGTCTTTTTTTATTTACAAAGCCAGCCATTTAGTTCTGATCCCACCCAGGCGTCAGTTCAACGGTAGCCCGCGATGGCGACTCCTGCTACACTTCGGCAACTACACTTCGGAAAAAGCTTGAGGAAAGGCGCCACGCGTGAGCCGCAAAGAGAAACCCGAAACACCACCGGTTGACAACATTATCTCCGACGAGACAGGCCAGTTCGATTTACGCTTTATTCTTTGGCGCCAGTTCTGTGCGCAGAATGGGATTCCGGTCGAAACGTTGCCCAGCCAACTCGAGGGTACCCAAAAAGAAAAGTGGGAAGACTTGAAAAACAGCCGCTTGCGTCCTCCGGGCCGGAAGTAGTTCAGAGTTTCAATCGCCAGCGATCGCGCCAAAAAGTTGCCAGTTTTGGTCGAGGAGGAGCTACAGGGTGAAGGATGAAGGATGAAAGCGGAAGGAACAAGAGGCAGAAGCTTGTCATTTTCCAGATATCATTTGACATTTATTGCGTGTGGCTCGCAGACGACAAACTGAAGTGTGTCGGACAGACTGACAAATTATGGCAAATGAAAAGTGTCAAATGAGATATGGAAAATGTTGCTGTCCGGTGCTAGACTACCCACGCGTTTAATCCGGCCCGAGCGGGCTCTCTCCCCAGTTTAAGCAATACCAAAGTTGCCCTGTTTCTGCGCCGCGCGGATGCGCAATTCTCCTCGCAGCAAAATCGCTCCGAGCGACCTCTATCCCGAAAGAAGGTCAATATGGACGTCCCTGAAATTATAGCCGGCCGGTTCCGAATCGAATGCGAGATCGGAAGAGGCGGCATGGGCACGGTGTATCGGGCGATTCATCTCGGCCTGGAACGGCCCGTCGCGGTCAAGATTATCAAGCCCGAGTTTGCTGCCGACCGCGCCGTTGCCGATCGCTTCCTGCGCGAGGCTCGCACCATGGCCAGGTTGCGGCATCCACACGCCGCAATGATCTTCGACGCCGGCCATCTGCCTGACGGGCGTCATTTCATCGTCATGGAGTTTGTGGAAGGCATCACGCTTTCCGAGAGTTTGGCAACCGAAGGCCACTTCTCCGCGGAGCGAGCGGTCGAAATCGCCGTTCAGATCTGCGACGTGTTGGCCGAAGCTCATCACCTTGGCATCATTCATCGCGATCTTAAGCCCTCGAACATCATGCTTAACGAGCGAGGTGTTTGTGTGCTGGATTTCGGAGTGGCCAAAGTAATGGCGACCTCGGCTGAGTCGACGGCGACGCACGCAACTACCGGCTCAGGGCAAATAATTGGCACGCCGCGTTACATGTCTCCAGAGCAGTGTCTGGGCCAACGCGTCGGCGCACGCAGCGATCTGTACAGCCTCGGAGTTTTGCTCTACGAGATGTTGGCGGGCCGGCCGCCTTTCATCGATCCTTTGCCCTCGGCGGTATTGGTGAAACAGGCAACAGCGCCGCCTCCCCCTCTCCCACAAATGCGGCAGGACATTCCCAGGCCGCTGACCATCGCGGTTCACTCGTTACTGGCAAAGCATCCTGAGCATCGGCCCAGAACGGCAGTTGACGCGCGCGCCATTCTGGAAAAGAGCCTGCGGCAGCCGCACCTACCGGCGCCGGAAGTCGAACCTCTCTCCTCGACCGTGGCGGCGCTCGCGGCACGCAGTAGCATCGCTTTCCGCCTGGCGGCGCCGCTGGCCACGGTGATCTTTCTCGGAGCGCTGCTCTTTGTTTGGGGGAGTAACAGCGAGACTGTTACCGGCAATCTGGCGGAGACGGTTGCCGGGGCTCAGTTGGAGCCCATCAGCGCCTCTCTTTCGCAGCGCGTTGGGGCCGACAAACACGCCGGCGCGAGGGCAGCCGCGGATCAAGGAGGCGCGCCAGGGTTTTCAGATGCTCTGTCATCGGGCGATGCGCTGGATCGCGCCCGGGAGATCGCCTCGACCAATGTTCGCGGCTCGGCAGACGACGTGCAGGTGCTCGAGACGGCTGCGGGAATGGCGGTGGCGGCGATTCAGTACGAACGTCGTGGCGCGGCGCGATTCCTGGTGATGGCAAAACGTGGCGGCGGGTTTCGGGTTTTGGTTCGTGGCCCACTTGATACCAAAACCTTTAAAGACGCTGAATGGACCGCGGAAACCATCGACGCTGATGGCGACAACTACGATGAAGTGCTCTTCACCGGCGTCGAGGCCGGCGGAAGCACCCTCGGACATCGATACGTCCTGTATGTTCCGAAGACCAGGAAAACTTATGTGCTGGAATTCAGGAGCAAACCGAGTGGCGGCAGATTGTTGAACGTCGCTTGGTCCAAGAGTGTCTTAACGGGAGGTTCGGTTTACGGCAAGGCGCTCAGAGAAAAAGCGAATCGAGAACTAGTAGCACTGCGCCACCGTACAAAGTGAAGGTCCGGGGGCGTTCTTGTGAACCGGCAATAGATTACCGATCCAATTTTTGAAACCTCCGCGCAATAGATAGATTGTTCAAGTTATACCCCTTATTTGATCTGCATCATCCGCGCTCATCTGTGGCTATTTTTCTTTCTTTCACGGCTTCTGGCCTGGGGAGGATTTAGTTAAGTCAATCTGGCTTAGCGCTTGCCGCGGGCTTCCGGGGCGTGACAAGATATCTCTCGGCTTATCTAATTTTCCACGCACATGGCAGTGATTAACCCGCCCGTATGACCCGCCTTCGATTCGATAAATCTGCTTGTGAGACGCTGGCAGGCTGCGTTGGTGAAATTGAAAAAAACACTAAAGCCGAACTGGTAATCGTGGTGCAGGCGCGCTCAACTCGATACGCCCAGGCGGATTTTCTTTTTGGCGCGCTGTTAGCTTTCGCGGGACTGCTCTTTTTGCTGTTCTCTCCGGTTGAGTTTTCACCCTATTGGGTCGCAATCGATGTGGTGCTGCTCTTTGTCCTCGGGGCCTATCTTTCGTCCCGCAGCAACTCCATTCGCCGCCTGCTAACAACTAATAAGTTTCGTTCCGAGGCCGTGCGCACCAAAGCGGCGTCCATGTTCTACGAAGCTGGAGTTGCAAACACCACTGCCGAACTGGGGGTGCTGGTCTATGTTTCTTTGCTCGAACGCCAGCTCGAACTAATAGCCGATCGCGGCGTCTTAAAAGCGGTGCCGGCCCTCGAATGGAATCGACGAATGTTCGAGTTGCACGAGGCAGGCCGCAGACCAGAGCCGGCTACGATACTGAAAGCGCTGGGTGATCTTGGGGGGCTGCTCGCAAAACATCTGCCTGCAACTGGCGACAATCCAAATGAATTGCCTGACATGCCACGCTTCGAGCTGAAATGAATGAAGAATCTGCACACTTGTTGCAAAGAGCTGTGGCAATCAGGCCTCCAAAACTCTTAATCGCAATCCTCATAATGCTACTGCCGCTGGCAGATGTTTACGCGCGCGTCGGCGGCGGTCAATCGTACGGCGGAGGCGGTGATGGAGGTGGAGACGGTGACGGCGGCGCGATTATCTGGCTGGTCTTTGAGCTGCTCCGCTTCCTGATTTATCTCACGATCGAATATCCGGCCATCGGAATTCCCGTCGACATCATTGTGATCGCCGGAGTCGTGTTTTATTTCGCTCGCAGCGGCACTCGCCGCCGGAAAGCCGGTCTGGAGATCTTCTCGACATCCAGTACGGTCCTGCAACCTGGCCTCGACCGCGACGTTACGGGCCCTCGCAGCGGCTTCACTCGCGAGTTTGATCAATTACGTAAATTCGATCCTAACTTTTCCGAGATTGTTTTCACTGATTTCTGCTACGCGCTTTATGCAAAGAGTCATCACGCGCGAGGGCAAGGCGCCGCCGCACTCGAGCTGATGTCACCTTACCTCAGCCCACCGGCTCGCAACACTTTAATCCAACGCAACTCAACGGGTCTCAAGGAAGTAAAGGGAATCATCGTGGGCGCAATGCCGGTGGTGAATGTGCGCGGAGTGGAAACGCCAACGGTGCGGATCAGTGTAGTATTTGAAGCCAACTATACTGAAGTTGTCGAGACTAACGATCAGCCGTCCGAGATGAGCTACTACGTTCGCGAGCGTTGGGACTTTGAACGCAACCGCGATGTGCTCTCTCCGCCTCCGGCCCAGGCGACCGCGCTCCATTGCCCACGTTGTGGCGCTCCATTACAGAGAGACACAGTTGGCGCCTGCGCTTTTTGCGGAACAAAGATCGAGAGCGGCGAGTTTCAATGGTACGTGCGGGGACTGGTGCTGCTCGATCGCCAGGCGCGCGGGCCACTGCTTACTTCCGATGTTGCGGAAATTGGCACCGATTTCCCCAGCGTGATGCAAACAGGTTTCGGCCAGGCGCGAGCGGCGTTCGAAAGCAACAATCCATCCTTTTCGTGGGGTGAATTTCAGGCCCGGGCCCGCATGATCTTTGACGAGCTTCAAGCTGCCTGGTCGTCGCTCAACTGGGAACGAGCCCGGCCACATGAAACTGACAACATTTTTCAAATGCATCAGTATTGGATCGAGGCGTACAAGCGGCAGGGTCTACGCAATATGCTGGACCAGTGCTCGATCATCGCCATGCAGCCCGTAAAAATAAAAGACGATGCTTTTTACAACGCCATCACCATGCGCATCTGGGCCCAGGGGTATGATTACACTGTTGACGCGAACGGCCGGGTGGTCAGTGGCTCGAAAAATGATCTTCGGCGCTGGAGCGAATATTGGACATTTATCCGAAATCGGCAGGCTCAGTCGATAGCCTCAAAAGCCGATTTGAATTGCCCTAATTGCGGCGCGCCGCTCAAGGTGAACGTGGCCGGGATTTGTGAATTCTGTGGAGGAAAGATAACCTCAGGTGAGTTTGACTGGGTTTTGTCCAGGATCGAGCAGGACGAATCCTATTCCGGCTGACATCCAATGGGGGATGGTCGAACATCGAACGGGTCACGCTTGACGCCCGTCGTTTTTAGAAATTTCGAGACTCAAATCAAAAGGGAGTTCATTAGTGAAACGTTATTTCTTGATTCTTCTGATTGTTTGTTCGTTGCTGGCGCCACCCGCCGCCGCGATCGGTGAACAGCGCCGAGCGCCGCGAAGAACTCCGGCGCCGCAACCCGCTGCTCCGCCCGCAACCGCAACCGTACGCTTGCCCGAGGCAAAGCTGGTGAATCGCGTTCTATCGAACGGGCTGGAAGTGATCGTGCTGGAAGATCATTCCGTACCGCTTGTCACCATCGAGCTGGCAGTCAAGAACGGGTCTTACACCGAGCCTCCCGAGCTGAACGGTTTGTCGCATCTTTACGAGCATATGTTTTTCAAAGCCAACCGCGCCGTCGCCAACGCGGAGGAGTACCTCAAGACGATCGGTCAACTGGGCATTGCTTACAACGCCCAGACACGGGAAGAAGTCGTCGATTATTACTTCACCACGACCAGCCCAAATCTTCGCACCGCGATGAACTTCATGCGCGACGCCGCTCGCTATCCGCTTTTTCACGAAGGTGAGTTTGAGCGCGAGCGCCAAGTCGTTATTGGTGAGATCGATCGCAACGAATCGAACCCGTTCTTTTACCTGAATCGCGAGTTGCACGACCGGCTTTTCTACAAATACCCCAGCCGCAAAAACCCGCTCGGCAGCCGCCAGACGGTTTCGGCGGCGACAACCGCAATGATGAGGCTGATTCAGCAGCGCTACTACGTGCCTAATAATTCAGCGCTGGTGGTGACGGGCGACGTGGTTCCGGAAGAGGTGTTTAAGCTGGCCCAGGAGTTCTATGGCGACTGGCCGCGGGCTGACGATCCCTTCGTAAAATTTCCCATGGTCGAGCATCCGCCGCTGCCAAAGAGTGAAGGCGTAATTATCAAGCAGCCCGTCCAGAACGTGGTCATGATGATCGGTTGGCACGGCCCGTCAATCGGAGAGGATAACCCTGCTACCTACGCCGCGGACGTGTTCTCGTTCATCCTGACGCAGCCAAACTCGAGATTTCAACGTGCGCTGGTTGATACCGGACTCGTCAATGGGGTGAACATTGGCTACTACACGCAGCGAAACGTCGGCCCCATCGTGATTGTCCTGCAGGCGACTCCGGATAAAGCCCACGCTGCGATCAAGGCTGTTTACGCCGAGGTCGCGCGTTTCAACGACAAGGACTATTTCACGGACGAACAACTGGAAAGCGCCAAGGCGCTGCTGGAAGCTGACGATCTCTACTCGCGCGAGAAGCTGAGCGAATACGCTCACACTTTAAGTTTCTGGTGGGCCTCGACAGGACTTGATTACTTTCGCGGGTATTTGACCAATCTGCGCAATACCACCCGGGCTGACATCAGCCGCTATGTTACCACTTACATTCAGGGGAAGCCTCACGTTGGCCTGGCGCTGGTTTCTGATGAGGTACAGCAAAAAATACAATTGAAGCCGGAGGAACTGATCGGGCAATGAAAAACAAAGGTATCAATCGACAACGGGCACTAAACCTCATGCGGTTTTTCAGATTAGACCTGGGGCGTTGGATCTCCTCCGTTTTCTTAATCTTCTTAGTGGCTCTGGTCACTGGCGTCGGTGACGGCTCGCTCGCGTTTGGCAGGTCCGCCGACAAGCCCAAGGCGCAACAAACTCAAAGGGTTGATTCCGGCAACCTCGAGGCACAGCGCCGCGCTGCGTCGCTGGTGACGGAATTCGAAGTTAACGGGCTAAAGGTGCTCATCAAACAGCGGCCGGGAAGCCTGACCGTGGCAGGTGGTTTGTTTTTCCGCGGCGGCTCCCGAAATATCACCTCCGAAAATGCCGGCGTCGAATCTCTAATGCTGGATGTTGCCACGGAGGCCAGCGCCAACTTTCCGCGCGACCGGATGCGCGCCGAACTCTCGCGGATGGGAACTGCAATCGGAGCGAGCGAGAACTACGACTACTCGGTGCTTTCAGTAACCTCGACGCGTCCAAACTTTGACCGCTCCTGGCAAATCTTTGTGGATGTGGCCTTGCGGCCTGCCTTTACGAAAGAAGATTTCGATTTAGTGAAGAGTCGCAAAGTGTCCGGGCTGCGAGACGATACGGACGACCCGGACTCCTATCTGCAACGCTTGCAGGAACGGGTGGCCTATGCCGGGCATCCTTATCTCAATCGACCCGAGGGCACGGCTGAATCTGTAGCTCGTCTGACGCTCGATGACATACGCGCCTATCATCAGCAAATGATGCAGACTTCGCGGCTATTGCTGATCATGGTTGGAGACCTCAACCCTTCGGAAATGCGCCAAAGAGTAACCGCGGCGTTTGGAAAGCTGCCGCGCGGCGATTATCACGCTGAGCCGATCCCGCAGCTCTCTTTCGCGCGTCCTTCGGTGGAAGTGATTCAGCGCGGCCTTCCAACCAACTACGTTCAGGGTTTGTTTACTGCACCGCCTTTGACGGCCGCCGACATTTATCCAATGTCGGTGGCTTCAAATCTGCTTCGCGATCGGGTGTTCGAAGAGGTGCGCGTAAGACGCAATCTGTCATACGCGCCAAGCGCCTTTTTGAGCAGCCAGGGAGCAAACGTCGGAGGGATTTACGTGACCGCGGTGGACGCGAATCAGGCAGTCAGCGTAATGCTCGATCAAATTAAACGGCTGCAAACCGTGCCGACTAGCGAGACTGATATTACCGGAGTCGTGGCGCAGTTTCTCACTTCGTATTATTTAGGCCAGGAAACCAATGCCGCGCAGGCTGGTAGTCTCGCCGAGTATGAATTGATCGGGGGTGGCTGGCGAAATTCCTTCGACATGCTTTCGCGCGTTAGCGCCGTGAC
>Ga0187893_10003175_pt1 | contig 34094 bp, 25 predicted proteins | sample MA1701074metaG_FD_139574 | JGI IMG/M metagenome (GOLD analysis project Ga0187893, IMG submission 139574) | White microbial mat communities from a basaltic lava cave in the Kipuka Kanohina Cave System on the Island of Hawaii, USA - MA170107-4 metaG ...
CAACCGCCTTCGCATCCACTCGAGCATCCGCTACCATGCGCCTGCTCAACACGAAGAACTCATCGCCGCGCGAGGGTCACGCGCTGCGTAACCAACCTGTCCAAAAAATCGGGGCAATTCCATCCCTCCTCGGAGGACAAGCATTTACAGCACATGCATTTCAACAGCATTGCGGCACGCCATCTCCCCCATGGATTCCCCATGACACTGCTCGCCGCACTGCGTGACGCGTTGCTCGACGTTCGCGAACGGCTTCGCACCAAGCTCGAACGACAACAGGAACCGGAACCGAACACGTCCCGCTACGTGATCACGGATCCGCCCAGGCTTCCGGTCACCCAATTGTTCCCGGTGAGCACGCCTGCGATCGACGCGCAGCATTCTCGCGCTTCGCAATGAACGTGCTCCGCAAGCGATCGCCTTACGTCGTTCTCCACAATCACGCGAAAACATGACGCGATCGCGCGACGATAGCGGAGCAAGCGCGTGAGCGCCCGTGACCGGGGAACGACTTGCCGGCCCCCGGGGGATCGCGACATCTCGACGCATCCCGAGGAGGTTACCGACAAATGGTCGACGACTACCGTCGGCCATACATGAATCACGCGCGCTATTCGGCGAGCGCCGTGAATTCGATCGTAATCCTTTGGCCGTAAAATTCCTCCCGGAACTCGTCGTAATCCGTCGGCTCGTAGTGGATGCCTTGTCGTAACGCTCGCAGGGGTAGGCCGAGGCAGTCCGCGTTCAGGTCATCGGCACAGGCACGCGTAAGCAACACCTTGGCCATCGGATTGAGATGATAGAAGCTCAACACGAAAATCTGCTCGCTGAGAAGACCATTCGTCGATTCCAGCACCATCGTCGAGCATTTGTCCGACCATGACGCGGTGGTCGTGTCGTAGTGAACCGGAGAGGTGTGAATCACGTCCTCACCGTAGATGATCTCGTAAACCACATTGCAACCTTCGGTAGTGTGGCAAAACCCATCGGACGAGAATTCCTGCCAGAGATCGACGCAGATCTCGTACGTTTGGCCCCACGCCGCAACGCATTGTCGCGCACGGTTGCAGACGCAGTCCCGACTGCCACAACCCTCGATCGTGTCGCAGTCCTCCGCGGATTCGCATTGCGCAGCTCCGGTCTCGTCCGTGCCAGGACTGGTCGCTTCGTCGTCGCCATCCGTGCTGCCGCTCACGTTGACACACACCTGCGCCATGCAGACGAGATCCTCGCCGCACCGATCGCCGTCGATGCAAGGGCATCCCTCGGTCCCGGGTGTGCACGCGCCATCATCGTCGCTTCCGGAAGCCGCCTCGTCGTCATCCTGCTGCAGGTCCTTGAAGCAAGCGGAGAGGAACAGGAGAGCCAGCGCGACACTCATCCTGCAGCAGGGGTCTATGATGGAAAGAGAACGCATTGCCTGAGTATTACATGAGCTATGGTGGTGTGAGCTATGGCTGGAAGCAGCCGCCGCATATCGTGGCCACGGCGTGGTCCAACGCAAGCCCACGAAGGCCGCGAGAGCTGACGAGCCGTTCGAAAAGCGGCTCGGTGCCCGTATCCGTGCAGTGCGCGAATCCAAGAAGAGATCCATGATGGATCTGGTCCGGACCGCGGACTGGTCCATCGGGCACCTCGGGAAGATTGAACGTGGGGAAGTCGACGTGCGAGCCTCCACCCTTAAACGGCTTGCAGACGACCTCAAAGTGCCTGTCTCAGCGTTTTTCGAGGGGTTATAGAGAGGTACGTAGAGGAAAAAACGGCCTCATCATGCATGAACCGCGGATCGCCGACGTTTCCCAAGGCCGACGCACTCGGCTTGCAGCGCTGCTCGTCTCCGCGGCACTATAACCAAAATTCATCTCGTTTCTGTACCATCGGAGGATCATGGCCAACGACGAATCGCGCGAGCTGGACGTGATCAGGAAAAGGAACGACGGGGCGGAGGCCCACTGGTTACGTCGTACGGCCGGCCGCACCCTCAAGATAGTTGGCGACGCAGCCAAGGCGTTCTTCGGTGACAAGGGGAACGACCTCCAGGCGAACCTCCACAATCTTGGCGAAACTCTTGACGGCAAGGCACCGAGTGACTTGGCGGGGGTCCATCTCCTCCAACACGATCGGCGTTGGCTGGAATTCCAAACCCGATTTGAGGTGACCCGCGAGTTGATGCAGCTGATTCCGGAGATCGCCCGACCGGTAGGTTGGTCCCACGTGCTCCGCATACCGTTACCCCGCGCGCGGGAGTTGTTGCAGATTGTCGCCGACGACCTAAGCAATCGACTCGCGTGGCGGATGACGATACGAGACTGCGAGGGGTACGTCACCGAGTTAGAGAGTTTGGTTCATGCGCTGCAGGAGCTTGGAGCTCAGCCGCCACAATCCAGCGAAACAGACCAGGAACGTGTAGGTTCCATTCGGAGTCGGGCGAGGATGGCACTGGACTCGGTGTCCGCGGCTTTGACCAAACTCGTCTACGCTAGGGATGACTATGCGCAACAGGTAGCAAGCGACGCATCGGTAACGCCAATGAGGCAGAGAGCACACGACGAAGAAATGGAGCGTCGCGTCAAGTGATCGACCGGCCCGCTCGAGTCGAGCCCGATCGACACTGGTTCTTCGAATTCTATCGACGTAGCCAACGTCGAGCACCTTGCCATGCCGTCCTCCGGTCTCTGGGAGCCCGAATGGCAGGTCCTCGTGTGTGCCGGCCTCGACTCGCTAGCGCGGCACTGGGCAGCGACACTTCGACCGGAGCTCAAGTCGCATGCAGCAAGTAGGATGGGGGAGTTTCTGACCGCACACGGTCCAAGGGATGTGTTCGGCCGAGTGTCGGCTCCGCACCTTCTCCATCGAGCGATCGGCGAAAAAAAACTGATACGCCTGCGGCCTGCTATCCGGCGCTACCTTGGGCAGGAGGGAAGTCCTGGCGCCGTGCGAACATGGAAGGACGACCCGACGCTCGCGATCATCCTAGCTGACAAGGACATCGGGCCGAAATGCGAGGAGTGGGTCAAGAAGAGCCGTTACGGTGAAGTCCTCTACCATGAGCTGCGATGTACATGGCTGCACGAATTTCGGAAATCGGATGTGGTCGCCGATCCATACGACCACGAGGCCGACGCCCCTCGCTATCAGAACTTCACGAGCATGCTGGACGGCAAGCCATATTGGCGGCAACGTCTCATGTTCCCGGTCAAATTCCTGACTCGTGCTTACGGCGAGTCAGTAAAGTCGTTCGAACGAGCGTGCATCGATGCACGAGTTGCTCCAACGCCAGAAGACAACGCGTGAATATCGGTTGACGAAGATCCGGGGTCGTTCGCAGCTGATTCCCCGGCCTGCATGCCTACGGGAGCTCCGGTGTACCCTGATGGCGTCCGCGGGGGTCGACGGTGACGAGCTGGCGCGCCTGCGAGCGCTCGGGCTCGTGGACGACACTGGAGCGCTCACGGAACGAGCACACGCCTTGCTCGCCGCGGACGTGGCCGACGAGGATTGATTCAGTCGGTCACGAACCAACCCGGTCGGGAACCCGAGCCGGGTTTTTCTCTTGCGTCCCCAGTACGTCCCCAGCCCGATAGCTGTATCGCAAATTTGGCAGAACGCCGTTTAGATCAAGAAGTCATGAGCGGGAGACGGGGTTCGAACCCGCGACATTCAGCTTGGGAAGCTGACACTCTACCAGCTGAGTTACTCCCGCATTGTCCTTTGGATCGATAGCACGAGCCTATCCCGCCGTGCAAGCCGCCGGTGTGATCGTACTGCGTCTGGCGTACGGGTCCAGCGGCGCGATCGTTGTCCAAACGACGTTTGAATGCGAAGGTGAAGGGTAAGCCCGGATGTCTTCCGAAGCCGAATCGCTGGTGTCGCGCAAGCAGGGATTGCGGCGAGCGTTGCTCGAGCGGCGTAAGGCCCTGTCGGAGCTGGATGTTCACGCGTGGTCGGCTCGGCTTGGGGCAGAGTTGACCAACCATTGGGTGTGGAAGCGCGCGGGGGGCTTGGCGGCGTTCGTGGGAGCGCGAGGGGAGCCGGAGACGATGGAGCTTTTGCGAGCGGCGCTGGAGCAGCGAAAAAGTGTTTGGCTGCCGCGGGTCGTTCCTGGTGCGAAGCGACTTTCGTTCGTGTGCGTGACCGATCTAGCCGTGCTCGTATCCGGGGCGTTCGGCCTCATCGAGCCGTGCGTGGTGACGGGTGAACAGACGATCGACGTGCCGGGCGCAAGCTCCGGCATCGATGTGGTGCTCGTTCCGGGTGTCGCGTTCATGCGCGACGGTGCGCGGCTCGGCATGGGCATGGGTTTTTATGATCGTGCGTTGGAGGCCATGCGTGACAGTAGCGTTCCACTGCGCGTCGGGTTGTGTTTCTCGAGCTTTTTGGACCCGCCGGACGGGCCAATCCCCGTCGGTGCAAAGGACGTTCGCATGCACTACGTCGCCACGGAAGCCGGTGTCGTGGATTGTGGGTGAGCGGTTGTACACTGAGCGCATGGAGATCCACTATCCGACGCTGCGCTTCCACACCGAGAGAGACAGCTTCGTCGTGTGGGTTCGTTGGGTCAGCATGGAGGACCCACCATCGCCCGAGCAACCGCCGTCTCAGGGCATTCGCGTGGAGTTGATGCTCAATCGCAACTCGGTACTCGCCCCTACCATCCTCTACAGGAAAGACCTCCAGCAGCCTGTATACCTCCGGAGCAATCGTGCGCGAACGATGCAAGTGCTGCGCGCTGCGACAGAGCGGGGGCTTCTGGACATCCAACTCGTCATCCACGGGTCGATTGCGAACGCACCTTACGTGGCGCTGTTTCTGGCACGCGACTACGAAGGCGAGTCGATCGATTCGCGACCGATCGAAACGACACCGCTACTTCAGCTTCAACCTTCCGTGCCAGGCGACCGCTGGCAAGTCGCAGGACAAGCCAACTTGCGGGTGCACATCGAGCTCGTCGGCGGGCATCTGACGATCTTGCACTGAGGATCTGGTGGCGCTCTAGCTCTTGCCGGTAAGCATTTCTTTCATGCCGGGGATGTCACCAAGAGCGGGCATGAGGATGATCTCGATGCGTCGGTTGTGGGCGCGACCCTGATCGTTGGCGTTGTCTCCGACCGGGTCGAACTCGCCGAACCCAGCCGCACCGAGGAACTGAGGGATCATGCCCTGGCTGACCAGAAAGTTGACGACCACGACGGCACGCGCAGTGCTGAGCTCCCAGTTGCTCTTGAAGCGTGCTGTCTTGATCGGAACGTTATCGGTGTGCCCGGCGACGATGAAGTCGCGATCGCCGACCGATTTGAGCGCGGGTGCGAGCTGGGCGAGCGCTGCTTGGCCTTCCGCCTTGAGCTCCGTCTTTCCCGAGTCGAACAAGATCGCATCGCTCAGCTTCACGACCAGGCGACCCTTGCGAAACTCGACTTGGATGGTTCCTGCATCGACCATGGCCTTGAGCTTGCCAAACAGATCTTTATATACGGCCAGCTCCTTCTCGCGTTTGGCCTTTTCGGCGCGTAGCTCGGCGAGCTCTTTGGCGGATAGTCCTTGCTTCTTGGCGAGATCGTCGATCTGTGCGTTGAGCTGTTTGATTTGGCTTTCGAGCTCCGCGATCTTGTCTTGCAGGCTCTGGTTTTCTTTGCGAAGTCCCGTGCTGGTGTTACGCTCGTTCGCGAGCTCCTGTTCGGTAGCTGTGAGCTTGCGCTGCGTCTCTGCCAACGCGGCCTCGAGCTCTTTTCGTTTGCAGCCGCCGAGAACGAGGCAGCAAAGGGTGACGGCGACGAGTGCGCTTCTCATGGTGGCGTGAGGCTACCTCAAGGGGCCGGATTTTTGACCTGGACCCTGGCATGTAGGATAAGGTGTGTACGTTTGCCTTCGGGCGGCGTAACTATCGGAATTTCCTCGACTATGGCCAGGAACGCGAAGGCCGCGAAACGCGAAGCTCCTCTTTCGGGCGGGATCCCGAAGCTCTGGAGCGAATTTTTGGGTGTTTGCCTGCTGGCACTCGGTCTACTCGTGTTCGGCGGACTGGCTTCGTTTCAGTTCGGGCACGGAAGGCTGATGGGACCTGTGGGTGGGCTGATGGCCAATGCCCTGTATGCGAGCTTCGGCATGGCGGCATACATCGTCGCGCTTGGAATCGCGGGTGCCGGCGTGCGGGCGTTGATGGGCAAACGCGTGGAGCTGCACCTCTCCGAAGGGTTTGGATTCGCAGGGGCAGCCGTAGCTGCGTGCATTTTGCTGCACGTGTGGTTTCCGGGATATCGCGCGCACGGATATACGGCAGGTGGATTGCTGGGCGAAATGCTCGGTGAGCTGAGCCTCGGCCTGTTCGATCGTGCGGGGACCTATATCGTCGCTCTCACGGTGATGTGCGTCGGCCTTCTAGCCTCGACGCCACTCACTACCTCGCATCTACTCACTGGCGGTCGTTTCGTGGCGCGAGCGTCGATGCGGGTGGTTCGCTATTTGTATGACGGGGCATTGGCGCTGGTTCGAGCCGAGCGTGAGCGAGACGAGCGGGAAACCGAACAGCGGGACGACGAGGAAGACGAGCAAGAAGACGAAGGCGAACAGGAATGGGACGAGGAGGAGGACCAAGACGACGAGGACGACGAGGACGACGAGGATGAGGAAGACCCAGAGGAAGACGGGGAGATCCCAGGACTAGACGCCGACGAAGGACGCGAGCGGGCACGGGCCGCCCTGAAGCGGGCCGATGTCGGAACGACCAAGCGTGTGAAAGGCAACGATTCCGAGCGGACCACGAACGACAAGGAAAAACCTCGCAAAGACGACAAGCGCAAAGAGCTGCCCGAGATCGTCGTGCGAAACCTCGAGGTGGGCTCGCCTCGCGGTCGTGACAAGATGGACGATGATGCGGAGGCCAAGCAGGGCAAGCACAAGAAGCCGCCGCCGAAGCCCGACGAGCTCTCGCGCGACCAGCAGCAGGCTGCCAATGCGGCGCTCGCCACCTCCGGGACCGCGTCGGCACCGCCACCCCGTCGCGAACCGATTCCTGGCGTCATTCGTCTCACGCCAGGCGAATGGGAACAGCCTCCGCTTCGCATGTTCGACGTCGCAGAAAAGATCGTTTCCGAAGTCGACAAGAGCTTTGTGCTCGAGCAGGCACAACGCATCGAGGCTGCGCTCGCCCAGTTCAAGATTCGTGGCCAGGTTACCAAGATTCATCCAGGGCCAGTAATCACGCGCTACGAGTTCAAGCCAGAGGCTGGCGTGAAGCTGTCGAAGATCGAGAACCTGGAGAACGACTTGGCCATGGCGCTCGAAGCGATCCGCATTCGCATTCTCGCACCCATCCCGGGGCAGTCGAGCGTGGGATTCGAGGTGCCGAACAGGCTCCGTGAGACAGTCAACATCAAGGAAATTCTGGGCGACGAGTGCTTCGCGCGGGCGTCCAAGTTGCCGCTCGCGCTCGGCAAGGACATCACCGGCAAGCCATGCGCCATCGATCTTTCACGTGCACCTCACTTGCTCGTTGCTGGTGCAACCGGGTCTGGCAAGTCCGTCGGCATCAATTCGATGATCTGCTCGCTCCTGTACGGATGTAGCCCCGAAGACGTGCGGATGATCATGATCGACCCGAAGATGCTCGAGCTCAGCATCTACGAGGGCATTCCGCATTTGCTGCTGCCGGTCGTCACGGACGCGGAGAAGGCCAACCTGGCGTTGCGTTGGGTGGTCGACGAAATGGAACGACGATATGCCTTGTTGAGCGTGGCGCAGGTACGTGACGTTGCGACCTACAACCGCAAGCTACCGCAGCTACTTTCGCAATGGCGTGCAGAACGAAACGTGATGGCCGAGGCTTCGGCACAAGCGAGCCGGGCTGCCGCCGAAGAGGGTGAAGATGCCGTGCCGGGAACCCTGCTGCCGGGTAGGGGCGTGGCAGCAGATGGCGGGCTGGTCGACGTCACGGGAGGTGAGCCCGATGCCGATGAGCCGACCAAGCTGCCCTACATCGTGGTCGTCATCGACGAATTCGCCGACCTCATGATGGTCGCCAGCAAGGAGGTCGAAAACAACGTCGCCCGAATTGCTGCCAAGGCGCGTGCCGCCGGGATCCACCTCATCGTCGCCACGCAACGACCCAGTGTGGACGTGATCACCGGGACCATCAAGAACAATTTCCCGACTCGCATCGCCTTTCAGGTCACGAGTGATGTCGATTCACGCACGATTCTCGATACCAAGGGCGCCAAGCAACTGCTTGGTATGGGTGACATGCTCTATATGGATCGTGGCGGTGAACCGGTGCGTGTGCACGGGTGCTTCGTGTCCGAGGACGAAATTTTCAAGGTCGTGAAGTTCATCAAGAAACAGGCCAAGCCGGTGTACAACCTCGACATCGTGCGCAAGCGCGACGACGACGGCACGGGCGAGCCAAACGACGAAAACGTCGACCCACTTTACGACAAAGCTGTCCAGATCGTTGCGGAGACACAAAAGGTCAGCACCAGCATGATTCAGCGCCGGCTGAACGTGGGCTACAATCGCGCGGCCAAAATCGTCGAGCGCATGGAAGCCGAATCCGTGATTGGGCCCGCGCGTGGTACGGCTCCTCGTGAGGTATTCGTGCGTGCCGCGTGAGGCACGGGTACCTGAGCACATGGCCTCCTGGCTTGCTAAGCTGGACATCGGAGAAGCCATGGATCCAGCACTCGCGTGTATGCTCTCGTTTGGGCTCTATTGCAGCGTCTCGGCCGTGGACGCTTCGGTTCGCACCGATGCGAGCGCCAGCGCAGGCACGAGCGGGACCGTCGAATCGGCGGTGACCGACGGGCAGCCCGACGGCGTAGCATCGCCCGAGTCACACACGCCGCCGACGGGCTCGGCGTCGGAAGTGCTCGCCAAGGTGCAGAAATTCTACGACGCGACGAATGATCTGCGTGCGCACTTTCGACAGACGTACGTGCATCCAGTGTACGGAACCACGAGCGTGATGACCGGAACGGTCAAGATCAAAAAACCGGGCAAGATGGTGTGGGACTATGAAAAGCAATCCGAGCCGGATTTCTTCGCAGACGAAAACACGCTTTGGATGGTCGAGCGCGAAACCAAACAGGTGGTTACCACGGACGTACGCAAGTCGGACTTCAGCAGTGCCATCAAGTTCTTGTTCGGCGGTCAGCAGCTCGTGCGTGACTTCAAGGTCCGACATGCTCCACAAGAGCTGGTCACACGTTATGGTATGCCCGGGCATCACGCGGTCGAGCTCAAGCCCAAGGAAACCAGCGCCCACTACAAGCGCCTCGTGCTGATCGTGGATGCACAAAGCGGCAGGGTCGACGCGTTCGTGGTGCGTAACGGGGACGACAGCACCAATCATTTCGTGCTCTCGGATTTCGCGGTCAACTCGGCCCTGCCCGAAGGCGATTTCACGTTCAGGGTGCCGAAGGGCTATACGGTCAACAAGGAGTGACTCGGCGGGCTAACGATCGCGTAGCTCGAGCTGCCACGGCGAGGTCGTATCGGGCGAGATCGGATCGCAGCGTAGGCATGGTGCCATGGGAGCTGGGGGTGTTGCCGAGGGCAGCGGCGGTCGCAAGGTCGCGAACGAAAGCGAGGCCCGTTCCCATCTGCCGAGACGCCGCGCGTGCAGGGTCACCTCGATGCGTTCGCGTGTGATGTGGAGCGTCGCGAAACCAGGATGCGTCGTCACGAGCTCGGGCTGGCTCGCCATGCTGCGAAAATAAGGGATCGCGGTTCGACCGGTCCCGGCTACGCCGTTTGGATTGCCTGCGGTTCCCGAAACCACCTGGAATACGGGCGCAAGCATCCAACGCTTGGCGGTGCGACGGATCGCCGGAGCGAGGTCGTCTTCGGCTTCGAGAGTGCGTGCATGACCGGCGAGCACGCCAACGAAGGTGCCGCGGGCGATGGCCTCCTGAAGGACTGGCGGAAAGTGGCGGTAGCTGGCCATGGCTTCACCTGCGCCCAAGCCCACGGAAGCTGCGGTTTCGATGGGCATGTGAACGACCAGAATCCTGGGCACCATCGATCTCGCACCTTTGTGTTCGAGCGACGTCAATAGTGATGCCAAGTCGAGCTCGCTCTGTCTTGCCCGCTGTACTCGTGTCGATCCGGACGCGGGCTCACGAAACCACCATCCGACGTCGACGAACACGAGGTCGACGAGACGATCTTCACTGAGGCCTCGAGGAGCGGCGGACCGACAGCCGTCGTTGGTTCCTGTGCATGTGGTCACGAGACTCGTGTGACCCCCTTCGGCCACCGAAACCACGTAGTGGAGTCCCGGCATCGCCCAGGGATCGGACACCGCAGCGTCACGCTGGAGCCGTTCGACTGGATCTCCGCATGTCCACGGCAATGTGCCCATCGCCGAAAAACTCGACGCTCCAGCGCGGACACATTCGCGCACGATGGTGGCGAGCTGGGCCAGACCCGGTCGCGACCAACGCTGGGTCGAGGCCGCACACCCTGTCTCGTCCGTATGAGACTGTCCAGTCCAAACGATCACGGTCGCCGCGCTGCGAGATTTGAAGAAGCGGTCGAGCTCGACCGCGACAACCCGCGACATTGGTCCGGCTTCGTCTGCGTTTCCGAGCACGACGATGTCGACGCCATGAATACTCGTCGGTGTGGGTGCAGCCGCTTTGGCACGCCAGCCTTCTCCGCGATGGATCGCACATGCGCTGGCGAGCATCAGCGTGATACCGACGATGGCTCCAAGGTTCCGTGCCACCGATGAGCGGTTTATCACGTTGCCTGCGTACACCGGCGAAACCAGGCAATTGCGCCTATTGCGGCCGATCCGCCGCGAAACGCAGTGCTTGCACCGCTCGCGTCGAACGGGGAAGCTTTCACCGTGCTCGCGGCCGCGAAGCTCGTTTCGCTGACGGTGAACGGTGAATCCGTTCAAGTGGCGGTGCCTGCTCATTGGAGCTTGCTGGAGCTGCTGCGGTACAAGCTCGACCTGATCGGTAGCAAGCAGGGTTGCGACAAGGGTGACTGTGGGGCCTGTACCGTGCAGATCGATGGCGCTCCGGTGCTCTCGTGTTTGACGCTGGCGGCCGCGGCCGAGGGACGGAACGTACGCACCGTGGAGGGGCTTTGGATCGAGCACGCAGGTTGTCATCCGTTGCAAGATGCGTTCGATCGTCATGACGCAGCTCAGTGTGGCTTTTGTACGCCGGGCATCCTGATGAGCGCCGATGCCTTGCTGCGAAAATTGAGCAGGCCCGTCACGCGCCAAGAAGCCGCGCAAGCGTTGGCTGGCAATTTATGCCGATGCACGGGATACACCAAGATCCTCGATGCCGTGTGCGACGCGAGCCAAGTGATGAACGCTGCGCATAGCGAACGTGCGCCCGACATGATGCTTGCCACCCCACCGAGCGCAGACACGGGGCCGAGCACGTAAAGCAGGACGATCCATGCCAGACGACGGTGACCTTCGACGCACGATCGACGCCGGGAGCCCGGACGCCGTCCGGCCGGGCGAGGCGTGGCAGATCGGTCGAAGCCATCGCAAGGTCGACGCCATGGAGCGCATGCGTGGTGTCTTGCGCTACACCGACGATCTCAAGCTACCGGGTATGCTGCACGCGAAGATCCTTCGTAGCCCGCATCCCCACGCACGTATTCGCGCGATCGATACCACCGTCGCACGAGCCATGCCCGGTGTGTTCGGTATCGTTACCGGACGAGATTTTCCGATCCCCTATGGGATTATCCCGTGGACGCCTGACGAAAACGCGCTGTGCCTGGAGAAGGCGTTGTTCGTGGGCGATGGTGTGGCCTGTGTCGCCGCCATCGACGAGGATACGGCCATCGCAGCGTGTAAGGCGATTCACGTCGACTGGGAGCTGCTTCCGGCCGTGTTCGATCCGGAGGAGGCGCTCGGTCGAGACGACGTACAAGTCAACCCCTATGGAAAACACGGCAACGTATCCAAGCACGTATTGCTGGAGTTCGGTGATGTCGATTCCGCGCTTTCGTCGGCACACCTCGTCATCGAAGGCGAATACTTTTTCGAAGGGACGACCCACACGGCCATCGAGCCACATTGCGCGTTGGCTCATGTCGAGCGAAGTGGGGTGCTCACGGTGTGGTCTGCGACGCAAGTGTCGCATTACCTGCACCGCGAGCTGGCCAAGGTGCTCGAGCTCCCACCCAATCGCATTCGCGTGATCCAACCACCGCTCGGCGGCGCGTTCGGAGGCAAGAGTGAGCCATTCGATCTCGAGTTTTGTGTCGCCAAGCTCGCGCTCATGACCGGTCGCCCGGTGAAGTTGCTCTATACGCGCGAAGAGGTGTTCTACAGCCATCGCGGACGGCATCCGATGAAGATGCGCTATCGCACGGGGTTCACGCGTGATGGTGGCATCGTTGGCGTCGACGCCAAGACCATCATCGATGGTGGTGCCTACTCGAGCTTCGGTCTCGTGACGACCTACTACTCGGGGCAGCTTTTGTGCGCGCCGTATCGCTTTCCCAGCTATCGCTTCGACAGCACGCGTGCATACACCAACAAGCCTCCATGTGGACCCAAACGTGGGCATGGCAGTGTCCAACCGCGTTTCGCCATCGAAGTACAGCTCGACAAGGCCGCCGTGGCGCTCGGACTCGACCCCATCGAGCTGCGCCGACGAAACGACATCGGCCCCGGTGCGGTCACGGTGAACGACATGAAGGTCGGTTCCAACGGCTTTCTCGAATGCCTCGCCCGGGTCGAGCACGCCTCTGGTTGGGCACAGCGAAGGGCACCGCTGCCATACGGGCAGGGTATGGGCGTCGCGGGCAGCACGTACATTACTGGCACGAACTACCCGATCTACCCCAACGACATGCCCCAGGCAGCCGTGCAGATCTGTCTCGATCGCAGCGGGCGAGCACGTGTGTTCAGCGGTGCCAACGACATCGGGCAGGGCAGCAACACCATGTTGGCGGTCATCGTCGGCGAAGAGCTCGGGCTTGCGCTCGACGACGTGCGTGTGTTGTCGGCAGACACCGACCTGTGTCCGGTCGATCTCGGAGCATATAGCTCGAGAATCACCCTCATGGTCGGCAACGCCTGTCTCGAGGCAGCACGCCGCCTGCGAAGCAAGGTGTGCAAAAGCGTGGCGAAACGCTGGAACGTGCCCGTCAATCGGGTCGTGTTGGTTGGTCGTATGGCGCTCGATCGCGAGAACCCCGAGTGCCACGTCAGTTCCGCCGAGGCGTTTGCGTGGGCCGAGTCGGACCACGGTCTGCTCGGTGAGGTGGGCAGCTACAACACGCCGAAAGATCGTCACGGAAGTTACCGTGGCGCCACCATTGGCGCATCGCCGGCGTATAGCTTCACCGCTCACGTAGCGGAGGTGGAGGTTGATCCAGAAACCGGAGTCACGGAAGTCAAACACATCTGGATTGCACACGATTGCGGTCGGGCGCTCAGCCGCAAGATCGTCGAAGGTCAGATCGAAGGGTCGGCGTACATGGGCTTTGCCGAAGCGATCATGGAGCAGCACATCGTCGACCCGCAGCATCGCGGCGTACATGCGGGACCGAGCCTGCTCGACTATCGCATTCCGACGTTCCTCGATACCCCGGAACTGCACGCGTTGATCGTCGAGGCACCCGATGACAATGGTCCGTACGGCGCCAAAGAAGCGGGCGAGGGACCCCTTCATCCCAGCATCCCGGCCATCGCCAACGCCATCTACGATGCAGTCGGGGTGCGGATCGACACGCTTCCGTTTTCGCCCGCCAAAGTGCTGGCCGCGATCGAAGTACGACAGGAGCTCGAGGCATCTGGCCAAGTAGCGCTGCACAAACGTACGCCGGCCGGCACGTGGAGAACCGCCTGATGCTTCGCCTTCCGGAATTCGACATGGTGTTGCCGGACACGCTGGAACAGGCCGTGCTCGCGTTGGCGCGCCCAGGAGCACGCATCGTCGCGGGCGGGACGGACATCGTCCCCAATCTCAAGCATCGCCTGGACACACCCGCGGTGCTGGTCAGTCTTGCGCGGATCCCCGGGCTCGAGACCGTCACGCGCGACGAAACCATGGGCATGCTGCGCATCGGCGCTGGGATCCGGCTGACGCAACTCGCAGACCATACCGACGTGGCAAGGCTGTTTCCCAGCCTTGGTCATGCCGCCAGCGTGGTGGCGAGTCCGTTGATTCGCAATATGGGCACGCTCGGCGGCAACGTGAACCTCGATACGCGTTGTCGCTACGTCAATCAAACCGAGTTTTGGCGTGGCGCGATCGGTGGCTGTCTCAAGGCCGAGGGTGACGTGTGTCATGTCGTGCCCGGCGGACGAAATTGCGTGGCAGCGATGAGCAGTGATTGCGCACCGGTCCTCATTTCCCTCGATGCTCACATCGTGCTCGTCAGTCGCGATGCGGAGCGCGTGCTTCCGCTCGCCGACTATTATTGTGCCGATGGCATTCGGCACACCGTGCGCCGCGACGACGAGATCACCACGGAGATCCGCGTTCCGTTGCCGCGGACCGCCATGCGCACGAGCTACGTCAAGTGGTCGGTACGAAAGAGCATCGATTTTCCGCTCGTGAGTGTGGCATTGCGCTTCGATCTCGATGCAGATCGACCGAGCGCCCACATCACGGCCACCAAAGTCGTGGTTGGTGTGCTCGGAGCCAAACCGAGGATCGTCGGCGAGCTCGGGATCGTCTCCGGCCGCTCGCTCGACGATCCCGAGGTTGCTGACATCGTGGCGGAGCAATGCTTCAAGCAGTGCAAGCCGCTCGAGAACGTGCCGTATCAGGCCTCCTATCGCCGCAAACTGATCCGTACGCTCACGCGCAGAGCCATTCAGGCGCTGGCGAATGGTACCTTGCCGACATCTGGCAAACACGCCTGATAGCCGGCCACGTCGAGCAGCTCATCCAATCGCACGAACGTCCAACCTCGTTGGCGCACACCTGCAATCACGCGCGGCAACGCGGCGAGTGTCGCCAAACGATTGCCGCGGCCGTGGGTACCGTCGTGCATCAGCACCACGCCACCGGGTCGTAGCCGCGCGAAGATCCTGGCAGTGATCTTGGCCGGGTCGTTCTCGACGGTATCGAAGCCACGCGCCTGCCAACCCACGGCGGTCATTCCGAGCTGTTGGAGCACGTCGCCGAGCGCCGGTCGTTTGAATCCATGGGGAGCGCGGTACAACGTCGGCTCGCGATCGATGGCCGCGAAAATGGCCGCGTTGCAGCGTACGAGCTCGCGTAAAACGGTGGCTCGCGGCGCAATGTGGAGCCGAAACCCGTGTGTGTCGCTGTGATTGCCGACGAGATGCCCGGCAGCATGGACGCGTTGCACGAGCTCCGGGGCTCGTCGCACGTGTTGGCCCACCACGAAGAACGCCGCCGAAACGTCTTCTTGTGCCAATATACTCAGGATGGCCGGCGTGACCAGCGGATCGGGCCCATCGTCGAACGTGAGTGCGACGATGGACTTGGGCGGGCGGCCGGACGATCGCGTGGTGGCCCACAGGCTCGAGTTGACGTGGAATACACCCCAGGCGACCAGCCCCACGGCCGTCGCCCCGATCGTGCCGAGCACGACTGACACGAGGGGGGAGGGATCGGCGAAGACCATGGTCGTGACGCACGTCACGACCAGTAGCTCGAGAGCACGAGCGACTGCGGCACGCTTGCACGGCTTCGCAGCGCGAAGCCGTGCGTTCGCGAGAAATCGGCTCGGCATGAAGACAGGCCATGCTAACATGTGCGCCCCGTCTCTTTCCGAGGTGCCATCATGCGATCCCATCACGTCCTAGCTCCGTTGACTGTTTCACTCCTGTTCGCCTGCGGCGGTGGAACACCATCATCCGATGCCACGCAGGCCAAGGCGGATGCCAAGACTGCCGGCAAGACCAGCCTGGAGCTCGAAGCCGAACAGAAGGCCGCCGAGCGCAAGGCCGAGCGCGAGGCCAAGAAGAAAGCCGAAGAAGACGCAAAAGCCAAGCTCGCGGCGGAAATCGACCAGATCGCGGTGTTGCCGGCCAAGCTGGCCAAAAGCAACAAGGCCGCCTGCGCCGACGTGAGCAAAGCCTACGACCAGTTCATGACCAAGAGCTTCACCGGCGAAACGCTCGACAAATGGAATCAGGCCAAGAACACCCAGCTTGGCATGACCGAGCGCAACTGCAATGCTGCCAACAAACTCGAAGTCGCAACGTGCCAAGCCACCGCGCTATCCAAGGCTCCGCCCACGTTGAAAGACAACGTGCCGGACATCTTGGCTCGATGCATGGAAAAATTCGGGGGCGGGGCCTCGGCCCCGCAGGCTGCCGCCGGGATTCCCCCCAAGAGGAAATAAACTTCTTGGTGTGAGGGCGAAGGTATGAAAAGTACCGGGTCAAATCCGGCTCGCCATCGCAGTTGCGGTGGTCCGTGGGACGCAAGCACGTGGACTGCCTGGCTTGTCCTCGCGCTCTCGGCTTGCTCCGAGCCACAGGACGCCGACACCTGGCACGTGGTCCTCGAGGATTTCGAGCACGCAGCGCTGTTGTCGGTCTGGGTGGACGACGATGGCACGGCGATCGCCGTCGGATCGAATGGAAGCGAAGGTGTCGTGTTGACGTACGACGGCGACGCTTGGCAGCAAAGGAACATTCGGGAGGGAGGACTTTGGTGGGTGTCCATGGCCCCCGACGGGACGCGATGGATCGTCGGGGACAACGGAACCATCATCTCGACGTCTCGCGATGGAGACGAGCAAACCGAGCAAGCGCCCGAGCCGGTACGGCTGTATGGCGTCATTGGTTTTGCCGCCAACGAGGCGTGGGCCGTCGGTGGGGACGAGCAAGACAACCGGGGCGTCGTGTGGCGCTTCGACGGGACCAGCTGGTCCATGCCCGAGGATCTCGATGCCATGCTGCTCGACGGATTCGTATGTTTCAAAGTATGGGGCACGAGCCAAGACGATCTCTGGATCGTTGGCGTCGGAGGTCGCATGTTGCATCGCTCCTCGTCCGGGTGGGAAAACATTCTGGTACCGAGCGGTCGTCCGTTGTTCACGGTGCATGGCATCTCGGGCGGGCCGATTGTCGGCGTGGGCGGCTTTCAAACCGGCCTCGTCGTCGAGCTTCATGACGCGATGTTGACGGACGTCACTCCCGCAGGTGCGCTACAGCAAAACGGCGTGCACGTGATCGACGCTACCCGGGCGATCGCGGTGGGCAACATGGGGACCGTGTGGTGGCGCTCGTCCGAAGGATGGGCGCCGGACGAGCGTGCACCGGTGCTCCCGCGCGATTATCACGGCGCGTTCGTCGACGCTCAGGGGGGTGTATGGACAGTGGGAGGCTCTTTGCAAGGGGACACCCCAAGCCACGGCGTTTTGAGTTATTTTGGTTCCGCGCCTCCTTCACCGGCGCTGTCGGAGTAGACATGAAAGCAAAAACACTTGCGGTCCTGTGGCTGTCCACGTGGGTTGGATGCGGTTCCGAGCAGAACGCCGAACCTCGGTGTGAGCCGAGTCCTGGGCACATCTGTACGTTCATCGGCACCGGTCACGCTGGCTTCGATGGCGACGGGCAACCGTTACGCAAGTCGGAGCTCTATTGGCCAATCGACATGACGTTTGCGAGCAATGGTGATGCCTACGTGCTCGATTGGAACAACCATCGCGTGCGCAGGGTGAACGAAGACGATACGCTCGAGACCGTGATTGGTACCAGCGCGGTCGGAGACGGCCCGCCAGGCATGGCTGATCTCGTGCAGCCCGGTGTGGATGGAACCACCATCGATTTGAATCATCCTACCCAGTTGCTCGAGCTTCCGGGCGGCGCGTTGATGCTGGTGGCGTGGCACAACCACAAGCTCCGTCACTATGACCCGGAGACTGGGCTCGTCTACGTGACGTGTGGGCGCGGGGCTGGGTTCGTCGGAGACGATGGCGAGCCCATCACCGAGGCGACTCGCTTGAACCAACCGGCAGGAGGTGTGGTCGCGAGCGACGGAACCATTTATCTGCTCGATCAACGCAACCAACGTGTACGCAAGATCGGCGCCGACGATACGATCGACACGGTGGTGGGCACGGGCGAGATGGGGTTTTCGGGCGACGGAGGCCCGCCACTGCAGGCGCAGCTCAACTTGCCGATGGGGTCCAACCCACCGCCTGCAGGGACCTTGACCCTCGATGCAGACGGGCGGCTCTACATCAGCGACACGTTGAACCATCGCATTCGCAGGGTCGATTTCACGGCCGACGTGATCGAAACCGTCGCCGGCAACGGCATGGCGGCGTTTTCGGGCGACGGAGGTCCCGCGACAGAGGCGTCTCTGAACAACCCTCGTGATCTCGAGATTGGACCAGACCGACGGCTCTATATCGCTGACGAATGGAACCATCGGGTCAGGGTCGTCGATCTCGCAACCGCGACCATCGACACCGTCGTGGGTACGGGAGAACAGGGTTTCGCCGGTGACGGAGGCCCAGCCAACCAGGCCATGCTCGATCGCCCCACGGGCGTCGCGTTCGATCTCGCGGGTGACCTCTACGTCGCCGACAGCCACAACAACCGCATCCGTCTGATTGGTATGGAGTGACATCATGAATGCCCATCGTTTCATCGTTCGTGTCGTTTCCTTGGCTTGCCTCACGATGGTCACGTGCGAAAGCGAACAGCCATCCACTTGCGAGCCCGCCGCTGGGCGCATGTGTACGTTCGCGGGCACGGGCGAGCCCGGGCTGGGAGACGACGGGCTCGACGCACGAGACACCGAGCTCTATTCACCTCAAGATCTCACGTTCGCCCCAAACGGGATCGCGTACGTACTCGATTGGAACAACCATCGAATTCGTGCGGTCGACGAGCAAGGCATCACAGACACGGTCATCGGTACAGGCGAGCTCGGAGATGCGCCGGCGGGCAATGCCGACATGATCAACCTCAATCATCCGACGCACATTTCGGTTGCCCACGACGGAGGTGTGTTCGTGGCTGCATGGCACAATTCCAAAGTGTTGCGCTACGATCCCGCACAGGGTCTCGTGGCCGTGGTATGCGGAAACGGCATGCGAAGCTTTGCTGGCGATGGTGGACCGGCCGATCAGGCGATTCTCGATCTTCCGGTCGCCACGGCGTTTGCTCCGGATGGCAGCATGTACATTGCCGATCAGGCCAATCAACGCATTCGCAAGGTCGGCACCGACAATATCATCGATACGGTCGTGGGCACGGGCGAGCCGGGTTTTTCCGGCGATGGTGGTCCGGCGATCGAGGCCAAGATCAGCATGCCGCTCGGACAGGCAGCGCAGCCGTCCGGCAAGATCGCCGTCGACAAGCATGGCAATCTGTACCTCGCGGATACCGGCAATCACCGCATTCGTAAAATCGATGCCGACGGTGTGATCGACACGATCGTTGGAACCGGTACGGCAGGACACGGTGGCGACGATGGCCCGGGGACGAACGCCGAGCTCTCGTCTCCCGTCGACCTCGCGGTCGATGACGACGGCAATGTATACATCGCAGACACTGGAAACGACTGTGTGCGCAAGCTCGATGCCGCTGGCGAGCTCACCACGGTGGCGGGGATCTGCGGATCTCCTGGGAAGACCGGTGATGGCCGCGCCGCTGTGGATGCGAAGCTGAATCAGCCGCGCGGCGTCGATCTCGATGCCAAGGGCAACCTGTACATCGCGGACACCATGAACCATCGCATCCTGGTCGTCTACGCGGGCTGAAGCCGCAGTCTGGACGTGGGCGGTCCAAAGCGGTTCTTGGCTCCGTTGGGGCTCGAGTTGTGCGCAAGCTGTGTGTCGGTCTCGCACTCGTGTTTTCCGCGCCTATTCATCGTTTCGTCCTGTCCAGCATCATGCTCCTCCAACGATTTCCCATGCCGCACTCGGTGTGCTCCACCGACGAGCAGGCGTACACATGGGCACGCGGTATGTTGAGAGCAGCCCAGCCGGTGCCGGCCGGCACCGGCGGAGCCTCCGTCGATCACTCGAGGATCACGCGCGTGCCGGGTGCAATGCCACGCACCTCGACGTAGTCCGCGTCCGCGCTCCCCAGCTCGACGTCGTGCTTTTCGAGCAGGGGACCTTGCTCGACCACATAGATGCGTCCATGGCGAATGTGAACGGCTTCGCGGGGCAGCCTGGTGTCGACGTGTCGGGCAGGTAGCTCGATGTGTGCTTCCAGTTTCAGTCCGACAGGCCAGTTGGGAGAGCTCGCTCCGTCCGTCCATCCGACCCAAACCACGCGGACCCACGCGTCGGCGCGCAGCCGGGCGTCGTCGGCACCGATGCTGCGACGCTCGAGCTTGGGGCTGGCGCGTAGCACTTGGGCAGGGGCGGTTTGGGCGTCCGCCTCACCGGGAAGAACGATGGTTACGGATAGGCCGTCGAGTCGTCGGTTGGCGTCGTGTTCTTCCACCTCGGCCTTCAACTCGATGCGTGAGACCTCGGCGATTTCGAATAGTGACGTGCTCTGCCCGCCCATGAGCTTGGCCACGGTGTCTCCGGGATCGACGCGTCGCGATAACACGACGCCCGAGATAGGAGCGATCACGCGCGTACGGGACAGCTCCGAGCGTGCTTGGGCCACCGCGGCTGCGGCCGCAGACGCTCGCTCACGCGCAGCTTCGCGGTCGGCACTTCGGCTCGATCGCGCGAGGCGTGAGCGTGCTCGTGCGACCTCGAGCCTGGCCTTGGCCAGCTCGACCCGATGCTGTGCCTCACGTGTGAGCGACTGCGTCGAGGAGCCTGTCTTTTCCAAGCGGATCTGACGATCGACTTCGGTTTCCGCGAAACGAAGCTCGGCTTCGGCTGCGTGGACGTCGGCTTCCAGCGCTTCCCGCTCGGCCGGACGAGCACCTTCCTGGATGCTTCGTTCGACCGCGTCGAGGGCCTTTCGTTCGCTCTCCCGACGACTGACCTCGGCTTCGAGGGTCGCTCCATCGATCTCGGCGAGAAGCTGACCAGCTTCGACACGTTCACCTTCACGAACGTAGACCGCGAGCACACGTCCATCGACCTGAGATTTGACTTCTGCAATGCCTTGTGCGGGCACGACTACCGCGCGAGCGATGATGCGCTCGAGGATTGGCCCCGGCATGGCCATGATTTCGCGTGTTCCGAGTCTGGGAATCACCCACGCGCCAATACCCGTGAGCAGGATTGCGCCGCCCAGGCCGGCGATGAGCCACCCGCGTTTCATGGTTCCCTCCGTGCTGGCGAACGTTGCATGTCGCGCAGGTCGCCCACCACGCGACCGTCTTCGATTTCGATCACACGGTCGGCGAAGCGCTCGAGCCGGCGATCGTGGGTGACAATCAACACGCCTCGTTCGGCACTTACGTGGGCATGGAGCAGCTCCATCACCTCCATGGCGGTGCGACCGTCGAGCGCTGCGGTGATTTCGTCTCCCAATACGAGGGCGGGCTCACCCGCAAGGGCTCTGGCCACCGCAACCCGCTGCTTTTGACCGCCCGACAGCTCGCTTGGCCGATGCATCAAGCGGTCGCCCAACCCGACGCGTGTGAGTACCTGCCGGCTGACATCTCGCGCCTGGCTACGTGGCATGCCCTTGAGGCACATCACTTCCGCCACGTTGTCGACGGCGGTGAGTGCAGGAAACAGATTGTAGCTCTGGAATACGAATCCCACCGCGCGCCTGCGTACACGCGTGACGAACGTTTCGGATGCATCGGAAATCACCTCGCCGCACAACTCCACCAGCCCATTGGTCGGACGCAGGAGGCCTGCCAGGATGGAAATCAGGGTGGTTTTGCCCGAGCCGGAAGGACCCATCAAAAGTGCGAACTCGCCGGCACGCAGCTCGAGGTCGATACCGTGCAGGACCGGTGTCGCCAGTGCACCCGTGCCGTAGGTTTTCGTCACGGCGACCGTGCGGGCCAGCACGCACGGCCCACACGGTATCGTAGCCACGCTGGCCGAGGTCGATTCCGTCGTCACGTTCGTGATCATTGGAACACCTCTGCGGCTTGGAGGCCGATAATCTTGCGCACGCTGCCGACGCTCGCGAGCGCGACCATGAGCACGACCGCGCCAGCGCCGATCCCCACCACATCGCTCGACAAGACGATCGTCAGGCCAAGCTGCAAGATCAGCACTTTGATGGCCCAGGAGAGTGCAAATCCCAGGATGCCACCGAGCACGGCCAAAAATGCTGCTTGCCACAAGACGAACCCGGCCAGCTCGCCGGCCGAAGCTCCCATGGCCTTGAGCGTGGCGAGCTCGCGTTCGTGCTCCTTCGTCACGGCATAGAGCGTTTGGCCTACGATGACCGTACCCACCAGGAGACCGAGCAAAGCGCTGAAGCCAAGCGCCGTGCCGGCACCGGACCCCGCAACCCAATAGTCTTGTGTCATGCGACGAAATTCGTCGCGATCACGAACACTGAGATCGGGATGACGTTCGATCTGTGCGGCCACGGCGGACATACATCCGGGGTGGGAGAGATCCAACACCCAATAGTGGAACTGATCTTCGCCGAGGTTGGTCATGCGCCTGGCCGTCGTCGCGTGCGCGAATACGTAGGGAGACAGCGTGAACGCACGGATCCCTGTGGTCAACACAGCGACACGTACGGTCTGGCCGCCGATTTCGAGGGTCTGACCGATGGGGTCACCATTCAGGTGCAGCTTGTCGAGATCGATGCCATCGATGGCCACGCGCCCCGGAGCGCCGAGATCGTGTGGCAGGCCGCGCACCATCGTCCACGGCAATACGGGTCCGTCGCCCGCTTCGAATCCGATGACTTGAACGGCGTCGCGTCCACCGCTCGGTTTGCGGGCTACTGCGAACGACATGATGATGCCACGCGCTCGTTTCACGCACGGATGAGCGGATGCAATCGATCGTACTCCAGGAGACAACGGTTCTCCGTTGTCGACCACTTCGGTGCCGCGCGCCATGACCCACACATCGCCACCGACGTACTGAATGATGGCCGCCGCGGCCTGCAAAAACCCGACGTACAGGCCGAGCTGACACAGCACCAGCGTAGCGGCGAATGCGACTCCGGCCAGCGCCGCAACGAGCTTGCCCTTGTCATGGACGAGCGAGTAAAGAGCGATGCGATGCATATCGCCTCTCGAGTTTTGAAATCGGGCTTGCGACTTGTCAACGTGTGTTAGCCTTCGGGCCTCCAACCCACCTTGTCGACCCGAACATTCGAGCGATCATGAGCTACGACTTTCGCGCCATCGAATCTCGCTGGCAGGCCCATTGGAAGCAAAACGCCACGTTTCGTGTGGCTGTCGATCCCGAACGACCCAAGCTCTATGTGCTGGACATGTTCCCGTATCCCTCCGGGGAGGGACTCCACGTCGGGCACCCGGCGGGATACACGGCGACCGATACGTACACCCGCTACAAACGCATGCGTGGATTCAACGTTTTGCACCCCATGGGATGGGACGCGTTCGGTCTTCCCGCCGAGCGTTTCGCCATCAAGACCGGCATGCATCCAGCGGCTCGCACGGCGCAATGCATCGCGACGTTCAAGCGACAGCTCGAGGAGCTCGGATTCTCCTACGACTGGTCGCGCGAGCTCGACACCACCGATCCCCGCTACTACCGTTGGACCCAGTGGATCTTCTTGCAGATGTGGGGAAGCTGGTACGACGCTCACATGGGTCGTGCGCGACCAATCGAAGAGTTGCCGATTCCGGACGGTGTCCATATCGGAGGTGAGCGGGCCATCAGCGAGTACCGCGATGCCCACAGGATCGCGTATTTGCACGAAGCCCCCGTCAACTGGTGCTCCGATCTTCGCGTCGTGCTCGCCAACGAAGAGGTCGCCGAGCATGTCGAGGCTGGGCACGAAGTCGTTCGCAGGCCCATGAAGCAATGGATGATGCGCATTACCGCCTACGCGGAGCGCTTGCTGTCGGACCTGGAGGGGCTCGAGTGGCCGCCCAATGTCATCGAGATGCAGCGCAACTGGATCGGTCGCTCCGAAGGCGCGCAAATCGATTTTCACGTGGCCGACACGTCACAACGAAGGACCATCACGGTATTCACGACCAGGCCCGACACAGTGTTCGGGGCCACCTACATGGTGCTCGCACCCGAGCATCCATGGGTCACGGAACTCACCGGCTCGGCCCAGCGCGAACAGGTGGCTGCGTATGTCCAAGTAGCGGCACGACGCAGCGAACGCGAGCGTCAGGCCGCTTCGGCCGAGGGGCACAAGACTGGCGTGTTCACCGGTGCGTATGTCCTACATCCGTTCACCGGTACCGAGCTTCCGATATGGATCGCCGACTATGTCCTGCTCGGCTATGGAACCGGGGCGATCATGGCGGTGCCAGCCCACGACGAGCGCGACCATGCATTCGCGAAACAATATGGTTTGCCGATCGCGGAAGTCGTTGCGGGTGGCTCGTGTTCCGTGCAGGAGCAAGCGTTCGTCGGGGAAGGCAAGAGTGTCAACTCGGACTTCTTGAATGGTCTCGATACCACCCAGGCGAAACGAAGCATGATCGACGAGCTCGTACGACGTGGACTTGGCCGAGCTCGCGTCACCTACAAGCTGCGGGATTGGCTGTTTAGCCGCCAACGCTATTGGGGTGAGCCGTTTCCGCTGCTGCATCGGCCCGATGGCACCATCGAGGCCGTGCCGGACGATCAGCTTCCGGTGCGTTTGCCAGAGCTCGACGACTACAGCCCGAGCGAAACTGGCGAGCCTCCGCTCGCCAAAGCCAAAACGTGGCGGGAGCTACCCGATGGCTCGCTCCGCGAGGTCAACACCATGCCGCAGTGGGCGGGAAGTTGTTGGTATTATCTTCGCTTTCTCGATCCACACAACGATCGTCAAGCGTGGTCGAAAGAGGCCGAGCGATATTGGATGCCCGTCGATCTTTACGTGGGCGGGGCCGAGCACGCGGTGCTGCATCTTTTGTACGCGAGATTTTGGCACAAGGTGCTCTACGACCTCGGGCACGTGTCGACGAAGGAGCCCTTTGCGCGACTGATCAACCAGGGCATGGTGCTCGGTGCGAGCTTCTTTCCTCGCGATCGCCGGCGCGATTCCACGGGCAAACGGGTGTCGTTTCGACCGGACGAAGTCGAACCACTCGACGGTGACGACGGGCAAACCACTTGGAAGGTGCGAGATACCGGCGAGGCCGTCGACATACAGTGGGACAAGATGTCGAAGAGTCGTGGCAATGTCATCAGCACCGACGACGTCGTGAACACCTACGGTGCAGATACCCTGCGTCTCTACGAAATGTTCCTGGGGCCCTTGGAGCATAGCGCAGCTTGGCAGCAAGACGGCGTGGTCGGCTGCCATCGCTTCCTACAGCGGGTCCACCGGCTGTTTTTCGAAGAGTCCCCCTCGCGTGGCAATGGTGAGGTCGACATCGGCAACGACGTCGGCAATGACGTCGGCAACCACGTCGGCAACCACGCAAGCCGCGATCGCCCGCGCAAGCTTCCCCCGGGCGAAGGCACCCTTCGGCAACGGCAGCTGCTGCATCGCACGATCCACGACGTGACCGAGCGCTCTGACAGACTCGCGTTCAATACGGCCATCAGTGCGATGATGGTGTTCGTGCGCGACATTGCAACGGAAGGAGAACTGTTGTGTTTCGAAGCCGGTCGGCAATTTTGTCTGCTTCTAGCGCCACTTGCGCCTCATCTCGCCGAGGAGATCTGGGCTGCGCTCGGACATACACGTTCGCTTGCGTACGAGCCGTGGCCAGCAGCGGACGAGGCGTTTCTCGATGCCGACAGCTTTGCGCTCGTGGTTCAGATCAACGGTAAATGGCGGGCCGAGGTGCAAGCGCCTCGCGCTGCCAGCCAGCGAGAGCTCGAAGCATTGGCGAGGGCGTTGCCGCAGGTGCAAAGCGCGTTGGCCGGCCGTTCGTCTCGCCGGGTTGTCGTCGTACCTGGGCGACTCGTCAACTTCGTTGTCTGATGTCCGGCAAACATCGGGCTTGGCTCCCGCCGATGCCGGTCGCGCGAAACATGCGTTTGCCGCCGGAAAGATGATGAAAGGCCATGGAAAGCCATGAAAGGCCATGGAAAGCCATGGAAAGGAAGTTCCGGTACGAAAGCCGTGTCGACAGCCCAGAAAAATCGGAAAGACCCTCTTGTCGAAAGCGACTGTCTTGGGGGATGATGGGGCGCTTGGGTGCGCATCCGCGCCCGTTTACCCACACAACCTTTCTGAGGAATGGTCGGATGATGAAGCAGTCCATGCGTGGAAACCTGTTGGCCCTGGCAGCTGGGGCCGTTCTCGTTGCCTGTCAAACAGGTGGCCGGGAGGATACCGTCGGCACCGGGAACATCTCGACGAGCAATCCGACGGGCGCCGGAACTGGCGATGGCGATTCGAACAGCGAGACGGGCAGTGCTGGAGACGATAGTAACGTCGACGACGACGGTACTATTAGGCTCGATAACCCAGCGGTGTCCACGACAGCAGGAGGTACGTGCGGCGACCTCGTGTGTCCCGCGAAAATCGACATGCTGTTCGTCATCGACAACTCGGGCTCGATGGGCGAAGAGCAGCTCAACCTCGGAAAGAACTTCCCCCTGCTGATTGAGAAGTTGAAAGACCTGAAAAACAGCGGCGGAATGCCAGCCAACGCCGACCTCAACATCATGGTGACCACCACGGATTTCGGCAATCCACTTTGCACGATGTTCCAGAGGCATCCGCCCGAAAAAGGCGCCCCAATCAACACCGGCTGCAACGAGCGCATCGGACGATTTACGGGGCTCAACGCGATGGATCCCGAAATGCATCCCGAGGCGTGCACGCAGGTGTGCCCGACCGACGTGGTGCCGATGGGTTCGTTCCTGCATTTCGATGCGCAAGGCAACAACAACGTGGCCGGCGGGGGAGACCCGGCCGATGCGCTCTCGTGCATTGGCCCGCAAGGCATCGACGGATGTGGCTACGAATCGCAGCTCGAGTCGATGTTGCAAGCGCTCAACCCGGGCAAGCCGTGGAACCAGGGCGACACACCGTTCCTGCGGGCCGATGCCAAGATCCTCGCGGTCGTTCACGTCACGGACGAGGAGGATTGCTCGATCGCCGACTTCTCCGTGATGGACACCGTCGCATTCATGGAGCCGGACCCTGCCAACGGCAACGCACCGCGCCAGAGCAGCGCCATCTGCTGGAACGCCGGGACCAGCTGTTCGGGTCCCGACGCCAATGGCGTGTATTCGAGCTGCGCCGGGGACGATCACGGCGTGATGCAGCCGCTCAATCGCTACATCGACTACCTGCTCAGCCTCAACAAGGGAGATCGCAAGGTCGTCATGCTCGGGATCTTGGGCGTTCCCGAGGTCACCGAGCACAACCTCGATCCCCCGTTCGAACCGACCGCGGGTGGTGTGATGTCGCTCGTGTACCGCGACTGGAAAGACGGCGCCTATCCTACGGGTGACATCCTTCCCACCGAGCCTCCTGGCACGACGGCGCTCCACAAACAGTTTGCGTTTGGCATTGGCCCCGGCTGTACCGGCGAAGACGGCATGGGAGGTTTTACCGGCCAAGCAGTTCCACCCGTACGCATCAAAGAGGTCTGTGAGGCCCTCAACGTCGAAGACGACCCCGCCACGCCGATGGACGATACCTCGCTACGCTGCTGCATCGAATCGATCTGCTCGCAGGACTTCAGCCCTGCGATCAACTGTCTTGCGGGCATCCTGGAGAAGGAGATCCCGCCGGTGGGCTGAGAATTCCGAAGCTTGGACAGATACTCCCAGATTGGCATGCCAAGGTGCGTGCATTGACCCAAACAGCTCCTTCGAGGAAGGTCGGACAAAATGAAAAGGTCTCATCTCGCTGACTTCAAGCCCCTGGCGGTGGGATTCGTATTGGCCTGTGGTCCGTCCGATGGGCGAGACTCCGACGCGTTTCCGACGACTGGTAGTGCTGGGCCCACGACCAACGACCCAACGGGGGAGGACAACGGCGTCGAAGGCACTGGCGTTTCCCCATCCACTACCGACAGCGGGATGAGTGGTGAAGCGGAGAGTGGGATGGGCAGCGGCATGGACAGCACCACGGGCATGGCCGACAGCGACGAGGGCACCACGACCATCAAGTTCGATCAGTCGAACATGACGACTACGACAGGCAGCTCGTGCGGTGATCTCCAATGTCCCGCGAAAATCGACCTTCTGTTCGTCATCGACAATTCGGGATCGATGGGGGAGGAACAACTCAACCTCGCCAAGAATTTCCCGCTGCTCATCGATCGCCTCAAGGGCCTGAAGGACAGCAGCGGGAATCCGGCGAACGCCGACATCAACATCATGGTCACCACGACGGATTTCGGAAATCCGCAGTGTACGCCATTTCAGACGCACCCTCCTGAAAAGGGCGCACCGATCAACACGGGCTGCAACGCACGCATCGGTCGATTCACCGGGCTCGGCATGGCTCCAGAAACGCACCCCGAAGCATGCACGGACGTGTGCCCAACCGACGTCGTGCCCATGGATCCTCACCTGCATTTCGACGCAAGTGGTGCGAGCAACGTGGTCGGTGGTGGCGACCCCGCGGACGCATTGTCGTGCATCGGTCCGCAAGGCATCGATGGTTGCGGCTATGAGTCGCAGCTCGAGTGCATGCTGCAAGCCCTCAACCCGGGCAAACCATGGAATACCAGTGCGACCCCGTTTCTTCGGGATGATGCCAAGATCCTCGGTGTCGTCCAAGTCACCGACGAAGAGGACTGCTCGATCCAAAACTTCTCCGTGATGAGCAATGCCACGTTCATGGAGCCAGACCCGAGTGATGGCAATGCGCTCAAGCCGAGCAGCGCAATCTGTTGGAACGCGGGTACGACCTGTACGGGTCCTGACGCCAATGGTGTGTATTCGAGTTGTGTGGGAGACGATCACGGCATGATGCAGCCGCTCAGCCGCTACATCGATTACTTGCTCAGCCTCAACAGTGGCGAGCGCAAGGTGATCATGCTCGGCATTCTGGGTGTCCCCGAAGTCACCGAGCACAATCCCGATCCACCTTACCAGCCGACCGCTGGCGGCGTGTTGTCGCTCGTGTACCGCGATTGGAAGGATGGTGCGTATCCTGCTGGAGACATTCTTCCCTCGGAGGCCCCTGGCACCACCGCTGCCCACAAAAGTTTCTCGTTCGGCATCGGTCCCGGCTGTACGGGTGAAGACGGCATGGGAGGGTTCACTGGCCAAGCGATTCCGCCGGTACGCATCAAGGAAGTCTGCGAAGCGCTCAACATCGAGGACGACCCAGCCACGCTCGCGGACGAGACCTCGATCCGCTGCTGCATCGAGTCGATCTGCTCGCAGGATTTCAGCCCCGCCGTCGAGTGCCTCGCCGGCATCCTAGAGAAGGAGCTCCCGGCCGGCTGACGTTTCGAGCTTGGTGGAGCTCGGCCCATGAGGACCGAGCTCGGCCATGACATCGCGAACACCATCAATGGAAGTCGCGGCTGCCCGCATGTGTGGGTTCGACCGCAACTTGGGGTTTCCACAGTGACTGTGCAATGAGGTGCACGACGTTGTCTTGGGCCTGGAGTTGGCCGGTGACACCCAGGAATTGTTGCGTCTGTGCCAGCAGGGCATGAGCTTGGAAGACACTGGGCCATAACACGATGTTGACGAACCCGGTCTCGTCTTCGAGGGTCATGAACGTCACGCCGGAAGCCGTTCCTGGACGCTGGCGGCAGATGACCATGCCGGCATACTTCACGCGCCGGCCATGAGGCATGCGTTGAAGCGAACGCGCATCGGGCAAGCGCTGCGCTCGCAATGCCTGGCGCAAGGGCTCGAGCGGGTGTCCACGCGGGCTCAGGCCGGTGCTCTGATAATCCCAGGTGATGGTTTCGAACGCATCGAGCGCAGCGAGCTCGGGTTTGGGCTCGAGATCGACCGCGAGAGGCAGCGGGCGAGCGCGCGCCAAACCATAGGCGCTCCATAATGCAGCACGTCGGTCGGGATCGAGGCTCTCGAACGCTCCCGCTTCTGCGAGGGCTTTCAAGCTGCGCTCGTTCGCGTCCGTACACCTGACCAGCTCGTCGATCGATTCGAACGGCTGCGTACGTGCTGCGGCTACAATCTTGCGTGCTTCCACTTCTGCAAGCTGCTTGACGTACCGAAGCCCGATGCGAATGGCAAGTCGTCGCTCCATGGGCTGATGTTGCTCACTTCGATGGGTGGGCTCCAACGTGCATTCCCAATCGCTGTGCAGCACGTCGATGGCGCGTACCTCCACGCCATGCCGCTTGGCGTCCTCGATCACCGTGGCCGGTGCGTAAAATCCCATTGGCCAGGCGTTGAGTAGCGAGCACGCGAATTCGGCCGGATAATGGTACTTGAGCCACGAACCCGCATAGCTGATGAGCGCGAAACTGGCGGCATGGCTTTCGGGAAATCCATACTCGCCGAACCCACAGATCTGCTTGAACACGTTTTCGGCGAACTCGCGGGCGATGCCTTTTCGTTCCATGCGTGTGATGAGCTTGTCGCGATGCTGTTCGATACGTCCGGTATAACGCCAGGCCGCCATGTCGCGCCTTAACTGGTCGGCTTCGCCGGGAGTGTAATCTGCGGCTACCACGGCAAGTCGCATGACCTGTTCTTGAAATAGCGGCACGCCCAAAGTTTTTTTCAGGACTGGCTCGAGCAAAGCATGGGGGTATTCGATGGCCTCGCGGCCACCACGACGCCGAAGATACGGGTGCACCATTCCTCCCGTGATGGGCCCGGGCCGAACGATGCTGATCTCGATGACGAGGTCGTAATAGCTGCGAGGTCGCAGACGTGGAAGCATCGACATCTGTGCGCGGCTTTCGATTTGGAACACACCCACGGTGTCGCCTTCGCAGATCATGTCGTACGTGGCAGCATCGTCGGGCGGAATCGCGGCCATCGAAAGCTCGATGCCACGATGCTCGCGCAACAGATCGAAACACAGATGGAGTTGTCGCAGTGCACCCAAGCCCAGTAAATCGACTTTGAACAACCCGAGCGCCTCGATGTCGTATTTGTCCCATTGGATGACCGTACGAGCGTCCATGGTGGCATTTTCGATGGGCACGAGCGTGGCGATGGGATCGTGCCCGAGCAGAAATCCCCCCGGATGGATCGACAAATGTCGGGGAAAATCGAGAATTTCACGAGACAGTCGCAGCAAGTGCTGGTGTGTAGTGGCACGAGGATCGAGTCCCATGATCTCGAGCGAGCGATCGTCCAGCTCGTCGTAGTACAGCGTGCCTTTGGCCAAACGATCGAGGGTAGTTTCGGGAAACCCGAGCACCTTGCCGACGTCACGGATGGCCGAGCGCGTACGGTAACGAATCACATTGGCAACCATGGCGGCATGCTCACGCCCATATTTTCGGTACATGTGTTGGATGACTTGTTCGCGGCGATCGTGCTCGATGTCGAGATCGATGTCGGGCGGCTCGGCTCGCTCCCGTGACAAGAACCGTTCGAACAACAGTCCCATGCGTACGGGATCGACAGCGGTGATGCCGAGAGAGTGACACACGGCCGAGTTGGCTGCCGAACCGCGACCTTGACACAGAATGTTTTCCTGGCGGCAAAATTCCACGATTTCGTACATGGTCAGGAAATATCCGCAGTAATCGAGCTCGTCGATGAGCCCTAGCTCCTTGTCGAGTTGTTCGGAAACCTCGCGAGGGATAGCTCCAGAATAACGTTGTGCTGCTCCTGCGAATGCCAGCGTACGAAGCCATTGCGACGATGTCGTGCCGTCTGGTAGGCGTTCCGACGGATAACGATAGCGCAGCTCGGCAAGCGAGAATCGGCAACGCATGGCGACGTCGAGTGTGCGCAGCCTGGCATGTTCGTCGTCGGCGAATAAACGCGCAAACGCATACGGATGCTTGAGATCGTGCTCGGCATTTTGCTTGATGCGTCGACCTGCGTGGTGGAGAGCGACACCATGGCGGATACATGTGAGCACGTCTTGCAGAGGACGGCGCGCAGGAGTGTGGTAGAGCACCTCGGTGGCGGCCACGATTGGCAACTCCCAGACCTTTGCATGTTCGCGCAGGTATCGTTCTCGCTCGAGTTCGTCGGCACGATGATGCCGGCATGTCATGGCAAAAAGCCGCTCACCGAAGGCCTGCTTCATGGCCGAAGCGAGGCCTTGTGCCAACGTTTCCCGAACAATTGCGCTCGCATCACCGCCCCACAACGCAATGAGCCCGTCGGCATGGCTGCATACCTCGTTCCATGACACACGAGACTGTCCTTTGGGGCATCGTAGTCGTCCCACGCTGATGAGCCGGCACAGATTGGCATATCCGCAACGATTTTCGGCCAGCAGCACGAGGGTGGTGCCGTCGTCGATGGACACCTCGGATCCGACGATGGTCTCGATGCCGAGCTCGCGTGCCTTTTCGTGTGCACGCACGAGGCCATACACGCCGTCGCGATCGGTGATGGCAATGTTGGTGAGTCCGAAGCGATGCGCCGTCTCGACGAGCTCGTCAGGATGGCTTGCGCCCTCCAGAAACGAAAAGTTGCTCTTGCACCAAAGTGGCGCATACGCAAGAGCGTCGGGACTCATGAGCTCATGCCACCTGTCCCTGTAAGAACCATTGTCGCCGTTTGCAGTCGTAGTAGATCCATAGGAGGTCACCTCCTTTCATTTCGGCAAAGTAATATTCGCGTGTGATTTCTTGTCTCCACCAACCACCCGAAACGTAGTAAGGGCCGACCAGGTGGGTGACGGCACCGTCACGGTGCCCGCGTAGCAGCCAACCATCGGGCTCGCGAGCTGGGCGAACGGGCAGTGGTAAGGGTTTGCGACGTAGTGTGCGGACCAGTTGCCACGTCGATGGTTCACGTGGCTTGGCAGTGGGCAGGCGATCGATGCGTTGCCAGGAAAAGCTCGCTTCGGGTAGATGACCGTTCGCCGGCTCGGCCACGACCACGCTATCGTCCCCCCAGGACGCTCGAATGCAGGCGAACGCTCGCGCTGCAGCCGTGAGATCGCGCCGTGGTCGCTCGGTAAACATGCGAAGTTGCTCTTGGGTGGCCGGAGTACCGAAAACTTCGAGCGCGAGTGTGGTGACGCCACCTTCGAGGCCACCTTCTCGATGGATCGACTCGAGCCGAAGCCTGACCAATCCCAAGATCTGAACGACATCGAGCGTGGCCTCGGCGGTCCGAATGGCCTGCTCACGTTTGGTGGAGCGATAAAGACACAAGCACAGAACGAGCTCGGTGAGTGCAAGGTGACGTCGTACCAATTCGGCGAGCAGAGCATCGAGTAGCTGTTTGATGACAAACAACAGCCTATTCATGTCGGTCTCGGGATGATCGAGATGGAGGTGACGTACGAGTGGATCCTCCATCGCTTGGGGACGAAGTGGTTCCCATAGTTGATTGGCGGCCGCTCGATGAAAGCGATGCGCCATGGGGCCGAAGCGTTTGAGCAGGCTGTCCGGCGCAAGCCGGAGCATTTGGCCCACCGTACGGATCCCGAGCTTCGCGAGTGTGTCACGTACCTCGGGATCGAGCCCGAGCCGATCGAGCGGCACACGATGTGCCAGCAACCGTTCACGTTCGGGTTGGTCGAATACGGCTACCGAAGCTTGGCGCATCGACTTTGCCAGCGCATAACAGGAGAAGCGATGATGACCGACGACGATGATGCTCGTGAACGATTGCTCGCCCAACATGCGATGGATCTGTCGCGCCCAATCGTCGTGCGAAGCGTGCAAGTGTGCGAGCCCACTGGCGTCGAGCCAAAACACCCCAGGCTCGTCGTACGAAGGCTCGACGTTGGGGGTGAATTCACGAAACCGATTGCTCAACGCTGCCACGGCACATTCGATGTCCTCAGTAGCGAGGATTCCAGCTCGCAGCCCAGCAGCAAGTGCCAACGCAGTGGCGTAGCGCATGCCAGGAAGCACACCCTGGCGTCTCGCTGGCTCGTTGACCCACATGACGAGCCCCTGGGGTTTGTCGTGTTCGACGACGACCACGGGCGACCGCGCCCACTCGGCATGTTCCCTGAGCAGGAGTTGTAACGGCAGTGCAGGAACATTAACGCAAGCCAGTTGGCCCACGACATACCTCGCGGTGAAGCCATCCGGGTGAACGTCGTTTGTCTTTCGAAATGCGAAGCTCGCAGGAGAACTGTCCTG
>Ga0187893_10003176_pt1 | contig 34091 bp, 32 predicted proteins | sample MA1701074metaG_FD_139574 | JGI IMG/M metagenome (GOLD analysis project Ga0187893, IMG submission 139574) | White microbial mat communities from a basaltic lava cave in the Kipuka Kanohina Cave System on the Island of Hawaii, USA - MA170107-4 metaG ...
CCGCGAGCGCCGCGGAGAAGGCCGCGCTCTGGCCGCGCCTCGTCTCGATCTACCGCGACTACGACGACTACCAAAAGCGCACGGACCGCGAGATCCCGGTCGTCGTGCTGGATCCCGCCTAGACCTTCACCAAGGGACGGACCTTTTCCTTCACGAGCCGCTTCGTGAAAGAAAAGGTCCGTCCCCTCGTGAAGTGCGTTCGAAGCGCCGGATCACGCCGAACGCCCCGAGCGCGAGCAGGATCTTGAAGCTGCCGGCCACGGCGAAGGCTGCTGCGTAGCCGGCCGCCCAGCCGTGCGCCTCGGCGACGGACTGGCTGACCAGCCCGCCCGTGAGCGGCCCCACGATGAAGCCGAGGCTCCCGGCCGCGTTGAACGCGCCCATCGAGGTGGTGCGCACCGCCTCCGGCGTGACGTCGGCCGTAAACAACATCGACGGCACGAACATCACGGCCGCCGCGGTGCCCGTCGCGAGCATGAGACCGAGCAGCCCCTCCGTCGGCCAGAAGCCGAGGCTCGCCACGAGGCAGCCGTAGGCGAAGCTCCCCCCGCACAGCACGAACGCGCGCGAGGTGCGCTGCGAGAGGATCCCGAACGGGAACGAGAGCACGGCGAAAGGCAGCATGAAGACGGCGATCAGGATGCCGATGCGCGGCGGCGGCAGCTCGTGGATGTTGCGCAGGAAGAGCGGAAAGGTCGAGGTGAAGAAGCCCACAGTGAAGCGGTCGGCAAAGGCGAAGAGCAGCGGGATCGCGACGATGCGGTGCGCGCGCACCAGGTGCGCGATCTCGCGGAGGCCCGGCCGCTCGCGCTCGCGCCCCGCCGTCTCGCGGAGCAGCAGCAGCGCGAGCACCGCCGCACCCGCGACCACGGCCGCCCCGACGTAGAGCGGCGTCACGGGATCCTCCGCGCCGAGCCGGCCGCCGAGCGGCGCGCCGCTCGCCACGCCGAGCAGCAGGCCCGAACCCGTCGCGCCCATCACGAGCCCACGCTGGGCCTCGGGCCGCGCGCCGGAGGCGAGGCCCAGGAGGAGTGAGAGCGCGAAGATGTGCGCGCAGCCCTCCACGAAGCGGATCGCGAGGAACACCGGGAAGGGGCCCTCGCGCGTCAGCCCGAGGAAGCAGAGTGCGTCGAGCGCGAGGGCGAAGGCGATCAGGAGCGGCCGCCGCCCGAAGCGGTCGGCCAGCGCTCCCGCGAGCGGCGCGGCCAGCACCGCTCCCACCATGTTGATCGACATGAAGAGCGAGGTGAGGAGCTCCGAGACGCCGAAGCGCTCGGCCACCAGCTCGCGCAACACGGGCACCGGGAGCGTGACCGGCAGCAGCATCGACCACGCCATCACGCCGAGCACCGCGATGCGCCAGGCCGGATACATCTCGGAGCTCCCTCCCTGGGCTAGCCTGGGCGCGGCCGCGAGGGTATTCGCCTCGCCCCAGGCGGTCGATGCCCGCCGGAGATGCATGAGCTCGCCGCCCGCGCCCTCGCACTGGAAGAGCCTGCTCCGGGACCTCGGCGGCCTCTCCCTGCTGGTCGTGATCGCGCTCGGGCTGCTCGCGGTCTCGATCTGGCTCGATCAACCGGCCGGCTCGGCCGGCGTGTGGCTCGCACGCCTCGAGCATGACGCGGTGAGCGGGCTGCTCTCCGACGCGGCGCAGCTCGTGTCCGGGGTGCTCGCGATCGTGATCACGGTGGCCGCGATCGTGGTCGAGCTCGCCGCCAACCGGTACACGCACCGCATCACGCAGCTCTACATCCGTCACCCCGCCACGTTCCTGGTGATGGGCCTCTACGTGGTCACCACGCTGGTCTGCCTCTGGCTGTCCGCGGCACCCGACCCCGGGGACGCGGGCACGCTGCGCGGCCCTCAGGCCGGGCTCGTGATCGGTTTCACGCTGGTGAGTCTCTGCCTCGCCTCGCTGCTGCCCTACTTCGGCTTTCTATTCCGCTTCCTCGCGCCGACCAACGTGATCGACCGCATCCGCGGCGAGGCGATCCGGCTGGTGCAGCGCGCGCGCACGCGCACCGTACCCGGCACTCGGGCCGGCGTGATCGAGGCGATCGAGGAGCTCGAAGACGTGGCGCGCGCCGCGCGCGAACACAGCGACCGCAGCATCTCGATGGCCGCGATCAGCGCGCTCGCGGCGCTGGTGCGCGAGTATGTCCCGCTGCGAGCGAACCTCCCCGACGCGTGGTTCGAGATCGAGGGAGCGCTGGCGCGCGACCCGGACTTCGTCGCGATGGCCCCGGTGACGGTGGCGGAGATCCGCGAGCAGCGCGTCTGGCTCGAGACAAAGGTGCTGCGCCAATACTACGCGCTCTTCAACGAGAGCCTCGGCGGCGCGCGCGACATCGCGAATCTGATCGCGCTCCAGACGCGCCAGCTCGGCTCCGAGGCGATCGGCAGCCACCCCGCCCTGCTCGCGCTCGCGATCCGCTTCTTCAACAGCTACCTGCGCGCCGCGGTGAACGCGCGCGACCAGCGCACCGCCTACTACGTGCTCGACCAGTACCGGTTGCTCGGCGAGGCGACGCTCGCCGCCGGCGAGCGTGTGCACGCGCTCGCGATCGCTGACCACATGCGTTACTACGGCCAGCTCGCGTACGGCATGGACCAGTCCTTCCTGCTCGAGGCCGTCGCCTACGACCTAGCACGACTGGTCGAACGCGCCGTGGAGGCGGACCGTCCCGAAGCCGCCCCGCTGCTCGACCTGTTCCTGCAGGTGGACCGCGAGCCGGACTCTCCAGAGCAGGAGGAGCGCCTGCGCAACGTGCGTCGCGCGCAGGTCCAGCTCGCCACGTTCTTCCTGGCGCGGGGCGACGAGGCCCACGCGCGGCGGATCTTCGAGGACATGCAGCACGAGCGCGCCGAGCGGCTCGCCGCCGTGCGCGACGAGCTGCTCGCGGAGGAGCGCGCGCAGTACTGGGAGTTCACGGACCGCGGCGTGAACTTCTCCTACCTCCCGCCCGAGCAGCGCGCGCACCTCGCGCGCTTCTTCTCCTGGTTCGGCCGCGCGCTCGGCGTTCTCGCGATCCTCGTCGGCCTCGGCTGCGGCAGCGCGGCGCCGAGCGACAGCTCGGGCCCGCTCGCCGACTGGCCCGCCTACGGCGGCGACCCGGGCGGCCGGCGCTGGTCGCCGCTCACGCAGATCACGCCCGCGAACGTGCGCGCGCTCGAGCTCGCCTGGATCCACCGCTCGGGTGACGTGCTCGACGGGACGCGCTCGCTCGGGAGGAGCTCGCTCCAGGTGACGCCCATCCTGGTGGACGGAACGCTCTACGCCTGCACGCCGCGCAGCCAGGTGTTCGCGCTCGACCCCGAGACGGGTCGCGAGCTCTGGCGCTACGACCCGGGCGTCGACGCGACGCGCTACTACATCGTGAACTGCCGCGGCGTCTCGCACTGGCTCGACGCGGCGGCCCCCGAGCGTGCGTTCTGCCGGCGGCGCATCCTGTTCGGCACCCTGGACGCGCGCCTGATCGCGCTCGACGCCGCGAGCGGCGTGCCCTGCCCCGGCTTCGGTGAGGGCGGCAGCGTGGACCTCGGCGCCGGGATCGGCGAGCGCGCGCCCGGTGAGTACGGCGTCACCTCGCCGCCCGCCGTGATCGGCGACCACGTCGTCGTCGGCTCGATGGTGCTCGACAATCGGCGCACCGACTCGCCCGGGGGCGTGGTGCGCGCCTTCGACGCGCGGACGGGCACGCTCGTCTGGGGCTGGGATCCGGTCCTCGGACGCCGCGACCGGCCACCGCCACCGGATGCGGGCGGCGTGGGGGACGTTGCGTGGACGCGCGGCACCACGAACGCCTGGGCGCCCCTCTCGGTCGACGCCGAGCGCGGGCTCGTGTTCGTGCCGACCGGAAACAGCTCTCCCGACTACTATGGCGGCCAGCGAAACGGGCTCGACCACTATTCGAGCTCGGTGGTCGCGCTCGACGCCGGGACGGGCGCCGTCCGCTGGCACTTCCAGACGGTGCACCACGACGTCTGGGACTACGACGTTCCCGCCCAGCCGACCGTCTTCACGTGGCCCGGCCCGGGCGGTCCGGTCCCGGCGCTGGTGCAGGCCACGAAGCTCGGGCACCTGTTCGTGCTCGACCGCACGACGGGCACGCCGCTGCTGCCCGTCGAGGAGCGTCCGGTGCCGCAGGCGGGCGCGGTGCCGGGTGAGAAGCTCGCGCCCACGCAGCCCTTTCCCGTGCGCCCGGCCTCCCTCCACCCCGCTGCACTCGGCGCCGACGAGGCGTTCGGCTTCACGCCCTGGGATCGCGCGCGTTGCCGCGAGGCGCTCCGGGAGCTCCGCTCGGACGGGATCTTCACGCCGCCCTCGGCCGAGGGCTCTGTTCAGTACCCCGGCATGGCCGGCGGGATGAACTGGGGCGGCGTCGCGATCGACCCCGAACGCGGGCTCCTCGTCGCGAACACGCAGCGCATCGCCACGCGCATCCGGCTCCTCACGCGCGAGGAGGTGCGGGCCAAGTATGGCGACCGGACGCCCGACTATGGCGTCGAGCCGCAGGAGGGAACACCCTACGCGCTCGAGCGCGCGCCGATCCTCTCTCCGCTCGGCGCACCCTGCAACCCGCCGCCCTGGGGCACGCTCGCGGCGGTCGAGCTCGCGACGGGCGCGCTCCGCTGGGAGGTGCCGCTCGGCACCACGCGCGACCTCGCGCCCTGGCCGCTCTGGCTCGCGACCGGCACCCCGAACCTCGGCGGCCCGCTCGTGACGGCGAGCGGCCTCGTCTTCATCGGCGCCACCACCGACTTCTTCCTGCGCGCCTTCGACGTCGAGACGGGAGACGAGCTCTGGAGGGCGCGGCTTCCGACCGCCGCGCACGCGACGCCGATGACGTATCGGCTGCGACCGGAGGGACGCCAGTACGTGGTGATCGCAGCGGGCGGGCACGGCCTCCTCGGTACGCCGCCCGGCGACGCGCTGATCGCCTTCGCCCTAGCCGCCCCATGACTTCGCTCGGCTAACGCGAGGCAAGACCTCGCGTGGCCTCGCTGCGCGCGCCGCTCCGCGGCGCTTGCTAGCCCACCAGCCGCTTCACGTGCTCGCTCGGCGGCGCGAGGTCGAGGAGCTTCGCCGTGAGCTTCGTGACGGTGTTCTCGATCTCCATCGCGCGGCTCTGCTCCTTCGTCATCACGCCGTAGTGCAGGAGCTGCTGCGCGATCCGCATCATCACGCACGAGAAGCGGAAGCCGGCGAACACCTGGTAGTAGTGCAGGTGCGCGACGCGATGGCCGGAGAGGCTCTCGTAGTGCGCCAGGCACTCGTCGTAGCTCGGGAAGCCCTCGAGCCGGGGCGCGTCCAGCCCCTCGCTGTGGTGGCGGTCGAGGAACACTGCCCAGCCGACGTCCTTCTCGGGGCTCCCGCAGGTCACCATCTCCCAGTCGAGCACCGCGGCAGGCTGCGTGCCGGCGAAGATGATGTTCCCGATGCGCGCGTCGCCCCAGACCAGGCCCTCGGGCTCGCCGCCGGGCGCGTGCTTCCTGAGCCATGCGAGCGCAGACTCGGCGATCGGCTGCTCGCGTCCCGCAGCGGCCCACTCGAAGTAGCGCTCGTAGTACGCGAGCTCCTGCGCGAGACCGTTCGCGCCGAGCTCGGGCCGGCGCAGGAAACCGAAGCCCGTCTTGTCGAGATCGAGCTTGTGGATGCGCGCCATCATCTCGAAGCCACCGAGGAAGATCGCGCGGCGCTCGGCGGGCGAAATCTCCGTCATCCACCCGCCGACGTGGTAGGGCGGCTGATCCGTCGGCACGCGGCCCTCGACCTTCGCCATCACGTAGAAGGGCGAGCCGAAGACCGAGGCGTCCTCGGTCTCGAGCCAGAGGGCGCGCGGGACCGGCACGTCGGTCTTCGCGAGGAGCTGCATGGTGCGGAACTGGAGCCCCATGTCGTACTCGGGGAAGACCTGGTAGCCGGTCGGCTGGATGCGCACGACGAGCGACTCGCTTCGCTTCTTCCCCTGCTCCGTCCATGCCGCGCTGCCGAGCAGCGTCTCGTTCGAGAAGCCCGAGCTGGTCGGCGCGACGAGCGGGCCGAGCTCGAGATCACGAGGCTCGCCGAGCCGGCGCCGGAGCCACGCTTCGAACTTCGGGGTGTCCTGCTCGAGGTTGCGCTGCCAGGGCGTGGGCATCGTTTCCCCTCTCGGGGCGCCAACGTAGCGCGGCGAGCGCGAGCCATCCGAGCGCGAGCCAGGCGGAGCCGCGCGCCTCGGGGCGGAGCGGGAGTGCGGCGAACCGCACGGCGGCGAGCCCGGCGAGCGCGATGGTGTCGGCCCGTTCCGCGCGGGCGAGCCCGAGCCCCGCGCCGAGCGCGGCGAAGCCGAGCGCCTCAACGCCCGCGGCGGCGCAGCAGCCCGCTGCGAGGCAGCCGAGCTTCGCCACCGCGAAAGAAGCCGGGAGCGCAGGGAGCGCGGCGCCCAAGAAGCGCCCGCACGCCGGGCCTCGCCACGGCGCCGCGAGGAAGAGCCCCGCCGGCACCCAGAGGAGGCCCCCAGCGCGCGCGAGGAGCGCGCCGAGCGCGAGCCCGAGCACGAGCCGCGCCGCCTCCGCCGCGGAGCGGATCCCCGCGCGCGCCCCGAGGAGCGCGACCCAGAACGCGGCGGAGAGCGCGGCCCCGTAGAGCGCGTCGGCGCTCACGCCCGCGCGCCGAGCCGCGCGTGCGCGGTCTGCGCGACGTGGAGCGACGCCCAGAACAAATAGAGCGCCGGCGAGAACACCCACTCGGCGAGCGGCGCCAGCGCCCCGCCGGGAGCAGAGGCGAGGAGCGCACAGAGCGCGAGCGGCGGCGCGTGGAGGGCGACGAGCCGCGCGCGGCCCGCGCCGCGCGCGACGAGGAACACGAGCCAGCCGACCAGGTGGAACAGGGTGGACGCGGCGAAGAGATCGCCGAGGAGGCCGGGGGCCGGTGAGGCTGCGAGCGCCGCGCCGACCACCACTCCCGCAGCGAGGACCGGCGCCGCGTGCGCGCGCGCGCCGCGCGGGAGCGGCTCCAACGCGGCGCCGCTCCGGAGCGCACGCGCGAGCGCGGCGTCGTTCTCGGTGAAGTGCCAGACCGAGAGCGCGAGCAGCACGAACGCGAGACCGGGCCACGCCGCCACGACCTCGGCGTAGAGCGCGAAGGCCGTGGCGATGCTCGCGCCCGCGAAGACAGCGGCGAGCGGTGCGGCGCGCGCCGCGCGGAGGGGCCCGAGCGCGGCGCCTAGGAGATGCCCGTAGCCGAGCGCGATCACGAGCTGGTACTGGCGCTCGGCGCGCACCTCGGGCTCCGGCAACGCCGCGTGCGTGACCGCGAGGAACGCGGCCACCAGGCCGGCGGTCAGCAGCCGGAACGCGAGCGGGGACATGCGGCGCACTGGTGCAAGGCACGTGCCCGGCGCGGCGCGCGCGCGGCGCTCGTCGATGCTGCGGCGTGAACACGCGGGCTCAGCGCGAGGCGCCGCGTCCACGCCCCGGCGAGCGCGAGGAGCAGCACGCTCGCGAGTGCTCCGGCCCACGGCGCAAGCCCGGGCGCGTGCGCGAGCGCCGTGTTCAGCCCGGCGTGGTAGCCGACCGCGAGCTCGACGCGCCCGCTCGTGAGGAAGAGCGCGCCGAGCGCGAGCCCGACGAGGAAGGCCCCGAGCACGCTCCACGGCTCGAGGTGGGGCGCGGCGAAGAGCGCGCTCGTCGCGACGAGCGCGAGCGGCGCGCCGAGCCGCGCGCGGAGTGCGGGCAGCAGCCGCTCCCGGTAGAGGAGCTCCTCGAAGAGCGGCGCAAGCGCGAGGCTCGCGAGCGCGTCTCCTGCCGTAAACGAATCGGGCGCGGCACGTACCGGCGCGAGCGAGAGCCCGGAGCCCGCCAGGTAGATGGCGCCGAGCCAGGCCGGGAGCGCGAGGTAGCCCGCGGCGGCGGCGAGGAACCCAGCGCCCGGCGAGGCGCGCCCGGACGCGCGCGGCCGCGTCGCGACGAGGAGTGCGACGCACGCGGCGTAGGCGCCGAGCCGCGCCGGAAGGACGCCGACGGCGGGAGCGCACGCTGCGCCGAGCAGCAGCAGGCACCACACCGTCGCGAGGAGGCATGCGGCCACGGCCGGCGTGGCAGCAAGGAGCGTGCCGGCGGGGTTGCTCCTCTCCTAGAGGTCGGCCGGGCCGCCGCTCGCGAAGAAGACCAGCAGCGTGATGTCCTCGTCCACCTCGAAGAAGCTGTGCTCGGACGTTGCGCGCACGTAGAGGAGCGAGCCGCGCTTCACCTCGTGCTCCCTGCCGTTCACGCGAACGCGCCCGCGGCCGCGGATCACCAGGTACACCTCGTCCTCATCGTGTGGGCCCTGCAGGTCCTTCGCGCCCGCGGGCAGCGAGTAGATGCCGCAGGAGAGCGACGGCACGCGCAGGAACTCGCGGTAGGGGCGTCCGGAGCCCGCCTGCTTCGTGATCTCCGCCTCGAGGTCGAAGGCCGTCCACTCGTCGGCCATGCGCTGCTCCCTAGTGCCCGAGGCCGAGCGTGCGCTCTTCCCAGCTGCCGCTCGCCGCGCGGAAGGTGAGGATGCGGTCCTCGGTCGCGAGGGTCGCGACGTCACCGCTCGCGGTGAGCGAGGTGCGTCGCTCGTCGAGCCCGAGGCGCACCTCGAAGAAGCCGCCGCGGAAGGGCGAGAGGCCGAGCGCGCGCCGGCTCGTGGCGGCGATCGCCACGCTGTTCGCGATGGCCGTGCCGATCACGAACTCGCGCGGCCCGAGCCGGGTCTCGACCAGGTTGCCACTCCCGCCGTCGAAGCCGATGAGGCGCCGGTTCGTCACGAACAACGCCACGCGGTCTCCGAGTTCGGGCTCCGTGGCGAGCGCTTCGCCTCGCGCGAAGCGCGCCTCCTGGAAGGAGCCGGAGCTCGTCGCGATCGCGAGGATGCGGCGGTCGGTGAGCGCGATGCCGACGCGGCCGTCGGCGCGCTGCGAGAGCACCTGCTCACCGAGGTCGAGCGCCTCCTCGCGTTGTCCGCCGGTCCGGCCGTCGATCGCGATCAGGGAGCGCGGCAGCACGATCAGCTGGAGGCGATCCTCGAGTGGGAAGGCGCCGCGGTCGGGTTGCGCCAGCGCCGGGGCGGCGAGGAAGAGCGCGAGCAGGGCCGGCCAGCAGCCGGGGGGACGCATGCTGGCGAGCCTAGCAACGCGAGTTCCCTTGCGTTCCTCCGCTCGGCGCAGCAGGCTCGCACCTCCCATCGCGAAGGAGCAGACGTTGCCCGAGGCTCGGAGCTTCGACGACATCGCGAAGGACTTCGACGAGCGGGTGCGCCGCATCGTCTGGTGCACGCTCACCACGGTGGACACGCGAGGCCGGCCGTTCTCGCGCATCCTGCACCCGATCTGGGAGGGGGCGACCGGCTGGATCGCGACCGGGCGCCAGACGCTCAAGGCGAAGCACCTCGCGAAGAACCCGATGGTCGCCGTCGCCTACTGGGATCCCCGGCACGACACGGTCATGGCGCAGTGCTTTGCTGAGTGGTGCGACGACGACGCCACGAAGCAACGGATCTGGGAGTTGCTCGCGAGTACGCCCCCGCCCGTGGGCTACGACCCGGGGCTCTCCTTCAAGAAACGGCGCCGCTGCACCGGACTACGGTGTGCTGAAGCTCACGCCGTCGCGCATCGAGCTCTGGTTGGGCCAGGACATGCTCGCGGGTCGTCCACCGACGGTCTGGAAGGCCTGAGAGCGGGCTCAGCGGAGCCAGCCCGGCGGAACCCCGAGCCGGCGCGCGAGGTCCTCGAACGCGTCGCGCGCCAGCTCGGCGCCCTCGAAGTCGACGCGGAGGTCGTCGCAGCGCAACACCTCGCGGGTGCGGAGGCGGCCCTCGCGGTCGCGGAACACCTGGACGGGCACGTCCTGGTAGGCCAGCGGCGCCTCGCCCTCCTCGCAGTCCTCGAGCGCGCGCTCGAGCTCCTCGACGTGCCGCTCGTGCGCGCGCGCCTGCTGGCTCCACCAGACCTGGTCGCGCCCGCCGATCCGCTCGGGCTCCGGCTCGGTCCCGGCCTCGGCGGCCGAGGCGCTGAGCGAGAGCGCGAGCAGGGCGATGGGGAGCGGTCGCATGCCGCGACCTCCACTCACTTCCATCGGCGCGCGAGGCTTCGGACTGGAGCGGCTTCTGCCCCGCTCAGCCGCCCTGCCGGAGCCGCCGCTCCAGAAGATCGAGCTCCTCGGAGAGCTCGCTCGGCAGCTTCACACCGAACTGCGCGTAGTACTCGCGGATCGACGGGAGCTCCTCGAGCCAACCCGCGTGATCGACGCACAGCAGCTCCTCGAGGCGCTCCTCGTCGAGCGCGAGACCCGAGAGCTCCAGATCCAACGCCGCGGGGAGCGTCCCGATCGCGGTCTCACGCCCCCCTGCCCGGCCGGCGCAGCGCTCGAACACCCAGGCGAGGACGCGGGAGTTCTCGCCGAAGCCCGGCCAGAGGAAGCGGCCGTCGCCGCCCTTCCGGAACCAGTTCACGTAGAAGATGCGCGGCAGCGAAGCACCCCGGCTCCGGCCGATCGCGAGCCAGTGGGCCCAGTAGTCGGCCATGTTGTATCCGCAGAAGGGGAGCATGGCCATCGGATCGCGGCGCAGCTCGCCGACCTTCCCCGTCGCCGCCGCCGTCCTCTCGCTCGAGATGATCGAGCCCAGGAAGGTGCCGTGCTGCCAGTCCCGCGCCTCGGTGACGAGCGGCACCACGTTCGCGCGCCGGCCGCCGAACAGGATCGCGCTGATCGGGACGCCGGCCGGGGCCTCCCACTCGGGAGCGATCACCGGGCACTGCCGCGCCGGCGCGGTGAAGCGCGCGTTCGGATGTGCCGCAGGCGTTCCGCTGTCGGGCCGCCACGCGTTCCCGCGCCAGTCCGTGAGCCGGGCGGGCGCGGCACCCATCTCCTCCCACCAGACGTCGCCGTCCTCGGTCAGCGCGACGTTCGTGAAGATGCAGTTCGCGTGGAGCCCACGCATCGCGTTCGGGTTCGAGCGCATGCTCGTGCCCGGCGCGACGCCGAAGAAGCCCGCCTCGGGATTGATCGCGTAGAGCTGCCCGTCGGCGCCGAACTTCATCCACGCGATGTCGTCGCCGATCGTCTCCACCTTCCAGCCCGGGATGGTCGGCTCGAGCATCGCCAGGTTCGTCTTGCCGCACGCGCTCGGGAACGCCGCGGCGACGTAGCGGACCTCGCCACGCGGCGAGGTGAGCTTCAGGATCAGCATGTGCTCGGCCATCCAGCCTTCGTCGCGCGCCATCGTCGAGGCGATGCGCAGCGCGAAGCACTTCTTGCCGAGCAGCGCGTTGCCGCCGTAGCCCGAGCCGTAGCTCCAGATCTCGCGCGTCTCCGGGAAGTGGACGATGTACTTGTTCTCGCCGTCGCACGGCCACGGCACGTCGTTCGCACCGTCGCTGAGGGGGTGGCCGACCGAGTGCAGACACGGCACGAACTCGCCGTCGTCGCCGAGCACGTCCAGCACGGCCTGCCCCATGCGCGTCATGATGCGCATGCTCGCCACCACGTAGGGCGAGTCGGAGATCTCGACGCCGATCTGCGAGATGTGCGAGCCGAGCGGACCCATGCTGAACGGGATCACGTAGAGCGTACGGCCCCGCATGCTGCCGGCGAAGAGCCCGCGCAGCGTCTCCTTCATCTCCCTCGGGTCGCGCCAGTTGTTGGTGGGACCGGCGTCCTCCTGCTTCTCGGAGCAGATGAAGGTGCGGTCCTCGACGCGCGCGACGTCGGCCGGATCGGACAACACGAGATAGGAGCCCGGGCGCTTCGCCGGATCGAGACGCTGCGCCGTACCCGACCGCAGCATCAGCTCGAACATGCGGTCGTACTCGGTCTGCGAGCCGTCGCACCAGTGGATGGACGCGGGCTGGGTGAGAGTGGCGACCTCCTCGACCCAGCGGAGGAGCTTCGAGTGGCGGGTGGGCGCGTTGGACATGAGTGCGTGGCATCCCGGTTCTTGGTGTGTGCGTTGGAGCGGCAGCAGCAGCCCGCGCGCGAGGCGCATCGGGTGGGTGCGCCGGAGCCACGCGCGGGTCACTGCCGACCCGGCTGGATGCGCCCGCACTCTCGGGCCCCCCGGCCGGGTCGTCGGAGAATTGCACAGAGAATCTGCCTCGGGAGGGCGGCGAGCGGGTTCCAAACGGCGTCCGGCCTGCCCGCGCGCGGTGGAAGACTTTTTCCCATTCCGGGAACGCGCCTTACCTCGGTGTCATCCGGCCGGGAGAGAGCGGCCGGAAAGGCGTTTGATTCCAGTGGGTTCCTCCGCGAAGGCTCCCGCTCTCGATTGGCACAGCGATTGCTTTGCAGCGTGATGGGGCGGGCCCACGCCCGAACCTTGGCACGAAGAGAACGGGGCGATAGCAGCTCTCGAGGAGACCTGACGTGAAGTACCAAGCGGCTCGGTTGCTTCTGGTTATTGGGTTGGCGTGCGGATTGGCAGCGCCCGTGTTGGCCGGCCCGCAAGCCACGCCGACGCCGACCGCGACGGCTACCGCGACCCCGACTGCTACCGCCACTCCCACCGCGACGGCTACAGCGACGCCGACCGCGACGGCCACGCCCACGGCAACCGCGACGGCCACACCGACCGCGACTGCGACGGCCGTGCCGACCGCCACGGCCACTGCGACGGCCACGCCGACCGCGACCGCGACCGGGACGGCCGTACCGACCGCCACGGCCACCGCGACGGCTACACCGACCGCAACGGCCACGGCCACTGCGACGGCTACGCCGACCGCGACCGCCACGCCGACGACGGGCACCGGCACCCCGACGCCGACCGCCACGGCCACCGCGACGGCGACCGCTACGGCCACGCCGACCGCCACGGCCACGGCAACCGCGACGCCGACGGCCACCGCTGTCGTCTCGCCGACGCCGACCCTGACGCCGTCGGCGACGGCTACCGCGACGCCGACCGCGACGGCCGTACCGACCGCGACGGCTACGGCGACCGCAACGGCCACCGCGACCCCGACCGCGACCGCGGTCGTCACGCCGACGCCAACGCGAACCGCGACGCCCACGGCGAGCCCGTCGCCCACGGTGAAGCCGCCGATCAAGATCAAGATCTGCCACAAGCGGAAGACCACGATCGAGGTCGGGAGCCTGAAGGCGCTGATCGCCCACCTGCTCCACGGCGACCGGCTCGGGCCCTGCAAGCAGCGGCACAAGCACAAGGGCCGCAACGACTGGTGTGAGAACGACGACTAGTCGCTAGCGATCTGGATCCGAGACTCCGGCCGGGGGTTCCGACGGGATCCCCGGCCGGAGCTGTTTTCGGGGCCGCGCGCGTTCTGGCTAGGCGTCCGGGACCAGGCAGGAGTGGATCGACTCCTCGCCCGGGACCTCGCGCGCGAGCGTGCGGATGGCGAGCTCGGCGTCGCGGAGCGCGAAGTCGTGCGTGTGCATGCGCTCGATGGGGACCTTGCGCCGCTCGAGCAGGCGGATCGCCTTCGCGTAGCCCGTGCTCGTGACGCCGATCGCGCCCCGGATCGTCACCTCCTTCATCACGACCTTGTCGGAGACGAAGCCCGGGATCTCCCGGAACCCCTTCACGCCGGCCAGCACGACCGTGCCGCCCATGCGCACGTAGTCGAGCGAGTCGGCGACGGGCGCGGTCGAGTAGGAGGAGACGTCCACCACCACGTCGGCGCCGCGGCCGCCAGTGAGCTCCTGGATGCGCGCCCGGGCGTTCTCGTTCTCGACGTCGATCGTGGCGTCGGCGCCGAAGTCGCGCGCGAGGGCGAGCTTCCGCGCGTCGGCCGCGAGGCCGGTCACGATGATCTGGTCCGCCCCCGCCTCACGGCACGCGAGCACGCTCGCGAGCCCGCGCTGGCCGGGCCCGAGGATCACGACCCGGTCGCCCGGCCCGGTGCGCGGCAGCTCGACCGCCCAGCGGAAGCCCGCGCCGAGCGGGTTGAACATCACGGCCGTCGCCGCCGGCAGGCTCGGGTCCACCTTGTGGACCACGGCGTTCGGCGCGAGGAAGAGATACTCGGCGTACGCGCCCCAGAGGCCGGGCGGCTCGGAGAGCGGGACGTAGGAGTAGATGCGGCGCGCATCGCAGAGGTGGTAGGCCCCGCCGAGGCAGGGCCCGCAGTGGCGGCACGAGAGCATGGTCTCGACGGCGACGCGGTCCCCGACGTCGACGCCCCAGCGCTTCGCCGCGCGGTCGCCGAGCTTCGCGATCCGGCCGAGCGGCTCGTGGCCGGGCACCACGGGGAGCGGCGTGCGCAGCACACCCTCGAACTGCTCGTAGTCGCTGCCGCAGATGCCACACGCTTCGATTCGCAAGAGGCCCGAGTCGTCGTCGATCTCGGGAAGCGGCAGGTCTCGGGGCTCGAGCCGGCGCGGCGCGGTCAGCACCATCGCGAAGCTCTTCTTCGGGAGCGCTGCCACTCGGCTCACCTCACGAGCGCGCGCCGGAGCGCGTCGACCGCCTCCTGGAGGCCCCGCTGCGACACGGGCGCGCTCGGCAGGAGGCCCGAGCCGTGGAACGTGCCCGGGTAGGAGTGCAGCTCCACCGAGACGCCGGCCTGGAGGAGGCGAAGCGCGTACGCGATGCCCTCGTCGCGCAGCGGATCGAATTCCATCGTCGAGACGTACGCCGGCGGGAGCCCCGCCAGATCCTTCGCGCGCGCGGGCGCCGCGTAGGGGGAGGGCTCGCCGACGTGCCCGGGGCCCAGATAGTGGCGCCAGCTCCAGACGGCGTTCGGGCGGTTCCAGAGCGGCGTGTCCTGGAACGCGAGCATCGAGGGCGTGTCGAGCCGGTCGTCGAGCTCGGGGATCTCGAGGAGCTGGAAGCAGAGCGCGGGGAAGCCGCGATCGCGGGCGAGGAGCGCAGTGCCCGCCGCGAGCCCGCCGCCCGCGCTCTGGCCGGCGATCGCGAGCCGCGCCGGATCGATGCCGAGCGCGCCCGCGTTTCGGGCCGTCCAGCAGAGCGCCGCGTAGCAGTCCTCGACTCCGGCCGGGAACGGATGCTCGGGTGCGAGGCGGTACTCGACCGACACCACGACCGCGTCGAGCTCGGCGGCCACGCGCTGGCACCACGGGTCCATCATCTCGATCGAGCCGCTGATGAAGCCGCCGCCGTGGATCTCGAACACGCCGCCGCGCGGCGCGGTGGCCGGCGCCCGCGGGCGGTAGATCCGGATCGGCACCTCCGGCGCGCCCGCCGGACCGGGCACGCGCCGGTCCTCCTTCACCACGTCCGTGCGGTCGGGCGGCGGCGCGAAGAGCGCCGCGAAGCGGCCGCTGCGCATCTCCTGGATCTTCTCGGCGGTCGAGAAGTCGGAGACCGTCGGGAGCAGCGGAAGGAGCTTCTCGAAGGCGGGGTCGTACGCGCGCTTCGTCATCGCGGGCACGCTACCTCGCGTGCCCGCGCCCCGCTGCCTTGATCTCGCCCGGCTCGTGCACCGCGGCGATCACCTCGTCGAGATAGCCCGGCCCCTTTGCGGTCGGCACGAACCAGCCAGTCGGGCACATGGTCAGGACCTCCACGAGCGAGAAGCCCTCGCCGGCGAGCTGCGACTCGAAGGCGCGGCGCAGCAGGCGCTTCGTACGCGCGACCGACGCGGCGTCGTGCACCGAGCCGCGCGCGAGGTACGCGACGCCGCCGAGCGGCGCCAGCATCTCGGGCAGGCGGATCGGGTGGCCGTGGCGCGCGGCGTCGCGCCCCTCGAGCGTGTTCTTCGTGCGCTGGCCGAGCACGGTCGTGGCGGTCATGTGGCCGCCGGTCTCGCCGAACACGCCGTTGTTGAGCAGCACGCACGTCACGTTCTCGCCGCGCGCCGCGGTGTGGATCACCTCCTGGAGGCCCTCGTTCACCATGTCGCCGTCGCCCTGGAGCGTGAAGAGCAGCGCGTCCGGGCGCATGCGCTTCGCGCCGGTCGCGACGGAGGGCGCGCGGCCGTGGAGGGCCTGGATCAGGTCCACGCCGATGGAGCTCCCGAGCGCCGTGTAGCAGCCGATCCCGACCACCCCGATCGCGTTCTCGGCCCGGCCGAGCTCCTCGATCAGCTCGAGCACGAGGCGGAGCGCGAGCGGCTCGCCGCAGCCCGGGCAGAGGTCGTGATCGACGGAGAGCTGGAGGCTGGGCGCGAACTCCCCCGTCCGCTTCGCGGCGCGAGCGGGGGCGTGCTGCGTGTCGACCGTCTTGCTCACGCCACCCTCCGCGCGAGCGCGCCCTCGATGCGCGCGCGCACCTCCGCGGGATCGAAGAGGCCGCCGATCCCGAAGCCGTGGGCGTCGGTCGAGATGCCGCCGATCGGGACGACCTCGCTCCGGCCGAGGAGCGCGAGCCTCACGTCGTCGATCATCTGGCCCGCGTTCTGCTCGAGCACCGCCACCCGGCGCGAGCCCGCAGCCGCCAGGGCGAGCGCCTCGCCCGGGAACGGCCAGAGCGTGATCGGACGGAAGAAGCCGACGCGCGCGCCCTCGCGGCGGAGCTCGCGCACCGCGTGCCGCGCGAAGCGCGCGAGCGAGCCGAACGCGACCACGAGGAGCTCGGCGTCCGCCGCGTGCTCGGCCTCGGCGCGCGCCTCCTCCGCCGCCATCTGCGCGTGCTTCGCGGCGAGGCGCTGCCAGAAGGCCTCCGCGTCGATCCCCTTCGCCCCCGGCTGCATGCCGATCGGCGAGACGTGGCGCGGCCCGCCCCGCGCGCGGCCCGTGCCGTCGGCCGCCCAGCCCTTGTCGTACGCGGCGAGCGGGAGCGCCTCGATCGCGACGGCCTCCGCGGTGTGGGCGAGCAGGTAGTCGCCGTAGAGCAGCACCGGGTTCCGCCACTTCTCGGCAAGCTCGAAGGCGCGCTGCACGAGCTCCACCGCCTCGCGCACGTCGAGCGGCGCGAGCACGAGAAAGTGGTAGTCGCCGTGCCCGCCGCCGCGCGTCGCCTGGCGGTAGTCGAACTGGCCGCGCGCCATGTTGAACACGACGAGCGGCAGCTCGGCGCGCACGAGCTCGGAGAACGACTCCTGCATGAGCGCGAGCCCCTGCCCGGTGGAGCCACTCGCGGCGCGCGCGCCCGTCGCCGCCGCGCCCCACGCCATGCCGACGGCCTCGATCTCGCTCTCCGCGTTGACGCACGCCCCGCCCGCGGCCGGGAGCTTCGCGGCGAACGCCTCGAGCAGCTCCGTGAACGGCGTCATCGGGTAGCCGGCGAAGAAGCGGCAGCCGGCGGCGATGGCCGCCTCGGCGAGCGCCTCGGAGCCTTCCATCAGGCGGCGCGTCACGCGCTCTCTCCCGCCGCGAGCGGCGACTCGAACTGATAGACCTCGAAGCAGAAGTCGGGGCACACGAGGAGGCACGCGCCGCAGCCGGTGCAGCCGGGCAGGAGCTCCGGCACGCGGAGCCCGAAGCCGTTCCGCCGCTCGCTCATGCGCAGCACGCCCGGCGGGCAGGCCGGGATGCAGAGCTCGCACGCCTTGCAGCGCTCCTCGGCGATCACCACGGTGCCACGCGAAAGCGTGTCGCTCATGCCGCGCTCCAGGCGGCAGGCAGGCCACGCGGCGCGGCCGTGAAGCCCGCGCGCAGCGCCTCCGCGTTCTTCGGCGCGTGCTCGCGCCGGTAGGGCGGCAGCGACTCCTCCATCGCGGCGACGAGCGCGTCGAGCCCGATCAGGCCGGTCGCGCCGGCGAGCGCGCCGATCAGCACGAGCGAGAGCGCCTGCGGGGCGCCGAGCGAGGCCGCGAGCGTGGTCGCGGGGATCGGCACCGCGAGCGCCGCGCCCGCGTCACCGTCCGCGCCGAACAGGTCCGCGTTCCAGACCGCGACGCCTCCCGGGCGGAGCTTCGCGCAGACGCCCGCCCAGTAGCGGGGATGCGCACCGACGCCTGCCCAGCCCGACGAGACGATCGGCGGCGACGAGATCGGCGCGTCGCCCACGATCAGCGTCGCGTCGGTGTTGCCGCCGCGCATCGAGCCGCCGTAGGTGCCGAGCGAGATCACCTCGCGGCCCTCGCGGATCGCGGCGCGCGCCACGATCTGCGTGGCGAGCTGCACGCCCTGGCCGCCGATCCCGGTGAAGAGGACCTCCCGTTCCATGGCTCAGCTCCCCGCGCGGAGGCCGGCCAGCGCGAAGGCCTCGAGATGCTCGGCGCGCGCGCGGTCCGCGGGCGCGCCCTCGCCGAGCCGCGCCTCGAGCCAGCCCATCGCGAGGTGGTAGAGCGCCTCGGCGTCGGCCGCGGGGTCCGCCGTCGGCAGCTCGCCGGCCGCCTTCGCTTCGGCGAGCGCGTCGCGCACGAGCGCAGTGAGCCGCTGCTCGGAGAGCGCGACCTCCTCCGGGTAGTGGCGCGCGAGTCGGCCGCGGGCGAGCACGAAGGGACGCGTCGCCCCGGCGCCGCGTGGGTGAAGCGCCTGCTCGAGCATGCCGGAGAGCCAGGCGCGCACGCGCTCGCCCGCGCTCGACGCCTCGGCCATCCGCGCCGCGAGGTAGTCGGCGAGCAGTGCGATGCCGTGGTCGAGCACCGCCACCAGGAGCTCGTGCTTGCTCCGGAAGTGGCGATAGAACGCCTGGTTCGAGAGGCGCGCGCGGCGCACGATCGCGGCGACCGGGGGCTCGAGCTCGCCGCTCTCGCGGATCAGGGCGAGCGCCGCCTGTACGAGCCGGTCCGCCTCCGCGGCGTACGCGTCGCGCTGGCGGGCGAGCGCGCGCTCGACGGCCCGCTCGAGCGCCGGGGCGCGCCCGCTCCGGCCCGCCCCGGCGGGAACCTGCTTCCGGCTCTTGGGAATGGCGTTCCGCACGGCCGGAATGATATTCTGGGCCCGTGTCGGACGCAACTCCCGGCGCGGCCCGCCCGCTCCTCGTCGGCGACGTCTTCCGCGGCAACGCGGCGGCGGCCCCGGAGCGGCCCGCGGCCGCGCTCGGGAACCAGGAGCTGAGCCACGGCGCGCTCGATCGCCTGGCGAACCGCATGGCCCGCGCGCTCCAGGCGCAGGGCGTAGCGCGCGGCGATCGTGTCGCCGTCTGGGCCGACACCGGGCTCGCCCAGGTGCCGCTCTTCGCGGCCGCCACGAAGCTCGGCGCGGTCTTCGCGCCGGTGAACGCCCGCCTCGGCGCGCGCGAGGCGGCGGAGCTCCTCGCGCTCGCCCGGCCGCGGCTCGTGGTCGCCGACCCCGAGCGCGCGAAGGACGGCGCGCGGCTCGCGAGCGCCGCGCAGGCGGCGTTCGCGCACTTCGGCGCCGGCGGCGCCGACGGCACGGACCTCTCGCCCGCCGCGCTCCCCGCCGACGACTCCGACGTCTTCGAGCCCGCGCTCCGCGAGGACGACCCGCACGTCCTCTTCTTCACGAGCGGCAGCACGGGCCGGCCGAAGGGCGTCGTGCTCTCGCATCGCGCGAGCTGGCTCCGGAGCTTCCAGGGCGTGTTCCACGACGCGCCGCGCCGGAGCGTCTGCATGTTCCCCATGTTCCACATGGCGCCGTGGACGCTCGCGCTCGCCGCCTGGCAGACGCGCGGCGAGATCGCCTTCGTATCGACCGCAACGCCCGAGGCGCTGCTCGCCGCGCTCGAGCGGCGGCGCGCGAACCACTTCTACGGCATCCCGCTGATCTTCTCGCGCCTGCTCGAGGCCGACCTCGCGCGCCACGACCTCGGGAGCCTGCGGCTCCTCGAGACGGGCACCTCCGCCGTGCCGATCGAGCTGGTGCGGCGGCTCCGCGAGCGCTTCCCCGCCTGCACGCTCCGCATCTACTACGGCTCCACCGAAGGCGGCAGCGTCGCCGCGCTCTCCGACGCCGATGTGCTGCGCAAGCCGGGAAGCGTCGGGCTCGCGCCGCCGGGCGGTGAGCTCCGCCTCGCGGCGGACGGCGAGGTGCTCGCCCGGAGCCCCTATCTCATGAGCGGCTATTTCGACGATCCCGCCGCGACGGCCGCCGCGCTCGCGGGCGGCTGGCTCCACACTGGCGACCTCGGCGCGCTCGACGCCGAGGGCTACCTCTCGATCATCGGCCGCAAGAAGGACGTGATCCGGACGGGCGGCGAGAGCGTGTCGCCCGCCGAGTTGGAGGCGGCGCTGGCCGACGCGCCGGGCGTCCTCGAGGTCGCGGTGGTCGGCGTGCCCGACGCGGAGTGGGGCGAGGTCGTGTGCGCGGCCGTGGTCGCGGCGCCCGGCGCCACGCCGACGCTCGAGGCGCTCCGCGCACACTGCGCGGGCCGGCTCGCCGGCTTCAAGCATCCGCGGCGGCTCGAGCTCGTTCCGGCGCTGCCGCGCACCGAGGCGACGCGCCAGGTGCAGCGCGCGCTCCTCGTCGAGCGCATCCTGAGCGCACCCCGCTGAGCGAGGAGGGAACGATGGCCCGCGAGCTGGGCGAGATCGCGACGAGGCTGCTCTTCGAGAACGACCGCGTGCGGATCTGGGAGCTGCGCATGCCGCCCGGCGAGCTCGGTCCCCCGCACCGCCACGAGCTCGATCACATCCTCGTGCAGATCGCGGGCGACCGGATGGCCGTGGTGCCGGAGCCCGACTCGCAGGGCCCGTACCGCGAGTACCTCGAGGCCGACGTCGTGCCGGGGCAGTTCATTTTCGTCCGCCGCGGCGGCGTCGAGCGCGCGAAGAACGTCGGGCGCGAGACGTACCACGAGATCCTGATCGAGCTGAAGGATCCGCCCGCGCCGCGTCAGCCCTCCAGGTAGCGCGTCAGTAGCAGCGTGAGCTCGTCCGCGAGCCCGCGCTCCGCGAGGGCCGTCGCGCGGCGCGAGACGGCGGCGTCCGTGAGCGCGGCGAGGCAGCCGTCGACCACCAGCGCGACGAGGGCGACGTCGCGCCCGGGGCGGGGGCCGAGCAGGCTCCGGACCGTCTCCCGCACGCGCGCCTCGCGCGCGCTCGCGAGCCGAACGCGCTCCTCGCGCGGCAGCGCCTCGCCGACCAGCCGCGTGAGGTTGCGGGACAGGGCGGGGTTCGCGGCGTGGACCGCGAGCTGCCACGCGACGACGGCCTCCACTCGGCGCGCGAGCGGGAGCGAGGCGTCGTCGATCGCGGCGGGACGCGCGCGCTCCGCCCGCCCGAGCTCGCGCTCGATCAGCGCGCGGAGCACCGCGGAGCGGTTCGGGAAGTACTGATAGAGCGATCCGACCGAGACGCCGGCGCGGGCGGCGATGCGGTTGGTGGTGACGGCGCGGGGCCCGGCCTCGGCGAGGATGCGAGCAGCCCCCTCCAAGATCGCCGCGAGCGTCGCCTTCGAGCGGGCCTGCCGCGGTGTTTTCCGGAGCTGGCTCCGGGGCTTGCGGGAGGCCGGGCGGCGGGGCATCGAATGCGAGCGTACTGGGCTCGGCCGGGCGCGAGAATTCCCCCATGCGAGGCACACCCGACACGACCCGACCCACGCGCGCGCTGCTCGTGCTCACGCTCGTGGCCCTCGCCGGCTGCGAGGAGCCGCCCGTCGACGTAGTCGCGCCGGCCGCGCCCGCCGAAGCGGAGGTCGCCGGCGAGGGATTCGTCCGGCGCGACGTGCGTTTCGCGTGCGCCGAGACCGCGTGCGCCGCCTGGCTCTACCTGCCCGCGCGGCCGGGACCCGCGCCGGTCGTGGTGATGGCGCACGGCTTCGGCGGCACGCGCGACGTGGCCCTCCCCTTCTTCGCCGAGCGCTTCGCACGCGAGGGCCTCGCGGCGCTCGTCTTCGACTACCGCCACTTCGGCGCGAGCGGCGGCACGCCGCGCCAGCTCGTCGACCCGTGGCGGCAGCTCGACGACTGGCGCGCCGCGCTCGCGTGGGCGCGCGCACAGCCCGAGCTCGACGGCGCGCGCGTCGCGCTCTGGGGGACGTCCCTAGGCGCCGGGCACGCGCTCCTCGTCGCGGCGGAGGACGGCGCGCTCCGCGCGGTAGTCGGGCAGGCGCCGCAGGTGGACAGCTCCGCCGAGGGCGAGGCGACCTTCTACGGCGTTGGCTGGGTGCTCCGCCTGCTCGGGAGCGCGTGGCTCGACCTCGCGGCAGGCTGGCTCGGCCGCCCGCCCGTCGAGATCCCCGCGATCGCGCGCGCCGGTGAGTTCGGCATGCTCGTCGACGACGCGGCGTATGCCGCGTTCGAGAGCCAGGTCCCGGCCGAGAGCCGCTACCGCAACGCGGTCGCCGCGCGCGGCATCCTCCTCTTCGACTCCTGGAACCCCGCGGAGAGCCAGGGTCGGTTGCGGGCGCCACTCCTCCTGATCGCCTCGCGCGCCGACCGCTTCGCGCCCTTCACCGCGGTCGAGCGCTACGTAGCGGCGACGCCGGGCGCGAGCCTCGCCGAGATCGAGGGCGACCACTTCGACGTCTACGCCGCGCCCGTCCGCGAGCGGGCCGCCGAGCTCGCGGCGGGCTTCCTCGCGCGGGAGCTCGCGCCCGAGCGTTAGGGATCGGGGGCCTTGACTTATCGAGTGAGACTCGATTACTATCGAGTCCAACTCGAAAAGGGGAAGCCCCTGGACCCGCGCCGAGCCCAACGCCCGAGCCGCCGCCGGAGCAAAGCCCCGCGCACGCGGGACCCGGGCGAGAAGCGCGCCCGGCTCATGGCGGCCGCCCGCCGGCTCTTCGCCGAGCGCGGCTTCGCCGCGACCGGGACGGCCGACGTGGCGCGCCTCGCCGGCGTGTCCGAGGGCATCCTGTTCCACCACTTCGGCTCGAAGGCGGCGCTCCTCGAAGCCGTGGCCGCGGACTACGGCCGCGGGCTCGCGCAGGCGATGTTCGAGGCGGCGCCCCGGGCGGGCGAAGGCCCCGCGGCCGAGCCGATGCTGCGCGCGGCGTTCGCGTACGTCCGCGCGAACCGCGCGTTCTCGCGCCTGCTCAAGCTCGCGCCCGAGGCGGGGGGCGATGCCGCCGCGCAGCGCGCGACCCGCGCGGAGATCGTGGCCGCGCTCGAGCGCGGCCTGCGTGCGTGGAGCGAGGCGGGCCAGCTCCGTCCGCTGGACTCCCAGATCGCAGCCGAGCTGCTGTTCGCGCTCGTCGAGGCCGCGCTGATCGAGTGCTTCACGTACGGCCAGGGCGAGCGCGAGGAGGCCTATCTCCGCGAGGCCGTCGCCTGCGTCGAGGGCGCCGTGCGTCCCCGCGCTTCAGAAGCCCGATCCACCCCGAACGAGGAGATCCTCCCATGAGCCGACCCTTTCCCGACTCTCCGTTCCTGAGCGGCAACTACGCGCCCTGGCCCGTCGAGGGCGAGATCCACGACGCCGTCGTCGAAGGCGAGCTCCCGCGCGAGCTCGAGGGCACGCTCTGGCGCAACGGGCCGAATCCGCAGTTCGCGCCGCGCGGCCGCTACCACTGGTTCGACGGCGACGGGATGATCCACGCCTTCCGCTTCCGCGACGGGCGCGTCTCGTACCGGAACCGCTGGGTGCGCACCGCGCGCTTCCAGGCCGAGCGCGCGGCGGGCGAGGCGCTCTTCGGCGGGCTCGGCGACATGGGCGCGGGCGATCCGCGCCTCCTCGCGAACCCGACCTCGCCGAACGCCGCGAACACGAACATCGTCTGGCACGCGGGCCGCCTCCTCGCGCTCTGGGAGGGCGGGCCGGCGCACGCGCTCGATCCGCGCACGCTCGAGACGGAGGGCCCCTACGACTTCGCGGGCCGCCTCGTCGGCGCGCTGACCGCGCACCCGAAGCTCGACCCCGAGACCGGCGAGATGCTCTGCTTCGGCTACGGCTTCGTGCCGCCCTTCCTCCGCTACCACGTGGTGGACGCGGCGGGCCGCCTCGTGCGCACGGAGGAGATCGAGGTGCCGGTGCCGACGATGATGCACGACTTCATCGTGACGAAGCGCCACGTGATCTTCCTGGTCTGTCCGGCGACGATCCGGCTCGAGAACATCGAGAAGACGGGCTCGCCGATCGGCTGGGAGCCCGAGCTCGGCACGCAGATCGGCGCCATGCCCCGCGACGGGACGAGCCGCGACGTGAAGTGGTTCCGCGCCGCGCCCTGCTACGTCTTCCATCTCATGAACGCGCAGGACGACGGCGCGCGCATCGTGGCCGACGTGTGCCGCTACGAGCGCGTGCCGCTCTTCGAGGCGGGCGACGCGATCGAGGGCCAGCAGGAGCTCTCGGCGCGCCTCACGCGCTGGACGCTCGACCTCGCCGGCGGCTCGGTCAAGGAGGAGGCGCTCGACGACCTCGCGAGCGAGTTCCCGCGCTTCGACGAGCGGCACGCGGGGCTCCCGTACCGCCACGGCTACGCGGGCGCGGTGGTGCCGGCGGGCGAGGAGCTCGCGGGCATGAACGCGATCGTGCACTGGGACCTCGCGACCGGGCGGCGCAGCGAGCATCGCGTCGCAGCGAGCGACGCGGTGGGCGAGCCGATCTTCGTGCCGCGCCGGCCCGACGCGCCCGAGGGCGACGGCTTCCTGCTCGCGAGTGTCTACCGCGGCCAGGAGCGGAGGAGCGACCTGCTCGTGCTCGACGCGCAGGACGTCGCGTCCGCGCCGCTCGCGACCGTGAAGCTCCCGCACCGGATCCCGTTCGGCTTCCACGGCAACTGGGGCCAGGGCGTCTAGGTGGCGCCCGAGCCCGCGCCGCCGAGCTACCGCTCGGTGCGCCAGAACCCGTGGTGGATCCCGCCCTTCCTGGGCGGGATCCCGACGGGCGTCGAGCCGGCCCACCTCCGCGTGCTCGGCTTCGTCACGCTCGCGATGTTCTTCGAGAACTACGACCTGAGCCTGCTCGGGAGCGCGCTGCCACAGATCGCCGCGACCTTCAGCCTCGACAAGGCGGCGCAGGGCGAGTTCGCCGCGGCGACGCGCTTCGGCGCGCTGCCCGCGTTCTTCCTGCTCCCCCTCGCCGACCGCATCGGCCGGCGCCGGCTCCTGCTCATCGCGATCGCGGGCATGAGCGTGGGCTCGCTGCTGACCGCCCTCGCGCAGTCGCCGCTCCAGTTCGTGATCGCGCAGCTGGCGACGCGCACGTGCATCGTGGCGGCGGCGATCGCCTCGTTCGTGGTGGTAGCCGAGGAGTTCCCCGCCGCGCACCGCGGCTGGGGCATCGGCATGCTCGGCGGCGTCGGCGCGATCGGCTTCGGCTTCGGCGCACTCGTCTACGGTTTCGTGGGTTCGATGCCCTTCGGCTGGCGCGGGCTCTACGCGCTCGGGATCGTGCCGCTCTTGTTCCTGCCCGCGTTCGCGCGCGGGCTCCGCGAGACGGCGCGCTTCGCCGCCTCGACCGGAGTGGCGCGAGCAGGCAGCGCCTTCCGTCCGCTCGCGGATCTGTTCCGCCGCCATCCGCGCCGCGCGCTCGCGCTCGCGCTGATCGCCGGCATGGCGAACGCGGGCGCCGGCCCCTCGCTCCAGTTCATCTCCGAGTTCCTGCAGACGGAGCGCGGCTGGACGCCCGGCGCCTACGCCGCGCTCTCCGTCGCGTTCGGCGCCTTCGCGATCATCGGCAACCCCGTCGCCGGCCGGCTCGGCGACCGCTTCGGCCGGCGCCGCGTCGCGGCCTGCGTGCTGCTCCTGTTCCCCCTCGCCGCGCTCGCGTTCTTCGCGGGGCCCGCGCGCCTCGTGGCGCTGCCCTGGACCCTGATGGTCTTCCTGTGGATGGCGACGAACGTCTCCGTGCGCGCGCTCGCGACCGAGCTCTTCCCGACCTCGCTCCGCGGCACGGGCGCCGGGAGCCTCGCCCTGCTCGAGACGCTCGGTGTGGGCCTAGGGCTCCTCACCTACGCCGCCCTGATGGGCGCGTCCGGCAGCCAGTCGCTCGCGCTCCCGCTCGTGGCGCTCGCCTGCCTCGTCGCGGCAGCGAGCGTCTTCCTCGTGCCCGAGACCGCGCGGCGCGAGCTCGAGGACGTCGCCGCCGACGCGGTGTGAGGCCTCGCGCCCGGCGTGGGTGGCGCGGTCCGGCTGCGCTACATCTCCGCGCGGGCCGAGGCGCGGTTGATCTCGCTCGAGTCACTCATCACGCGACTGTGTCGCCCGCCCTGGCCGAGCCTGCTGATCGGCGGCGCCGTCGGCCTCGCCGTCGGTCTGCTCGTGCTCGATCCCCGCTTCATCAGCGGGACGGGCCCGATGTGGACCGAGCCCCAGAACGACCTCGTGATGTACCTGGTGCCGCTGAACTACTACCTCGCGGACGCGTGGCGGCTCCCGCTCTTCAGCATTCCCGCGATGGGGTATCCCGAGGGCGGCAGCGTGTTGTCCAACGACGCGCTGCCCCTCGCCCTCCTCCCGACGAAGCTCCTCCATTCGCTCACCGGCGCGCGCGTCAATCCGTTCGGCTGGTGGCTCCTGCTGACCTACGCGCTCCAGGGGGTGATGGCCGCTCGGCTGCTGGTCGCGGCCGGGGAGCGCTCGCCGTGGGCGGCCCTCGCCGCCGCGACCTTCGCCGTCTGCTGCTGGTCGTTCCTCTTCCGGGTCCATCTCGGACACGTCGCCGTGTCGAGCCACTTCGTGATCCTGTGGGCGCTGGCGCTCCATTTCGAGAGCTCGCGACGCGAGCGGCCACAGACCCTCGAACTGTTCGTGCTCTCGGCCACCACGCTGCTCGTCAATCCCTACCTGTTCGTGATGGTGATGGCGATCGTCGGCGCCACCGGGCTCTCGCTCCTCTCCCGCGGACGGCTCCGAGCGCTCGATTTCGGCGGGGCCGCGCTCTCTCTGCTGGGCCTCGCTGCGATCGCGCTGCTCGCGGGCTACGGCGGCATGCTGTCGAACCCGGCGCAGCTCCAGGCCGAGGGCTACCGGATGTTCTCGTGGAACCTCCTCTCGCTGTTCGTGCCGCCCGACGACCTGCTGGGCTGGCTCCCGTCCGTGCCTCGGGACGCGACGACGGGCCAGTTCGAGGGCGAGGCGTACATCGGCGACGGCGCGCTCCTGCTCGCGCTGATCGGCGCTCTCGCGTCGCCCAGACGAACGCTTCGCGCGGTACGCCGTCACGCCTGGCTCTGCGCGGTTCTCGCGCTGATGGCGATCTACGCGGCGTCGGACCGCGTGTACCTGGGCGATCGGCTCGTGCTCGCCTACGACCTGCCGGCGTTCCTCACCGAGCTCTGGGGGTACTTCCGCGCGGCGGGCCGCTTCATCTGGCCGCTGGCCTACAGCCTGATGGTGCTGCCCGTGGCGCTCGTGTTCCGAGCGTGGCCCCGGCGCACCGCGATCGCGTGCGCGCTCGTCGCCGTCGTGCTCCAGGTCGCGGACGCGCGGCCCTTCCTCGAGCGTGGGCGCGCGGCCACCTCGGTGGCCTACCCCGATCTGCTCGGCGAACGCGTGCACCCGTGGTTCGCCCAGCACGAGCGCGTCTGGCAGTACCCCTCGTACGGGTGTGGCGGGCTCTCCGGGCCGGAGCGCCCCTTCGGCAGTCGCGACGAGAACCGCGAGCTCCAGATCCAGCTGGCGGCGTCGCGCGCGGGCGTGCCGATCAACAGCGTCCTGACCTCGCGCCTGCTGAAGGACTGCGCCGCCGAGGCGGCCTGGGCGCGCGAGCCGACCTTCGAGAGCGGCACCCTCTACCTGATCGCTCGCACGGCCGTCCGCGACTCGCCGCCGCTCCGGGCGCTCGTGCACTCGCATCCCTGCGTCGCACTGCCGTGGGCCATCGCCTGCTCGACGCGCATCGGGGAAGAGCGGACGCCGCCGCCTGGCGGAAAGCCGCACCCGTAGCCGGCCGTCCCGCGGCTCCTTCAAGGCGCGAGTCCGCCGATCCGATGCGGCATGGGTTCGCGGGAGGCGCGTCATGCACAGCGTCTGGATCATCGGCGGGCTGCTCGGGCTCTTCGCCCTCTGGATGTGGGACGTCGACTGGAAGTGGATCACCGCGGGCGGCGTCGCGCTGCTGGCGCTCGCCTTCAACTCGATCGTCTCGGCGCGGAACCAGGCCGAGAAGGCCTGGGCCTCGATCGACGCCCTGCTGACGAAGCGCTTCGACCTGATCCCCAATCTCGTCGACGCGGTGGCCCGCTACGCCGAGCACGAGAGCGAGGCGTTGCGCGAGGTGACCCGGCTGCGGGCGGCGGCGGGCTCCGCGCCCGCCTCGGCGGCGGCGGCGGCCGCCCTCGACGCACAGACGGGTCAGGCGCTCGGCCGGCTACTCGCCACCGCCGAGAGCTATCCCGAGCTCAAGGCCAGCGAGAACTTCCAGCAGCTCCAGTGCGCGCTCAACGAGGTGGAGGAGCAGCTCTCGGCCGCGCGCCGCACGTACAACGCCGCGGCGCAGCACTTCAACGACTCGCTGCGGATGGTGCCGACCGCGTGGCTCGCGCGCCTCGCCGGCATGCGCGAGCGCCCGATGTACGAGGCGCCCGCCGAGCACGCGGCGCGGCCCGACGTCGGCGCCCGCTTCCGCGCGCAGAGCCGCTGAGCGCGGGCGTGCGCAGCGAGGAGGAGCTCCGCGGCTTCTTCGCGGGGGAGCTGCGCGAGCACGTCGAGGCATGGCGGCGGCTGCCCCGCATCCGCCCGCCCAACGGGATCGACCTCGTCGCGCTCGGCGTAGCGGTCCTCTTCGCCTTCGCTACGCAGCGGAGCGAGGCGCTCTGGCTCGGGGCCGGCTACCTCGTGCTGCGCGTGATGTACGACATCCGGCGTGTCCAGAGCGCCTTCAAGCAGGAGGTGCTGAGCCGGGTGTTCGAGTTCGCGCTGCCCGGCGTCCAGTATCAGCCGCACTCCCACATCGGCGCCGAGCACGTGCGGCGGAGCGGCCTGTTCCGCGAGTCTTGGAACGACGACTCCGGCGAGGACTACGTCGCGGGCCGACACGGCTCGACCGACTTCTGGTTCAGCGAGCTCACGCTCGCGAAGGAGAAGAAGGACCAGCGCAGCGTCGTGTTCCAGGGGCTCTTCTTCATCGCGGACTTCCACAAGTCGTTCCGGGGCCGGACCTACCTGCTTCCCGACGTCGCCGAGCGGGCGTTCGGCGCGCTCGGCCGCGCGGCGCAGGCCCTGCGCATCGACGGCACCGAGCTCGTCGAGCTCGAGGACCCGGACTTCGAGAAGCGCTTCGTGTGCTCCTCCACCGACCCGCTCGAGGCGCGCTACCTGCTCTCGACGAGCATGCTCCAGCGCATCCTCCGCATCGCGGAGCGCAGCCGCGGGGCGCTCCGCGTCTCGTTCGTGGACGAGTGCCTCTACCTCGCGCTCCCGAGCGGCGACCTGTTCCAGGCGCCGTTCCTCGGCGGCTCGCTGGACGAGGCGGCGCTCCTCGGCTTCGTGCGCGAGCTGCGCTCGGTGCTCGGGCTCGTGGAGGAGCTCGGCCTGAACACGCGGATCTGGTCGAAGCCGGCGCCGGCCGAGGCCCGGCCGATCCGGTAGCCGGAGGAGCGGCTCACGCCGCCGCGAACAGCCGCCACTCCCCGGGCACGCCCTTCAGCACGCGGGTCTCGTGCTCCTCGAAGGCGAGGTCGCGTAGCGGGTCTCCGCCTTCAACCCCGGGCGCCCCATGGCGGCCGCAGTGTACCGCCGAGCGGCAGGGCACCCACGGACGCTCTCGCCGAGTGGATTCGGCCACGAACGGGCTTCGCAAGGACTTGCGCGGAATGACAAGCGGACGCGCGCGAAGGAGTGGACGGTATCCCTCCAGAGCCAGCGCGGGGTCGAAGTGCTGCCTGCGCGTACCCTGACAGCCCCAGCCGAAGGAGCCGCCGTGAACCGGATCGACGTTCTCTCCGCGTGGATGCTCACGCTTCTCGTCGCCCTGCCCGCGCAGGCCCAGGCCCCGGCGCCGCCCGGCTCACCGGCCGCCACGACCTCGATCGACGGGAAGCAGCTGCCGCCGCCCGATCCGAAGTTCGGCGGCACGATCGAGGACGACGCGCTGCAGTCGAAGCCCTGGTGGCCGCCGCGCGTCGTGCCGCCGCAGGGCGCACCGAACGTCCTGCTCGTCATCACCGACGACGCCGGCTTCGGCGTGCCCAGCACCTTCGGTGGCGTGATTCCGACGCCCGCGCTGGAGCGGGTCGCGAACGAGGGGCTTCGCTACAACCGCGTCTTCTCCACCGCGCTCTGCTCGCCGACGCGCGCCGCCCTGATCACCGGCCGCAACCACCACTCGGCCGGCTTCGGCGTGATCTCCGAGCAGTCGACCGGCTTCCCCGGCTACGACAGCATCATTCCGGGGGACCAGGCGACGATCGGCCGCATCCTGCGCGACAACGGGTACGCCACCGCGTGGTTCGGGAAGAACCACAACACGCCGGTCTATACGGCCAGCCAAGTCGGTCCCTTCGAGCAGTGGCCGATCGGGATGGGCTTCGAGTACTTCTACGGCTTCGTCGGCGGCGACGCGAACCAGTGGCAGCCGAACCTGTTCCGCAACACGACGCAGATCTTCCCGTTCGAGGGGGAGGCGCCCGGCAGCTGGAACCTGGTCACCGCGATGGCCGACGACGCCATCGACTACATGACCCGCATGCACCAGATCCAGCCGGACAAGCCGCTGTTCATCAAGTACGCGCCCGGCGCGACCCACGCGCCACATCACCCGACGGAGGAATGGGTGGCGAAGATCCGCGCGATGAAGCTCTTCGACGAGGGCTACGAGAAGCTGCGCGAGCGCATCTTCGCGAACCAGAAGAAGCTCGGCGTGATCCCGAAGGACGCAGTGCTGCCGCCGTGGCCGAAGGAAGTGCTGAAGCCGTGGGACCAGCTCACGGCGGACGAGAAGAAGCTCTTCATCCGCCAGGCCGAGATCTTCGCCGCCTACGCCGCGTACAGCGACCACGAGATCGGCCGTGTGATCCAGGCCTTCCAGGACCTCGGCCGGCTCGAGAACACGCTCGTCATCTACATCAACGGCGACAACGGCACGAGCGCCGAGGGCGGCCCGCTGGGCACGCCGAACGAGGTCGCGTTCTTCAACGGCATGAACGAGCTCCCCGTCGACGTGCAGATGAAGTACTACGACGCCTGGGGCACCGAGCACACCTACAACCACATGTCGGCCGGCTGGTCGTGGGCGTTCGACACGCCGTTCCCCTGGTTCAAGCAGAACGCGTCACAGCTCGGCGGGATCAACCAGAACATGGCCGTGTCGTGGCCGGCGCGCATCAAGGACAAGGGGGGGCTGCGCGAGCAGTTCGTGCACGTCATCGACGTCGTGCCCACCATCCTCGAGGCCGCGGCCATCGGCGCGCCCGAGCGGGTGGACGGCATCGCGCAGAAGCCGATCGAGGGCACGAGCTTCGCCTACACCTTCGACGCGAAGAACGCGAAGACGCCCTCGCGCCACGCGACCCAGTACTTCGAGATGTTCGGCCAGTGGGCGCTCTACCACGAGGGCTGGTTCCTGAGCACCAAGGTGAATCGCGCGCCGTGGGAGGCGTTCGGGCCCGCGAACACCGACCCGCTGAACAACCAGGTGCTCCAGCTCTACGACCTGAACACCGACTTCAACCAGACCACCGACGTCGCCGCGAAGAACCCGCAGAAGGTCGAGCAGCTGAAGACGATGTTCATCGCCGAAGCGAAGAAGCACCAGGTGTTCCCGATGGACGCCTCGGTGGGGGCGCGCATCGTGGCGCCGCGGCCGAACATCACCGCCGGGCGCACCGAGTTCGTGTACACGCGTCCGATGACCGGCCTGCCGCAGGGCGACTCGCCGGTGCTGCTGAACGCGTCGTACACGATCACGGCCGACATCGAGGTCCCGAAGGGCGGCGCGGAGGGCATGATCCTGACCTCGGGCGGGCGCTTCGCCGGCTACGGCCTCTACCTGCTCGAGGGGAAGCCCGTGTTCCTGTGGAACCTGGTCGACCTCGAGCGGCTGAAGTGGGAGGGCCCCGCGGCGCTGTCACCGGGGCGGCACGTCGTCGAGTTCGACTTCGACTACACCGGCCTCGGCGCGGGGACGCTCGCGTTCAACGACTTCAGCGGCCTCGGCCGGGCCGGCACCGGCACGCTGAAGGTCGACGGCAAGGTCGTCGCGACGAAGGAGATGCCGAAAACGCTGCCGATGATCCTGCAGTGGGACGAGAGCTTCGACGTGGGCTCCGACACGCTGACCGGGGTGAACGACGCCGACTACCAGCCGCCGTTCGCGCTCACGGCCAAGCTCAACAAGCTGACGATCCGGGTCGACCGCCCGAAGCTGTCACCGGCGGACATCGAGAAGCTCCAGGCCGCCCAGCGCAACAACAAGAGCAGCGAGTGAGGGCCGGCCCGAGATCGATCCCTCCCGCGGCCTAGCGAGGCCTCCGCAGCATCGGCGTGACGGTCGGAGCGGCCCCGACCTGGATCCTCCCCATGACCTCGAATCCGTGACGCTCGTACAGCGAGATGTTCCTTGGGTGCGAGGACTCGAGGTAGGCCAGCACTCCCTCGCGGTCGCACCGCTTTACGGCGTGACGCATCAGCGCCCCTCCGAGACCCCTCCCCTGGGCGTTCGGCTCGACGCCGATCATCGGGAGGTACCAGTGCGGCTCGTCGGGATGTGACTGCTCCATCTTCTCGAAGGTGGCCAGCAGGTCGTCGAGATGCTCGGGCTTCGCGGTGTCGCGGAACACGCTCTCGAGCGCCGCGCCGTCCGGATGCACACCGGGCGGGAGCCAGAGGGCCACACCGCAGAAGTCCTCGGAGACGTACGCCGCCCCGTGGTCGAAGCTGCCCCCCGCGAACTCGCGCGCGGCCCGGGGCATGGCCTCGAGATGGCGCTGCGCGGAGGGCCAGGCGAAGCGCGCGAGCGGGTCGGTGATGAACGCGGCCACGATGCTGGCGACCGCCTGCGGCAGCTCGTCTCGCCTCGCCACGCGAATCTCGAAGGAAGGGCCCGCCACGCCGCTCTCCCGCGCCCGAGTATCGCGCGGCCGCCGACCGCGCACAGGAGCCCGGCCGGGCGGCAGCCGCTGGCGCCCCGGGGAGGAATCGAACCCTACTCGTTGCCGCCCTGCGTCGCGGCCTTGCGCAGCTTCTCGCTCTCGTCACTCTGTTGCTGCGTACTGCACCGTCTCGCGCCCGATCTTGTCGGCGGCGACGTGCTCGACGTTGCTGAACCAGACGTCGGGGTCGAGCCCACGCGTCTCGGCCTCCTTGCGCAGGCTGCGCACGCGGCCGGGGCCCGCATTGTAGGAGGCGAATGCGAACAGCATCTTGTTCTTGTCGTCCATGGGCTGGTCCGCGAAGTACTCATCCATCATGAAGCGCACGTACTGACCGGGCTCCTCACGCTCTGGTCCAGGCCCGAAAGATCGGCGTCGTGAAATCCGCCTGCGCGAGCCGTTCCTCCATGATCGTCGCGTCCACCGCGGCGATTTCGCCGCGGGCCTCGTTGAGCATGTCCAGCATGTGGTCGCGCGTGGTCGGCACGAACACCAGGATCACGCGCAGCTTGCCGGTCTTGCGCTTGGCGTTGAGCCACTCGTCGAACGCCGACATGTAGTCGTAGGCGATGCCGCGCTGGGTGAAACCGGCATCGGTGAAGTAGAAGGTCTTCGGCCACCGGAAGGCGGGCGGTCGATTCGTCTGCGGGCTTAGCGCGCCGCTGGACTGAGAGGCGTCGCGTCGGGGTCGTAGTAGGGCGTGATCTGGTTCAGCACCTGACGCGCGGCGGAGGCCCGTTCCATGACGTCACCCGAGGTGAAGAGCTGCGGCGCGAAGTCTCGCACGCGCCGGACGTCCTGCATCAGATCCTCGTAGATCGGAAGCGTCTCCTCCCGCGTGGCGCCCTTCTCTACCGCCCCTGCCAGCTGCTTGGCGCCGCTGCGCACCTTGCGCACGTCCTGCTTGAGGCGGTAGTAGGACCTGCGCTGGGGCCCGGTTGCCTGCGGCTGCTTGCGGAAGGCGTCCTCCAGCGACTTCGTCTCCGTCTCGAGCTGCTTGGCGAGCGCGCTCACCTTGGCCTGGTCCCAGCTCGCGAGCTCCGCACGAGCCGGTGCAGCCGTTGCCGCCGCCAGAGCGAGCATCATCGAGAGGAGAGGTGAGAAGCTGGGCATGCAATGACTCCCTTCCTGCCGCCTAGACCGGTCCGGCGCGGGTCGGCTCAGCATACGCTCACCGAGCTCGGTCCGACCAGGGCTCCTCGTCCCGGCTTCGGCCGGCGTGCAGGCGCCGCGTAGCAGCTCGGCTGAGCCCTGCGTGGCGCCCCGGGGAGGAATCGAACCCCCGACCCGCTGCTTAGAAGGCAGCCGCTCTATTCCGCTGAGCTACCGGGGCACGGACGCGGAAGGTAGCGACCCGGCCCGCCCGCCTTCTCTCAGCGGACCGTCAGAGCAGCGCCTCGGCGACC
>Ga0187893_10003177_pt1 | contig 34079 bp, 30 predicted proteins | sample MA1701074metaG_FD_139574 | JGI IMG/M metagenome (GOLD analysis project Ga0187893, IMG submission 139574) | White microbial mat communities from a basaltic lava cave in the Kipuka Kanohina Cave System on the Island of Hawaii, USA - MA170107-4 metaG ...
CGAAGGACCTTTGGTTGGCGCCAGCCAATGAGAAGCGACGGGCTTTTGAGTGCTTGTGGATTTACAGCCGCTGACCGCCATAAGTGCGCTCAGGATCGCCATCAGGATCGTGCGATGGCGCTGGCGCAGCATCAGTTCTGGCCTTGATTTCATGCAAATCATCGGGCGGTCCCTCTTGCGCCGTCTGGATTGGCGGGCAGCGGACTCGCAGGTAGATCGGCGGCGGGTGGATTCACTGAAGCGGATTTGTTTTCCAAAATGGACCGGGATTTGAATGGAGTTCGATCAAACGTGGCCGTGACCGGGCCGAACATCGGACTGACCAGACGGACCTCAGTCCGCAGTATTTTCTCCACCCGGCAGCCTTCGATGATTTCGCCTTCGGCAACGACACGGTTGTTAATCACGGCAAATGCCTTCCCGGCGGCGAGGCTGACGGCCTGCAGTTGGAACGCCGGCATGGTCGGGACATTCGTCGTGGCGGCTGGCGGGGGCATAAAGACGGCGGCGAACGGATCGCGACGGAGCGTCTCCAGCGGGAACAACTCCCGCCAGTCGCGCAGTTCAGCGGCCACGCGCGACAGCGGCGGCACCTGGTAGGCTTCGTCCCGCAGTTCTTCAGCCGGCCCGGAATTCTCGCGTGCGGTCGCTGTCACGGCCCGGCGCTGCGGCCAACGGACGAAATTCGCCGCCACGCACACGAACGCTACGACGGTCAGAAAACTCACGCCGGTTTTACTTTGGAGGATTCTTCTCATGCGCGGAAGGGATCACGAGCAAGAGTGCAAGCGCATGGCGATGCCTCATTCTTGCTCTTGCTCGTGCTCTTACTCCTGCTCGTGTTTGGCGTCATAATAAGAATTGAAGCTGAAAAAGCTCAGTTCCACCTGGGCGGCGTTCAGACCCTGTCCGAGAGATTGTAGTTTGAGCGAGTTCAGTTCGGCGCGGGGCTGGAGTGTCGAGACAGTCCACAGCCAGGCCAGCAGAACGCTGTAAGCGCGTTCGGGCTGCACGTAGTCGTAGCGCAGTTCGACGACGACCGGATGGAGGGTCAGTTCCTTCACGCCACCGGGAGCGGCCACGGGTGGCTTCAGCGAGGCCTCGCAGCGCCAGCCCAGTTCGCGCGCTTTGCTGTCGAGTTGGGAAAGCAAGGACGGGATTTCCTTGCGCGTCCGAATCAGATTCGCCACGCGCTCCTGCATTTGCTTGCGCATGGCGGACACTTCTTCGGCTGTGACGAGGCGGTTCGTTTCCTTCGAGGACTGGAAACTGCGCGCATGGACTTTCAGCAGGTGATCGCTTGCTGGCAGCCTGAAGTATAAAGCCCAGCAAATCGCCCCGGCGCAAAGCAACACCACGGGCATGGCGACGCGCCAGCGCGTGGCGGCGGTGAGAAGGCGTTCCCAAACGCCTGGTTGAGCTGGCTCCAGGGGAGTGGACGAAGGAGCCTCTGGCAAATCCACCTTGAACACCGATGGCGGCGGAGGAGGGGACTGCGACGATGGGAGCTGAACTCTCAAGGGATTTTCCCTTTCACGAAGAACGGCTTTTCATCGCCCGGCCGGCCGGAACGGCGGACGGGGTTGCCTGTTCCTTCAGCGGTGCCTTGCAAAACCTGCTGATGGGTGCTGTCAGTGATCTGAACGCGAAAAGGACCCTCTTGCAGTTGCCGCTCGAATTGTTCGAGCAGCGCGAGGTAACCAAGGCTCTGCTCGCGGAGAAAGCCGTTCAAATGAAACTCCCATCCTTCGGTGCTTCGGTTGATGGTGGCTTCGGTGAAGTGGATGGCTTCCGGCGCCGCGGCGGGAAGATAGCGCGCGAACAACCCTGCCACGGGCGCGTCATTGGTGCTTCCGACCAGGCGAAGAAAGGCGTCGAGGCGCCTGGCCTCTTTCGCGCGCGCGCGGTTGACGGCTTCGATGTTTCCGTCAGCTTGCAGTTGCCGTTCGCGATCGGCTGCGGCGCTTTCGCGGGCCCGGACGGTGCGCTCGACCACGAGCGTCGTGCCGGCTGACAGGGCTACGGCGGCAGCCAATCCGGCGGCGGCCAATCCGCGCACGCGTTTCCGTTGCGTCTCGGCCAGTGATACCAGATTGACCGTGGCCTTCCGGGCGACCAGTCCCGCTTGCCGCGCGAAGTAGAATGGATCTTCGACGACCGGGCTTGGCTGGACTTTCAAACCGGATCGAATTTGGGCGTCCTTCAACGCCGCAAAAGCCGCGGAGCCGAAGACAAAGAGATGATTGACCACCGTGCTGAACTGCTGCTGGGCGTAGTGCAGGGTGCGGGCGATTTCCTGCGCGGCGCGATCGCTTTGCAGGGTGCCACCCAGCAGGACGCTGCGGGAGAACAACACCTGGCCGTCGCCGCGGCCGAGCAACAGGTGCAGCGACCCGCCCAGATCGGTGGCGAGGACAACGGTTTCTTCGGAGGGAACGGAGAGTTGACGCAGGTGTGGTTCCAGCACTCCGGCCGTCGGAACCACAGCCGCCAGATTCAGACGCATGGCTGCGCACGCAGCGCTGAGGCGCTGGACGAGAGATTTTGGCAGCAGCGCGAGAAGCGTGCGTTGCCGGCCCTTGAGTGACGGCAGGTCAATGCTTCCCCAAGCCGCCTGTTCTTCGAAGAAATGGTTTTGTGACACGCGCCGTTCAAGCAACTGGGTGAGAACCTTGCCTTTGATGGGCGGCGTTTCCTCGACGTGAAAGAGCAGGCTGCCGTGATCGAGCACCACGACCACTTGCGTGCCGGCAAAGCGCGTCTGGCGAACCGCTTCCGCCAGCGCCGTGCCGAAGTCGGCGTCGTTCGACACCGGCTGCGGGCTGACCCAGGAAGTGGAAACCGTGCTGCCGTTGAGCGCGGCGGCGTGGAAGCGGCCGTTCAACCAGCTGATGCCCAGAACTTTTTTTGCCATGCGCCAGGACGGACTGACGGCAGTCCATTTCCCGTGTCCATCGTCGGAATCGGGAAAGGGTAAAGCGGGAAAAGTTGGGCAGGCATCTTGCCTGCCCAGTGAGTGCTTCAGCGCGAGCGAAACCGGCGACACGGTCGCCGAGGCAGTCAGGATGCGCAAGAGGACCGCGCGACTTTCACGGAATCACTACTGGCCGCCGGCGCTCCTGGTGAGTTGTCAGAGCTCGGTCCAGGAAGCGATTTGATAGGCCATCGCGCCGCCGCTGTTCAGCGACTCGTCGTAGTGGAACTTGGAATCGCCTTGGAACACCAGTTCGTTGCAGAGGCCGGCGCCGCTGAATTGAGCGGTGTCCTGGACATAAATCTTAGTGTTGGGCGCGCTAAAGGTTCCCACAACCCTGGAACTGGCCTGAATGTACCCCTGAGAATTGCCCGAGAGTCCATGGTAGGTGAACTGAGACGGTCGCCCACCCGTGTTGAGCTGCGCGCTGTCCTGCGCATAAAACTGCGAACCGACATAAAGGTCTAGCTTGCTCCCCGGCGTGATGTAAAGGAGGGTCGTGCCCTTGGCGTAGAAGGTGTCGGTGACGTGCAGAATACAGTTGCCCATAACGATCACCTTCTGGTTGTCCAGCGTAATAGTTGAAGCATTGCAATTAATGTTGTTAAGAACCACGTCGTAGTTGGTGCCTCCCACAGTCCCAGGCAAGGCGGCGTATGCAAAAAAAGCCACAACTGGCACAGACTCCGTCGGAACCGGAAGATTCAACCCGAGGATATGGTGACCGGATTGAACCTTTCCATCGTTGGCGGAGTTGCCCACCCACGCCAAATCACCCACGCGCGCCGGACTGGACATGCTCAAGACGTTCGATGAAACCGTCCCGACGTAGCCGACGACTTTGGTGTTGTCCTTAACCAACATGTCGCTTGCCGTCGTGGATAGGGAGCCGACGAAGGCGTTCGTTTTCGCCTTGGTCGCGATATACGCTCCGTTGGTGCTGTAGAGGGGGTTGGAGGAATCGTAGCTGTCCGCGTAAGCGTTGTTCTGGACGGTGACTTGGCCCTGGCCACGATGCCTCTCACGCCGTTGCCGTTTTCAGTGATGAGCCGAAACCGACGGGATATGTAGTTCGTGCGAGTCGGCGCCCTGGCGAATCCTGCTGACTCCACGACTGGCGGACTGCCCGTCGAGATGGTCGCGACGTAGTAATGCCCGGCGGACAGCGAGACTTGTTTGGAATAGACTCCGCTGGCGGCAACCAGCGTCCATCCGTTGGAATACAGACCGACGCCCCGGGTCTGGTTCAGATGCGCCATGGCTTCCTCCAACCCCGCCTCGCCCAAGGGCACACACATATTCCAGGATTGCGAGCGCGCGGCCATCTCGGCGCGGTTTTGGATGAGGCTCAGGTAGCTGGCCAATGCGATGCCAACGACGCCGATGATCACCAGCGTGGCGAACAGGACGTTGCCCTGACTGGCCGGTCGTGAGGCGCGATGCGTTTTCGGGTTCATGTGCCTTGCCTTCGAATGATGATTTTGGCGGAAGCGAGGTTCTCGGTGGTGGTCTGGTTGCCGAGAATGGCGCGGGAGCACTGCCACGACACCGAAATCACCTTGCAATCGGCGGCGGTGGCCGTGGGATAACTTTCAAAGGGACCGGCGGGATTCCTCGCGCCCAAGGTGAGCGTGAACGCATCGCACCCCGTTAGCAACACTCTCGAGACACCGTTCTTCGTGCGGGTGAGAGTACGCTGCGCGGCGTTGTAGGCATAGGTCAGCGCCGCTCCGTCGAAATCCTCCAGAACCAGGCTCGTTGTGCTCGCGCTGGTCACGCGGTTGGCGCACCGCGCGTCGCGGGTCAACTGATCGACCGTGGACTGGCTGGCCGCCGCCAGTTCAGCGTAATTAAGCTGCCGCGCCAGGCTCACCGTGGCGTAGTAACTGAAGCTGGCCAGCACCGCGATCACGACGCCCCCTACTCCGATGGCGACCAGGGTTTCCGCCAGCGTTGCGCCTCGCTGGTGTCGCCGCCGTTGTTCAGCGTCAATCGACATAGGTCTGGAGCCCATAGCGCGCAATTAGGGTTTTCAACTCGCGCTGGCGGGGAACCTGTCCAGTGGTCCAATTTAGTCTCACGGTCACCTCCTTCAGGTCGTTGGTGTAGGCCGTGCCGAGAGGCGCGCTGGCGATGACGATGGTGCCGGTATAGATCACCCCGGAGTTCGTGGTTATCGGATGGTAGGCCACGGTGAACGTCGTGGGAATGAACCCGTTGGAATTCACCTGGTCCCAGGTGCAAAGTCGGATCGTTTCGGTCTTCTGCAGCAGTACCTGCGTGGCTCGCCGGTCCTCAAACTCCATCCGCAAGAAATTGAACCCATGGGTCAGCGCCGTATAAAAAGCGCCCACGACCAATCCGATGACGGCCATGGCCACGACGACTTCCATCAGCGTAAACGCGCCGGCGGCGTGCCGCCGTGTCGTAACTATGCGTTGATTGATTCGCCGCATCATACCATGCACCTTTGTCGTCCGAAAGAAGGCTGGCCCAAATATGGAGCACATCCGAAATAATACTTAGGGTTTTGGCTTATATATCGTGTCGCGCCGTGTTCATGGAATCACTCCGCTGGCGAGTGTGGAAATCTGGGCGGCGGTCAGTGCGTTGGTGTAGAACACCACTTCGTCAATCTTGCCGTTGAAGAGCTGACTCGAGCCGGGGGGATCAAACACGCCGTTTCCGCCGACGTTGAAGGTGTAGGTGGAGGAGCCGTAGTTCGCCGTCGTGTAGCTGGTGGTGCCCGCCACCGCGCCGTCATAGTAGAGCCGGAGGTTTGTTCCATCGCCGGTGGCCGCGATGTGATGCCATTGCTGAATCGGGTAGGGGTAGGTCAGGGTTAGCGAGCCGCCGCTGCTGCTCCAGATTTGGATGCTGGTGGTCGTGATGAATCCCAGTTCCACGGCGTCGTTCTGGCCAATCAAGCCGGTGCGGTTGTTGGCCACGTTCACGTCCGGGTAAATCCAGCAGGCCAGCGTGAAGCCGCGAAGGTTGCTCAGCAGTGAGTTGGTCGTGTAGACACGGTCGTTGTTGCCGTCGAAATCGCCCGTGTAATTGTTCGTGGGAAAATTGGGGAAAGCCGGCGGGCGCGGGCCGGTCACGCCCAGGCCGACTCCATTGGTGATTCGCCCATTGCCGGGAACTCCGAGCGAACCGCTGTTGGTGACGATGCCGCCCGAGGTTTGTTGAAAGCGGTAGTAGAGGTAGGGCAAACCGTTGGTCGCGTAAGCGGACATGTCAAACACGGCGTCCTTCGTGATCACGCGGCTGAGGCGATGCACACCGTCACTGCTGTGGATGCGGAGCATGGCGCCACGCAGGGTATGCACGTTGACCTGGCTCGTGACGTTGCTGATGGCGGAGTCGTTCAGCGTGTAGCCCAGTCGTGTCATGGTGAGGCGGTGGAACAGGCTGGCGAGGTTGATGCGTTCGACGTGCAGAAATTCCCCGTTGCCATTCCAACTTGCAGGCCAGCCGGAAGGCGGCGCCTCGGTGGCCGGGTCATAGACCCAGTTCCAAATGGCATCGAAAGCGGCGAGCGTGGGCATTCCGTTGGTGACCGGCATGGTAAGGCTGCGCTTGGTATTGCTGACGAGTATGAGCCTCGAAGACGCGCCCAGGAGATTGGTCGCGGGACCAGTGACGCCAGCGACGGTTTGAGTGAAGGGGAGGGTGCTGGCGCCAATGCCGGGATCGATCAGGAGGACGCGCCGGATGTTTGTGTCGGAGGGAAACTCTGGGAACACCTGTTCGACTTCAGTCAAATCCATGCCAGCCGCGCCGGCGGTCGCGGTGGACCAGCCTGGCGCGTTTGGAACGACCTGCGAACGCTGCATCGCTGTCACCAGCCCCTCGCGGACCTGGGCCAGCCGTTCGGTTTCCCTGTCTCGTTTCCGCGCGTTGATCTTCAGGACCAGATTGGGCGCAAGCATGACTCCCACAATGACGAGGCCGAACAAGACCAGCGCCAGGCCGAGGGTCGAATAACCGCTTGCCTGACGGCGATCAGGGGATGCGCCAGCGATTACTTTCATAAAGGAAGTTCATCGCCGCCACGATGCTGTGGCTGAGATCAAGCGCGCCGCCCGCGCCGCTGTCCTTGTAGAGCCGCAGATACGTGCCATCGAGATACCAGGCGTCAATGGCGGCGGCGGTGTTCAACGTGGTGCTCGCGCCGGAGCCGAATTGAGCGGACGGGTAAACCGACGGATAATGCGCGTTGCTGAACGTAATGCGGTTAAACTCGGCGAGCAGGTTCAGGCGCTGCACGTGGAGATACTCGCCATTGCCCGTCCAGGCGGCGGGCCAGCCCGCAGGCGGCGCTTTGGTGGAGGGATCGAAGTTCCAGTCCCAGATGGCGTCGAAGACCGCCGCGCTGGAGGCGCGCCCGCTGGACACGGGCAGGGCAAGGCCGGGTTTGTGGACGCTGATAATCATGATCTTCGCGTTGGTGACGGAAGCCGCGCCACTTGAAGTCTGTCCCCAAAGCGGGTCGGCGCCGGCGGCGTTGGTGGGAGCGAAAGAAGGATGAATCAAATAGACACGGCTGTTGGCAGTCACAGAGGGATTGACGTAACGCACCTCGTTCAAGGGCAGACCCGTTTGGGTTGAGATGTTGGTGACCCACGAATTTGCGCCGGGGATCGACTGATTGGCGCGCACGGCGCGAATCAGTCCGTCAGCCAGGACGCTTAGAACCGAATCCTCCTTCTCACCGTTCGCGCGGCTGATGCGCCGGGCGAGGTTGGGTGTGATGATGGCGGCGACGATGGCGATGATGGCCAGCACGCCGATCATTTCGATGAGAGTGAAGGCGCTGGCACCTCCGGTTGATTGTGCTGCCCGGCTTCCTCCCATCATCCCCGTCTTCGTTCCTGCTCTTGCTCCTGGTCTCGATCTCTCACGCTCGGCAAGAAGGGGAGCAAGAGCAAGGGCAGGAGCACGAGTAAGAGTGGGAATTAGGCTCATCGGGGTTTCCTATTTCGCATCTAGCATCGTGGCGATCGGCAGGAACACCGCCAGCGCCACGGTGCCCACCATGAAAATCAGCACGATGATCAACGTCGGCTCCAGCACGGAGAGGAACTTCTTGACCTGGCGCGGTACCAGTTCGTCGTAGTAATCCGAGACGTGCTGCAGAGAGTCGCCCAGGCTGCCGGTCGATTCGCCGACCGCGACCATCTGCACCATCAAGCGGGAAAAGACAGGGTTAGCCTTCATGGCCTCGTTCATTGTGCGGCCCGCGTTGACGCTGGTTTCCACTTCGGCGACGGCATCTTCGAGGATCCGATTGCCGGTGAGAGTACGGCAGAGCTGGAGCGACTGGAGCAGAGGAATGCCGGAGCGGTAGAGCGTGGCCAGGTTTTGGGCGACGCGCGACAGACACATCAGATGGTGAATGGGACCGACGATCGGAAGCGCGAGCTTCACGCGGTCGAACAGGCGCGCGATGACCGGCGACAGTCGCGGGGCAAACACGAGTCCGACACCGGCCGCCACCAGCCCGATGCCAACGAACCAGCCATGCGAGGACATGAACGCGCTGATGTCCAGGAAGACGCGCGTAAGCCAGGGCATCTTGACTTTAATCTCCGTGAGCACGGCGGCGAACTTTGGAATCAGAAACGTGAACACCAAAAAGAAAAAGATGATCGTGGCCACGAGCACAAACGCCGGATAGAGCAGCGCCTGGCGCATGTCGGCCATCAGGCGATCGAGCCACTCGTAGTTGCGCCGGATTTCCGCGCAGGTTTCGGCGAGGCGTCCGCTTGACTCGCCAGCGCGCACCAGACTGATGACCAGCGGCGCGAAGGTTCGCGGATGGGCGGACAGCGCTTCGCTGAACGATGAGCCGGCCCGCACGCGCTCCAGCAGGTCCCGTTGCACGGCGCGGAAGCCAAGGTTCATCTGGTGTTCCAGGCCAAAACCCAGCGCATCCACCAGCGCGATGCCCGTTTGTAGTTGCAGTCCGGTTTGCAGAAAGAACTCGATCAGCACGCGGCGCGGGGCGGGCCGGTTGCCGCGCATACGGGAGCGGGTGGGCGCGGCGAGGCTGCGTTCGCGCGCCTCGGCCAGCCAGTGGCCTTGCTTGCGCAGCATCGCTTCGAGCGCGGGTTCACTGGCGGCGTCCATTTGCCCACGCAGCTTCTGGCCGAGATCATCGACGGCGGTGTATTGATAAGTCGGCATCGGGCATTACTGCTGGGTCACGCGCAACACTTCCTCAGCCGTCGTCAGGCCGCGCAGCGCTTTGTTCATGCCGTCCTGGAACATCGGACGGAAACCACGGTCGTTCGCGAGTTGCTGAAGCTTCGGCATGTCGAGGCCGTTGACGATGGCAGAGTGAAAGCAGGGATCGAGCGGAAGGAATTCGTGAACTCCGACGCGCCCACGGTAGCCGGTATGGTTGCACTCCGCACAACCGGTGGCTTCCCACAGCGAAGGAGGCAGATCCGATGGGGCCGTGAATTTCAATCCGGCCAGTTTGGCAGCGGCATCTCCGACGGGCTTGCGGCACTTCGGGCACAACCGTCGCACCAGTCGTTGCCCCAGCACTCCGGCAAGCGTTGGAGCGAGCAGATACGGTTCGACCCCCAAATCGACCAGGCGTGGAATGGCGCCGAGAGCGTCGTTGGTGTGCAGGGTCGAGAACACCAGATGGCCGGTGAGCGCGGCGCGAATCATCAGTTGCGCGGTCTCGGTGTCGCGTGTTTCGCCGACCAGAATGACGTCCGGGTCCTGCCGCAACAACGTCCGTAACCCTTCCGCGAAGGTCAGCCCCACTGCTTCATTGACCTGCGTTTGCCGGACGAGCGGGAGCTGGTACTCGACAGGGTCTTCGAGCGTGAAGATGCTGTTCTCAGTGCCGTCGATCAGGCTCAACGCCGTGTAGAGCGTGGTTGTCTTGCCGCTGCCAGTGGGACCGGTCACGAGAATGACACCGTGCGGCCGCTCCAGCACCGTGCGAAAGTCCCGCTCAATGTCCGGCTCGAAGCCAAGCCCCTTGAGGTTCAGCGTCACATTGCTGCGGTCGAGAATGCGAACGACGATGCTTTCGCCAAAGGCCGTAGGCAACGTGGAGAAGCGCAGGCCAACCTCGCGGCTGGCGACGCTCACGTTGGCGCGGCCACCCTGTGGACGGCGGTTTTCGGCGATGTCCATGCCGCCGATGATTTTGAAGCGGGCGATGAGTGCCGGCTGGATTTCCTTTGGGACGAGGTAACCGGAGGCGAGGATGCCATCGCGGCGGAGGCGAACGCGCAGGATTTTTTCCTCGGGATGGATGTGGATGTCGCTGGAGCCGGAGGTGACGCCGGCGGCGATGATGCGATCCACGAGCCGGATCATGGGGGCATCCTGCTCGGTAGTGTGGGCGAGTTTATCGGCGCCAAGCTTCAGCAGTTCGTCCACGATCTCTTCGACCGTCTGGCCGCTGGCGTAAAGGCGTTCGATGGCGAGGAGAATGTCGCCTTCCGGCGCGGCCACGAGGTTGACCTGGAGGCGGGTGGTTTGCTCCAGCACGTCGAAGGCGGTGACGTTCAGCGGATCGGAAATGGCGACGGTCAGTGTGTTGTTCTCGCGAGCGATGGGGACAGCCACCAGCCGGCGGGCGAGCGGTTCGGGCACCAGCTTCACCATCTCCGGGGAAATGTAGAGACTGGCCAGATCGACCGACTCGGTCTGAGTTTTTTGGGCGAGGAACTGGGAGAGCGTTTCCTGGGTGACAAAGCCGAGTTCAGCCAGGGCCTGACCGAGGAGCCAGCCCTTGCGCTTCTGCTCGCGCAGGGCGAGGTCAAGTTGAGTGGGAGTGACCAGCCCGCGGTCGAGCAGCCAGTCACCCAGGCGGATTGCTTTTTGAGCCTGCGCCATACGTCAAGGATGGATCGGCGTGAACAGGCCGGGCTTTAGCGAAGATTCACGAAGCGTTTTCGGTGAGCGACTGAAACGAAACAACCGCCGCAATGAAGCGGCGGTTGTGAACCAAGGGTCCAGGCAGTATGCCCGGCTCAGTAGTGAGCGATGTAAACGTAAACGGTGACGGTACCGCCGGTGCCATCGCTATACATGCAGCGGCCGGTAATGTCGGCGCTGGTGCCGGTGTTGTCGTCGCCGTCGAGAATCTTGTTCAGTGCGACCGCATCGGCGAGAGCGGTGCCGGGAATGAACGCCGTGGCCACTGTCTGGCCGGTGGTGAAGTCCGCCGTGGCGGCGTCGCGATCCAGGTTGAAGTTGTCGCCGCCCGCCGTGGCCGTGGGCGTCGTCACGGCGCCGGCACTGACAGCCGTCAGCGTGCGCACATGGATGCGTCCGGTCAGCGCGCTGGCGTCGAATGTCTGGTTGCCGATGGAGCAGGAGAAGAGTTTTTCCGTGAATCCGCCGGCGATCAGGTCGGCGTCAAACCGGCCGGTGGCTACGGCGGCGTTGGTCGCGCCGGTGCCCGCGCGGAGCGGCACGGAACCGTTCTTGCCGATGTAATCCGCCGTGGCGCTCTTCAAACTGCCCAGCGACTGGGCCGTGGCGTTGACCTTGCCGCGAGCAATCACGCTGACGACGCGCGGAGTGAGCACCGCCGCAAGGATGGCGATGACGGCGACTACGCCAATGATTTCAATGAGGGTGAAGCCCGGGTTTTTCCGGCTTCCGTTGTTTCGAGCATTTATTTGCATACTGGTTGTCTGGTTTTACGGCTATCGGCGTCCGCCCATACGCGACCGGAGCTTCCGGCGCCGTAACGCACGCCACTGCTGTTGCCTTAATCGGAGGAAGGGAGGAGGGCTTTAGGAACTATTTTTTGCCGCGGCGGCGGAAAGCAGGGGAGCGTTTAATCGCTTCGGGCTCAAAGCCTCCCGCTGTGCCTGGCTCACTCTCCCAGCACCCGGTCAATTTGCTGAAAATAACCCAGGTAAAACCGAATGACCTGCCAGGCGACGAAAAATACTATCCCGAAATAAATCAGCTTCGGTGTCCATTCGGCCAGGGCGGTAAGCTGGCGTTCGCCTTCGTCCTGATACAAACGGTGCAGGCGGCGAAGAGTGTCATCCAGTGACCCGGTGACTTCGCCGGTGTGATAAAGGTTGGCAAACACTTCCGGAAATTCGTTGCTGTTTCGCACGGCTTCGCCCGGTGTCAGGCCGGACAGTAACTCCGGCTTCCAGTCCGCCACAGCGCGCTGCAAGGCAGGAGAACCACTGGCGGTGGCCGCCAGTTCCCACCCTTCGATGATGTTAACTCCTGCCGTGATGAGCGCTTCGAGCGCGGCGGCAAGCCGCGCAAGGGCAAGGTTGCGGCGGGCTTTGCCGAGCAAGGGCACACGCAGCAACAAGATCTCCGCGAGACTGCGCCAGTGCTCCCCGTGCTGCCCCTGCATCACCATGACGACAAGAGCGACCGCGGCATAAATGGGGATGAGCGCGCCGATCGTTTTGGCCCCGTAGGCAAAGAAGTTTCCAGAGCGAACCAATTCCGGCAGCGGCCCGATGAAGATGGCCATGTGGAGCAGCAGCGCCGGGTAAATCAGGCTTGAGATAGTTTTCCGCAGCAGTGCAGCGTTTCTTTGGTAATGGCCGGCGAGTAGCGTGAAGCAAGCAGGCAAGCGTCCGCTTTGTTCGCCTGCGTGAAGGAGCGCCGCGTCAAACGCCGGCAGCCAGCGCCCGGTGCTTTGCAGCGCTTCGTGGAAGGTCGCGCCATCGGCCAGCCTTCGGGTTACGACGGCCAGTGGTTCGCGGAACGAGCGGGCGGGCGGCGAGCGGTGTTGGATTTCGATGGCCTGTGGCAGCCCCATGCCCGCCGCCGTGAGCTGGCTGAGTTGTTGGTAAAGCTCGGCTCGCTGGGACAACTGCCCTGGGGTGACGAGGAAGGACATGCCCCGGCGGCGGATGGGCCGAGGTTCAGGCGCTCAACTGGTCGAGCTTGGCCTTGAAGTCTTTCTTGCTCCGCAAGCCGACGACTTGATCCACGACCTGGCCGTTCTTGAAGAACAACAGCGTGGGGATGGAATTGATGCGGTACTGGGTGGCCAGGTTCTGGTGATCGTCAATGTTGACCTTGCCGACCTTCACCTTGCCGTCGTATTCGGTGGCCAGTTCATCGAGGATCGGCGCGACCATTTTGCAGGGGCCGCACCACTCGGCCCAAAAATCCACCAGCACGGGCTTGGCGGACTTGGTGACTTCCTGATCGAAGTTATCAGTAGTGAGAGTGACGATGTTTTGCGCAGCCATAGGAGATCGATGTTGGAGAGGTTCCTTCCGTGCGACAATGCGAAAGCCGGCGGTTACTTCAAACTCAACAAAAGAACCAGGCTCACAACTGCGCCCAGGCCGACTACCGCTGCCGCAATGCCCAGACCGACATCAAGCCCGCTGACCCTGCGGATAGCGGCAGGAGCGGGACGATGGGCAGGCATTCCAGGCGAGGTCGCGCCTGCGGGACGGGAAACGGCGGATCCTGTTGCGGTCGGCGGACGCGAAGCTGCGGCGGCAGCGGCGGTCATCAAAGGAGCAGCGCCGGCAGTCGGAGGACGGGGGGCGGGAGGCGCCGGGGCAGCCGGAGCGGGTGTTGCCGCGCCGGACGGTGCTGAAACCGCGGGGCCACCGGCAGGCAGCGTGGGAAGCTTAATCGTCGGAGAGGAACTTGGTTTGGGCGGAAGACTGATGCGGACGGTTTCCTTCTTGGGTTGGACCTTCGCCGCTTCCGACGGCCGGGGCGGAACGGCGCCGCCGGGAGTGATGGGATTGTTGTCAGCCATATTCGTTGCTTGCTGTGGCCAAGCTAGGTTCGGCTCCAGTAAGTGTCAAACTTTTAGTCCATTTTGACGGCCAGATCCGGAAGTCAGCGGGAGGGAGTTGGGCCGGGTGGCGGAAACAGGGCGAAGGTGTTGAGCATCGCGGCAACTGCCTGTGCGCGGGTTTGCCCACTGGCCATGAGAGCCATAACGCCCCCGGTAAGCCCGGCGGCTGCGGGCGAAGTGCCTTCAATGATCCAGGTCTTGCCGTTGAATGGGATTTTCCAGGTAGCCGGAGCCAAAGCGTCATTGCTGGGACTGGAATTGGCCCAAGGCGCGAGTGTGTACTGCGCAGGGCCCGCTGTGACGCCGATAACATTTGGATCCGCCGCGGGATACATCGGTTCAGCGGTGGGAGTGTTTCCCGCAGCCGCCGCGAAACCTACGCCCGCATCGGTTCCTTGCTGAATCACGTCGCTGACGAACGATGAGTGCCCATAGCTACCCAGGCTTAGGTTGACGAAACTTGGACGCGGCTCCGAATTCAACGCCAGGAGAATGCCTTCGGCGACCTCGAAGCTCGTCGATTCGCCATTAGGACCGAACACATTGACCGGCCGGATTTTGATTGGTGTTGTGCTACCGTCCGGCGTAAAGGCGTCGATGCCCTTGAGAATGACTTCAAACATGGAAGTTCCGTGAGTGGGCTTATCGGTTGGCGTATTGACCTCGCCAGTGACGGATAACGCGGGGAGCAGAAAGCTATCGTACTCATTCCCCTGCCACTGCACAGCGGTGTCGATTAACGCCACAACAAGAGGGTCGCCATCTTTCAAGGGTCTCAAGTTCAAACTTCCGGCGCTTCCAGTGCCCATGCCTTCCAACGTTGGTTGGGTTGTGACAGCGAAATTTTGATCTACTCCCGTGACATCCTCATTGTCCAGGAGCGCTTCGCGGGCCTTGTCGGCGGCCGCCTCGTCTTTGAATTGCAAGCGTCCGGCGTTCATTGCCTCAGATTTTCCCAGCACTTTGGCCCCGATTTCCTTCGCCAAATCGTCCACGTTCTTGCCTTTCTTCATCCGCACGATCAGCTCGTTCGGGATGGCCTTGCGCTTGCCACGAATGAGCCGAGTAGCGTCTTTCTGGGTATTCCGGAAAACAAGGAATCGGGGCGGGCCGCCATTGGTCCCCGGAAGCAGCACCCGGCCAAGGTTGCCCAGCAGCAGATCGAGCGCGCGATCGCGCGGGCGGTCCTTGAATTTGGTTGAGACTTTTCTCTGCGTGCCCGGCTCGACGTACACCTGCCAGCCGGTGGCCTCGGAAATTTGTTCCAGCGTCTTTAGCAGACTCCACGACGAGATGTCCGCATCGACGGAGTCCTTGTCCTTGCGCCAATCAAGCGAGTCGGCGGCGGGGGCGACAAATGAAACGCTAAGAACGAGGGTGAATAACCCCAATCCCGCAACGATCCGACCCTTCCGTAAGCCCTGATTCATGGCCGCCAATATACCGAAATTAAACGCGCTGGCCATAGAAAGGTTTCAAACAAAGTGCATTGGAATCGCCTTGCGGCAAGCACCGGTTGCCCTAGGCTGCAACGCATGCCAGCGCTCGCGACTGCGCCGCCACGCCTTACGCCTCACCACGTCTCGCGGTTCACGCCTATCCCAACCATTGACCAGGTGATGACCGAGGAGCGCGCGGCGGCGTTTGCCAAACGCAGCATCAAAACCAGCGCCAAGCTCGCCGGCCTCAAGATGGCCGTGAGCATGATGGATCTCACCACACTGGAAGGCAAAGATACGCCGGGCAAGGTTGCCTATCTCTGCCGCAAGGCCCTCCAGCCGCTCGATCCCAAATATGAAGTGCCGCCATGTGGCGCGGTCTGTGTTTATCCGAACATGGTTCGCTTTGCGCGAAAGTTTCTGGGCGACGATTCTGCGGTAAAAGTAGCGAGCGTCGCCACCGGCTTCCCCAGCGGCCAATATCCGCTTCGCACCAGGCTGGAAGAAACCCGCCGCGCCGTGCGCGATGGCGCGGATGAAATTGACATGGTCATCGACCGCGGCGCGTTCCTCGCCGGCGACCACTCAAAGGTCTTCGATGAAATCGCCGCCGTGAAGGAAGCCTGCGGCCCAGCGCACTTGAAAGTGATTCTCGAAACCGGCGAACTCGTCACTTACGACAATGTCCGCCTTGCCAGCGACCTCGCGATGGAGGCCGGCGCCGACTTTATCAAGACCAGCACCGGCAAGGTTTCTCCCGCCGCTACGATGCCCGTCACGCTTGTCATGCTCGAAGCCATTCGTGATTACTTCTACGCCACGGGAATTCGCATCGGCATGAAACCGGCGGGCGGCATCCGCACCAGCAAACAGGCGCTCGCCTACCTGGTGATGGTGAAGGAAACGCTCGGCGACGACTGGCTCACGCCGGACCTGTTCCGCTTCGGCGCCAGCACGCTCGTCAACGACGTGCTGATGCAGATCGCCAGGCTTGCCGAGGGCAACTACCAGAACGCGGATTATTTCTCGCTGCCTTGATGTTCATTCCACGTTCCGATGAAGACCAGTATTCGATCTCAACGCGCCGGCGCGGCTAAGAAATCCGTTCGTGCCGTCGCGAAATCCAACGGTCATGCTGCGGCCCCGATTGTGCCGCTCCGCGAACGCCGCTTGACCTTCGGAGACAAATGGGACTACGCGCCTGCGCCTGAGGATCACAAATACATTCCCGTTGCGCCGCGGCATGAGTTGTTCATCGATGGCAGGTTCGTCGCACCGCGTTCGCGAAAGTATTTCGATTCCATTAATCCGGCTACGGAGGAGAAGCTCACCGAGATCGCTGCGGCGGATGAGCGGGATGTCGCTGCGGCAACTGCGGCGGCGCGCAAGGCCTTCAACAAGGTCTGGAACAAAGTGCCCGGACGCGAGCGCGGCAAGTATCTTTATCGCATCGCCCGCATCATCCAGGAAAAGTCACGGGAACTGGCCGTGCTCGAAACGATGGACGGCGGCAAGCCCATCAAGGAATCGCGTGACATCGACCTGCCGCTTGTTGCGGCGCATTTCTTCTACCACGCCGGCTGGGCGGACAAGTTGAAGTATGCCTTTCCTGGACGCACGCCGCGTCCGCTCGGCGTGGCGGCGCAAGTCATCCCGTGGAATTTTCCGCTGCTCATGGCGGCGTGGAAGATTGCGCCGGCTCTGGCTTGCGGGAACACAGTTGTCCTGAAGCCAGCCGAAACCACGAGCATCACCGCGCTTCGGCTCGCGCAGATTTTTCAGGAAGCGGATTTGCCGCCGGGCGTGGTGAACATCGTCACCGGGGCAGGGGAGACAGGCGCGGCGCTCGTGCGCCAGCCGGGCATCGACAAGATTGCGTTCACCGGAAGCACGGAAGTGGGCAAGCTGATCGCGAAAACGCTTGCCGAGCGGAGCGCCGGTTTCCGACCCGGCGCGAATCGAAATGAATCAAAACACGCCGGGGCGGCGACCGGCGCTTCGAGGCTCACGCTCGAACTGGGTGGCAAGGCGGCGAACATCATCTTTGAGGATGCGCCAATTGATCAAGCGGTCGAAGGAATTATCTCCGGGATTTTCTTCAACCAGGGCCACGTCTGCTGTGCCGGTTCGCGGCTCTTCGTGCAAGAGGGCATCTTCAAGGCGGTGCTCCGCAAACTGCGTGATCGCATCCAGACGTTGCGAGTGGGCAATCCGCTGGACAAGAATACCGACATCGGCGCCATTAACTCACTTCCGCAGTTGAAGAAAATCCGCGCGCTCGTGGACAGCGGAGTGAGCGAAGGGGCACAGTTGGAGCAATCACGTTGCTCGCTTCCTGCCAAGGGCTATTGGTATCCGCCCACCGTCCTGACCAACGTGACCATGAGCCATCGCGTCGCGCAGGAGGAAATCTTTGGGCCGGTCCTGAGCGTGATGACCTTCCGCACGCCGGAGGAAGCCTTCGAGCGCGCAAACAACACGCCCTACGGCCTGAGCGCCGGCGTCTGGACCGATAAGGGCAGCAAGATTTTCAAGATGGCTCAGAAGCTCCGCGCCGGCGTCATCTGGGCGAACACTTACAACAAGTTCGATCCCACCAGCCCCTTTGGGGGCTACAAGGAAAGTGGCTTCGGGCGTGAGGGCGGCTTGCAGGGTCTCGCAGCGTATTGCCGGCTGGAATGAGCGTGCTCCAATTCAGGAATCAAGGTTGCAGGCCGCCGCTCGCCTCGCTGGGGATTGTGCCCCGCGAACGAGCGTCAGCCGAGCCGCGCTCACTCTCACTTCGGGCGTCGGCAGAAGCAACGTTCGACGAACCACTCTCTCCGACGTTAGTCTGAAGCAAGAGCGCGCTTTCAAGAACTGATTCGACCAGTTTCTTTTGCTCGCCCTCTGGCTGGCTCTCCAACAAGCGACGGGCTGACTGCATCAACTTGTCGATGGGTTGGCGAAGTCTATTACGAAAGTTGTTCACCATCTCCACGCCCACGCGGGTGGAGTCCAGGGACGAGAAGCGCGACTGGATGGCTTGAGCTTCGAGGCCTTTCCGTTCGAGCTGTTCGAGCTGCACGGCAGACTTGAGCCTGGCCAATTCAATGGCGTTGCTTTCCCCCTGCCGCTGGCTTTCACGTTGGGCCGCCTGGAGCGCTTCTTCCAGACGCCGGCGTTCTCCCGATTCCTTCTCGATGCTGGATTCGCTTTCCCGCAAAGCGTTCAGGCTGGCTTGCAGACGCGCCTCCAGATCCCGCTCCCTCGACGCGAAGATCTCTTTCGCTTCCTCGATCAAGGTCAAGTGGCTCCGCAACTGCTCACCAAAATTCGCCGTCGCCCGCAACTGATCCTCGGCCATCTGACGATTCACGATCTCCCGCTGCAAATCCGTGCTGACCCTGGTCACCGCGTCCTCGCGTTCGCGGAGTTGCTGCATCAAACCGGCGAGCCGCTGCTCGTTCGCCTGTTCGGACTCAAGGTGCTGTCTCAGTTCCTCGTGGAGTTGCCGCGATTCAGTGGCCAGAGAGGCAGCCCGTTGCTCAACCCGATGGTGCTCGCTGCGCTCGGTTTCCAGTTCGGTGGTGGCCCGCGCGAACAATGCGATGCTTTCGGCGAGCTGGCCTTCCATTTCGGCAGCTTCAGCCTTGTGGGCGGCTTCGCTTTCGCGCAAGTGGCGCATCTCCAGACCCAGCGCTTCCCTGGCTTCAGCGAAAGTCTGGCGCTCCGATTCCAATCCAGCCCGCTCTCGAGCGTGCTGATCCAGTTCGGCCTTGATGCGCTCCAACTCGGTGGCGCTTTCGTGCAGTCGGCCCTCAAGCTCTTCCGTGCGGCGCCGGAATTGTGCGGACGACTGTTGTTCGGCCGTTAACCGGCCATTTAACGTCCCGCTTTCCTGTCGCAGGTTTTCCAACTCTCGTTGCGCTGTGGCGCGCGCCGTCTCGAGTTCCTCGCGCAATTCGGATTCGATTCGATCCCGCTCCGCGATCTGCTTCTTCAGTTCTGATTTGGCATGGCCAAGTTCGGTTGCGCGCTCACGCAGGCGCTTCTCCAATTCGCCAATGCGTCGCCTTCCCTTTTCATTGGCCGCATGCTCAGCTTTGAATTTGTCGTAAACCTGGAGACGCTCGTTCCGGAGGTTTGTCAGACTCCTCTCCAATTTGCGTTGTTCCGCCACTCCTTCTCTGAGCGCTTCTTGTGCGCGCGCGGCGGCCGTCTGGGCGCTGCTGAGTTGCTCACGCCATTCGGCTTCCAGTCGCTTTAGTTCCTCGGCCTGCTCATGCTGGACCGCTCTGGTCCTTGCGATCTCCGAATCGTTTTCCAGCAAGCGGTTTTGCAGTTCTTCGGCCCGCTGCTTGAACCCCGCGGCCGCCTGCTGTTCGGCGGTCAGCCTGGCGCTGACTGTCTCGCACTCCTGCCAGAGAGTAGCGGCTTCCTCCTGAAACTGATTGCAGAGCGTGGTCTTTTCAGCCAGTGCCGCTTCGGCCCGCGCGACTGCCGCCTTCGCCGTGTCCACTTGCGCGCGTTGTTCGGATTCCAATTGCGTCCGTCCTTCCGTCAGCCGGACCATCTCAGCCCAGACTCGCTCCAACTCCATGCTGGTTTCGCGCAGGCGGCCTTCCAGTTCGTCGCTGTGTCGTTTGGATTCGGCGAGTGTTTGTTGTCCTGCCTTGAATTGCTGATTGAGCCGGTCGCGCTCCTGCCGGAGGCCCGCCAGTTCCTCTTCGAATCGCTTGCTGTGCGCGACTGCCTCAAGCCGGATCGCCGCTGCTTCCTCGCTTGCCGCGTTGGCCGCGTCGAGTTGCGCGCGGTGTTCGGACTCCACGCGCGCTCGTTCTTCAGAGTGCCTGGCCAACTCTGCCTGAACGCGCTCGAGCTCGGCAGCGGTTTCGCGCAACCCGTTCTCCCATTCCTGGCTCTGCCTTCCGGACGCGGCCACTGCCTGTTGTTCCGCGGTGAACTTCTGATTGAGTTCGTCGCGTTCTTGCCGGAGGTCTTCCAGTTCTTCTTCAAATCGTTTGCTGCGTTCAGCCTCTTCGAGCCAGGCGGCCTCCGCTTTCTCGGTCGCGGCCCTCCCGGCGTCAAGTTGCGCACGCTGATCGGACTCGAGTTGCGCTTGTTCTTTCGAATGCCGGGTCAGTTCTGCCCGGACGCGTTCCAGTTCGACGGCGCTCTCGCGAAGCTGATTCTCCAACTCTTCACTTCGCTGTCTCGATTCAGCCGCCGCTCGGTGCTCCGCCGCCAGCTTGCTGCCAAGCTCGTCACGCACTTGCTGGAGCGTGGTCAACTCATTCTCAAACCGCTCGGAGCTTTCGACCTGTTGCAGTCTCAAACTGTTGCCAAAGACCCGCAGGCGCTCTTCAAACCCGCGGTTGTTCGCCGCTTCCAATTGAAGGGCGGCCTCCGCTTGCTCGGCCGCCGCCTTGGCCGCGTCGAGCTGCGCGCGGAGTTCGGACTCCAGACGCGCTTGCTCCTCCGCCTGCTTGTCATACTCGGCCCGGACGCGTTCCAATTCGGTGGCGCTCTCCTGCAGCCGGCTTTCCAATTCCTCGCCGCGCTGCCTGGATTTGGCGGCGGCCTGCTGCTCCGCGGTCAGCTTGCCGCCCAATTCGTCGCGCAACTGCTCGAGGATGGCCAGTTGACTTTCAACGTGGCTGCATTGCGCGGTCTTTTCCTGAAGAGCGGCTTCCGCGTGCCTGGCCGCTGAATTCGCGGCGTCCAGTTGTGCGTTCAGTTCGGATTCCAGCCGGGCCTGCTCCTCCGCGTGCCTGTCCGCCTCGGCTTTGACGCGCTCCAGTTCGGCGGCGTTCTCACGCAGGCGGTTTTCCAGGTCCTCAATGCGCTGTCTGGATTCGGCGGTAACCTTCTGTTCCGTCCTCAACTCGCCATGAAGCTCGGCTCGAACCTGCTCGAGGCCATTCAAGCGCTCGTCAAATTGTTCGTTGAGCCCGGCTTGCTCCAGTTCCACCTTGATGCGTTGCAACTCGACGGCGTTCTCGACCACACGGGCCGAAAGCTCATCGTTCCGCCGTCCGGACTCCGCGGCCGCTTGCTGTTCGCCTGCCAGCTTGCTCTCCAAGTTATCCCGCACGTGCCGGAGGCCCGTCAGTTCCTCTTCCGACCGCTTGTTATGTGCTTCCGAGTCGATCCAAGCCGCCTCCAGCTTGTTGGTCAGCTCTTCCGCGGTTTTCAATTTTTCCCGCCATTCGGATTCCAACCCTTGTTGTTCTGCAGCCTGCTTCTCCAACTCCGCTTTGACTCGCTCTGCTTCCGTGGCACTGTCGCGCAAGCGTGTCTCCAATTCTTCGGTGCGCTGCTTGAATTCCGCTGCCGCGTGCTGCTCGTCAGCCAGCTTGTTCTGAAGCTCATTGCGCTCCCGTCGGAGACCGAGCACTTCCTCCTCGAACCGCCTGCTCCGTTCGGCTTGTTCCAGCCTCAGGCTGTTGCCCAGAATTTGCAGGCGCTCATCGAAGCCCCTGTTCCGACCGACTTCTTCCTGCCAGCCGGCCTCCAATTTTTTCGTCAACGCTTCCGCGCTCTGCAATTGTTCGCGCCACTCGGCTTCGAGCCGCCCGTGTTCGCTGGCCTGCTGCTCCAGTTCGTTCCTGAGATCCTGTAATTTCCGTTCGAGTTGCCTGCGCTCTTCACTTTCCCGCTCCAGTTCACTCCGAGCCTTGTTCAGTTCCGTCTCGTTCTCAAAAACCCTGCCCGCCAGTTCCTCGCGCTCTTTCTCCCGCCTCGTGAGATCCTCGTGCCGCTTCGCCGCGTCGCCGGAGATTTCCTCGATCTGCTTTTGCAGCTCTTCGTTGGTCCTGCGCAGCGTCTCAAATTGTTCCTGAAGTTGGAACGTGTCTGCCGCCGCTATTGATTCCGCGCCGATAGAACTGTCCCGGATCGATGTCGCGGCGGACTGATCCTGGAACTCCGGGGGGCTGGCCATGTCCCGAATGAACGCCGTCCAGCAGAACTGCGAAGAGTCCGTCCTGCGTATCATCGTCGTATCCGAACTCCAGGTCAGCGTGGTAACGGATACGGGGAACTCCGTGCCATCCTTTCTTCGACCCACGGTGAGTAGAGGACACGCCACCTTGGTTTGATCTCCCGCCCGTTGTTGTTGGAGGAGTTTTGCAATGTCCTGCTCGAGGCCGTCTTTGAGCAGGAGCTGCAAGTTCTGGCCGACCAGCGCCGTCCCTTCCCAGCCAAACATATTGGTGCAGGTTTTGTTGGCCGAAAGAATCCTTGCCCCTTCGTCGAGGGTCAGGACGGCAACGCCGGGGTCGGTCGCAGGCGTGTTGATGGCATCAAATGGATTGGCGTTCGCTGCTTCAGACAGGATTTGCGATTCCGTGGACGACGCATCGGTGTCGATCGAAAGCGTATTCTGGAATGGCTCGGCGGCTGGGCTGGCAGGCGTTGGCTCTTGCGTCGCGTGGGCCGGTTCCGGATTCGCTGGTGCGACGGATTCGTTGGGCGGGCGGCTTTTCCAGCTCAGCCCCAAAGTTTGTACTACGCGCTTCATAAAGTTGAATGGTCGAAGGGGAACCTTATTGGCCGAGGCCTTGCGCTGAACAGGCGGTCCGGGCGGTTGCGGTATTTCGCGATGTTCCCTCGGTGCTGCGTTGATCAGCGGCGTCTTTTCAGCAGGCATCGCAGGCAACTCGTGCCCCAACAACACCGCTGCCACCTCCGCCACAATCGCATCGATCGGAGTGGACGCGCGATTGAACACTTTCGTTGCTCCCGCCTTGGTTCCCCGCCGGGTCCAGACACGCATGAGGGCCGCGCTGGTGCAAACGTAAATCGGGCGATTGGCAAATTGCGGATCCTGCCGTGCCGCCTTGATCACGTCCACTCCCTTGACGCGCGGCAGCAGCAGGTCCATGAAAATTGCGTCCGGACTGTGGCTGCGAATTTTCTCCAGCGCGATTTTTCCATTGGCCGCGACTTCCACATCCAGTCCAGCCGAGCGCAGTTTCTGCAGAAGCACCAACCGGGTGGATGGCTCATCCTCGATGAGCAGCACGCGTTTTTTCACCGCGTCGGAGGCGGAAGACTCCCTGACACCCTCGCTGCCGGGCGCGGCTTGCAACATTTGCGAGGTAGCGCTTTTCATGGCGAGAAAATGCTCGGGAAGACGGGCTTCACATCGCGATGAACACGACGACACTGCCCCGCAGTTCGCGGGCGACGATTTTCAGGGTGGAATAGGAGATCGCCAGTTCGGTGAGCGGCAGTTCCGCCGCCTTGGCCAGACGGAACGCGGCCAGGACGTGCTCGCTGATGAAGCGGACGTGAGTCTTGACGAACGCCTGGGGGAGGGTGGAGTTCATCACCTGCCCATCCCGGCTGACCGTAAAACTGCCCGCTGGAACCTGAAGCAGGACAGGCTTGGCGGGCTTGATGAAGAATTGGGTTATGAACGACATGGAATGGGCTTCGCCTCCGGTGGCGAATCCTTGCAGGCCCACTGGTGAGGCCATGGCGTTCGTGTTGTTTCCATGCCGGCTTACCGCTGACTGCGCTGCGCCTTGTGTCCATCTCGCGCTGGGACAACAGCCACAAGGCAAACCATCCTCGCCAGGTTGCGGCAACCCGCGTCTTTCCGCTGGCGAACCTATCGTCTGTCAATCTGTTCTATCGTAAACCACACGAAAGAGTTTAGCGGTTCGGACGCGGAAGGTTGGAGCGCTGGTCTTCGCATCCGGCGCGAACAGATGCCCTCGGTAGTTCGTGGCGGGTCGGAAAGCGCGCTCCTTAACCACGTCGCCAGGATCATGCGGGCGGAAGGAAGGTTGGGCTTGTCTTTCAGGATCAGCCCGGTTAGGCAGTATGAAAATACGATCCGCGAACAGGGATTGTTTGAGCAAAGAACGCCGCTATGATCGCCACGCAAATCCGTCAGAAGGACGCTGTCTTTTACTTCGCCGCCTATCCGTCCGAAACATTATTGACCCGGGTCCGGTTCATCAGCCGGTTCTACGACGAGGAAGGCGGTGCAATTAAGCCTGAGGAGGTCGCCGAGGACGACGACGTGGCGCAGTTCATCGCCCGAATCGAGCGGAGTGAAAAGGCTTTTCAACGACAACTCTCCAAATCCAAAGTCCGATCCATTCGCAACTTCTACGAAACAGCCATTACGCAGCCGCCCATTCCCGGAACCGTCCTGCTGTTCACCCCGCAGAAGCTCCGGTTCGACCCGGTGTCCGATGGCGGCGGAGTCGGACGATTGCAGGCGCCCGATGAAAAGTTTTTGATCATTGACGGACAGCACCGTCTCGCTGCGTTGGAGTTCTACGAACGCACTCATCCGGACGAGGCCAAGAACATCCAGGTACCCTGCGTGATTTTCGACGGGCGCAGCGAGGACTTCGCCACGGAGATGTTCGTCATTATCAACTCCACCCCCACGCGCATCAACAAGAGCCACTTGATCGACCTTTACGAACGGGTCTCATGGGCGGAACCGGATCGGCGCTTCGCGGCGCACATTGTCGAAATGCTCTACCGTAGCGGCGACAGTCCGCTGCGCTACCGCATCAACCGGCTTGGCGGCCGGAGCCGGCAGGAAAAATGGATTCTCCAGGCCGAGCTCTACAATGAAATCCATCGATGGGTAAGGCAGGCGTGGCCGAACATCGAAAGGGAAGGCGCCGACAAACGCGGCGCGGCGCGTTACTACGGCATGGTCCGCGATTTCCTCAAGGCGGCATCTGTCGTGTGGGACAAGGCCTGGGGCGACACCGATTACATGGTCACCAAGCCCGTCACGCTCAAGGCGATGATCCGCGTCTGCGCCGATCTTGCGGCGCAGGACGCCGAACCGGAGGAAGACCGTCAGGCTCGCTGGCGCAGACAACTTGGGCCTTGGACCGAGCAAGTGCGCGCCTTCCGCAACGAGGGGTTTTACGAGCGGTTCCCGGCCAAGGGCCAGGTGGAACGTGTGACCCTTATTTATCGCGAACTTGCGCGCCATGCCGGCGTTCCGCCCCGGCGCCGCCCGGAACGCGTCAAGTAATCCAGTGCCGATCGATCACATCCTGCCGCGCTGACGGTTTGCTTCGTACAAAAAAACCGCGGCGGCATTTCCCACGTTGAGCGAGTCCACTTCGTTGGCCATCGGAATGGCAACGTTTTGATCGCACGCCTCGAGCACGCTCGGAGAGAGGCCGTAGCCTTCGCTGCCGAGGACGATGCAGCTATCGCCAGCGAGATCGCAACGCGCAAGCGTCGCCTGCCTCGAGTGGCCATCGGCGGCGATGCACCGGACCCCGCGCTGCCGAAGCTGGCGGAGAGTTTCAATCAGGACGGGCGGTTGGACGACGGGCAGCTTGAAAATCGTTCCCATCGAATTGCGCACCGCGCGGCGCAGGTACGGCGTGCTGCACGTTTCACCAACAATGAGCGCGTGGACGCCGAACGCCGCCGCGTTGCGCACAATGACGCCGAGGTTCTCCGCGCTCGTCAGCCCTTCGAGCGCAAGCAGTAGATGGGGCCGGACCGCTGTATCGAGGATCCCTTCCAGCGGGATCGGTTTCGGGAAGCGGCCTACCGCCATCACGCCCTGGTACATGGAGAAGCCGATGATTTGTTCCAACTGCTCCTTTGGTGCGATGAACACTGGAATGTCTTCGGGACGTGCTTTGAGCAGGAGTTCCAGTTCGCCGACCCACTTCTCCGGCATCAGTGCGGAGACGACTGTGAAATCACTTTCAAGCAGGCGACGAACGACTTTCTCTCCTTCTGCGACGAAGATGCGTTGCTGCACATGATCATGGTGCCGCCGCATCGTGCGGTAGGGCGCCAATTCCGGCAGATTCAGTGAATCGACGTGGCGAACGTGGAACATCGCGCGGCCGGACTTTCCCGTGTTCGCCTCCAGGTTGGCAACGTCGAAACGTGCGGACCGCGAGCCGTCTCGGCTCGCAGTCTCGCCACGACGAGGCCCGCGGAAATTGCACGTTACGTTTCGCCCCAACCCGCTGCGACCGGGGACCGGTCGCGCTCCGGGCATTTGGGCAAAGGCCCTTACCTTTAGGATCGCTCCAGCTTATCGTGGAAGCTCTGTCGGCGAGACGTCAACAGCCCGTTACAGCGGCGCGAGGGTGCGCTTAAACCGCGGCGCGTAATAATGGTTCTTGTCGAACGAAAGGACCACGCGGCTCGTCCGGCCGACGATCCGCTTCCGTTCCACCAACCCAAAGAACCGCGAATCGAAGCTGTTGTCGCGCGAGTCGCCCATTACGAAGTACTGACCCTCCGGCACCGTGACGGGCGCGAAGCTGCGCAATGCGGGGCGCGAGGGCAGCGCCATCACCCAATGCGAGCCAACTTCGGTTCGTTCCCGCACCACCTGGGCCTGTGCGTCCTCGTGAATCTCGCTAGCGAACGGATGCGAGGCAGCCAGTTCATATTCCATCGGCTGGCCGTTGCGGAGCAGCACATTGTTCCGCAGTTCGATCGTGTCCCCTGGCACGCCGATGACGCGCTTCACCAGGCGCGTCTCGCCCTTGGGCGAAAAGAACACAACGATGTCTTCGTGTTTCGGGTTGTCCCATTCCGCCAGCCGCCACAACGTGAACGGAACCTTGAGGTCGTAGGCCAGCTTGTTCACTAGGACCAAGTCTCCTTCCAGAATGGTGGGCTTCATGGAGCCGGTGGGCACCCAGTTCCAATCGGCGAGGGCGGACTTGAGAGGCAGGACGATGGCAGCCACCACGGCCGCCGGCCGAACCCATTCGCGCCAGAGATAAAGCGCTGGTTTCTTGAGATGTTTTGGCATGTTCATCTAAACAACAACACGCCGAACGACGCAAAGTTGCGTCGTGGTTCGGGAATCAGTGGAGAGAAATGATCTCTCTCAGCCGAATTGAATGGCGCCGCCCCGATGGGATCAGTACCGGTCACGCCGTCCGCCACCGCCCCGATACCCACCGCCTCCCGATCGTTCTTCGCGCGGCCGGGCCTCGTTGACGGTCAAGGCGCGTCCCTTGAATTCTTTGCCGTTGATCGCCTGGATGGCGGCGTCGGCGCTTTCCTTGGTGGCCATGGTCACGAAGGCGAAGCCGCGGGGTTTTCCGGTCATTCGGTCCTGCATGAGATTGGCCTCCGTGACCGTGCCATGCGGAGCGAACAGATCATGCAGATCGTTTTCAGTGGTGTCGAAAGAGAGATTTCCGACGTACAATTTCGAGTTCATAATGTTTTGCGTTTTAGACTGACTGATCCTTCCCAGACTGTTCCCGACCGCCGGGTTTCAAATAATCATTGAAGCGCGTTCAACTGAAGATCTTCCATGCCTCGAAATCGACAAGTTGTCTAAAACTGTCCGCAGGCTACGCCGAGGCGGCGACAACGCAAACTTTCATTTGAGGGACCGCGGTAACTGTACGCGCAAGGTTTTCTCGCATTTTGCATTTTGATCCTTGTGTTCCATCGCAAACAGCCGATGCTCGACAGCATGGCTCAACTCCCGTGGTATCGCCGATTATTCTGCAAGGCTCCGGAATCCGGTTTGAAGGTCACCCTGGCAAGGGCTGGCCGGGGAGACGCAGACGCCCAGTTCGGCCTTGGTCTGAAATACAGCGCAGGCACGGGTTTCGCGCAGGATTTTGCGCAAGCCGCCGAATGGTACCGCAAGGCTGCTGATCAAAACCATGCTCTGGCCCAGTTCAACCTCGCTGTGATGTTCGACAGTGGACAGGGCGTACCACAAGACCACACAGCAGCGCTCGTCTGGATTCGCAAAGCCGCCGAGGGCGGTGATGCTGGCGCTCAGTTCAGCCTTGGCACCAGGTACCACCGCAGCAGCGTGGACAGCCGACAGATGGACTCGGCGGAATCCCGCGTCGAAGCATACAAATGGTTCCATCTGGCGGCGGCGCAGGGCTATAAAGGTTCCGATGCTGCCTGTGAACGTGTAACCCTCGGCATGACGCGCGAAGAAGTGACTGACGGAAACCAGCGAGCAGCGGCGTTCGTGGTCAGAAAACCCATCCATCCGCAGGATCATTCCTGCTGCGCCACAGCCGCATGAAAAGAGCCACCATCATGGATCAGGGCCGCGATCAGTTCGCGCTGGAATACGAGGACACACTGGGCAGGAAGAACCAGATGCGCCTCGACGCCGCCACATACGAGAGAGCGATCCGGGAAGCGAAGTCCTATCTCGGCATCAACGAGCACGATCACGACGAGGCCGGAGACCAGTGGACGGTCGAGTGAGCCGCGAGCGGCAGAGAGTATCTATCGCGGCGCCGGTTGTTACTCTGTTTCGCGCGACTCAAAAGGGGCGGCCTGCAGCACCACCAGCGGAACGTTGGGAACGGGCAATGCCTGTGACGTTTTGGTTTTGCCGGGGCGCTTAGCGCGTTTGTCGCGAGGCAGCGGACTGATGATCACGTTGAGGTCGCGATCCCCCAGCATTTTCGGCGGGGTATCCGCCCGGCCATAGGCGGCGGCTTCCTCGATGAATTTGTTCACGACTTGAAACCCAATCTCCTTGTGCGCTCTCTGGCGTCCCCGGAAGCGCAGCTTGACCCGAACTTTCATGTCATCGCACAGAAACTCGATGGCGTGGCTCAATTTCACTTCGAAATCATGGGGATCGATGTTGGCTGTGAGCTGAAGCTCTTTCATCTGGTTGGAGGGCTGACGCGCGTTCGCTTCCTTCTTTTTCTTGGATTCCTCGTATTGGAATTTGCCGTACTCGATGATGCGGCAGACAGGAGGCGTGGCGGAGGGAGCGATTTCAATCAGATCCATGCGTTTGCTTTGCGCCAGGCGCAGGGCGTCCCCCAGCGACATGACGCCAAGTTGTTCTTTGGCTTCGTCGAGAACCCGGACTTCGCGAGCGCGAATCTTGCCGTTGCGCCGGTGCGCGGGTTCTCTGGGAGAAAACGAGCGGAAGGGAAAATGGCGGCTCATGGGTTGGAGTTATTTTGTTGCACTGCCGGTCGCGACCCCGGCGCCGCCGGCCCCAAGGTCCGTTTTTGTTTGGCTGCCAAGGGAAGGCTCCGCAACTCCGGGAGCAAGATGGCGCGGTGCTTTTGCAGGAACCTCTCCAAAGCCGCTTTGTTCGAGAGAAGCACGTTAGGCCTTTTGACTTTCAGACTGTAGTGCTTGTAATGCACCAGCCTCTTTCCCACCAGTTCGATTCGCAGGCTCGAATCGAGCATTTGCCAAACTTGGCCGTTCTCAAACGGCGTGCTGCGGACGCTGGTTTTCTGCGCTTTTTTTATGGACATAATTGCATTTCACAACACGGCGCCAATGTGGCGCCTCACAAGTTGACAGTTTGGAATCGAGCCGAACGAAGAAGGAAGCACTTGCGATGCTGCCCAGAAAGTCTGGTTAAATTCTGGGCGCAGTCTATCGACCCTTTCGCCGAGGGGCAATGTAATTACTGAAGAAATTGAGAGGATATGTTCTACGTGATCAAACTCTGCCGAACAGCCGGGCAAACTGCTCGCGATAGGCTTCGACGGAGTGGCCACCGCCGGAATGGAGGAAGAGGATGCGCTGGCCGAAGCGATCGGGCGTTTTCTTTAGCTCGGCCAGCATCCCGCGAAAAGCTTTGCCGCAATAGGCCGGGTCCAGCAGCACACCTTCCTGGTGGGCGAAGCTGGCGTAAAAGCGAAGGTCGTCGTCGCTGGCCAGCGCGTAACCTTCGCCGACGTGGCCATCGAGGATCTGCAAGGCGCGTTCGTAGGCATTCAAATTGAATTCACGCGCGGTATTTTCGATCAACTCAGTCACGTGTTTTTGGAAATACGCGGCTGAGTCGCAGATGTTAACGGCCCAAAGTATATTCGTCGGAAGCCCGTTGAGTTGATAACCGAGGTGGAGTCCGGCGTGGGTGCCGCCGGAGCCGACGCCAAAGAAGAGTGCGTCCGGCGCGCGGGTGCCGAGTCCAAGCGCGGCCCAGGTGGCGAGCATTTCTTCGACGCCGCGGATGTAGCCCCAGCAACCGCGCGGGATGCTGCCGCCTGCAGGAATGGGGTAAACCTTCTCGCCACGCCGGCGGGCGGCTTCGGTTTCGGCGTCGAGAATGGGTTGGGAGTTGAAGCCGGCCTTCTGGTAGTCGGCGAACGGAATGAATTTGAGATCGGCGCCGGAGAGTTGATTGAGCAGCAGGTTTCCGGTGGCCGGCTGGTGTGGGTCGTGTCCGGCCTTGGGTTCGCGAACGAGAATGGTGACTTCCAAGCCGACCCGCCGTGCGCAATAAGCCGTGGCACGCGTGTGATTGGATTGCAGCGCGCCGATGGTGATGATGCGCCTGACGCCCTGCTCCAGCGCATGGGCGAGGAGGAACTCCAGTTTGCGCACCTTGTTGCCGGATTCGACGAAGCCGGTCATGTCGTCGCGCCAGAGATAAATCTCGCGGCCCACCTCGGCGGAAAGGCGTTCAAGTTTGTGGATGGGCGTCGGGAGGTTTGCCAGAGAAATGCGGGGCGGATAGTTCATCGCGCTGCGAATTAACGGCGGAATGGTGAAAGGCGGAAAGGGAAAAGTGACCGAGCCTCAAGGAGGCGACGCACGGGAGCCAGTGACTGTTCAACATGCCGCCTGCATTTGCCCGCGGATGAGATGTCCGATCTCCTCTCGTCCAGCCCGAGCGCGCATCAACGCGGCTGCAATTGTGGCGCGGCGATGGGCGGACCGTTGGTTTTGAGATAATCGATCCAGGCCTGAACCAGTTCCTTGTTTGGCGAGAGTTGCTTCAAGAGCGTGTAGTGCTCGATGGCCCGCGGATAATTCTGCTGCTCGCGCTCCAGCAAGGCGAGGTGGTTGAGAATCTGAATGCCGAGAAAGACGTTGGGCTCAGGTTTGGCGCCTTCCCGCTCGCGCCAGTTTCGCAAGGCCAGTTCGAGGACGTTCCGAGCGCGCACCACGTCCTTGCGGTTCTCGTGGAAGATGCGGCCCAGCTCGAAGAGTAATTCGTAGTCGCCGGGATTGGCGCGCAGCCCTTCGCGAAGAAATGTTTCGGCCTCGTTCACTTGATTTAACTTGGTGCGTAGCCAGTAGGAGGCGATGACATAGGTTTCGACGCGCTGCGGGTCGAGTTCCGCCGAGAGCCGGAACCACGGTAGAATCTCGCGCTCCAACCCAGGCTGGCCGGAAGCTTCTTCTTTGTGGTCGTGTCCTTCCTCGTGATCCTTGTGTTCGCAGTTTTCGTCGTGGCCGTTGTATTCTTTCGCGCGCTGGCAACAACTATGCCCGCAGCCCGAGTCGCCGAGATGGGTGTGTCGCGCCGGATAAAAGTTGCGGCCGAAGCGGTCGATCCAATCTCTGGGCTTGCCGAGAAAATCCTCCACTTCCTCTTCCGCGTCGCCGTGCCGATGCACGGATTCCCCGACGTGCGCCTCCTCGAAGCCCGCCTTGCTGTCGTAAATGGTCGGATAATAGCCGTTGTGAAAATAGACATCCGCCCTGGTGAAGAAATGTCGGGCGAACAGGCGGCGGCTGTCACCCAGGGCGACTTGCAGGAGATTGTCTGATTTCGTTCTGCTGCCGGCCCAGTTCTGAAACCAGGGTTCCAACGAAGTGGCCAGGCTCACCGCCAGGACCATGAGCAACGCGATGGCCAAAAGATAAGTTCGCATTGGGCTAATTGACGGCCTTGTGCCGGAACAACAGGCAGGCCAGCGCGAGGAAGATGGCGGAATAGACTGCTGCATAAGCAAGCGCGCCGGCCCAGATTTCCCAGCGGATTAGACCCCAGTTATGAACGATCAAATCGCGCACGTCGAACAACTCCAGGTGCGGGATGGCGAAATAAATCGCATAGAGCAGTGTCTGTCCCGGCTCTTCCAGCCGCAGCGCCACCTTGTTGAGATGCCGGCCCACGAGCAAAATTCCCACGGAAGCAATCAGCGTGATCGTGTTGGTGGACGATGGCGCGGCGAAGACAATCGAGCCGAGAACCGTCAGGGCGCAGACGATGCCCAGCATGAACCAGTGCAGCACCATCGCCTGAAAATAATTGAGCACGGGCCATGCATGTTCCTTCGCGCCGGCCACGACGCCGAAGAAAACGTAGAACAGGAGCAATGACAGGCCGGAGGCGAACCAGCAGCCAAAAAACTTGCCCAGCACGAACTGGCTCCGCGTGACGGGTTTGGCCAGCAGCGGAAAGAGCGTGCGCTGCTCGCGCTCAGCGGGTATTTGCCGGGCGGCGGCGGTAATGGTGATGACCAGTGCGGCGCCCCAGATGAAAAACAGGCAGATCTCCTTCAAGTAGCGGACAATGTTGTCCTGGTTGAAGAACGTTACCGATCCCATGACCAGCGTGATGAGCGCCGTGAGCACAAACAGAACGTAGAAATCCTTCCGGCGGTACATCTCCTTGATGACCACGCCGGCAATGGAAAGCACGTTGTTGGCCGCGCTGGTGGACTGTTCGGGCTGGTGAACCTCAGGCAGCCCGGCGGATTCGATCGGCGTCGTGGTGGGATTCATGGTAGCCAATGATTTTCAGGAAAACTTGTTCGAGGTTGGGCTGCTGATAGAGCGAAACGAGTTCGTTGACCTTACCCTCGGCCTTGAGTTCACCTTGGGTGAGTATGGCCACGCGATCGCAGATCGTTTCGACTTCGCCCAGTTCGTGCGACGAGAAGAAAACGGTTTTCCCTTCTTTCTTCAGACGCAGAATGATTTCGCGCACCTTCATGCGCCCAACCGGATCAAGGCCACTGGTGGGTTCGTCGAGGATGAGCAAGTCGGGATTATTGATCAGCGCCTGCGCCAGCCCGACGCGCTGCTGCATGCCTTTCGAGTAGGTTTTAATCTGCTGTTTGCGGGCGTGCTCCAGTTCGACCAGCTTCAGCACCGCGTCGATTCGCGAGTCCACTTCGGTCTTGGGCACGCGGAAAATCTTCGCGTAAAAGCGGAGTAGTTCCTCGGCAGTGAGGAACTTGTAGTAATAAGTTTGCTCCGGCAGATAACCGATACGTTGCCGGGCAATTGGCTCGCGGACGTTCACGCCGAACAGCCAGGCGTCGCCGGCGGTGGCGTTCACGAAACCGAGCAGGACGTTCATGGTCGTCGTCTTGCCCGCACCGTTGGGGCCAAGAAAGCCGAACACTTCGCCAGGACGCACCGCGAGGTTCAACCCTTTCAGCGCCCGTTTCACTTCCTGTCCGACTTCCCGTGACTTGTATTCGACCCGCAGGTTTTCCGTCTTCAGAATAGCGTCGCTCATAAGCAGACTACTGGCGCGGCTTGTTCAGCCGGATTTGTGCCAGCGTGGTTGAGGATTCAGTTGGCCCTGCAAATGCCAGCCATTTCGCAAACTTGTCTCCCAGACAAGACCTGTCGCAAGTCCCGGCGAGAAAGTCTTGCCGGGGCAGGTTTGTCGAACCGGGAACTTTTCCTTGAACCGCGGCATAGGGGGCAGGATGCCTGCCCAAGTGGGTGATTACTTCGTTTTGAAGCTCGTATTTTCTCAGAAGCCAGGCAGGCTCACCGGAGAATGGGATGCAACTTCGGATGAAACCTTCGCGCACCGTCAAATGCCCGACTTGCAGGAAGAAGGGCAATTGGTTTGAAGGCAAGTATGGGCCGTTCTGCTCGCGCCGCTGCAGGCTCGTGGACCTTGGAAAATGGCTCGGCGAAGAGAATCGGATTTCGGAGCCATTGCGCCCGGAGCATTTCAATCCTCACGGCGAGCTTCCTTCTGGGCAGAATCCTGCCCGTCCAGAAGAAACCGAAGAGTGACCAAGTCTGACAAGTCCTGCTACACGGGTGTGCACTTACTTTTTCTGCGATGGCCTCCCGTTCAACCATCGGCGGAGGGATTCCTGAAACGGGTCGAGGATGCGGTCCAGTTTAGATGCCGTCTCCACCGCACTGTCGGTGTCGCCGGTTCGCGCCTGCCGTTCCAAATCGGCCG
>Ga0187893_10003178_pt1 | contig 34075 bp, 32 predicted proteins | sample MA1701074metaG_FD_139574 | JGI IMG/M metagenome (GOLD analysis project Ga0187893, IMG submission 139574) | White microbial mat communities from a basaltic lava cave in the Kipuka Kanohina Cave System on the Island of Hawaii, USA - MA170107-4 metaG ...
AGCTCCTTAACCGGCCGCTCGGAAGGCTTCGGCATTCCCAACGGCTCCTCCGATCTTGCATTCACGCGTCCGATTTACCGTGGCCATGATATGTACCCATTGTTTAATGAAACGTCAGTAATTGAGCAGAAAAATCCCTTAGGCTTCTGAGATTGCTTTGATTCTTAACATTTTCGACAAGTCGTCGAAAGTATTTCGCAAGAAATTTTTTCTGCGCCCCGAATATCGCCCGAGGATCACTGGGTTGATATGTAGAGTGGGCATAGGAAAGAAGCTGATCTCCAGTAACAATCATGTTTGTAAAATCGAACAAATCCGGAGCCGTCGCCGGATCTCCATTCCAGCAAGGAAAATAACTTTGTAAATTAGATCTTAGAAAATTATAGAGGTTAATATCTTCATGATTAATTTTTGGAAGGAGTTCCCTCATTAGATTTACACCTAAGGGAATACCGAATTCAGAACTTATTCCGGCACCTAACACAAATACCCGCCTTCTCATTTGGAAATGATTTTTTTAAGCTCGGTGATGAGGGGCGGAAGATCGACGGTGATGATTTTCCAAACGATGTCCAAATCAACGTCGAAATAGCCGTGGACCAGCCGGTCCCGAGTGCCCGCGATTTCCTTCCATCGAATATGAGGAGAAAGTCCCTTTGTTTTCTCCGAAACATGACGGGCGGCTTCGCCTAAAATTTCCAATAAGCGGACCAAGGCCAATGTAAGTTTCTCATCCCTATCCAAGTCAGAACGTTGCCGCCCCTTGACGAATTCCATCGCAGTTTCGGCGGCGTCGAGCATATGACGCAACCGGTCGGCTTCTTTAGGCGGTTTTTTCATACTGCGTTTTTGCTTCGGCCAAGACTCTGGCCCTGAAATAGCGGCTTAAAAATCCCGGCGTATGGAGATCGACCTTGCGTCCCAGAATCTGGGACAACTCATCCTGCATTCCAAAAAATGCGAGGCCGGGTGTGTGGCCCGGTTCGAATTCGACGAGTATATCCACGTCGCTATCGGGACGAAAATCGTCACGCAGGACGGAACCGAAAAGGGAGAGCTTGCGGATATGATGACGTTTGCAGAACGCGACGATTTTAGCGCGTGGGACGCCGATCTTCGGCTGCGGCCCTTTGATTTCAGAGGCCAGTCGATTGAGTTTTTCATCCGAAATCTTCTTACCCCGTAAACTACGGAAAAGAAGGGGCAATTTTTTGACCGCCTCTTCGTCAGTCAAAATATCCTGCGGGATTTTTCCGGCTTCGGCCGCGGCAAGGTCAAAGAACTGATACCATGCGTCCGTACCTTCTTTGAGCCCAAGGAGTTTGGCATATTCTTCAAGCTTCTCGTGTTGGGGTGGAGTAAAAAGGCCCCGCTCGAGTTTGCTCATATTGCCGGGATCCAGTTCATTTTCCAAGCAGAACTGCCGAAGAGTCTTGCCTAAGGCTATACGTTTTGCTTTAAAGAACTCGCCGAATTGTCCCATGGCCATATTCTCCTTTCCTGCCTGCCCCGCCACAACCCGTCGGCGGGCTGGCAGTAGCAGGCTGTTGTAATAAATATACCACATGTTGTAGTAATATTACAACCATTATTTTCGATCAATTCTTAGGTATCTAAAGTGCGGCTAGGGTGAGGGCTTCGGGTGAAAGTGCTCCCATACCCGCTGGGCCATCTGTCGATTCAGCCCAGGGAGGCCGGCGAGTTCGGGGAGGCCGGTCCTGCGAAGCGTTTCGAGCGAATCGAATTGCTCCAGAAGAAGGCGTTTTCGTTTGTCGCCGATTCCCGGAATTTCATCCAGGACCGAGCGGATCATTCCTTTTTCCTTGAGGGAGCGGTGGTAGGTAATCGCGAAGCGGTGCGCCTCGTCCCTCACTTTTTGAAGGAGATGAAGCGCGGGCGAATCTTTGGGGATGGGCACCTCGACGATCTTTCTTTCCCCCTCACCCTGCCCTCTCCCCCCAGGGGAGAGGGAATCCATATTTTCCCTCTCCCTCTGGGAGAGGGGTAGGGTGAGGGACTTTGTATGAAACACCGTTTCGAACCGTTTCGCGATCGAAATAAGCTCCACCTCGCTGAATTCCTCGCGCTTCAAGATTTCGGCTGCCGCGCTCAAGTGGCCCTTTCCGCCGTCGATCACGATGAGATCCGGAATGAAGGCCTCGCGGCCCTCCTTGAGCCCGCCGATCATCCGGCTTAAGGCTTCCTGAATCATGGCGTAATCATCGATCCCGCGGACGGTTTTGATTTTGTAACGGCGGTAATGGAGTTTGTCCGGCAGTTCCCGGTAAAAGGACACTTTCGCGGCGACGGCCTCCGCCCCCTGGATATTGGAGACATCGAAGCAGACGATTTTTTCGGGAAGTTTTTCAAGATGAAGGACCCGTTTGAGTTCCAAGGTCGCCGAAAAAGCGACGCGCGCCTCCCGGGAACGGATAGAAACGCGTTTTTTTTTGAGCCTTCCGAGGGCCTGGATTTGTTCCTTGAAAAATTGGGCGTCTTCAAAGCGAAGCTCTTTTGCGGCCTGAAACATGCGCTCCGTCAGATATTCCATAAAACTTTTCTTTCCTCCGCCGAGAAAACCCTTCACTTCCTCCACCACGCGGCCGTAGTGGGACTTCACCTCGGGCTTGATGCAGGGGGCGAGGCACTGTCCGATGTGATAATAAAGACAGGCTTTTTTGGGAAGGGTGCGGCATTTCCGCAAAGGAAAAAGCGTGTTGATTAAAGTAACCGCCTCGCGGAGGAGCTTCGCATCGGTGTAGGGACCGTAATAGCGGGCCTTGCGGTCGGATTTGTTGCGGGTCATGTGAATCCGCGGAAATTCATCCCCCGTGATTTTGAGGAGGGGGTAACTCTTATCGTCTTTAAGCTCGGTGTTGTAACGGGGCTTGTATTTTTTGATTAATTCGGCTTCGAGAAGGAGGGCGTCGACTTCGGTCGGCGTTTCGATGTAGTCCAAGTCGCGGACTTTGGTCAGAAGGACCTGGATTTTGGGAAGCTGGCCGCGGTTTCTAAGATAAGACGCAACACGCTTCCGAAGGGATTGGGCCTTCCCGATGTAGAGGATTTCCCCCGCTTCCCCTTTCATCAGGTAAACCCCGGGAGTTTGGGGAAGTTTGGTGACCGCTGCCATTAAAGTCACACCGTCGTTGCGAGTCCTTGGCACCGGCGTAGCCGGTGCCAAGGGCGAAGCAATCTCCGAGATTGTTGCGGAGCCTGTCCCGGGGCCGTGAGATTGCTTCGGGCACTTCGTGCCCTCGCAATGACGGCCGGGGGATCAGCTTCGCCTCCTCGCAATGACGATTTACGTTTCTTTATAATGGCTCTTCACCCACTTTTTCCGTAATTTCCCCTTTCCTCCGTTCCCTGAAAAGCCAACGGATTACCTCATGAAGTTCGGGCACGCGGAAAAGAAGGCAGAGTCCCAAATAAATTCCGACGGATAGGCCGATACTCCCGAAAACACCCGCGAGAAGCCGGACGAGTTCGTCGCCCGCCGCCCCTCCATAAATCTTCGGATAAAGAAACCAAACCGATACGCCCATCCCAAGGCTCGCCCCAAGGATCCTTGCCGAGGAGGTCAAAATCTCGCCCATCCGGAAGTCCCCCACCCGCTTTTGAAAAATATACATCAAAGCCAGAAAATTGAAGACACCCGAAATCGAAGTGGCCAAAGCGAGGCCCCCTTCTTTCAAAGGCCCCATCAAAATTAAATTAAACACAATGTTGAGGATGAGGGCGACCACCCCGATTTTCATCGGCGTCTTTGTGTCCTGCAGGGAATAAAATCCTGTCACCACGAGCTTTTGTCCGGAATAGGCAAAAAGCCCGACCGTATAACAAATCAGGGTGAAAGAAGTCCGCGCGGTCGAGACCACGTCAAATTCTCCCCGCTCAAAAAGAAGTTGAACAATGGGTTTCGCAAGCACCGTGAGGCCCGCCGTCGAAGGCAGGATGATAAAGAAAACGCTTCTTAGGGCGAAAGAAAGCGTGCGTTTCGCCTCCTCCATTTCGCGGCGGGCCGCGTGATGGGAAATGGTGGGGAGAAGCACGGTCCCCATCGCAATCGCAAAAACGCCCAGGGGAAATTGCATGAGGCGATTGGCATACCAGAGGCTCGAATTGGCGCCGGGCCCCACCCAGAAGCCCAGTGTCATATCCACCAGAATATTGATTTGAACGATCGCAAATCCCAGAATGGCGGGCAAAATAAGCCGCCCCACCTGTTTCAGGGCCGGGTGAAGAAAATCAAAAACCATCTGTGGCCGGAAACCGATCTGCAGGAGATAAGGGATTTGAACTCCGAGTTGGATCGCCCCGGAAGCCAAAATCCATATTGCAAGGAGCGAAACCTGTTTCTCGCGTTCGGGAACATTCAAAGAAGAAACCCAAAGGACCCCCGCGATCCACACGATATCGAGAATAATGGGGCTTAATGTCGGAGAAAAATAATGATGGTGGGTATTTAAGATTCCCATCGCCAAAGCGCAAAGGGAGATAAAAAGAAGGTAGGGAAAAAAGACCTGCAAAAGCCCGCAGGTCAGGTGGACGGCGGGCGGAAGCACGAAAGAATGGGTCACAAAAAACAGAAGGCCTTGAATCAAAAGGAGAAAGGCCGCAAGCCCCAAAAAAAGGAGGGTAAAAACGATGTTGGCAAAGCGGTCTGCCGAGGCCTTCCCCTCTTTTTGGATGAGTTCCGCATACACGGGAATAAAGGCGCTGGAAAGGGCCCCTTCCCCCACGAGCCGCCGCATAAAATTGGGAAGCATGAAGGCATAGATAAAAGCGTCCCATTGCCAGCTGGTGCCGAACCTTTGGGCGCTCACGATGTCCCGGATCATGCCGAGGACACGGCTCACCAGCGTGAGAAGGCCGATCAGCCCGGCCGCTTTGAGGAGGTTCAATTTGGCGGATTTAGTCATTGTTCTTGACGGTGAATCCATGCCTGTGATAAGGTTTTGCCCCCATGGCAAACGTGCATGCCGCGATTAAGCAAATCCGTAAGGACGCTAAAAGGAGGCTCGCCAACCAGGCGGCCCTTTCAGAGCTAAAAACGCTTTGGCGGAGATTGAGCGGCCTTCCCGAGAGCGACCCCAAGCAGGCCCAAACCCTGGCCCAAGAGCTCACTTCCAAGTGGGACCGGGCGGTTTCCCGGGGCGTCGTCCCCCGACGGCGCGCGGACCGGAAAAAAGCGCGGATCGCCTTTTTCCTGACTAAGCTCGGCCAAGCGAAGTAACCAGCCAAGCTTCCATCTCATAACGCCCCCCGGCGCGGCCGGTTTTAAGCTGCCAATCCAAAACAAAAAGACCTTCGATAATCTGCTCTAATTCCTTCAGGGAAAATCTTGTCAGCTGTTTAAAAAAGAGGCCCACCCGGGAGGGCCAAAGTTTGAGCCGCGTCACGATCTCCCGCTCGGGGACCCCCTGGCCCAGCCATTTTTTAGCCTGCCAAAAACGTTTGAATTGCCAGTGAAGGAGCCCCACCAAAGAGGGAAGTTCGTCGTCACTCGTCTCAAGGAGACGGTATAAAACTTCGAGCGCACGGGAAAGATTTTTCTCGGCCAAAGCCTGAATCAAGTCCTCCCCTTCCCGCTCCACCAATTCTTCGTCAAAATTTTCAACGGCTTCACGGTCAATTTCCTCTTTCTCGCCCACGGAAAGCGCAAGCCGCTCCAGGATCGAATCGAGGAAGATCAAAGAGTCCCCCACGCGCGATTCCAAAAGCCCGAGGGCCTCCGGCGAGATGCGTTTCTTTAAGAGCCGAAGTTTCCTCCGGATAAAATCCGACGCGAGCCGGTCCTGTTCGCCCCGGAGAAAAAATACCTGACGCTCCTTTTCGGCGGACGCCAGGAGGGGATGGCCTTTCTCGAGTGATTCCGCTTCAAAGATGAAAAAACTGCGGGGGGCGGGGGGGGTTAGATAAGTCTTCCAGAGCTCCAGATCGCTTTTTGTAAATTCACCGGCATCCCGCACGCAAAAGACCTGGGCCGCGGCCAAAAAAGGGAGGGTCCGGGCGTCCGAAAGAAGCTGGGCTACGGGGGTTTCGCCGGCGCGGGAAAGGGTTAAAGGGAGGTCCGGGCCGAATTCTTGTTCTAAAAGATGGAGGATTTCCTTGCGCTTTTCTTCACAGAGGAAAGAATCACCGATGAGAACAAAAAAGGGGAATCTGGCCAATCGGAAATGAAAGGGTTACCAATCTTCGACGATACGATCGACGACGTTACGGGCAAGCCTTTCGACCGCTTTGTCCACGGCCTCGCCCCGCGAAATGGCCCGCGGACCGACCACAAAATAAGAGGCGTCTCCTGAAAAATTCGTCTCTTCCCAGATGAGCTGGCTGGTCTTGGGGTCCCGAAGCCGGAGCGCCACCACGATAAAAAGACGGTATTCCTCGACCCGCTCAAGGCCCGTAAAACGGGTCCCTTCCTGGTCCAGCCCGATAAAATCCCCTTCCAGAACCGAATCCGCCTGGTCCTGGGAAACCACCTTCAGATTTCCGTCCCGCTGCAAGCGCTGAATGATGGCATTGGTGATCTTAATCTCAAGACCCGGCTCATAGGCGAAGACCCGGTCCATCGAAAGCTTGTTTTGAAAGGTATTGACGTAAATCGTCTGAATGTCGCGGGGAAGCGTCGTCTTCGAAGTGTAACCGCAGGAGCTTTGCAAGAAAAGGAACAAAACCGTCATTGCGAGGAGGCCAAAGGCCGACGAAGCAATCCCGAGATTGCTTCGCTTCGCTCGCGATGACGAACAAGTGAATGGGAGTGTGGTTTTCATCGAACGGCGGGCGCTCCTTCCATTTGAAGCCGTTTTAATTCCTCGCCCAAGGCCGTGTCCCGTCTCCGGAGTTCGTTTTCGCGGGACTCAATGGCTTCCCGCTCCGAACTAAGCTCCTGGGTAAACACGTCGTGGGGCAACTCGTCGAGAAATTTTTGGACCATTTGTTTTTTTACGTCTAAGAGTCCTGTTTCTTCCTGATAGATCTTCTGCTGTTGGGCAATCAAATCAACCAACGCTTTCTCAATGTCTCTTAATTTTCCGGCCTGCGCTTTGAGGCGGCCTTTGGAGATCCGATCCCAGCGGAGTTTTTCAAAACGCTCCTCCTCCTGCTTGTAACTCTCTTCCTTCAACTGAATCTGTTTCTTTAAGGCCTCGATTTCCGCCCCCAAAACTCCCTGATTCGGAAGGAGCGGCTTGGACGGCTCTTCTTCTTTGGGGAGGGGTTTCTCAACCCTTTCCGCAGCACTTTTTGAGGGCTTCTCCGCCGCTTTCTTATTAATTAAATTTTCGATCTGAACGGCCTCCAGCTTGAGCAGTTCCAGTTTTCCGGTTTCCTCGTTGAGCCTCTTAATCAGCTCATCCTCCCGATTTTCCTTGGGGACAAGGCGGTTGGCACTCGTAACGGCCTCCTTCATAAAAGCATAGGGAAACTTCACGAGGATGGAACGGCGGTGCGGGGCCCCGGCCAGCGACGTTTCGGCACGAAGGGCCTCCAGTTCACGCTGCATGGACTGGATTTCCTGATTTCTTGTTTCGATAAGAATGCTCTCAAGCTCGATATTTTTCCTAAGTTCCTGGATCTGGGGGGGTTCGTTTCCTTCGGCGGAAAGGCGTTTGGCCTCTTCCGTGAGTTTCAAATCTTTTTGCGGAAGCCCGAAGATGAAGGAGCGGAATCCGCGCGGCAGGGCGGTAAAAAAATTCCCGGCCCGGGAAACTCCCTCCACGCCGCCTTTGGAAGACTCGATCAATCCTTCCAATTGCTCTAACAGCTGATTTTTGCGGAGATTACGGTCTTGAATCTCGTTATAGCGGGAACGAATTTCGCGCTCCACCTGCTTGATGGCGCGGCGAAGGGAAATTAAATCGGAATTCTTCTTTGTGATTTCGGCCACGGGAACCCGTCTTTTATCCAAAGCCGCCAATTCCTTGTCGAAGGCCTGGGCCACCGTGTCCACAACGCGTTTTTGGGCCGCCACTCTTTCGCGCCACTCCTCTTCGAGGGCCCGCAAATCTTTCATGGATTTTGACTCCCAATCCTTGGGCGAGGAGCGTGGAAAAGGATTCAGGGCGTCCACGGAATATTCCACCAAAGCCTTGGGTGCGCGCCAGGCCGCCCCCCAGGGGGAGATGCCGAAATGTTTCTTATAAAGCCTTTCCTTCTCGAAGAGCTGGTTTTCCAACGCCTCAATTTCCTGCGCGCTCGTCCGCAGCTTTTCCCGCTCCTCCTGATAACTGACCTCTTCGCCCTGAATGGCTCCCGCTTCCGTCAAAAACTTTTCGTATTTCAGATAAAGCGCTTCTTTTTCCTTCAAAAGAAGGCTTTCGTCTTGGATCAATTCCCCGAGGCGTTTGGCCTGAACCCGGTGGACCTGCTCCAGGGGAGTCAGCTCCTCTTTGCCGAAGGAGGACAGGGCGTCCGTAAGCATTGAAGTGGTGTCGACGCCCAAAGTTTTCTCCCACTCTTTGATTTGGAGCTTTTCCTTGGCGAGTTCGGCTTTTTCCTTTTCCAGGGAGGTCTGCCAACGGTCGAAGGCGGCCCCCAAGTCTTCCGACAGATTTTTACCAAAACGCTTCCGCTTCACCTCAAGGGCCTTCAGCTTCTCCTGGAGATTTTTTTCTTTTTGGCGCAGGGCGGAACGGCGGCGTTTCAGAGTCTCCGATTTGGCTTTTTTCACATCCTTGCCCTGTTTTTTCATACGCTCCAAGTCTCCTTCAAGTTCCTTTTTGAGAACAGGGTCTGATTTGCCGACGGTGCGGAGGGCTTCTTCCACCTTCTGTTTCTTGGCGGCGACCTGAGCCTCTTGGGATTTCAGGAATTCGGCGGGCTTTTCCAAAGCTTCGAGTCTTTCCTCGGCCTTACGCCCCCATTGGGTCTGGGGATAACGCAAAATCACGTCGCGATAATAGACAAAGGCGCTGTCCAAGAAATTTTCTTTCTCATAAAAAAGGGCGATCCGATAATTTTTTTCCGCATTCTTCTCGTCAATTTCCTGGCGCAATTTGGCCGCTTTATCCGACACGCTGGAATCAGGGTGGTATTTCAGGAATTGATCGATCTCTTGGGACGCTTGGTCCATCGCCCGCTGATCGCGCGTGGCGGTGACCGATTGCAAATAAGAGGTGTCGGCGATCTGGAAACGGGCCTGCGGCTTGAGGGAGCTATTGGGGTATTGGTCGATCACGGCTTGAAAAGCCTGGATGGATTCCCCGAAATGGCCGGTTTTTTTATAAGCCAGACCCAGATGGAACTGGGCCTCGTCCCCGTATTCGCTATAGGGGGCGGCCTCCACAATATGCTTGAAGATTTCGACGGCCTTGGGACCCGAAGGCAGGATATCCAAACCGAAGAGTTTGCCCCGCTTGCCCGAAAGAAAAAGATTGCCGATGCGGAATTCCCGCTCCACGGCCTCGCTCACCCGCTCACTCTGGGGATATCTTTGAAGAAGGTTCCGGTAGCCCTGGAACGCCCGATAATAATCCCCCATTTCCTCATAGATCGTCCCCAGCTGGTACTGCGCTTCCGGCGCAATCGGACTGCCGGCGTACCGCTTGAGAAGGAGTCCGAGCTGCTGCTGCGCCTCTTTGAGGTCCTTTTTCTTATAAAAGGCCATGGCGTGGTCATACTGCTTCTGGGGTGTGTCTTGGACCGTAGCGTCCGCATTGACGAATTTTCCGGTTTCAGGGGACCAAACCCAGGCGGCGAAGGCAGGGGAAGCCGAAGAGGCAAAAAGGGAGGCCAAACCGACAAAAAGGGCTAGGCGACTAAGATTTTTTTGCACGATGGGGGCACTATAACATAGTGCCTATCTCCTGTCAATTATTAGAGATACTTCTCCTGGTAGATCTTCGTAAGGGCAAAGAAAAGCGAAAGAATCAGGGGGGCGGTGAAGATTCCAATCAGGCCAAAAAGGCGAATCCCGCCCAGGATACCGAAGAAAAGGAGGAAATAAGGGAGCTTTGTCCTCTCTCCGATCAATGCGGGCTTCATGATGTTATCGATCAGGCTGATCACAAAGAGCCCCAGGACCAAAAGAACGGTTCCTTTCACGTATTGATGACTCATCATCAGATGGACGACGACCGGGACCCAGACGATGGAGGCGCCTGCCACGGGAATCAGGGTCGCGAGAAAGGTCAAAGCGGCAAATAAAAGGGGGACCGGCAGCTCCAGGATCCAAAAAATAGTGCCGGCAACGGTCGCCTGAACCAGGCTCGTGAGGATCTGGCCCCGGATGACGGCCTCAAAAGTCCCGTTGATCTGGCGGAAAATCGAGCGTTTGGTCCTCTCCTCCAAAGGTGCGATTTGATAAATAAACTGATAAATTTTTTGCCCGTCTTTTAAAAAAACAAAAAGGAGGAAGGTCATGAAAAGAACGTTGAGGCTATTCAAGAGAATGTTTTTGGTGAGGGTGGCGGCCTGGGCGGCGGCGAAATTCCCGATTTCCCCGGTGGAACTGATGATCCAGGTCGTTGCGTTTTCCTTCAAAGGCTCCCACTGAAAGAGACGGGTCTCGATTCTTTGGATCATGGAAAAAGAGCGAACCTGGTCGATGAGCCTCTCGATTTCTCCCCGCCTGACAAAATCAATCGCCATTTGGTAAAAGTTAATGGTCTGATCCGCCAAACTGATAATGAGCATCACCACCGGAGGAATCACCAGAAGGAAAATCAAGATGGTCATCAGGACGGCCGTCAGCGTTTCGTGGGGCTTAAAAATGGCGGAACGCTTCAGGCGTTGGTAAAGGGGGTAAAACGCGAAGGCCAGAATGGCGGACCAGAAAATCGCCTGAACGAAAGGAGAAAAGATCAGAAAAATCTCATAAACGACAAAAACGAGGAGGGCGATAAAGAAAAGTGAAACGAGTTGATCGCGCGTCATTTTTTCTAGTTTATCGGCTTAATCCCCTTAAGACAAGAGGGAATGAAAGGGGGTGAGGGAAAGCCGCCCCTTTTCGACTTCACACCGCAAGGCCCCCGTTTCGGAGAGGAAAAGGAAGGGGATCTCTTCCCTCTCCAAGGTCTCCAAAAGCTCCCCGGGAACGGGCTTTTTCGAGGGAAAGACGACCCAGTGCGGAAGAACGAGGGAAAGAATTTCCTTCATCAGGGGGTGGGAAGGGGGCGAATTGGAAGCGGGCAAAATCAAAACATCCGCGAAGGAAAGATTTTTAAGCCGGGGCAGGGCCTCTTTCAAAACCGAGGGTTTCCACGTGGGGATAAAAAGAAACCTTTTCTCCCCGTAATAAATCGTCAAAAAGACGTTGCCTTCGATTACATCGAGCACTTCAAATCCGGCTTCTTTCTGGACCGAAACTCTGTCTCCTCCGGATAAAGGAAGTTTCAACGTCCGCTTTGATTTTCTGGCCGGCGGGAGAAAGACTGCTTTTGTAAGAGCCGGAAAAAGAACCGACTTCACGGAAAAATTTCCCAGGATCGTCTCAAGACCTCCCGTGTGGCGGGGCGAAGCATCCGTCAGGAGCACCCCCTGAAGATGTTTGATCCCCTTTTTTCTCAAAAGAGGCGTCAGGATCCATTTCGCCTGATCGGACGGACGCCCCCGGCCCGCATTGACCAGCCAATGGTTTCTTCCTGGAAATTCGACGTGGAAGACTTCGTTCTGCCCCATCGAGAGGAAAGTCAACGCAAAGGGGTCGTGTTGCGAAGGGAGAAAAAAGAGGCCCACGGCGAGGAGCCAGGCGGAAATCGAGAAAGTCTTCAGGAAACGGCTGCGGCCTTTTTTAAAGCGGAAAGCGAGGAAGATAAGGGCCAGCGAGCTGTAATAAAAAAGAATCAAGCCCGCCGCCGGAGGTTTCAAATAAAAATACCCCCACGGCTTCCCGGCCCAAAAATGGATCCACGCGAGGCCCGATTGAAGACACAGGGAAGCGATCGACGCGAGGGCCGGACCCACCCCGGGAATTTTACCCGCCAAAAGCGAGGCCATCCCTCCCATCACGCCCAAATTAAAAAGGGGGATCGCCAAGAGGTTGGCAAAAAGGCTCGTCCATGAGAAAACGCTGAAGTAAGCCACGCCGAGGGGAAAAGTCCCGATCAGGACCATCCCCGTCTGAAAAAAATCGGCGCCCTCTCTCCATTCGCGGCCCCGGGAGAGCGTCACGAGAAAAAAGACGGAGAGAAAAGAAAGCTGAAAGCCCGCCTGGAAAAGCGCGTTCGGATCAAAAACGAGAATCGCGAAGAAAGCGAAAAAAAGCGTATTCAAAAGGTCTTTTTCCCTTTCCATCAGGAGCCCGGCAAAAAAAAGACCCGCCATCCAGCCGGCCCGGACGACGGGAATGCCGGCCCCGGAGAGAAAAACATAAATCGCCGTGGAAAAAAGTCCGAGGACGGCCGAGGGCTTCTGCGGCAGGCTCAAGCAAATCAAAATAAGAAATAAACTCCCGGCCACCAGGGTGATGTTCATTCCGCTGATGGCGATCAGATGGGCCGTGCCCGTTTTGACGAAATCCTCCCGAAAGGACTCGGGCAGGTCTTTACGCAACCCCAAGATGAGGGCTTTAAGAAGCGCGTTCACGGGAAGGGAAAAAAGAGAATCGATCCGCCGCGAGAGGGAGATTCTTAACTCCTGAAGACGGCTGGCGGCCCTGTCCCCTCCGCCTTTTGGCGGAGAAAGGATCTTAAGCGACTTCAGCCCGTAGCCTTCAAAAACGGCGTGGGTCCCCTGCCCTGCCAGGTAATCGCGGTAATTGAATTCACCCGGATTCTGGGGCGCTTTGGGAAGGGCGAGTTTTCCGCGGAGGCGGAGACGGGACCCGTAGGACACGGTTTCTCCGGCGTTGAAAAGGAAAACCTGGACTTTGCCCGTCGTCTCGAAAAATTTCTTCTCGCGGACCAGGTTCTCCGCCTGCAGGACAAAAGAATAAATTCTCCTCTTCCCTTTTTGTTTGAGTTCAGGAAATGAAACCACCTTGCCTTCCAAACTCATCCAATTTCCCCGGGCGAAAGAAACGATGTGATGAGGAGGGAATTGATGGGTCTGGTGAATGCGGAGGATGCCGAGTAAGGAGACCGCCAAAAGAAAAAAGGGGAGAAAAAACCGTTTCCCCCGCGAGATCCAAAGAAACGGGAGAAGAAAAACGAGGAAAAGAAAAAGGAAGGGACTGGGGCCCGGAAATAGCCTTCCCAGAAGGGTGCCGGCCGCGAGGCCCAAGGCCGGCCAGAAAAAAGGCCGCCGCACTAGAGAGTCATCCCAAAGTACCTCCGTCTTTTTGGGGTTCGGCGTGAACCGCCGTGAGAGGGTGAGAAACGGGTTCGAGGAATCGGGCCCAGGAAAAAAGAGTCGCTACGAAAAGAAAGATGACCAAGTAGAAGAAAATAGTTTCCTGATGATAACGCAGTGGTTTCACGAAAACCTTCTTTGTCATTGCGAGCGAAGCGAAGCAATCTTGGAGATTGCTTCGTCGCTACGCTCCTCGCAATGACGGTTTGTTAGGGTGTGATTAATGAAGGGCCAAAGTCACCGTTTGGCCCTGATAATCCAGGAGAACTTCTTCGTCTCGAATCACTTTCACCTGCGCTCCGCTCATTCCGCTCACCTTCTCCCCCACCCGAACCAATTTATTATTAATAATAGCGGACCATTCTTTTCGGTCATGGGCAATCCCCGTCAAAGCAAAAAGGCTCTGGTAATCCACCGCAACCGGAACAACCACGGGGTCCGGAGAAACCGGAACCGACGTTGGCATTGTCGGTGCCGGAACCTTGGGAACTTCCGGAAGAGCCGCTTGAGGAGGTGTTGCAGAAACAGGAAAAAATGGGAAACTAGCACGCACCTGATTTTGCGTGACCGGCGGAGCTTCTGAAGGATTCACAGTCCCCTTATCCTCGACTAATTTTTCCTCACTCACTTCGACTTCAGGCTTTTGAAGATATTTATTATACAGAGGGACCGCAAAAAAATAAAGAGCGCTCAAAAAAATTAAAGCCGCGATCATTCCGTAAAACGTCCACTGGATTTCTTTGAGAAAAAAGCCCCGCTTTGGGCTTTCTGCTCCGTCAAAAGGGAAGTCCGAAGACCCCTGATCCGCGGAGGGGTCCAAGAGTTCGGTTTCACCGCCGGGAAAGGCTAACTTTTTTTCGAGGGCTTCGTGAATCAGGCTCATACCCGCACCCCTTCCAGATCGGCCCAGGCTTCTTCCACAAAGGCGGGCCCGACCATCCGAATCCCCTTAACGAAAGCCGCAAGCATCGCCCGGTCAGCCAACACATTGATCAAACGGGGAACGCCGGTTGAAATTTCATAAATCCGTTCCATGGCCCCGAGCGTAAAAAGCTCCTCCCCGGCACCACCTACACGCAAGCGGTGTGCAATATAGCCCTCGGTTTCCTGGAGATTCAATGCCGGAAGGTGATAGCGGATGGTGATCCTTTGACGAAGCTGAACAAGATCGGGGCGGTCCAGAAGGTCTTTCAACTCGGGCTGGCCGACCAAGATGATCTGAAGGAGCTTTTCCCGGGTGGTCTCCAGATTGGAAAGAAGACGGATTTGCTCAAGGGCCCGCGGGCTCAAATTTTGGGCCTCATCGATAATGACCACGGCCGTGGAATTCCTCTCAAGCTGCTGAAGAAGGAAGTGGTTCAGGCCGTCGAAGTAATCTTTGCGCTTCCTCCCCTTGTTCCGGATGCCCAGATCCTCGACCACAGCCTGCAAGAGCTCGAGCTCGGAAAGATTGGGATTAAAAATAAAGGCGGTTGGGATTTTCCCCTGAAGTTCCTTAAGGAGGGTACGGCAGATGGTGGTCTTGCCGGCCCCGATCTCCCCCGTGATCTCGATGAAACCCCGCCGGCTTTCAATGCCGTAGAGAAGGGCGGAGAGAGCCTCCTGATGATGGTGGGTTAAATAGATAAACCGGGGGTCCGGAGTGACGTTGAACGGTGCTTCTCTTAAGCCGAAAAATGTCTCGTACATAGGTAAACATATCTTCGGCTAATTCGACGGCTCGCTTTATGGAGCCATTCGCCCATTTGACTAATTATGGCACACTTAATAAGTCCCTCCACGATCGCCGACGGAGTAAGCTACCGCATCAACTTCAGGGGACCTCCCCTCATTGACCGCGACGGGTTAGGACGGTGGAGCCATCCCTTTCTCAACTTGAGAAATTCACCCTTACCCTACAGGTTCCTCCGCTCCCAAACCCTTGCGGATTTGGAATTAGACGGGTGGGATCAAAGTCCCTTATTCTTTAATATTCTTCAATGGGTGAGGTGACGTTAACGGACTTGGCGATCCAGTTTCCGCTGGCCTCGTCTTTCACGACGTCCAAATTCACGTTATCCCCCTCAATCACTTCTGCTAAAGCGGTGGCGTCTCCGGCATAAGTCGTTGTATCGTTGACCCAAACAACAACCTCTTCGGAAGCAGCCTCTGCCGCAGCGGCGGCCTTGCTGATTTTAATCGTCTTGGCTACGAGGTCTACGCTAAGAACCTGGCCCTGGACGCTTTCAGCATAAGCAACGCCGGTTGCAAGCAATGCAACCGCTAATGCGAGGAAAAGAACGATTTTTCCTGCTTTCATCTGTAATTCACCCCCTTTCGCCATATAACCTCAAATATACCCCAAAATTACGATTTGTAAAAATTGGGGTCAATTCTTTTACTGCGAAGCGAGGCCGAAGTCAAGCCTCTCGTTGAGTTAGGTTATCGGACGTTTTAGAGGTGTTTAAATTCGAAAACGCGGCCGTCTTTGCGGGAAAGGTTGACCGTAAAATTAAAGACACGCTCTTGGGAGAGGGTTTCTCTTCGTCCTTTGGAAAGATCCCGGACCCTCCAGCGGCCTTTTCCCTGAAGATAAGGGAGATGGATGAGGGCGCTTTTCTCTTCGTTGCCGTTATTGACGGCCACCAGATAGCAGGTTTTCTTGTCCCCCGAAAAAAGGGCGGTTTTGACCTCGCGGGTCACCGAATAGGCATAAAGGGGCGTCTTGAAAAATTGAAGGAGTTCGAGAATCATCTCGGCCGTGGGCTCAAAACCAAGATGGATGAGCTGCCCTTTTCCGATCTTTTTCCGGTAACCCACCGCCTCCCGGCCGTAAGGGCCCAGATCCGCTTCGATTTTTCCCTCGGAGACTTTATCAAAACAAAAAACCGAGCTGATCACGGGAATTTTGGGGCGGTCCGGGGCCAATTGAATTTCAAAACTTCTCTTAAATTCAAAAAGGACCCGCGAAGGCTCGCGAAAACCGACAAGGTCGCAGGGCTCGAAGTCTTCGTCTTTCCTCGGAAAATTCCGGAAGGCGATCAACGTGCCCCCTTCCTCCACGTAGCGGCGCAGATTTTCGTGCGCCTTCCGGTCCAGCCACTGGTTTCCGGAATAAAAAACCACTTTGGCCGTGGAAATTCCCATTCGGGGATCGTACATCTGATAATCCACGTCAGCATTGTAAAGGGCCACGAGGATGGGGCTGTTGTGGGTCAGGGTGCGGGCGGCGTACTGAATCGGGTTGAAAGTCACTGCTACATCGCTCAACTTCTTGAGAGCCGGCGGGTTCATCTGCCGGAAAATGTGGACCAGTTCGCGGAAAACTTCATAGAGTTCGGGGCGCACCCGTCCCCATTCGTTGATGGGAGACATGTACCAGTTGTCGCGGTTGACGAGCATGTACCAGTTCCAACCCATGACGCCCCCCAAAAGAGCGGTCAGGGTGATGAGCCGGTAATGGTTCGGAGTGAGGACTCCCGTTTCATAGTGACGGGCATGCCAAACCCCGGCGGCGAATTCGGCGATGTAGGGAATCCGTGAAATGCTTTTAAGGTAACGGATTTTGTCCATGAGTTTCCGCTGTTCAAATTCGTCCTCGGCGAGTTCGCTTGAGGGATAGAGGTCGATGCCGACCAAATCCGACGCCGATTGCATCTGAAACCAGTCGTGGGCGTAGAAAAAGGGATAAAGGTTGAGATAAATGGGAACGTCCACTCCCAAAGAACGAAAGGCCCCGATGATCCACTTGGCGTACTCGAGGGAGTAATAATATTTGAATTTGAAATAATCGATGTTGCGTTTGAGTTCCTTATCGCCTTTTAAGGCGAGGCCGGGTTCCCCTTTCAACATCGTCGCAATAAAAGGAGAGGCGTCATTAAACGAGCGGTACCTTGTTCCCCACTGATCATTGAGCTTGTGGATATTATTTTTGTAATGGCCCTTAAAAAACTCCTGAAAGAGGCCGGGTTTCGTGTCCAGTCCGTACTGTTGACCGAAAATGTCGGGCCAGGGGTCAATCTCATTGTCGGCCTGAAGGAGAATGACATGGCCCTTCGGCTGTGTGGCCAGAAAGGGTTTGATGATTTTGACCACCCGAATGAGATATTCCTTTGCAAAGGCCTGGAACTTAGGGTGAAGCCGGTGATACTTGTAAGCATAACTGGGCGCGCCTTCGTTCGGCCATTCGCTGTAAATATAGGGGCCGGGGCGGATGATCACCCAAAACCCCTTTTGGCGGGTCAGTTCCAGAAAACCTTTCAGATTCCGTGTTTCATCCGTGGCTCCGGTAAAATCAAACTTCCCTTTTTGATATTCGTGATAATCCCACGGGACGTAGGTCGCGACGACCTCGATCCCCATCTCTTTCACCCGGTCCAGGATCTCCCCCCAGTAATGCGGATTGAGCCGCCAGTAGTGGACCTCGCCGCTCACGAGCGGCACTTTCTTCCGGTTGACCCAAACGGTATTTTGACGGATCTCGACTTTCGGCATCAGATCACCACGTTCACCAATCGATGGGGAATCACGACGACTTTTTTGACGTCTTTGCCGTCCACCCATTCTTTGACTTTCACATCCTGAAGCACGAGTTTTTTCAATTCCTCCTCTGAAATTTCCCGCCGGACCGTGAGGCGGGAGCGAATGCGCCCTGATACTTGAATTACGATCTCTTCCTCCTCGCGCTGAAGGGCCGAGGCTTCAAAACCGGGCCATTTCTCACGGAAAATGGTCTCCGAATGCCCCCATCGAGACCAAAGCTCCTCGGTCATGTGGGGCACAAAGGGCGCCAAAAGAAGAATGAGTTTTTCAAGGCTTTCTCTAAAAAGTTTTTTGTCCTCCGGACTCGCGGGGCGAAACCGGTAAAGAGAATTCAAAAATTCCATGCAGGCGCTCACCGCCGTATTGAAATGGAAGTCCCCCTCCAAGTCCTCCGTCACTTTTTTAACGGTGCGGTGCAGCTGGAACCGGATTTCCGCGGCGCCCATGGCCTCGCCTTCGATTTTCTCTCCTGATCCTCCCCGCCCCTCGTTTGCCACGAGCCGCCAAAGCCTTGCTAAAAACCGGTAAGCCCCCTCGACCCCCTGATCCTGCCACTCCGCATCTTTTTCGGGCGGGGCGATGAAAAGCGTATAAAGCCGGACGGTGTCGGCCCCGAAGCGTTTGATGAGTTCGTCGGGACTCACCACATTGCCTTTTGATTTGGACATCTTGGCGCCGTCCTTGATGATCATTCCCTGGGTGAAAAGTTTCGCAAAAGGTTCTTTGAAGGAAATCAGGCCGAGATCATAAAGCACTTTGGTGACAAAGCGGGAATAAAGAAGGTGAAGGATCGCGTGCTCCACGCCGCCGATATACTGGTCCACCGGAAGCCAGCGGTTGACGGCCTTGGAGTCAAAGGCCCTCAAGGCGTCCTTGGCGCTGATGTAACGTAAAAAATACCAGCTCGAATCCACAAAGGTGTCCATGGTGTCGGGCTCGCGCCGCGCCTTTCCGCGGCACTTCGGGCAATTCACCTTTTGAAATTCCGGATGATCGCGGAGGGGCGAGACGCCGGTGGGCTTGAATTCCACATTTTCCGGAAGGAGCACGGGGAGGTCTTTTTCGGGAACGGGAAGTGTGCCGCATTTTTCGCAGTAAATGATCGGAATGGGGGCGCCCCAGTAACGTTGCCTCGAGATAAGCCAGTCCCGGAGACGGTACTGGACGGTTTTTTTGCCGATTTTGTTGCGTTCCATGAAGTCGGCGATTTTCATTTTGCTCTCTTCGCTGGCCACGCCCGTGAAGGCCCCCGAATTCACCAAAATCCCGGGATCCACATAAGCTTCTTTGAGTTCCCCCTCACCCTTCCCTCTCCCCCTCAGGGGGAGAGGGGAACCGGAGTCTGTTTTTCCCTCTCCCCTCTGGGGAGAGGGCGGGGGTGAGGGGACAATCACGACACGGATCGGAAGTTTGTATTTCTTGGCAAACTCGAAATCCCGCTGGTCATGCGCCGGGACGGCCATCACACAACCGGTCCCGTATTCCATCACCACATAGTTCGCCACCCAGAGCGGAATTTTCTCCTGGGTCATGGGATTGATCACATAACGGCCCGTGAAGAGGCCCTCTTTTTCCGTTTCGAGCTGTGCCCGGACCGTCAGGTCCTGCCCCTTCATCCGGTTCACCGCCGCCTCGATTTTCGGCCGGTCGGGAACGTTCTGCAAAAGTTCGGAAAGCCGCGGGTGTTCCGGCGAAATCACCATATAAGTCGCGCCGAAAATCGTATCCACGCGGGTGGTAAAACAGGTCAGCGCGGGCTCCGCGGATTGGCCTTCTTTTAAAGGGACCATGGGAAAATCGATTTCAACGCCCGTGCTTTTTCCGATCCAGTTTTCCTGCATGATCCGGACCCGCTCGGGCCACCCCTCAAGGAGTTTCAGGTCTTCCAGGAGCCGGTCCGCGTAAGCCGTGATTTTGAAAAACCACTGCTCCAGATTTTTTCGGATGACTTTGGTTTCGCAGCGCTCGCAGGCCCCTTCGACGACCTGCTCATTGGCAAGGGAAGTTTGACAGGAGGGGCACCAGTTGACGGCCGCCAATTTCTTATAGGCGAGGTCTTTCTCGTAAAGTTTCAGAAAAATCCATTGGGTCCACCGGTAATATTCCGGAAGGCAGGAAATGACTTCCCGCGACCAGTCGTAGCCGCAGGCCCATTCCCGGAGCTGGCGCTTCATGGTTTGGATGTTCTGCAACGTAGAGACCTTGGGGGGGATGCTGTTTTTGATCGCCGCATTTTCCGCGGGCAGGCCGAAGGCGTCAAAACCCATGGGGCTCAAAACATTGTGACCCCGCATCATTTTGTAGCGCACCACGGCGTCCCCGATGATGTAATTGCGGCCGTGCCCCACATGAAGGGAGGCGGAGGGATAGGGAAACATCACGAGGCAGTAATACTTGGGACGGGGATCGTTTAAATCGACCTCGAAAAGACGGGTCGCCTCCCAATGCTTCTGCCATTTGGGCTCGAATTCATGAAAAGGATAGGCTGGACTCGAAGCGGCCATAAAAGAGACGGTTATTCTAACATTGGTAATTCGTTAGGTAAAGTTAGGCCCCGAATCAGTCAGATAGGGTTTGTTCGACCACTTCGAGGAGCTTCTCGGCCCGAAAGGGCTTTTTTAAGTAGGCGGAAGCGCCGACGCGGTAGGCTTTCTGGATATTCTCGGCCTCGGAGAGTCCCGAAACCACGACCACGGGAATGTCCTTGGTCTGGGGCCTCTGTTTAAAGGCATCGCAAAACCAGAATCCCGAAAAAAAGGGCAGACGGATGTCCAGGAGAATCAGGTCGATCGTCTTGTTTCTGGAATTCTCAATGGCCTGGAGGCCGTCGTGAGCCACCATGACTTCATAATCGTGACTCTTGAGAATCTCCCCCACGGAAGAGGTAAATTCCGGGTCGTCATCAATAATCAGAATTTTCCATCTCTTTTTTTGACCCATCCCAGCATCACGCTCCTTCCTGCATTATAGCATTTGCCCGTTGGGCAATTCAGCCGTGTCAAACCAATATTGCTTCAGCGTCCGGGCCATGTCCACAAGCTGCTGAAAACCCAGCGGCTTGCTTAGAAAGGAATTCGCCCCTTCTTCATAGCAGCGGATCACGTCCTCCTGGGACCGGGAAACGGTCAGCACCACCACCGGGATCCGGCGGAGCTCCGGATGGGCTTTGATTTCCTTCAAGGCTTCATAGCCGTTTTTAAGCGGCATGTTGAGGTCCAGGAGAATGAGGCTGGGGCGCGGCGAATCCTTGGGGTTTTGATAAACGCCCTGACGGAGAAGATAAGCCATCAATTTTTCCCCGTCTTCGACATGGCGAAAGTCATGGGACAGAGAGCATTGGGCAAAGGCCTCTTTCGTTAAAAGGTAATGATCCTCGTCGTCTTCGGCCATAAGAATCACTCGCGATTTCTTAAGGGGAGTTGTCATTTTTTGGCCTCCTCCGTTTTTATTGAAAACGGTAAAGTGATCGTAAAAGTTGAGCCCTTATCGGGCGCGCTTTTGGCGGTGATCGTCCCTCCATGCCGCTTAACAATCTTTTGGCAAATGGCAAGGCCGATGCCGCTTCCCGAAAATTCGCTCCGGTGACGAAGGCGGGTGAAGGGCCTGAAAATGCGCTCTGCCTGCTTCTCGTCGAAACCAATTCCGTTGTCCTCCACCGTGATTTCGGCAAATCTATTTTCCAAATTCCGGCTTTGAATGGTGATGACCGGCGCCTCATTTTCTTTATGAAATTTAAGCGCATTGGAAATAAGGTTTTGAAACACCTCGCGGATTTGCGGACGATCGACATTTAAGGTCGGAAGGTCCCTCAATTCAACCCTCGCGTGAGATGCTTGAATCTTGAGTTCCAAATCCGATAACACCCTTTCAATTTCCGTCTTCAAATTGACCGGTTCGAAGGACGGCGCCTGGGTCCCCACCCGGGTAAAGTGAAGCAAATCGTGGATTAATTCGCCCATCCGGAGCGCGGTCTCCTGGATTTTATCAAGACACTCCCTCCCCTTCTTGCCCAGGACCGAACCTCTCTGAATTTTAAGCAAATCCGCAAAGGAGATGATCTTCTGAAGCGGTTCCTGAAGATCGTGGGAGGCAGCGAAGGCAAAAAGTTCAAGCTGTTCGCGGTCAGAATCGATCCGGGCAATCTCCCGCAGCTTTTCCAAAAGTGTTTTTTCCGACTGCCGGCGTTCCGAAATGTCTCTGATAAAAGCATTAAAGTGATAGGTGTTCTCGCGTCGTGTAGGCCAAACCGTCAGTTCTACAGGAAATTCGTGGCCGTCCCGGTGGAGTGCCGTAATCTCGACCGGCTTGAAAAGGATCGGTCCTTCTCCGGTGGTAAAGAAACGGTGAAATCCTTGAGAATGCTTTTCGTGATACTGGCGGGGCATGATTTTCTCCATCATGGACCTTCCGATGACTTCCGAGCGGGGCCACCCAAAGATCTTTTCGGCCTGCTGGTTCCAGTCGGTGATGAGCCCCTTTTCATCAATTTCAATGAAGGCATCATTGGCGGTCTCGATAATCAAGCGGGTCCGCTCTTCATTTCTTCGAAGAATTTCCTCGGTCTGTTTGCGTTCCGAGATTTCAGCTCTCAATTCTTCAGCGGTCTTTATAAGCTGGGCGGTCCGTTCTTGGACTTTAGTTTCCAAGAGATCGTGGGCCTCTTGCAACGCTCTCCTGGACTGATTGCGCTCTGCGACCACATTGGCCAAGGTGAGTTTTGTGATGCTTATAACGCCCATAAACGCCTGAAGGAGGAGAAGGGATTCGTTCTTTGATGCCGTGACGAAAGGACCAAATCCCCGGAGTGTACCCCAGATGGCGATCCCGGAAAGGAGAAAAACGGCGAGCGAAGTTCCGCGGGGCCCGAATCGGAGTGCGATCCAAACCAGTAAGGGAATACAAAGGAAATCGATGGGATAATTTTTATCTTCTATGCCAAAAAGTCCGCCGAAAACGGCGAGGCCTACGAAGATAAGAGAAGAAAACGCCGTGAAAGCCTCCAACGCTTGGATCCAATTCCATCGGACAAGGGGCGCGGCAATCCAGAGGAGAAGGAAAGGCGCTACGACCAGATCGCCCGTAACATCCCCCAGCCACCACGTCCACCAAATGGTTCCATAGTTCGCCCCGCTTCCGAATCCCGTGAGCAAGAGACTGGCCACTCCAAGAGTGGCGCTCACCATAGTGCTCAAAAGGGCGGCAAAAAATACAAATTTGAAAAGGTCCTGCACTTGCTCAAGGGCGTGGCGGCCCTTGGCAAAGCGGTTCACGAGGTAGGCGCCCACCATTCCTTCAAGGGTGTTGCCTGTGGCAATGCCGAGACAGGTCAAAATAGAACCGGCGGTGGTAATATTCGCCCAGAAGGCGCCCAGGAAAATGCCGGGCCACACGCGGTATCCCACTAAGAGGAGAAGGGCGAGAGCAATTCCGGTGGGAGCCCAAACGGGCGTGGCGCTTGCGTGGACAAACGCCAGTTGGAGTCCCAGTTTGGCCGAGACAAAGTAAAGCGCCGCCACTGCGCCGATCACTGCAAGATCCATCAACGAAACCCGAGGACGTCCCATCTCCACCTCCTCGTGTCAGAACGTACACACCGGGCCGATCCACCCTTTACTTTCCCGAATCGGACCCCTCTAACAATTATCACACACCCTGAAGAACAGTGGCAATTGAGCCCGATTTTAGCTATGATTTAGCCTTTGTTGCACCCATTTTGGGCCGGTAGCTCAGCTGGGAGAGCGCCACAATGGCATTGTGGAGGTCATGGGTTCGATCCCCTTCCGGTCCACCATTTTATCCTGCCCTGCCGAAGTGGCGGAACTGGCAGACGCGCACGACTCAAAATCGTGTGTCCGCAAGGGCATGAGGGTTCGACTCCCTCCTTCGGCATTTATCTCGCTTTTCCTCCTTTTAAAGTTTCCATCCCCCCAGCCGATTATTAGTACAAATGCGAGGCGACGTGAAACCCACTTATACCTGTTTGGGCTGCCATTGGGCGGGAGATGAAAGCCAGTTTCTCACCAAGATCCTGAGTATTATGTACCGGCCGCGGCATGAGAATATTCAGGCTTTCAAGCAGATCAAATGCCCCAAGTGCCAATCTCTCGTCACGATCGTCTTCGAAACTCTTAACGGAACCATCGTCAAGTAGTCCCCTACCGGTTCACAATCCGAAGCGCGCGATCCAAAATTTCAAGGGCGATATCGACTTCTTTTTTTGTGACCACAAGAGGCGGGGTGAGGCGGATGCCGGATTCGCCGCATCCCAAAATGAGGAGCCCGCGCCGGAAGGCTTTCTGAACAATGGTGTTTCTTTCCTGGACCGCCGGTTCTTTGGTTTCGCGGTTTTTTACCAGTTCGATTCCCTGCATGAGCCCCACGCCGCGCACGTCTCCAATCAAAGGATAGCGGCGGGCCAGCTCCAAAAGCCGCGATTTGAGATAGTCTCCGACCACGGCAGCATTCTTCATCAATTTTTTTTCAATCAGGTCGACCGTTTCGAGGCCCGCGGCGCAGGCCACCGGATTTCCTCCGAAAGTGGAGGCGTGGGCACCGGGTTCCCAATGGACGAGATCACTCCGCGCGATCATGGCTCCCAAGGGCATCCCCGAAGCAATTCCCTTGGCGAGCGTCACGATGTCGGGCTCGATCCCCCAATGCTCAACGGCAAACATTTTTCCGGTCCGTCCCATGCCGCTTTGTACTTCATCAACAATGAGAAGGATTTTATGGCGGAGGGTCACTTCGCGTAATGCCTCGAAATAACCCGGAGGCGGCATCACCATCCCCCCCTCCCCCTGAATGGGTTCGACCACCACCGCGGCCACTTCTTCGGCGGGAACCGTTTTCTTAAAAAGGGTGTTTTCGAGATAGGAAACACAGGCGATATCGCATTCGGGATATTTGAGATTATAAGGGCAGCGGTAGCAATAGCCGTAACCCACGTGATGGACACCGGGAAGAAGGGGGCCGAATTTTTCCCTTTGAATCACCCGGCTTGCGGTGAGAGACAAGGCCCCGAGGGTCCTCCCGTGAAAAGCGCCGAAGAAGGCGATGAGTTTTTCGCGCCCCGTCGCATACCTTGCAAGTTTAATGGCGGCCTCGACGGCCTCCGCCCCTGAATTGGTGAAAAAAACCCTCTTTTTTCCTTTGCCCGGCGCAAGCCTTGCCAATTTCTCGGCGAGTCTCACTTGGACGTCATAGTAAAAATCCGTCCCCGACATATGCAGGAGTTTGGCGGCCTGGCGGCGGATAGCCGCAAGAACCCGGGGATGACAGTGGCCCGTACTCGTGACGGCGATTCCGGCGGTAAAATCGAGAAACATGTTGCCGTCGGGATCCTTGACCCAAATGCCCCGTCCGGATTCCACCACAAAAGGATAGGGTCTCGTGAGGGAGGGGGAAAGGACGGACTTGTCCCGTTCAATAATGGCCCGGGCCTTGGGGCCGGGGAGGTTGGGTGTTCGAATTTTGGGAAGTTTCATTGCCTTAATTTCATCGACGTTCAGGCAGGCTTTCTAGAGCACCTTGACAGGTATATACTTTTGATATATCCTTTCCGATAAAGGGACTGGAGGTGAAAAACATGTCCAAAAATGTCCTCTTGAAATTAAGAGATGAGGTCTACGAAGAAACCGAGGCCATTACGCAAAAGATGCACATTCCCAGAAACGCTTATATCAATACGGCGGTTGATTTCTACAATAAACTCAAAAAACGGGCACTTCTCAAAAAACAGCTGGCCAAAGAATCCCAAATGGTTCGGGATAATTCCCTTGAGATTTTGGAAACCTTTGAAGCCTTCGAAGACGAAATTTCTGAGTCCTGACGTTGGAAATCAAAAAGTGGTTTGTTTACCTCGCGGATCTGAATCCCCATTTCGGCACAGAAGCCGGAAAATTACGGCCCGTCGTCGTCATTCAGACAGACCTCCTCAATGAGGCGGGCCACCCCTCCACCCTCATTTGTCCCCTCACAACGAAAGTCTCCCCCAAGGCAAAGCTCTTAAGAGTCCATTTAAAAAAAAGCGAGGGGAGTCTTACTGAATCCTCCGATATTCTCATCGATCAAATCCGCGCCATCGACAACCGCCGATTCCGAAAAAAACTCGGTGTCCTTCGCAAAGAAAACCAATTTCGTCTTACCGAATCTCTAAAAATTATTTTGGACATTTTGTGAATAATGCCGTCCCAGGAAATCTTCAGTCAAGATCTTTACTCTGATACCCTTGCCGGTAAGTAATAACTGGAAACTCCTGACGTGACAAACTCCGCATATGAAAATCGGATTCCCATTATAATCAGCTATTTTCTCAAACCAGATTTCTTCTCCTTTTAGATCTGCTTTTTTCTTATCTTCGGGAGTTTTCCATTCATTATGTCGGGATATTCCTTTTTCCACCCGTTCTGCCGAATCCGGATCACAAAATCGATGTTCTATACCTATTTCATGGGCAAGAGTCTTCACCGAACCCTGAAACGAATGCAGGGCCTTCCGGCTATTTTCTTCGGCAATTAAAGTGACTCCAAGCTCTTTTATTTTCTCTTTCAAATAAGATAAAAATGCATTCCGCATTTCTTTCGTAAACCATTTCTTTTATTAATTGATACTGTAAGGTTGATTCAATACTGCCTAATCGACGTCGATTTGAGCTTTCTGGAGCTTGCCCGAGTAATCAATGAAGACGGATTTCCATTCGCTGAAAATATCAATGGCCGTTTCTCCCCCTTCGCGGTGGCCGTTGCCGGTATTTTTGACGCCCCCGAAAGGAAGATGCACTTCGGCGCCGATCGTCGGGCCGTTGATATAAGTGATGCCGGCTTCGATGTCACGGATCGCTTTCATCGCCCGGTTCACATCGCGGGAATAAAGGGAGGAGGAAAGGCCGTAAGGGATGTCATTGGCCGTCCGAACCGCATCTTCAAATTGTTTAAAAGGCATGAGGCAGGTCACGGGCCCGAAAATCTCCTCCTGCATGATCCGCATTTTGGGACTGATTTCGGTAAAAACGGTGGTTTCATAAAAAAATCCTTTTTCGAGCCCCTTTCCTTCCGCGAACCGGCCTCCGATCTCGAGCTTCGCCCCTTCTTTTTTCCCGATCTCCACATAGTCATGGACCCGCTTGCGTTGGGCTTCACTGATGAGGGGGCCCATCTGAATCCCGTCTTTCAATCCGTCTCCCATTTTGATCTGTCCCGCACGCTCGAGAAATCTTTTTTTGAAATTTTGAAAAATGCCTTCCTGAACAAGGATCCGGCTGGTTGCGGTACAACGCTGCCCGGTGGTCCCGAAAGCTCCCCAGACTGCGCCTTCGATCGCCAGATCAAGATCCGCATCGTCCATCACAATCTGCACATTCTTCCCTCCCATTTCGAGGGAGCAGCGCTTCAACGTTTTTCCGCAGTGCTCCGCTACAAGTTTTCCGACCTCGCAAGAACCGGTGAATGAAATCAGCCGGATCTTCGGATGACGGACCATGGCTTCGCCCGTCGTCGGACCGCCGTGGACAAGATTCAGGACCCCTTTGGGGAGTCCGGCCTTTTCGAGAATCTCCACGAATTTGAGACCGGAAAGCGGCGTGTCCTCCGCGGGCTTGAAGACAACGGCGTTTCCGCACACGAGCGCCGGAAAAATTTTCCAGGAAGGGATGGCCATGGGAAAATTCCAGGGGGTGATGAGACCGCAAACTCCGACGGGCATCCGGATCGACATCGCAAATTTATCTTTGAGTTCGCTCGTGGTCGTCTGACCAAAAAGCCGGCGGCCCTCCCCCGCCACGAAAAATGCCATGTCGATCGCTTCCTGAATATCACCGCGGGTCTCGCGGAGGACTTTTCCCATCTCGCGGGTCATGAGACGCGCGAGTTCCTCCTTGTGTTCTTGTAAGAGAAGGCCGGCTTTCAAAATAATGTCGGCCCGCTTCGGGGCCGGAAGAAGCCGCCACTCCGGATAGGCGCGCTCCGCGGCCTCGACGGCCGAGCCCACATCTTCCGCCCCGGATTCGGGGAAGGTTCCGACGATTTCCTCTTTATTGGCAGGATTGATATTGGGAAAAGTTTTTCCGCTTTTGGGGCGGACCCAGCGTCCGTCGATGTAATTCAAATATTCCTCGGAAGTCGCCGTTGCCTGGACTTTCATTTTTTATGGGCTCCGTTCAAGGCTTCCCTGAACCAGTTCTCAAGGACGGGGATCGACGAATAATCGGTCAAATCGAGCTTCAAAGGAGTGATGGCGATGAAACCTTTGCAAAGCACCTCCTCGTCGGTGGTCCCGTCCGGATCAAAGACTTCGATATCGCCGACCAGGCGGTAGATCGGCTGTCCGTCCGACTGCTTTTCCTTAACAAATTCCTCGATGAAACGGCTGGGCGCCTGACGGACAATTTTGATGCCGCGGATTTCGGCCTCCGGAAGGTCCGGAAGATTCACATTCAAAAGAACGTCGCGGGGGAAAACTCCTTTTTCGTATCCTTCAATCAAGCTCCGGGTGAAGGAAGCGGCAAAGGAAAAATCTTTGGCCGTTTTATTCCGGACGGAAACCGCAACGGAGGGAACCCGGTTGATCAGTCCCTCCCTTGCCGCGGAAATGGTTCCCGAATAATAGACGCTGACACCGGTGTTGGGGCCGGGGTTGATCCCGGAAATAAGAAGATCGGGGGGAAAGGATTCGATTTCGGTCAGGGCAAACTTGACGCAGTCGGCCGGCGTCCCGTGGATGGCAAACCGGTTCGGGGCGCGTTCCTCGATCGTGAGAGTCTGGCCGAGCGAAATGGAATGGCTTGAGGCGGACTTTTCGGAGGCGGGTGCCGCGACCAGGCAGTCGTGCGTTTTCTCAAGCGCCCGGACGAGCGCTTCGAGCCCCGGCGCGCCGATCCCGTCGTCATTCGTCAGGAGGATTTTCATACAACAAAGTATAACAAATCGCTCACGTCATTGCGAGGAGTGCCGCCGATTTTGGCGGACGACGAAGCAATCTCTATTCAAGAGATTGCTTCGCTCACTACGTTCGCTCGCAATGACGACTAACTCAGGCCGTCCCCCAGAGGCGCCTGAGATGCCTCTCGAGCCGGGCAAAAACCAGTTGATCAAAAAAAAGCCCCACGCAGACAATGACAATCATCACCGCCACAACCTGTGCCATGTCATTGAGCTCACGGCCGGTCTGGAGAAGATGTCCGAGACCCACGCTGACAAAAAGAAGTTCCCCCGCCATCAGGGAACGCCAGGCAAAAGACCAGCCCAGTTTCATTCCGCTGGCCACAGAAGGCAGGGCGGCGGGAAGCACCACTCGGGTGTAAAGATCAATGCCGCTGATTCCCATGGTGCGGGCGGCCCTTAGATACAGGGGCGCGATATTCTTGACTCCGCTGTCGGTCGCAATGGCAATGGAAAGGAGGGCCCCCATAATCACCACAAACTGGATCGCCGCCTCGCTCAACCCGAACCACAGGATGGCCAAAGGAAGCCAGCAGATACTGGGAAGCACTTGAAGTCCCACCATGAGCGATCCCACGGTTTCATCCAGAAATTTAAAGCGGCCCACCAGAAGTCCCAGACCGATTCCAAAAACCAAGGAAATCAAATAGCCAACCAGAATCCGCTGGACACTCACCCCCATTCCGATGAGAAAGGATTGGTCCCTCAAACCCCAAAAAAGGGCCTGGGTCACATCAAGGGGCGAAGGAAAAAGATAGGGCGGCCAGGGGCCCCACTTAGATGCCGCTGCCCAGATCGATACCAGCAGGCCGTAAAAAATCAGCCTTTTTAAGAGTCCACTCACGATCCACCTCTTCTTTCAAAACCTTCTCAATTTCTTCCCGCAACTCCCTTTGAATTTGTTGGGCATAGGAAAGAACTCCGGCGCTATTGATGTCCCGCGGCCTCGGAAGTTCAATCCGGAATTCTTTTTTGATGCTGCCCGGCCGGGCCGTAAAAACGAGAACACGGTTTCCGAGCCGCACGGCTTCACGGACGTTGTGAGTGACGAAAAGAATGGTCTGACGCGTCCTTTGCCAGATTTCTTGAAGCTCTTCGTGAAGAAGGTCGCGCGTCTGGGCATCGAGGGCCGCAAAGGGTTCATCCATCAAAAGGATGGAAGGGTTGAGGGCAAGCGCCCGGGCAAGGGCTACACGGCTTTTCATACCCCCGGAAAGCTCATGGACGTAGGAAGTTTCAAAACGTCCCAGATGAACCAAGTTCAGGAAGGTCCGGGCGATGTCACGCCGCCTTCCCGCCCCCATCCGTCCCACCAGGCCGAATTCGACATTTTGAATCACATTGAGCCAGGGAAAAAGGGCGGCCTCCTGAAAGATCACGACCCGGTCGCTTCCCGGACCCGTAATCTTTTGGCCGTTCGAGCGGATTTCCCCGCGGCTCGGTGTCTCAAGCCCGGCGACGAGGTTAAGGAGCGTTGTCTTGCCGCAACCGGAAGGCCCGACGAAACAGAGGAATTCCCCCGACTCAATTTCAAGGGAGGTTTCCTGAAGGGCAAGGAGTTTTCCCTGCCGTGTCTCAAATTCCTTCATCACTTTTTGAATGGAAAGATTCATGAACTTCCTCGACCCTTCGCTTCTTTCAAAAACGAAAGTTCGTAGAGATTGGAGAGATCAAAGGGTTTTCTCCCGAGGTAGCCCAGGGCGAAGGCACGCTCGGCCAATTTTTTTACGGAAGCCTCCATGGGGTCCCCGGTAAAAGTGATCCGGCTGAAACTTTGTTCCAAATAATCTGCGGGAAGGGATTTCCCGATTTCGCGTTTGAGCTCTTCATTAAAGATTTGCCTCGCCTCGGCGGGATTTTGACGGATCCACTCCAGAAGATCCTTGTGGCCTTTGACCCACTTTTTCACAAGATCAGGGTGTTCTTCCATAAATTTTTTTTGAACGACGAGAAGGGTTGTGCAAAGTTCGCTTTCCTCAAAAAGAATTTCTCCCCCGGCTTCTGCAACCGCCCTTGAAACCCAGGGTTCGACGGTCCAAATGGCGTCAATATCCCCCTTGGCCAAAACGGCCAGTTGATCTCCGCTGGCCATGTTATAAATATCCACCTCGCCTCCGCGGGATCGCGGCGCCATTCCCTTTTCCTGAAGGAGGGAGCGGAGGACAACATCCTGCGTATTGCCGATTTGAGGCGTGGCGACCCGTCTCCCCCGCAAATCTTCCAATCGCCGGATTCCCGATTCCGGGCGAACGACCAGGGCACTCCCTCCCTTTGCCACCCCTGCTACGATCCGCAGGGCCTGCCCCTCGGAACGAACAAAACCGTTGATGGCCGGACTGGGGCCGACATAAAGAATGTCGATCTCACCCGCAAAAAGGGCCTCCATGGCAAGGGGACCGGCATTGAAAATTTTCCACTCAATACGGATGCTTTCGCCGAAGCGGTTTTCGAAATGCTTTCGGGCCTTTGCAATCAGGGCCGGTGCGTGGGTCACGGTGGAGAAATGACCCGCACGGATTCTCTCCCCCGCAAAAGCAGGCGGATTTCCCAAAGTTAAGATTAGAAGTCCCGTCATTGCGATCCGCCACGATGCTTGGCGGAGAAGCAATCTCTGGGAATTTAGAGCGATGTGTTTATTTTTCATATGTAATACATCTGTTTTTCGGGTTTGGAACGAAGCTCCAGGGACCGTGTGCAGATGTCGGCCAAGCTTTTATGGTCGAGGATCTCGGAGATGGCGTTTCGGACATCGAGAAGGGCGGAATAGAGGCCGGGATGCCTTTCTTCCTTTTGGATCCGCCTCTCGATTTCTCGGGCGTTTGCGATGGGGGCCAAGGGCCCGTCGACCGCCCGGATCACCTCCCCCACGGTAATATTCTGGGGAGGACGGGTGAGGACGTAACCCCCATGCTTGCCTTTGGTGCTTTCCACAAACCCGGCCCTTTTGAAGACCATCATGATCTGCTCGAGAAATTTGACCGGAAGCTCCTCCTGCTCCGAAATCTCGCGGAGGCTAAGGGTCCGCTGGTTATAAGTCAACGCCAGCGCGAGCAAAGCCTTTAGACCGTATTCCCCTCTTTTTGTGAGTTTCATATTAAACCTACTAATTTGATAGGAATAATATGATTATAACAGAATCTTGAATCCTGTCAAGGGGTTATGAGAATTTAAATTTGATTGAAGCGGATCAATTCGACCCCAATGTCCGCGACCTTTTGCCGTAACACACGGTCGGAAAAGAGCTTAAGTTCGGCCTCCCGGCCTTCGCGGAAGGAGCTGATTTGACGAAGCTTTTGGTCGCAGAAACCGGGATGGCAGGCAATTTCACTGGTGCCTTCGGGAAGATTTTCAATCACGCCCCAAAAAGGTTCCCGTTCCCAGATGTACCGGGCCTCGAGATTTCCAAAGAGGTATTGGGTGGTTTTGAGGCCTTCGAGTTCGCCGTTGAAGTTTCCCAGCTGAAAAATCCGCGAGCGCCTTAAGGGAAACCGATATTTACGCGCCAAGCTGGAAAGGGCCCTCCAGAACACGAGGTGATCGTGAAGATGGTGATGGGTGTCCAAATGGTCCGGCAGCCGGCCGAAACTCTCCTTAAAAAGGCGGATTTGCGCGTCGTATTCCCGAAGGACGTCCTTTAAAGAAGGCATTTTTTTCAGGTAATCCTCGGGCCTCCGGAACCGGCCCTCTTCTTTAACCAGGGTCGGGACTTGGGAAGGTGGGTTTAAAGGCTTTCCCAGGGTCACGTTCAGGTGAAGCCCCACTCCCAGCTTCTTCCTTTTTTTGATTTCCCGGAGGGTCCCCCCCTCCAGAGGCAGATTGATGAGGACCGTGGTGCTCGTGACAACGCCTTCGTCATGGGCCCGAAGGATTCCCCGGCTCACGCCCGGAGTCAAATTGAAATCGTCGGCATTGATAATGAGTTGTCTCATAGCAATCTTAGGGAAGGATCAGAACGACGGTGGAGACGGCGAACCTTCGTTCGTGGGCCATGGAAAGCTCGACCTGGGCTTTTTCGGGAAAACCGAACCGGACGGCGCTTTCCCTGGAGAGAAAAATAGTGGGTTTGCCCGTTGCCTGCCGGCGGACTTCGATTTCGCGGAAGCGGAAACGGTTTTTACGGCGGATCTCCATGGCCTTCATCATCGCTTCTTTGGCGGCAAAGCGGGCCGCATAGTGCTCAAATTTGAAGCGCTTGGATTCGCAGTAAGCCCTTTCATCCGCCGTGAAAAGCCGGTCGAGAAAGCGGTCTCCGTGGCGGCGCACGGCCTCTTCAAAACGTTCGACACTGATGATGTCAATTCCTTGCTGGATTTTCATCATGTTATAAGGGGGGCTTGCGGCTGAAGACGAAGTAAAGTAGGACGGCGATTAAAATAAGGGAAAGGATATAAAAATTGTTGAACCGCCAGAAGTCGTAGAGACGGAGAAGCCAGGAGGGGGAAGGGGGCTTCACATTGGATCTGGAGGGGGTGCGGGGTTGAAACCGCTCTTTTAGAACGAGGACTTCGTCTTCGCGAAAACGAAGGTACTCTCCGCCGACCTTATAAGCGCGAAGGGCTCCTTTTCGGATGAGTTGCTTGAGGTCGCGCTCCTCAACCTCAAGAATACGTTTGACCTCGTCAGGCGAAAGGAGGTGTTCCAACTTTTCCTGCGCCTAGACGCGTTCTTGCTGAATCCAGCTCTCGATATCGGACTTCTTAAAAACCCAATTCCCGTTTTCCTGCTGGGCGGGAATTTTCCGCTGGCGCGCCCATTCCTCGACAACTTGAGCTTCCACTTCAAGATACTGCGCCACGTCTTTCAAAGTCAGCTGGACTTCCGGCGCACGGGGTGACTCTTTCTGCTTCCCGGAAAGCATCGAAACCTGGCCCTCAATGATCACGCCCTCCGCAACACTCAAACGGGGAGTCGCAATATTCCCTTCGACCACGGCCGGCATCACAAGCGAGAGGCTCTGCGTCGCGACGATGTCTCCCTTCACTTTGCCTGCTACCACGACGCGGTCACCCCGGACCGTGGCGCGGACTTTGGCATTTTCTCCGATGGTGAGATTGCCGCGGGTATCGAGTTTGCCTTCAAAGCTCCCGTTGATCCGGATATTGACCGGATCCTTAAAGGTAATGGCTCCCTGCATACTCGCGTCGACATCGAGAACCTTCTCCGCGAGCTCCTCTTTTTTCTTCCACATAGAGGGGCCTCCTCTCCCTTATTCTGTGCCGTAACCTATCACGCCGCCTTCGGTTTTGTCAATGCGTGGTTTTTAAAGGTCACGTATCATAAATTGTGTAATGGGTAAGTAGGCACCAATAAAAAGGGTGTATCCTTCCGGCGTCTAAACCAAAGGAGGATACACCCTATGGAAACACTCGAAAACGTCAGATTGCTCC